>Ga0209607_1000154_pt1 | contig 60238 bp, 54 predicted proteins | sample AD_UKC117_MetaG_FD_184413 | JGI IMG/M metagenome (GOLD analysis project Ga0209607, IMG submission 184413) | Active sludge microbial communities of municipal wastewater-treating anaerobic digesters from Hong Kong - AD_UKC117_MetaG (SPAdes)... | ecosystem: Engineered > Bioreactor > Anaerobic >... | reverse complement strand
GCGATGGCGCGCAAAGCGGAACTCATGCCCGAAGCTCGTGGCAATGGTTTCCAGCACGCGAACGGCGGCGGCGGTGACCTCGGGGCCGATGCCGTCGCCGGGCAACACGACGATGTCAGCGCGCATGGCGGTTCTCCTCGAATCGTTTGATATCGGTACGTCGGGCCAGTAGCCAGCCCATCGGGTCGACGCCATCCAGCAGGCAGGTCCGGGCGAAGGCATCCAGCTCGAAGCGCTGCTCGCTGCCGTCCGGCAGGCGCACCAGGCAGCGCTCGACATCGATGTCTAGCATCTCGCCAGGCTGCGCCAGCAGGGAATCGACCACGGCTTCCGGCAGGGTGATCGCCAGCAGACCGTTCTTCAGCGCATTGCTGCGGAAGATGTCGGCGATCTCGGCGCTGATCACCACGCGCAGACCGAGGTCGAGCAGCGCCCACGGCGCATGCTCGCGCGAGGAGCCGCAGCCGAAGTTGCGCCCGGCGACCAGGATTTCGGCACCCTGGGCTTCGGAGCGGTTCAGCGGGAAATCCGGATCGAGGCTGCCATCGGCGCGAAGGCGTGCGTCATGGAACGCGAAACGTCCCAGTCCCTGACGCTCGGTGGTGGTCAGGAAACGCGCGGGAATGATGCGATCGGTGTCGATGTTCGATTCCGGCAGACAAACCGTTTTCGAGCGCAGCTGGACCAACGGCTTCATGCGGCGATCTCCTTGGGTTCTGCAATGGTTCGGGCATCGCCTGCGATCGGCGGCAGGCGGCGCGGATCAACCAGCGAACCCGCCACAGCACAGGCGGCAGCCGTTCGCGGCGAAGCCAGCACGGTGCGTGCACCCGGTCCCTGCCGGCCTTCAAAATTGCGATTGCTGGTAGACACCGCCAACTGGCCGGGCGCGACGATGTCGCCGTTCATGGCGATGCACATCGAACAGCCGGGTTCGCGCCATTCGGCGCCAGCCGCGCGGACGATACGATCGATGCCCTCAGCCTCGGCAGCACGACGCACCGCCTCGGAACCCGGCACCACCAGCATGCGCACGCGAGGGTCGACGCGACGGCCACGGAGCACGCCGGCGGCTTCGCGCATGTCCGACAGGCGGCCATTGGTGCAGCTTCCGACGAAGACGACGTCCACCGGCGTGCCCAATGGCGACTGGCCTGCTGCAAAGCCCATGTAGCGCATTGCGCGAGACGGTGCGTTGGCGGGAACCGCTTCATCCACGCTCAGCACCTGGCCGGGATGCGTGCCCCAGGTCATCGCCGGTCGCACTGCCGTGGCGTCAATGTGCACCACGCGGTCGAATGTCGCGCCCGCATCGCTGTGCCATTGCGACCAGTCGCGGACAGCCTCATCGAAAGCTTCGCCCTTCGGCGCGCGCGACGTGGCGGCGAGGTAGTCGAAGGTGGTCTGGTCGGCAGCGACCAGCCCGGCACGAGCGCCGGCTTCGATCGACATGTTGCACAGGGTCATGCGCGATTCCATCGACAGCGCACGGATCGCATCACCACGGTATTCGATGACGTGGCCGGTGCCACCATCGACGCCGATCTGGCCAATGATGTGCAGGATCAGGTCCTTGGCGCCCACGTCCGCCGGCAGCTCGCCCCCGACCTCGATCGCCATGCTCTTCGGGCGTCGCTGCAGCAGGCATTGCGTGGCCAGCACATGGCCCACCTCGCTGGTTCCGATACCGAAGGCCAGCGCACCGAAAGCGCCGTGCGTGGCGGTGTGGCTGTCACCGCAGACGATGGTCATGCCCGGCTGGGTCAGTCCCTGTTCGGGTGCGGCCACGTGCACGATACCGCGTGCCGGGCTGTCGAAGTCGAACAGCTCGATGCCATGTCGCTCGCAGTTTCGGCGCAGCGTGTCGACCTGATGCTTCGCCTCGGCGCTGGCGAACTGTCGCTGCCCAGAAGCATCGGGCGCTGACGTCGGCGTCGAGTGATCCAGCGTACCGAATGTCCTCTCGGGCCGATGAACGGGAAGCCCGCGCGCATCGAGTTCGGCGAAAGCCTGCGGCGTGGTGACCTCATGGATCAGGTGCAGGTCGATGTACAGCACCGCCGGTGCGTCATCACTTTCCGGAACGACGGCATGTGCGTCCCAGAGCTTGTCGAACAGGGTGCGCGGCGAAGAAGCGGAAGCGTCACTCATGAATGGGCATCCTTGCGTTCAGGCACTGGCGACGCGACGTACTCGCGTCGCGGAGGCATCGTTGATGGGGGTGATGCGTGGTGCATCGGCGACCTCGATCTCGCCGCGACGGCGCAGGCGGTTGAGCACGTCGATCCAGGCCAGCGCGCTGGCCTCAAGGATGTCGGTGCTGGTGCCGTTGCCGGTGTATTCGGCCTCGCCGACGCGAACGACGAGGTTGGCCTGTCCCTGCGCGTCGTCGCCGGTGGTGACGCTGGACACCTGGTAGCCATCGACATCGAGTTCCACGCCGGTAGCGCGCGCCAAAGCGGCAAACAGGGCATGCACCGGACCGTCACCGGTGGCCGCCTCGGCAATGCGACCGCCGTCCGGCGACTGCAGCTCGACGCTGGCCGTCGGCAACGTGTCGTCTGACACGCCGGTGCTGACGTGCAGCCGCAGCAGACGCCAGCCGCTGGCCGCGCTGGCATCCGCACCCAGCGCCAGCGCTTCGATATCGGCGTCGAAGACTTCTCGCTTCTTTTCCGCCAGCGACTTGAAGGCGCCAAAGATCTGGTTGAGCTGCGCTTCCTCGGGATGAAAGCCGAGTTCGCCGAGGCGATCGGCCAGCGCGGCGCGACCGCTGTGCCGACCCAGCACGATCTGCGACTTCGACCAGCCCACCGATTCCGGCTCGAGGATTTCGTAGGTACCCGGATGACGCAGCATCCCGTGCTGATGGATGCCCGACTCGTGGGCGAAGGCATTGGCGCCGACGATGGCCTTGTTGCGCTGCACGCTCATGCCGGTCATGCGGGTGAGCAGGCGCGAGGTCGGCACCAGCCGGCGGCTGTCGATGCCGGTGCGCGCGCTGAAGAAAGCCTCGCGCACGCGCAGCGCGGTGACCAATTCCTCCATCGCGCAGTTGCCTGCGCGCTCGCCGATGCCGTTGATGGTGCATTCGACCTGTCGCGCACCTCCCTCGATCGCCGCCAGGCTGTTGGCGACGGCGAGGCCGAGGTCGTCGTGACAATGCGCGCTGAACACCGCATCTTCCTGCGGGATTCGCGCGCGCAGGAACTCGAACAGCGCGCGGATCTCAGCCGGTGTGGTGTAGCCGACGGTGTCAGGGATGTTCAGCGTGCGCGCGCCGGCTTCGTAAGCGGCAGCGCAGATTTCCGCGAGGAAGTCCGGCTCGGTCCGCAGCGCGTCCTCGGCGGAGAACTCGACGTCGTCCATCAACTGCCGCGCCCGCTGCACGCCTTCGATGGCGCGGGCCAGAACCTGCTCGCGATCCATGCCCAGCTTGTGCTCGCGGTGCAGCGGACTGGTGGAAATGAACACGTGCAGGCGCGGCTTGTCGGCAGATTCCAGCACCCTTGCCGCCGTGTCGATGTCGTCCGGATGGCAGCGCGCCAGCGCGGCCAGCGTGGGCCCGCGCACCTCGCGGGCAATCGCGACGCTGGCCGAGGCATCGGCATCGGAACTGATCGGGAAGCCAGTCTCGATGATGTCGACGCCGAGATCGGCCAGCGCGTGGGCGAAGCGCAGCTTCTGCGCGGCGGTCATGCTGCAGCCCGGCGATTGCTCACCATCGCGCAGCGTGGTGTCGAAGATGCGGACATGGTCCGGTGCGGGTGGATTCATGCGATTCATGCCTCAACGGGGGATTCGGTACGCGTCGCGCGCGGCGGCGTTAGCGCGGAGTCGCGGGAGGATTTCGGCGACGAGGAACGGGGGTAGGACTCCTGTCGAGCGGCGCCATCCGCGCCGCCGGCAATACGGGAAATCGCGACGGCGGCATCGGTGCGGAACGCTGGTGGCGTCGGCGGCAACGCGGTGCGTCGCCGTGGCCGACGCGGCGCGCGCGGACGCACTTCGGACAGCAGCTGGGCAATGACGGCGGCATCGATGTTGCCCCCGGAGACCACCGCGCACTTGCGTTTGCCGGGCACGCGACGACCCGCCGCCAGCGCCAGGGCACCGGCGCCTTCGGCCAGCACATGGACCTCGAGCAGAAGCCGAACCAGGGTTTCGCGCAGCTCGGCCTCGCGCACGACCACCACGTCGTCGATGCGCGACTGCAGGATGCGCCGGGTCAGGCGACCGGGGTCGGCCACGCGCACACCATCACCCAGCGTCGCCGCGACCGCATCGACGCTGATGTCATCACTGCTGGCACGCAGTCGATTCGCCATCACGTCCACACCTTCGATCTGCGCGCCGACGATGCGCACGCCCTGCGTCTTCAATGCCAGCGCCACGCCGGCGGCCAGACCACCACCACCAATCGGCACGATGACCACGTCAGGCAGGTGCTCGGCCAGCTCCAGACCCACCGTGCCCTGCCCGGCGATCACGTCGGGATCGTCGAAGGCGGACAGGAAGCGATAGCCGTTGCGCTCGGCGAGATCCATGGCGAACTGCCGGGCCTCATCGAAGCAGTCGCCATGCAGGCGCACCGTCGCGCCCCAGTGCGAGACGCCGGCAACCTTGTTCTCCGGCGCGTTGCGCGGCATCACGGTGATCACCGGATGACGCAGGCGATAGCCGGCCCAGGCCAGGCCCTGCGCGTGGTTGCCGGCGGAGGCAGCAATCACCGGGCGATCATCACCGCGTTCAGCCGCCGCCAGCAGCGCATTCAGCGCACCACGCACCTTGTAGGAGCCAGTGTGCTGCAGGTTCTCCAGCTTCAGCCAGCAGCCGAAGCGTTCGGCGTAGTGCAGCGGCGTGATCGGGAGGTGGCGGCGCAGTCGATGCTGGGCGCGCAGCACGTCGCCTACGTCGACGCGGTCATCCGCATCGACGTGGGACTCAACGACCGCTGCGCGCGCGACGTCCATGGCCTAGACCGACGTCAGCCAGTGCCGGTGATCGGCCGACTGGCCGCGCACCACGCGCGCATACAGCTCCTGCAGCTCGCGGGTGACCGGATTGGCGCCAAATCCATGGCCGTCAATTTCGGCCATGGGCGCGACCTCGGCGGCGGTGCCACAGGCGAAGACTTCGTCGGCTTCCAGCAATTCCGCCAGCGACACCGTTCGCGATTCGGCGCCACTCAGCTGCAGCAGTGTGTCGCGGGTGACGCCAGGCAGCGCGTCGCCGTGTTCGACGGCGGTGACACGGCCATTGCGCACCATGAACACGTTCGCTCCGGTGCACTCCACCACATTGCCTTCGGCACCGACGAACAGGGCTTCGTCAAATCCGCGCGACTTGGCTTCGCGCTTGGCGAGGATCGAGTTCACGTAGGCGCCGCAAAGCTTCAGAGGCGGCAGCGAGCTGGACGGATTGCGTCGCCATCTGGACACCGATACCCGTGCGCGGCCGCCGGTGAGATGCACGTTGGTCGACGAGGTCGCCACCATCAGGTGTGGCGGATGACCTTCGACATCAAGACCGAAGCTGCCAACGCCGAACCAGGCCAACGGCCGGATGTAGGCATCGCGATGACCGTTCGCACGCAGCGTTTCGAGCACCGCACGCGTGCCAAGCTCGACGTCGAAGTCCATGCCGATCATCGCGGCGCCCCGGCGCATGCGCTCCATGTGCTCGGGCAGGCGGAATACCGCGGCGCCATCGGCGGTGGCATAGCTGCGGATGCCTTCAAACACCGCACTGCCGTAATGCAGCGCATGCGTGTTCAGCGGCGCCACCGGCTGCGAAGGATCGATCAGGCGACCGTCCAGCCAGTAGCTCGGCGCCGGGCTGGCCGCTGCGCCCGTGGAAGGGGCCGCGACGCTTTCCGTCCCGCTGTCTGCAGCGTTGGTGGCGGTCAGGGACATGTCGACACCTGCACGTGCAGACAGTCGTAGAGCTTGGCCAGCTGCTCGCGCAGCTGCAGGTCATCCTGCTCGCCTTCGACGGTGAGTCGCAGATGCCAGCGATCACCGTCGGACTGGGTTTCGCCATCAACCTTCAGCGGTCGGTAGCCGCGACGTTCGGCGGCGCCGATCACGCGGTTCAGTGCGCCTTCGGCCTGTCGAAGGGTCAGGTCAAGTTGATATCGCATCGGGAATTTCCTCGGTGATCGCGGTGGTTTTGGAGGGATGTTTTTCAGGCAGCGGCAGCGGCGCGAGTTCATCGGCATCGCCGTCGAGCATCTCGGCGTTGCTGCGATTGGGCGGAACCAGTGGCCAGACACCGGCCGCGGCGTCGATGGCGACGTGCAGTAGCGCCGGCCCGTCATGCGCCAGCCAGGCGTCGATGGCATCACCGAGTCCAGCCTGCGTGGCGACGCTGTGTGCGGCGATGCCGAAGGCCGATGCCAGCGCGACGAAGTCGGGGTTGTCGGACAGGTCGATCTCGCTGTGGCGGCGCTCGAAGAACAGCGTCTGCCACTGGCGGACCATGCCCAGCGCCTGGTTGTCGAGCAGCAGGATCTTGATCGGCAGCTGATAGCGGGCCACGGTCGCCAGCTCCTGCACGTTCATCAGGAACGAGCCGTCTCCACTGACGCAGATGATCTGCGCCGATGGATCTTCCAGCTGCGCACCGATCGCCGCCGGCAGGCCGAAGCCCATGGCGCCCAATGCACCACTGCTGAGGTGCTGGCGTGGATGCTGGAAGGCCCAGTGCTGCGCGACCCACATCTGGTGCTGGCCGACGTCGCAGCAGACAACGGCTGCCGGCGCACGCTGCGAGAGTTCGCGCAACATCGCCGGCGCGTGGATGTCCGGGCCCGGATAGTCGTAGCGCGGCGCCTGCTCTGCGGCCCGCTCGCAGCAGGTCGCCGTCCAGGCTGCCCGTGCGGAGCCGTTGCGTGCATGTCGCTGCGCACCGACCGCCGGTGTCAACCGGAACAGGCTGGTGGACAGCTCGCCCAGCACCGCAACATCGGCGCTGCGACGCTTGCCGATTTCCGCCGGATCGGCGTCGAGATGAATCACCCGCGCATGCGGCGCGAAACCGTCCAGACGACCCGTGGCGCGATCATCGAAGCGCGCGCCAACCACGATCAACAAATCGGCTTCCTGCACCGCGAGGTTCGCCGCGCGACTGCCGTGCATGCCGAGCATGCCGAGATTCAACGGATGCTCGTCGGGCAGCGAGCCCAGGCCCTTCAAGGTCTGCACCACCGGCAGCTGCGCGGCTTCGGCGAATACGCGGAAGGCATCGACGGCCTCGCCGAGCACGATGCCACCACCGGCGTAGATCACCGGCTGTCGGGCGTGTGCCATCAATGCCACCGCCGCGTGCAGGCCAGCCTCGCCCGCCGCGGGCAGCGGCATGCGAACCGCTGGCACATAGGCGGGCAGTTCCGATGCATCGGCGATCTGCACGTCCTTCGGCAGATCGATCAACACGGGACCCGGCCGCCCGTTGCGCGCCAGCCGGAAGGCTTCGTGCAGCACCGACGGCAAATCTTCGGCCCGGCGCACGAGGAAGCTGTGCTTGACCACCGGCATGGTCATGCCGAACACGTCGACCTCCTGGAAGGCATCAGTGCCCATCAAGCCGGTCGGCACCTGACCGGTGATGCAGACCATTGGCACCGAGTCCAGCATGGCGTCGGCGATGCCGGTGATCAGGTTGGTCGCGCCGGGGCCTGAGGTCGCTACGCAGACGCCAACCCGACCACTGGCGCGGGCGTAGCCATTCGCGGCGAACGCCGCGCCCTGCTCGTGGCGCACCAGGATGTGGCGCAGTGGCGAACCATGCAGGGCATCGTAGAACGGCATGATCGCGCCGCCCGGATAGCCGAAGATGGTGTCCACGCCCTCGTCGAGCAGCGCTTTCACCAGCCATTGCGAGGCATTCATCATGCGCTCCCGTCAGGCCGCTTTCGCCGGCGTCGGCGAACCCTTGGACGCCGACTTCTTGTCCGCCGACGCGGCGCGCTCCAGCCACTGCATCTTGGCGCGCAGCTCGCGGCCCACCTGCTCGATCGGATGGTCGAGGTCGGCCTGCTTCATGGCACGGTAGTTGGGCAGACCCGCGTCATGCTCGGCCACCCAGCGACGCACGAAGCTGCCGTCCTGGATGTCGGCCAGCACTTCCTTCATGCGCGCTTTGGTCGACGCGTCGATGATTCGCGGGCCGCTGACGTAGTCGCCGTACTGCGCGGTCTCGGACACGAATTCCAGCATCCGTGTGATGCCGCCTTCGTAGAACAGATCGACGATCAGCTTCAGTTCGTGCAGCACTTCGTAGTAGGCGATTTCCGGCTGGTAACCGGCTTCCACCAAGGTCTCGAAACCGGCCTGAACCAACGACGACGCGCCACCGCAGAGCACGGCCTGCTCGCCGAACAGGTCGGTTTCGGTCTCTTCCTTGAACGTGGTTTCGATCAGCATGGCGCGAGCGCCGCCCAAGCCACCGGCATAGGTCTTCGCCAGCTCGGCCGCGCGACCGCTGCGGTCCTGATGCACGGCCCAGATGCAGGGCACGCCTCGCCCGATCTCGTATTCGCGACGCACCAGCGCGCCCGGACCCTTGGGTGCGACCAGCACGACATCGAGGTCGTCGCGCGGCTTGATGAGTTCGTAGTGGACGTTGAGGCCATGCGCGAACAGCAGGCAGGCGCCCTCCGGAATGGAGTCCTTCAACACATCGTCGTAGAGCTGGCGCTGGACCATGTCCGGAGTGAGGATGGCGATCAACTCGGCACCGGCGGCCGCCTCGGCTGGCGTCATCGGCTCGAAACCGTCGGCCTGTGCACGCAGGGATGTCGGGCCACCCGGTCGCAGGCCGACGCGGACGTCGAAGCCGGAGTCACGCAGGTTGAGGGCATGCGCGCGACCCTGGCTGCCGTAGCCGATGATGGCGATGCGGGGCTTGGCGCTGGATGCGGTGGCGTCGTTGCTGGAAGCGTTCATCGGAGGTCCTTGGATTCGATTGGTGGGATCGGGTGATTGAGGGATTTCGGGTTCAGGCAATGACTTCGGCGGGGATGGCGTTGTGCTGCGTCGCGGCTTGCTGCTTTTCGGCAGGCGTCCTGCGCTCGGAGACAGCCGCCGCGGCGAACGGCGTGGTGACCGCGCCTCGCGATGCGGAAGCCACGTCACGCGCGTACTTGGCGAGCACGCCGCCAGCCACGCGCTTCGGCGTGGTGGCAGGCGTGCGGGAAGTCAGGTCGGCATCGACGTCGATGCGCCGTGAGGCGACGTCGATGCGCACGATGTCGCCGTCGCGCAGGCGACCAATCGGTCCGCCATGCGCGGCTTCCGGCGCGACGTGGCCGACCATGAAACCGTGGGTGGCGCCGCTGAAGCGACCGTCGGTGATCAGCGCCACGTCATCGCCAAGTCCTTGCCCGACCAGTGCCGCGGTGACCGCTAGCATTTCACGCATGCCCGGGCCGCCGGCAGGTCCTTCAAATCGGATCACGACCACGTCGCCGGGCTGGATGTTGCGCGCCTGCACTGCGGCGAAGGCCGCTTCCTCGCTGTCGAAGACGCGCGCCGGGCCTTCGTGATGCGTGCGTCCATGACCCGCCAGCTTGACGATGGCGCCTTCAGGAGCGAGGTCACCGTAGAGGATCGAATAGCCACCGCGCGGCTTGATCGGATTGCCGATGGCACGGACCACGTCCTGCGGCGGTGCGTCGGGTGCGGCATCGAGCTCGGCGAACATCAAGCGGCCGGTGACCGTAGGGGCATCCTCGATCAGTCCGCCCTCGCGGAGCGCCTGCAGCACCAGCGCCGTGCCACCCACGGCATGCATTTCGGCGGCGGTGTAGCGGCCGCCCGGCTTCAGGTCGGCGATCACCGGCGTGTTGACGCTGGCGGCCTCGAACTCCTCCAGGTCGAATTCGATGCCTGCCTCGTGGGCGATGGCCAGTAGATGCAGCACGGCGTTGGTCGAACCGGCCGTGGCGGCAACGGCACGCGCGGCATTACGCAGCGAGGTCGGCGTGATCAGCTCTCGCGGATACGCGGCGCCGTCGCTCAGCCGCTGCATCACGCGCCGGCCACAGGCCCGGGCGATGGCGTGCTTGTCCGGATCAACCGCCGGCACGTCGTTGTCGCCAAGCGCCGACAGTCCCAGCGCAGTCAGCACCATGGCCATGGTGTTGGCGGTGAACTGGCCACCACAGGCACCGGCGCCCGGGCAGGCGTGGCGCTCGATCGCATCGAGACCCGCGTCATCGATCCGCCCGGCCGCGTGCGCACCAACGGCTTCGAACACGTCCTGCACGGTCAGCGCGCGATCCTCGGCATCCCGGCCTGCGCGACTGGGGCAGTGGCCGGGCATGATCGTGCCGCCGTAGAGGATCACCGTCGGTATATCCAGCCGCGCGGCCGCCATGGCCGCCGCCGGGATGGTCTTGTCGCAGCCCACCAGCAGCACCATGGCGTCGAGGCAGTGCCCACGAACGGCCAGCTCGATGGAGTCGGCAATCGTCTCGCGTGAGGCCAGCGAGGAACGCATGCCATCGCTGCCCATGGCAATGCCGTCGGTCACCGCGATGGTGTTGAACTCGACCGGCGTACCACCGCCTTCGATCACGCCTTCGCGCACCGACTGAGCCAGATCACGCAGGGTCAGGTTGCAGGGCGAAACGTCGGTGAAGGTGTGCACCACGGCGACCAGCGGCCTAGCGATCGCCGCGTCGTCCAGCCCGGTGGCACGCAGCATGGCGCGTGCCGGTGCGCGGGACGGTCCTTTCTTGATCTGATCGCTGTTCATGGTCCTCGGAAATCCGTTTTCCGGGCCCCAGAAAGCAAAAACCCCGCACCTTTCGAAGGTGCGGGGTTTTTTTCTGAAACCCGGGTTGTTGTTTAGTCGCGCAACCCTATCCCGCACCTGTCAGCGAGGTAATTAGTACGACTACCAGAATCAGCGCAATCTGCCCGATGCCCCGGGTGGGCTCAGGCAGGAAGTTGGCCATCTGGATGCTGCGTCGCGTCATGACTGCATGATCAACACAGCTTTTTTTGGAAGTCAACACTTTTTCTCCACCATCGCCTCGTCAACGGGAAAATGACGACAAAAGGTCAAGTGAACACTGGGTTTTCCTGCGGCGCCTGTGCTGACAGGAAATCAACCGCAGCACAGCCGAACCCTGTCAACTGCGCAAGAATGCCGCTGGTGGAGTCAGTCAATGACGCGGGAATCGGGGTCCATGATGGCACTCGAAACAGCCATAAACATGTCCAACCCGGTGCTTCCCGATGCTGGAATCAGCCAGCCTGGTCCGCGCTGTTTCGCGGCAGATAGGCGCGAAGGAACAGCCGCACGACGCTATCGATGTGGTCGTCGCATTCCTTCTGGTCGATGGTCTGGCAGCAGCCGATCAGGCGACGCATGTGCATCTCGCCCTTGAGCAGGCAGAAGAAGTGCCCGGCACTGCGCTGCGGGTCCTCCATTTCCAGCTGACCCCGGGCCATGGCATCACGGAACACCGCCTCCATTTCCGTCAGCGTGCGTCGCGGGCCCGCCTCGTAGAAACGCTGCGCCATTTCCGGATTGGTCTGCGCCTGCGCGGCCATGACGCGGAACAGCTCGATCGATTCAGGGCTGGTCGCCAGCCCGTGAAAGCTGCGGGCAATACGCTTGAGGCGCTCGCCGATGTCCTCGTCCGGCGTGCCGGGCCGGAACAGCCTCGCAGGCATCTGCTCCTCGCACTTGGCCTGGACCGCCGCTTCGAACAGCGTCTCCTTGTCCTTGAAGTGGCTGTAGACGGTCAGCTTGGAGACACCCGCCTCGCCCGCGATGGCGTCCATGCTGACGCCGTCATAGCTGCGCTCAAGAAACAGGCGCTTGGCCGCATCAAGGATGGCGGCCCGCTTTTCGGGGTCTTTGGGTCGGCCGGGGCCGGCACTGCGGGAGACGACTGCGGACATCATGCGAATTAATAAACTATCGGGTTTACTTTCTGAGGTTTTCCATTTTACTATACCGGCCAGTTCAATTACAGCGGACGACTTCACATGTCCCGTATCACTGCCTTCCCGCGCCTTTCACGTACACCACTTCTCCTGCTCTCGCTGGGCCTTCTGCTAGCTGCCTGCGGTGAGGAGCAGGCCGCGCCGGAAGTCATCCGGCCCGCCATCGTGGTGCAACCGGATAGTGCCGGCATGGCATTGACCGCCTTTTCCGGCGAGATGCACGCACGCCGCGAGCCGCAGCTGGCCTTCCGCATCGGCGGCAAGCTGGCCAAGCGCCACGTCGACACCGGTGACCGGGTCAAGGCCAACCAGCCACTGGCCGAGCTGGACGCGGACGATGTCCGCCTGCAGCTGGATGTGGCCCGCGCCGGCCTTCAGGCCGCCGAAGCCGACCTCAAGCTCGCGGCTTCCGAGCGCGAGCGCTACCAGTCACTGGTGGAACGCGGCCTCGTCGGCCAGTCGCAGTTCGACGCCCGCGACAACGCCTGGCGCCTGGCGCAGTCCAAGGTGCAGCAGGCGCGTGGCCAGTTTGACGTGGCCAAGAACCAGTCCGAATACGCCATCCTTCGCGCGCCCACGGATGGCCTGATCGTCAGCCGCCTGGCCGAAGCCGGCCAGGTGGTCGCCGCCGGCCAGCCGGTGTTCGTGATGGCCGAGGATGGTGAACGTGAGGTTGCGATCAGCCTGCCCGAGCAGGACATCGATGACTTCAAGCTCGGCCAGCCGATGGTGGTGGAGCTGTGGTCCAAGCCCGGCCAGCGCTATCCCGGCAAGCTGCGTGAGCTGTCAGCTGCGGCCGACCCGATGAGCCGGACCTATGCCGCGCGGGTCAGTCTGGATGACGCCAAGGCCGCCGTGGAGCTGGGCCAGAGTGCCCGCGTCTACATCGGCAATACGCCGGCCGAAGGCCAGCTGTCGCTGCCGCTGTCGGCGGTGACCGCCGAGCAGGGTCAGGCGTATGTCTGGGTCGTCGATCCGCAGAGCCACAAGGTGCAGCGCCGCGACGTGCGCACCGGCGCCTATGGCGAGTCCAGCGTGCCGATCATCGACGGCCTGAACGCCGGCGAGTGGGTGGTGGCCGCCGGCGTGCATCTGCTGCGCGCCGGGCAGAAAATCCAGCCCATTGATGGCGACAACCGCCGCCTGAACATTGCCGCCGCGCCCTGAGGCGCGGACCAGCACGCCGCATCAGTGGGGACTGATCCGATGTCGAAACCAGAAAGCACCTCCACCGGCGGTGGCTTCAACCTGAGCGAATGGGCGCTCAACAACCGCGGACTGGTGCTCTACGCCATGATCGCGCTGGCCATCATTGGTACCTGGAGCTACCTGCGCCTCGGGCAGAGCGAAGACCCACCATTCACCTTCAAGGCCATGGTGGTCCGCACGCTGTGGCCGGGCGCCACCGCCGAGGAAGTCTCCAAGCAGGTCACCGAGCGCATCGAAAAGAAGCTCATGGAGACCGGCGACTACCAGATGATCCGCGCCTACTCGCGGCCGGGCGTGTCGCAGATCATCTTCGTCGCCCGCGACGACATGCGCAGCGCCGAACTGCCCGACCTTTTCTACCAGGTTCGCAAGAAAACCAGCGACATCCGCGCGCAGCTGCCGCCCGGCGTGGTGGGTCCGTTCTTCAACGACGAATTCGGCGATACCTTCGGCAATATCTATGCGCTGACCGGCGACGGCTTCGACTACGCCACGCTCAAGGACTACGCCGAGCGACTGGAGCTGGAGCTGCAGCGCATTCCCGACGTCGCCAAGGTCGAACTGATCGGCTTGCAGGACGAGAAGATCTGGATCGAGCTCAGCAACACCAAGCTGGCCACGCTGGGCGTGCCGATGACCGCCGTGCAGCAGGCGCTGGACGAGCAGAACGCCGTCGTCCCGACCGGCTTTTTCGAAACACCGAGCGAACGCGTGCAGCTGCGCGTGTCCGGCCGCTTTGAAAGCGTCGAGGACATCCGCAGTTTCCCGATCAGCGTCGAGGGCCGCAGTTTCCGCATCGGCGACGTCGCCGACGTGCATCGAGGCTTCTCCGATCCTCCGGCGCCAAGGATGCGCTTCATGGGCGAGGACGCCATCGGCATCGCAGTGTCGATGAAGGCTGGTGGTGACATCCTCAAGCTCGGCCATGCACTGGACAGCGAGTTCGCCCGACTGCAGCAGACGCTTCCGGTCGGCATGACGCTGGCCCGCGTCGCCGACCAGCCGCAGGCCGTGCGCAGCTCGGTGGGCGAGTTCGTCCGCGTGCTGGCAGAAGCACTGGTGATCGTGCTGCTGGTCAGCTTCTTCTCGCTGGGCTTCCGCAGCGGCCTGGTGGTCGCGCTGTCGATCCCGCTGGTGCTGGCGATGACCTTCGCGGTGATGCACTACTTCGGCATCGGCCTGCACAAGATTTCGCTGGGCGCACTGGTCGTCGCGCTGGGCCTTTTGGTCGATGACGCCATCATCGCCGTCGAAATGATGTCGGTGAAGATGGAGCAGGGTTATTCGCGCCTGCAGGCCGCCGGTTTCACCTGGAAGACCACCGCCTTCCCGATGCTCACCGGCACGCTGGTCACCGCTGCCGGCTTCCTGCCGATCGCCACAGCACAGAGTTCCACCGGCGAGTACACGCGCTCACTGTTCGAAGTGGTGACGATCGCGCTGCTGGTCAGCTGGATCGCCGCCGTGGTGTTCGTGCCGTGGCTGGGAGACAAGCTGCTGCCGGACTTCTCCAAGAAGAATGGCGGCAGCGCCCACGAGCCACACGATCCCTACCAGACCCGCTTCTACCAGCGAGTTCGCAAGCTGATCGACTGGTGCGTGGAATACCGAAAGACCGTCATCGTGATCACCGTGGCCTGTTTCGTGGCCGCCGTGCTGCTGTTCCGCTTCGTGCCGCAACAGTTCTTCCCGGCCTCGACGCGCCTTGAGTTGATGGTCGACCTCAAGCTGCCGGAAGGCGCCTCACTGAAGGCCACCGAAGCGCAGGCCGCCAAGCTCGAGGCCAAGCTCAAGGGCCATCCGGGTATCACCAACTACGTCGCCTACGTCGGCACCGGCGCGCCGCGCTTCTACCTGCCGCTGGACCAGCAGCTGCCCAGTCCCAGCTTCAGCCAGTTCGTGCTGCTGACCGAGAACATCGAGGAGCGCGAGAAGGTCCGCAGCTGGCTGATCGACCTCTTCAACACCGACTTCAGCGACATCCGTGCCCGCGTGACGCGGCTGGAGAACGGTCCACCGGTGGGTTATCCGGTGCAGTTCCGCGTGTCCGGCGAGCACATCGACGAAGTGCGCAAGCTGGCCCGCGAAGTGGCCGACAAGGTGCGCGCCAACCCGCATGTCACCAACGTCAACCTCGACTGGGAAGAACCCAGCAAGGTGGTGCGGCTCAATATCGACCAGGATCGCGCTCGCGCGCTGGGCATCACCTCCGCGCAGCTGGCGGTGTTTCTGCAGAGCTCGCTGTCCGGCAGCCACGTCAGCGAATATCGCGAAGGCAACGAACTGATCGAGATCCTGCTACGCGGCCCCGACAACGAGCGCGCACGGCTATCGCTGCTGGGCAGCCTCGCTGTTCCCACTGCCAATGGCCGCAGCGTGCCGCTTTCACAGATCGCCAAGCTCGAATACGGCTTCGAGGAAGGCATCATCTGGCACCGAGACCGCCTGCCCACCGTCACCGTGCGTGGTGACATCTACGGCAAGGAGCAGGCCGCTACCGTCGTCGCGCAGATTGAGCCGACGCTGGATCCGATCCGCGCCGAGCTGCCCAACGGCTACCTGCTGCAGACCGGTGGCACGGTCGAGGATTCGCAGCGCGGCCAGAAGTCGGTGAACGCCGGCATGCCGCTGTTCCTCGGCGTGGTGCTGACCCTGCTGATGATCCAGCTCAAGCGCTTCCCGCGCGTGCTGATGGTGCTGCTGTCCGCACCGCTGGGCCTGATCGGCGTGTCCGCCTTCCTGCTGCTGTTCCGCGTGCCCTTCGGCTTCGTCGCCATGCTCGGCACGATCGCCCTGTCCGGCATGATCATGCGCAACTCGGTGATCCTGATCGACCAGATCGAGCAGGACATCGCCGACGGCCACACCCGCTGGCAGGCCATCGTCGACGCCACCGTGCGCCGCTTCCGCCCCATCGTGCTGACCGCACTGGCTGCCATGCTGGCGATGATCCCGCTGTCACGCAGCGTGTTCTTCGGCCCGATGGCGGTGGCGATCATGGGCGGCCTGCTGTTTGCGACGGCGCTGACGCTGCTGTTCCTGCCGGCGCTGTATGCGGCATGGTTCCGGGTTCGTCGCGACGAACCGGCGCCGGAGGGCATCCAAGGGGCGTGATGCGTACCGCGCTTTCCGATCAAGAGCTTTCGTTCGCCTTCGGCGACCGAGTTCATTTTCTTTGCTTGTCCAAAGAAAACCGAACCAAAAGAAATGACACCCCGCGTTCGCGCCCGCTTCGCGGGTTCGTGAGCCGAAGCCGGGGTTTTCGACAATTCATCCCTGAATTGGCGAAAACGCGCGTGCGTCCTGCACGCGCCCCTAACGGGCCTGATCGACTCCGCCTCACCACGAACGAGGGGACCCGAAAAGCGTCGCAATGTGCTGCTTCATCGCTTTTGGGCCCTGTGGGAGCGCCGAGTAGCGGAGGAAGCCGGCGGGGAAAGGCGCGTTTGTTTGAGGCCATGGATGGCCGAGTTCGCGCTGTCCGCCGGGTTCCGAGCAATGCAGGGAATGGCGGCAGCTTCATCGCCACCACGCGAACTTCGGGTCGGCTTTCTTTTGGTGACTTTTCTTTGCCGAAACAAAGAAAAGATACTCGCTGGTCCGAAGGGACAGTGAAAGCTCTTGTATCAAACAATGAACAAACTCTCCGACCTGAGAGTTGTCACACATCCCCGATGACTTCCGGCACTACGGAATCGCCCTTCCAGCCGCCATCCTGCCGTCCCATAAGCCATAAGTGGCCCGGACGCAGCCAAGGACGTAAAATTTGCGCCCTTTTCCCGCTTCCAGGACAGACTCCCGATGCCGATCGATTTTGACAAAGCTCGCCGCGCCATGGTCGAGCAGCAGGTGCGCCCCTGGGAAGTTCTGGACCCGCGGGTGCTCGACGTGCTCGCCGCGGTGAACCGCGAGGACTTCGTCGCGCCGCGTCATCGCAAGCTGGCCTATGCCGATCTGGCGCTACCGCTGGAACATGGCGAGGTCATGCTCAAGCCGGTGATCGAAGGCCGCCTGCTGCAGGCGCTGGATCTGGACGAGCACGAGGAAGTACTGGAAGTCGGTACCGGCAGCGGCTACCTCAGTACCTGTCTGGCGCACCTGGCGCGTGCCGTGGTCAGCATCGACATCCATGCGGATTTCGTTGATCGCGCGCGTTCCCGGGCCGAGCAGATGGGACTCAGCAACCTGCGCGTGGCGCAGGCCGATGCGCTGGAATACGAACCGCAGCGGCAGTTCGATGCGGTGGTCGTGTCTGGTGCAGTGACGACCATTCCGTCACGTTTCCGCGAGTGGCTGCGTCCGGGTGGTCGCCTGTTCGTGGTTCGTGGCCAGTCGCCGGTGATGGAAGCCGTGCTGGTGACGCGCACCGATGAAGAGCGCTGGCAGGAAGAAAGCCTGTTCGAAACCGACATTCCATACCTGCACGGAGCCGCGCCAGTGGCGCGCTTCGTCCTGTAACGAGCCAAACTGCAGATTCAAACCAAGGAATCACCATGACCCTCCGCCCCCTCAGCCTTGCCCTCGCCCTGGCCCTGACCGCCGTCGGCGCGTCCGGCCCAGCCGCCGCGTCCGACCTGATGGACGCCTACCGCATGGCCCGCGACAGCGACCCGCAGCTGGGCGCCGCCGAGTCGCAGAAGCTGGCGCAGGGCGAAGGCGTCGTGCAGTCGCGCGCCGCGCTGCTGCCGCAGATCAGTGCCTCGGCCTCGCTGAACGACAGCGACCGCGACAGCACCAGCATTTCCACTGTCCCCAACGAGGACGGCACGGTCGGCTTTGGCCTGAGCAAGAGCAACAGCGACACCCGCTCGCGCAGCTACAGCTTCGACCTGCGCCAGAGCCTGTACGACCGCACCAACTACACGCGCCTGCACGCCAGCCGCGCCCGTGCCGACCAGTCTGCTGCCGAGTACGAGGCGGCGCTGGACGGCCTGATGACGCGCACCGCGCAGGCCTATTTCGCCGTGCTGACCGCCATCGACAGCGTGGTGCTGTCACGCGCCGAGCAGCGTGCGGTGGGTCGCCAGCTGGACCAGGCCGAGCAGCGCTACGAAGTTGGCCTGACTGCGATCACCGACGTGCACGAAGCCCGCGCCCGCCACGACAGCGCCCGCGCCAACGTGATCGCCGCCGAGAACGCCCTGGATGACGCCCGCGAGGCGCTGTCCGAGATCACCGGGACGTGGCTGGAAAACATCAAGGGCCTGGAGTCCAACTTCCAGCCGATGCTGCCCGAGCCGCAGAAGATCGACGACTGGGTGACCGAAGCACTGGACAGCAATCCGGCGCTGCAAGCCCGTGAGCTGGCCGTGATCGCCGCCAACCAGGACATCGGCACCGCCCGCGCCGGCCACCTGCCGACGCTGAGCGCCTCGGTCGGCTACAGCGACAATGCCAGCTGGGGCACCTTCACCTCCAATGGTCTGAGCTTCCCGGCCAACAGCCTGTCGGATGGCCCGACCATTGGCATCAGCCTCAGCGTACCGATCTTCAGTGGCTTCGCTACGCGCTCACGCGTCCGCCAGGCGGTGTACACCCGTGATGCCGTGGAAGACCAGCTGGTGCAGCAGCGTCGCGCGGTCACCCGACAGACCCGCAACGCCTATCGCGCGCTGATCGCCGGCATCAGCAGCATCGATGCGCGCACGCAGTCGGTGGTCTCCGCGCAGAGCGCGCTGGATGCCACGGAGGCCGGCTTCGAGGTCGGCACCCGCACCATCGTCGACGTGCTGCAGAGCCAGCAGCAGCTGTATACCGCGCAGCGCGAGCTGTCGCGTGCCCGCCACGACTTCCTGGTGAACACGCTGAACCTGAAGGCCGCGGCCGGCACGCTGGATGTCGAGGACATCAAATCAGTCAACCAGCACCTGACCGCCGACGCGGAAGCGGCGCTGGCCACCGCCGAGACGGAGCCGATGCCGAACTGATCGCGCCACGCGTCTTCGTGATTGGACAACGGCCCGCTACTCGCGGGCCGTTGTCATTTCCGGGGCCGGTTTCGATTGCAGGACGGTATAGAGCCGAACTGCCGCAGCCTCAAATCGCAGCCTTGGAACCGAGCAGGCCTTTCAGCATGGACAGGATGCGCCGCAACGCGCCGCGCTGGGCCTCGACCGTCTCGCGCGCCCGGTTGCCCATGTCGTTGCAACGATTCTTGTCGTCGAGCAGGGTCTGCACCGTCTCCGCCAGCTCCACGTCGTTGGCGACACGCAGGCAGGCGCCGCTTTCCAGCAGCAGATCGGTGACCTCTGTGAAGTTGAAGGTGTGCGGCCCGACCAGCACTGGCACACCCAGCGCCGCCGGTTCCAGCACGTTATGGCCGCCGATGGTGGTGAAACTGCCGCCCACGAAGGCCACGTCGGCCGCGGCGAAGAAACCCAGCAGCTCGCCCAGCGTATCGATGACGAAGCACTGGCTGTCCATCGATGCCAGCCCATCCTCGCTGCGACAGCTGGTGCGGAAGCCCATCTGCCGGCAAAGCTGAACCACCGGCCGGAAGCGCTCGGGATGACGTGGAGCGATCAGCAGCAAGGCATCCGGGAACCGACGCAGCACGCGACTGTGCGCATCGATGACCTTTTCCTCCTCGCCCTCGTGGGTGCTGGCGGCGATCCACACAGGCCGCTGCTCGCCCCAGGCTTCGCGCCAGTCACGCGCCTGCTCGTCGAGGAACTCCGGCACGTCCATGTCGTACTTGAGGTTGCCGGCGATGATCACCCGCGAACGATCCGCTCCCAGCTCGATCAGGCGATCCGCATCCTGCTGCGACTGCGCCGCCACCCATTCGGCGCAGCGGATCGCCATGCGCGCCAGCGGACGCACCGGACCGTAACCGCGCAGCGAGCGTTCGGACAGGCGCGCGTTGGCCACCACGATGGGCAGCTTGCGGTCATGGCAGCAGAAGAACAGGTTGGGCCAGATCTCCGTCTCCATGATGATGGCCAGCCGCGGTCGCACCCGCTTCAGGAAACGGCGGATCGACGCCGGCAGGTCATAGGGCAGGTAGACATGGAACACGCTGTCGCCCCAGATGCGGCGCACGCGATCCGAACCGGTCGGCGTCACCGTGGTCACCACGATCGGATACTGCGGATAGCGCTCGCGCAGCACGTCGATCATCGGCGCGGCGGCGTTCACCTCGCCCACGCTGACCGCATGCACCCACAGCGTGTCGCGCAGACCGGGATCGGGGAAAAAGCCGAAACGCTCGGCCCAGCGCGACAGGTAGCCACGGTGGCGCACTCCGCGAAGCGCCAGTCGATACAGGATCACTGGCGTCAGCACGTACATGGTGATGTTGTAGATCACGCGCATCAGCGCGTGGCCGGTCTGTTTCAGCATCCGCGAAGGATAGCCGTTATCGATGCACGACAACGTGCGCGCTTCGCGGGAACGGCGCAGCCGATAGAATGCACCGGTGAACGACAAGGCCAGACCCAGCATCGATCCGGCCCGGCCCGGAGCCGCGCCGCGCCGCCCCGCCAGCTGGCCGCAGTGGCTACTCCTGCTGCCAGCCCTGCTGGCTGCCCGGCTGCCTTGGGCGTTGCAGCGAGGATTGGGGCGCGGCCTCGGCTGGCTGCTGTTGCGCCTGCTGCGCTCGCGGCGTCACATTGCCCAGCGCAACCTGGAACTTTGCTTTCCCGAGCTGTCGGCGCAGCAACGGTCGCGCCTGCTGCGCGACAGCTTCGCCAACCTGGGCATGGGATTGTTCGAATTCATCCGCGCCTGGTGGGGTGGCATCGACTCCGCGCGTGAGCACACCGAAATCGAAGGCCTGCACCACCTCAAGGCGGCGCTGGTGGAAGGCAAGGGCGTCATCCTGCTGTCCGGCCACTTCGTCACACTGGAGATATGCGGCCGACTGCTCTGCGACCACGCACCCGTCGCCGGCATGTATCGCCCGCATGGTCAGGCCGTTCTGGAATGGGCGGTGCGCCGTGGCCGCCTGCGTTACGCACCGGCCATGTTCCCGCGCGACGCCCTGCGTCCGGCGATCAAGCACCTCAAGGACGGCGGCATCCTGTGGTTCGCGCCCGACCAGGAAACCCGTCGCGGTGACAGCGTCTTCGTGCCCTTCTTCGGGCGTCCGGCCTGGAGCCTGACTTCGCCGCACCAGCTGGCCCGGCTGTCCGGCGCCAAGGTGATCGCCTTCCACCATCGTCGCACCGACGATGGCCGCGGCTATCGCCTGCGCCTGACCCCGGCAATGTCGAACTTCCCCTCCAAGGACGCCACCACCGATACCGCACGCGTCATGGCCGAAATCGAAGCCATGGTCCGCGACGCCCCCGAGCAGTACCTGTGGATCCACCGGCGCTTCAAGCGCCAACCGGGCGGCAAGGACGTCTACGCCGACGACTCCAGCAGCTGATCAAAGACTATTGCGCCTCAGGACGAACGTCCGAAGCTTGGTGCGGGACAGACCCTCCGCCGGGCGGTAGCGTGTATGCCCCACGACCCGCCGGCCGGAACGCCATGCCGTAGTTGGCGCGTTGTGCGACCTCATCCGGCCCAGGCAGGGTGCCGTTGACGTATTGCTGGAACACCACCGGCAGCGCGGGCGCGCCAAAATACTGTTTTCCGGAATTGCCGACCAAATCCGCCGCATTCCAGTAGTACTGCAGCGCCACAAAGAAGGTCCCTGCTGGCGGCAGCGGCGGCAAGGGAGATAGGGGGGAAACCGTTCTGTCTGGGTACTGCAGGGCATCGGCTTTTTCCAGACGATAGGTAGCCGGCAATCCCAACACACCGGAAGGCTCGACCGGAGTGGCGGGAGGGATATAGGTCGATGTCCAGTCGGATAGGATATCCAGATCCGCCGAGGGCTCCTGCTCGGGATTGAAGGTGATCTTCAGCATCGGCGCTGGCTGCTCGATATCCATATAGGTCCCGTCGCAGAACACATGCGGCGGCGAGGGACTTGGGCAGACGGTCCCCGTCCGGCTGGTTCCATCACGGTCGGCGGAATCCATGCGGACATGCGCCTTTGCCAGAGTGCTATCTGGCCCATCACGTTCAGCGAAATAGGGCGCCAGCGGGTAGGTAATGATCAAGTCCGTGGCCGCCCCCAGATTCGGATCGATGATGAAGTCACCGCGATAAGAATCCATCAGCAACGCCGCGGCCACCGCGTCTAATGGCGTCGCCCAGGTGTCTTCCGAGCATTCCATCGTTGAATCGCAAACCCGACTGACAGTCTTGCCCTCGTCGGTACCGGCATCGTGCCCACTGGCCAGATTGGGCAAGGCATCACCCGGGGAGGTGTGCTGTACCTGATCGGAATAGTTGGCCAAAGCCGTCCCCGGAACCTGATACAGCGTGCCGCGTTCCACCTGGATGATGGACCAAGTGGCCGCCAAGATGGGGTCTGGACTACCGAGCGCCTGGGCTGGGCTCTCCGACCAGTTCCCGCTGTTCCAGCGCGCTGCCAACGCATCGCAATCAGACTGCGCGAATTCATCCTCGATCTGGAATACAACGTTCGGATCCACGCCGTCCGCGTGTGCAGGAACACCCATCCCAATCACTTCGATGGAACCGTGGTCCGCCGGCAGACTGATGGGACCGCTCAAAGCCTCGACACCGTCCTCACCGGAGACGAGCAGGCAAGTCGTATCACTACTCGATAGCAGACTTCCGCCACCGGGATCTGGCCCGATCCCGGCCGTCCAGCTGTCATTGCCCTGCCGGAAGTACAGATTGCCGCTGAACAGGAGCGAGCCGTCGCCGCCCAACACCCTCAGCTTTGCGGCCATGAGATTCAGCGACTGGATGTTGAGCAGTGTTGAATGGCCTCCGGTGGTTGTCCAGACCGGCAATATCAATACCTGGCCTAAACCATCCCTGTTCACCTCAACCGCCCTGGAAGGTGCCACCAGAGCAAGACCAGCAATCAAGGCCGGACCGCACAGCATTCGTCGAAAGCTCATCATTGGTACTTCCATTACCCACTCAGACTCGCATTACCCCACAAACACCGACAAGATGCCCAGACCAAGCTTTCGGCGCAATGCGTTAAGACAAAAAGGACGGTGGGCCCACATCACCTGTGGACCCACCGCTACTCCCTATGCAAAGCCGACTTGGAGCATGCCCAGTTCTGCCAGCCAACTCACAGCTCACTATTCATCGGCCATGAATGTTCTATTGGTACTCCTCGTCGACGCGCCTGTTCCGCGTGGATCGGAACGCCTTTCCATAGTTGGCGCGCTGGGGAATGCCATCGCTACCTTGCAGCGTACCGTTGACGTACTGCTGGAAAATGACCGGTATCGCTGGTGCGCCGTAGTATCTGTTTCCATTGTTGCTGACCAGGTCGGGATAGGTGTCATCCCTATAGGCCGCGTAGAAAGCACCTGTCGGCGCCATCGGATCAAACTGCTGCCCGGACTCGGCAGGGGCTTCCAGGCGATACGCACCGGGCAACCCCAGCAGTCCCGATGAAGAAGGGGCCTGTTCACCACTCGGATTGAAGCTGATCGCAAAAAACGGCTCTGCCTGTTCTGCGCCCCAGTAGGTCCCGTCGCAGATTGCTCCAGGTGACTGGATACTCGGGCACGAAACACCAACCCTGGCCTGCCCCTCGCGATCATAGGTGCTGAAGCGAACATGGGCCTTGGTCAACCCCGCATCGACTTCACTGCGCTGGGCGAAATACGGCGCCAACGGAAAGCTGATGACGAGGTCCGTCGCAGCACCCAGGTTCGGATCGATGATGTAGTCGCCCCGATCTGACTCTGCCATCAACACGGCGGCCATCGCATCCAATGGCGTTGGCCATGAATCTTCCAGGCACGAACCATGATCGCAGACCCGGCTAAACGTAGACCCGTGATCGGTACCCAGGTCATGACCGCTCGCCAGGTTGGGCAGTCCGTCACCAGGACGAGTGTGCTGAACCTGATCGGAATAACGATGGAGGGCGACCCCGGGGACGTCGTACAACGTACCCTGCTCCACCTGGATGATGGACATGTTGGCAAACATCATCGTGGATGCTTCTGATGACCTGACCATGCCTTGAGCAGGTGTCTCCGCCCAGTTTCCGTTGTTCCAGCGTTCGGCTAGTGCATTGCAGTCTGCCGTCATGATCTCCCGTTGAATCTGGAATGCCAGCAACTGATCCGCCTCGGCCGTGGCAGCAGGGAACCCCATCGCGATCAATTCGACGGAGCCGTGATCGGCAGGCAGGCTTACCGGCCCGCTCATGACTTCGATGCCGTCGTCGCCAGCAATCAACAGACAGGTACCGTCATTGCTGCTCAGCTGACTACCACCATCCGGACCGGGGCCGATAGCTCCTGTCCAGCTGTCGGCCCCTCCTCGAAAATACAGGTTGCCGCTAAACAACAGGGCACCATCGCTTCCCAGCACCCTGAGCTTTGCCGCACTGCTACCCCGAACGTTGAGCAGCGTCGAATGTCCGCCGGTGGTCGTCCACACCGGCAGAATCACCACTTGTCCGAAGCCATCGTTGTTCACTTCGACGGCCCCGGATGGCGTCGCCAGTGCAACACCAGCGACAAAGGCTGAACTGCGCAGAATTCCTCGAATATTCATCATCGTAACTCCCATTTTTTAGTTGTTGGCAAAGGGATCTCAGACGGTTGCTGATGCTGCATTCCTATGGCAAAGCATCCGCGAATGGCGCGATTGCAGATGCTCTGGCACATTCATGAAAACCCCATGCCCTACCGGGATTGACACAGAACTGCGTCAAATGCGGACTAAAGCTAGCGTCACTTCAGGCAATTGACAAAGGCGATATCCGCCTCACTCGCGACACGCGAGCATGGCGCCTGAAGCCACGTGAAGGGGCTCCGCAGGTAGACTAGTCAGCCGCCACCTCCCCTTCAGATCACGATGACAGCCCCCGCCACCAACGCTCTGATTCCGCAACCGCTGCGTCGACTGTTCGGTGCAACACTGGAACGTGCGCTGAACCGGATGCTCGCGCTGGATGCGGAAGCTCAGCAAGGGCTGGCAAATCTCGACGGTCAGCGCGTCGGCCTCAAGCTGGTCGATCCGCCGATTGCGTTGAGCATCCGCGTTGAAGGCAACCAGCTTCGCGTTGGTCCGCCGACGGACGAGGAGTCCGACCTCGATATCAGCGCCAGCATTGGCGCCGTGGTGTCGCGTTTGCTGCCAGGCCGCGACAAGCGCCCGCCCAGCGGCAAGCTTCGCGTTAATGGCGATGCGGAACTGGCGCAGCGGCTGCAAAAGCTGGCACAAGGCTTCGATCCCGACTGGCAGCAGCCCTTCGTCGACGTGTTCGGCGAGGTGATCGGCGTGCAGATCGCCAAGAGACTGCGCGACGCGCTGCGCTGGGGCCAGCGCCAGGGTGGCCACTTCACGCGTGACGTCGTCGACTACCTCACCGAGGAAAGCCGCGACCTCGCGCACAAGATCGAGATCGAAGACTTCAACGACGCCGTCGACAAGCTGCGCGGCGACGGTGATCGCCTCGAAGCCCACATCAAGCGACTGGCGGCGCGCGTTCCCGGCAAGGCATCGACGGAGACCGACGCATGAGGTTGCCACTGCGCATCCTCGGCATCCTGCGGGTGCTGCTGCGCTATCGCCTCGACGCCCTGCTCGACGACACGCCGCTGGCGCGCTGGCTGTCGATCCTGAAGCCCTTCGTACCCAAGGCGCGCGGCAAGGTTGCCGACATGTCGCGCGGCGCGCGACTGAAGCTGGCACTGCAGGACCTCGGTCCGATCTTCGTGAAGTTCGGACAGATCCTGTCCACGCGACGCGACCTGCTGCCGCCGGACATCGCCGACGAACTCAGCTTCCTGCAGGACCAGGTCGCGCCCTTCCCCGGCGAGGAGGCGCAGGCGCTGATCGAAGCCGAGCTGGAACAGCCGGTGTCCGAAGCCTATGCGCGCTTCGATATCCAGCCGCTGGCTTCCGCCTCCATCGCGCAGGTGCATGCCGCCGAACTGCCGGATGGTCGCGAAGTCGTGGTCAAGGTGCTGCGGCCGCGCATCAACGAACGCATCAAGGACGACCTCAGCCTGCTGCGCGCGCTGGCGAAGCTGGCCGAGAAGGTTGGTCCGGACCCCACGCTCACCCGACCGGCCGAAATCGTCGCCGAGATCGAACGTTCGCTGACCCACGAACTTGACCTGCAGCGCGAAGGCGCCAATGCCTCGCTGCTGCGACGCAATTTCCTCGGCTCCGACGACCTCTACGTGCCCGAGGTGTTCTGGACGCACAGCACCGAGAAGGTGCTGACCATGGAGCGCGTGCGCGGCATTTCCTCGGACGACATCGAGGCCATCGACGCCGCCGGCATCGATCGCAAGAAGCTCGCGGCCAAGGGCGTGCAGGTGTTCTACCAGCAGGTGTTCCGCGACAATTTCTTCCACGCCGATGCGCACCCCGGCAACATCTGGGTCGACGCCACGCGGCCGGACAACCCGCGCTTCATCGCGCTGGACTTCGGCATCATGGGCTCGCTGCCCGACGTCGACCGCTACTACCTGGCGGAGAATTTCACCGCCATGTTCGAGCAGAACTACCGGCGCATCGCCGAGCTGCACATCGAGGCCGGCTGGATGCCGGCGACGCTGCGTCTGGATGAACTCGAAGCCGCCGTGCGCACCGTCTGCGAGCCCTACTTCACCCGGCCGCTGTCGCAGATCGCGCTGGGCGAAGTGCTGCTGAAGCTGTTCAAGGTGTCGCGGCAGTTCCAGCTGACCATCCAGCCGCAGCTGATCCTGCTGCAGAAGACGCTGCTCAACATCGAAGGCCTGGGTCGCCTGCTCGATCCGGACATCGACATCTGGGCCACAGCCAAGCCGGTGCTGGCTGAAATCCTCCGCCAGAAGCGCAGCCCGCAGGCCGTGGCGAAGATGATCCGCGAGCGCATGCCGTCGTGGTTGGCCGCCGCACCGGACATGCCACAGCTGCTGCACGACTACCTCAAGCTGGCCACCACCGGCAACGCGCACATGCGCCTCAGCAGTGATGACCTCAAGCGCCTCGCCGACGTCAGCCACACCGGCCAGCGACAGACCGTGTTCGCCATCCTCGGTGTCGGCCTATTGATCGTCGCCGCCGTGCTCTACGGCCTCGAAGCCGGCGGCCCAAGTCTGTTCAAACTGCCGGCCGCCGCATGGATCGCCGGCATCGGCGGCATCGGCGCGCTGATCGCCGCTTGGCCGCGTAGCGGTCGTTAGCCAGTTGATCAAACTGTGATTAACGCGCCGAACCAACCCGCGATCCTGTATCGCGACGATCACATCGTGGTGGTGAACAAGCCGGCCGGCATGGCGGTGCATCGCTCACGGCTGGTTGGCCGCGACGACGGCTATCTGGTCGATTGGCTCCGCGAGGCGCTGGACCAGCCCGCCTATCTCGCGCATCGCATCGACCGCGCCACCAGCGGCTGCGTGCTGCTGGCGCTGGACAAGGACAGCGTTTCGACACTGGGCGAAGCCTTCATGTCGCGCGAGGTGGCGAAGTCCTACTTGGCGGTGGTGCGCGGCTGGCCGGAACCGCCCGATGCGCTGATCGACCATCCCATCGACGGCGGACCCGGCAAGCCGGAAAAGCGCGAGGCACGCACCCGCTACAAGACGCTGGGCCGCGCCGAGATCGAGGTCGCCGTTGGTGCGCATCCGACCGCACGCTACGCGCTACTCGAATGCCTGCCGGAAACCGGCCGCTACCGGCAGATTCGCCGCCACCTCAAGCACATCAGCCACCACCTGATCGGCGATACCAGCCACGGCGACGGTCGCCACAACCGCGTCTTCCGCATGCTCGGCGTCCACCGCATGCTGCTGCATGCCTGGCGGCTGGGATTTGAACATCCGGTCGAAGGCCGCCGCATCGACGTCGAAGCGCCGCTGGATATCGAGTTCGGACGTGCCTTGTCCGCACTGAACCTGGAAGCACCTGGCTCCAGCCAACATCCTGACTGAGCTTGTAGGATGCGGTGAGAATCGCATCGATATCGCGAACAAGTCGCGAACGATGCGGTTCGTGGACTCACAACCTCCTAAGTGTTTGATATCGAAAGTACGGTTGAAGCACAGATGAAAGCCCTTACCAGCAATAATATTTCCTACCTTGGAAATTCATCCATGTTGATCAGAATATTCACCGGACTGATTGCTCTTACACTTTCAAACTTCGCCCACACCAACGATGATTCAGAGAATGTCAGGGTGCATGTTGGAATTGTCGTTGAGGTTTCGCGAAGCGAAATCCATCTTGATCAAAAGGATGTCTCTCTCTTTGTCGGCTTCTTCGGAGATGAAGATGTCCTTCAACAGTTGGACCACCTTGACGTCGGAGATGAAGTGCGTGCAGTTTTCGGCACGGGGAAACCTGCCGGAGAGTCTCGTTCCATCAACAAACTTCTGGAAATTCGTCGATGTACACCGAATGACCAGCAGTGTGCAGACGATCGCAATGCCGAGGAGGCTCAGCACGCAGCCGATGAAGTTGCGCACGCAGCTAGAGCGAAAAAACGCGACGAGTGTTTTGATGCTATGGAAGAAACTCTCTCAAGTGACCCGAGGTTTGTACCCTCAACCATCTCTGACGAAAGTCAGTCAGACGCATTTCTTGATCAAATGAACGCCCTTGCCGGCGAGCAACGCAGCTGTGCGCACAAAATCATCAGAAGTCACCAGGCTGCCGTTCATGATGCCTGCGAACGTCATCATTGCGGTGACGGGATTGGGGGAGGTTGCGACCATATAGCTGGTTACGCAATTTCAGATGATGCGATCAGAAAGGCTGTGCTCACCTGCGGAAAGAACTAATTTCGATACAGCAAATGACAGGCGTGATAACCAAGTCATCTTCCAACCACTTGAATCCGCTTGCACCCCAAACAGAGCCCGCAACATGTTTCACAACTCAACAGTCAACGCTGCTTTCTGTTATGCCTTGGCGCTCGCTTCGATGTCCGCGCTGGCAAAGAACGAGCCTCAGAGTATGGCTACCTCGGCAGCACCGTTCGAAGTCGCCTCACGCTATTTCACCGAGGTCTACAACGAAGACCGGACCGACCTGATCGACACGCTGTTTTCGCCGGACTACGAGCACACGTCCAGCGATGGCCGTGTATCGAAGGGCACGGCGCGCATTGCCCAGACCGTCGGCTTCATCAAGCAGGTTTTTCCTCATCTGCACATGACCATCCAGCACCACGCGGACAATGGAGACATGAGCATGATGGTGGTTCGATACGAGTCCGACATGCCCGGCTTTGCCGCCGAGTCGGTTCGCGACCAGAAGATCGCCTTCGATGAGACGTTCCTGTTCTGGGTGCAAGACGGGAAGATCGTACGGGGCCAGAGCTACGGGCCGGGCGCGGTAGTCGCGGCGAAGATGGCCGGCTTTGAGGGCAACATCATGGACGTAGTCCGTGTGCTGTCCGAACACACAATCAGTGATGACACGCCAGCCGACACTTCCAACGAAAGCAGCGAGTAGAGCCATGTCCCGAATCGAATTCTTCCATGCACCGCACACCCGCTCCTCCGGCGTCCTCGCGCTGATGGAGGAGCTGGGCGCCGATTACGACCTGAAGCTGATGAGCATCAAGGCCGGCGACCAGAGCCGCGAGGACTTCCTCGCCATCAATCCGATGGGCAAGGTGCCGACAATCCGCCAGGGCGACGCGGTGGTCACCGAGCAGGTGGCGGTGTACCTGTTCCTCGCCGACCATTTCGCCGATACGGGCCTCGCACCCGCCATCGGCGATCCGGATCGCGGCCCGTACCTGCGCTGGATGGCTTTCTACGGCTGCAGCATCGAGCCGGCAGTGATCGACAAGGCGCTGAAGCGCGAGCCCGCGGCACGAGCGACATCGCCCTACGCCGACTACGACACGGTGATGGCGGTGGTGAACCAACAGCTGGCCAAGGGCCCTTGGTTGCTGGGCGAGCGCTTCAGCGCCGTCGATGTGCTGTGGGGCGCGGCACTCAGCTGGCTGACCGGCTTCGGCCTGGTGGAGAAGACGCCGGCTGTCGCCGCCTATGTCGAACGCTACCAGGCGCGACCCGCCGTGCAGCTTGCCGCGGCGAAGGACGCCGAGTGGAATGCGGCGCAGGAAGCGGCGGCGGGCAACGGCTGAATTTCCTACACCTTCATCCCGGCCTCGCTCCGCGCCCGGCCCTCGCCGGCACGGCTCGGGCGTTCGCCAGACATGCGGGCCATGGCCCGCAAGCATGTCCGCTCACCCCGCGAGCGGGAGAAGGAGAAAAGACATGCTGATCATCAACTCGCGCCTGCAAATTCCCGAGTCCGAGCTGTCGGAGAGCTTCATCCGCTCGCCGGGCCCGGGTGGGCAGAACGTTAACAAGGTGGCAACGGCGGTGGAGCTGCGCTTCGACGTGGCGACGTCGCCCAGCCTCGATGACTGGCAGCGCGAGCGCCTGCTGTCACGACGCGATCGCCGGCTGACTGACGACGGCGTGATGGTGATCCAGGCACGGCGTTTCCGCAGCCAGGATCGCAACCGCGAGGACGCCCGCCAGCGCCTGATCGACTGGATCGCGAAATCGCTCGAAGTCGACAAGCCGCGCATCGCCACCCGGCCCAGCCGCGCCGCCAAGGAGCGCCGCATCCAGGCCAAGAAGCAGCGCGGGCAGATCAAGTCCGGGCGGAAGAAGGGAAGCTGGGACTGAGTCCCGTTCCATACGGGCTAGAATGGCCGTATGCAGGATCCGCGCTCCCCCTACCTCGCCGCCTTGCCCGACTGCGCGCCGCGCAAGCATGGGCGCTTCGCGCGCGCCTTCGGCCGCTTCTGCCTTCGACTTGGCGGCTGGCGCATCGAAGGCGAATTCCCCGCCCACGAGAAGCTGGTGATCATCGCCGCCCCACACACCAGTTTCTGGGATGGTTTCTGGGGACTGGCCGGCAAGCTCGCGCTGGGACTCGACGTCTGCATCATCGCCAAGGCCGAGCTGTTCCGCTGGCCACTGAAGCCACTGCTGCGCTGGCTGGGCGTGCGCCCGGTGGATCGCAGTCGCGCGCACGGTATGGTCGGCGAGGCCTGTTCGCTGCTGCGCAACAACGAGCGCCTGTGGTTCCTGCTGGCACCGGAAGGCACCCGGAAGGCCGTGCCGAAATGGAAGACCGGTTTCTGGCACATCGCGCGCGGCGCCAACGTACCGGTGATGTGCGCGGCCTTCGACTACGCGAACAAGACCATCCGCGTCGGCCCGACCGTGGAGATGACCGCCAACGTCGACGCCGACCTGAAACGTCTGTACGCCCTCTACGCACAATATCCCGGCGCCAATCCGCGCCACGACGATTGGCGCAAGCTCCACAAGTCGAATGCAGCACCAGCGCCCGCCGAAAAGATTGCCGAGCCCACCGAATGAGCGACAAGACCCCGCTGCCATTGCCGCCATCCACGCCCCGTGTGCACGGACGCTTCACCCGCTGGCTGGGTCGCAACCTGCTCAGGCTGTGTGGCTGGAAGGTCGCCGGCGAATTGCCGGACCAGAAGAAGCTGATCTTCATCATCGCACCACATACCTCCAACTGGGATTTCATCTGGGGCCTGCTGGCGAAGTGGGCGCTGGACCTGCGCGTGGAATTCATGGCCAAGCGCTCGCTGTTCTGGGGCCCGCTGGGCTGGTTCCTGCGCCGCATCGGCGGCATCCCGGTGGACCGCAAGGCGGCCGACGGACTGGTGGAGTCCGTGGCCCAGCGCTTCGACGACGTCGACAAACGCTGGCTGGTGATCACGCCGGAAGGCACGCGCAGCGCGGTGGATCGCTGGAAGAGCGGCTTCTGGCGCATCGCCAAGCAGGCGCAGGTGCCGATCCTCTGCGCCTATTTCCACTATCCGGAAAAGACCGTCGGCATCGGTCCGCTGTTCATGCCTGGCGATGACATCGGCACGGACATGCAGCGGCTTCGCGAAATCTATTCGAAGTGGCTGGGCAAACACGCCAGGCCAGCAAGCACAGGTGCATCGGCATGAGCATCGCAAGCGCACACTGCCTCTGTGGCGCCGTAGGCATAGAGGCCACGCTGCCTACGAAATGGGTGGCGCACTGCCACTGCTCGATGTGCCGCCGCGCGCATGGCGCCGCCTTCGTCACCTGGGCCGGCTTCAAGGACGACCAATGCCGCATCGTTGATCCGGAGGCGCGGCTGGCATTGTTTGAATCCAGCCCCGGCGCGGAGCGTGGCTTCTGTTCGCGCTGTGGCAGCACCCTGCTGTTCCGCTCGCAGCGATGGGCCGACGAACTGCATGTCGTGGTCGCCAATTTCGACGGCCCGCTGGACCGCGCGCCGCAAGCCCACGTGTTCTGGGACACCCACGTCGACTGGGTCGCGCTGGACGACAACGACGGCCTTCCTCGCAAGGTCATCACCGGCTGAGCCGGCCATTCTTCGCGTCGACTCGCGCGCACCAGCGCGATTGCGCATCATGCCCTGACACTCCCCGATCACCCATTGGATGCCCATGACCGGAAGCCTGCTGATCGCCCTGCTGCTCCTGCTCGGATTCCTCTGCCAGTGGATTGCCTGGCGGGTGAAGCTGCCGGCGATCCTGTTCCTGCTGCTGTCCGGCATCGTGCTTGGCCCGGTGCTGCGCTGGCTGGCGCCGGAATGGGCCTTCTATCCCGACCGCGCACTGGGCGACCTGCTGTTTCCCTTCGTATCGCTGGGTGTCGCGGTGATCCTGTTCGAAGGCAGCCTGACGCTGCGCTTCTCCGAGATTCGCGGACTTGGCCCGGCCATCCTCAACCTGGTCAGTGTTGGCGCCGCCATCGCCTTCTTCGGGTTGGCCGCCGCCGCGCACTACATCGGCGGGCTCGACTGGCCGCTGGCCCTGCTGTTCGGTGCATTGACCTGCGTCACCGGCCCGACCGTGATCGTGCCGATGCTGCGCAGCGTTCGACCCAACGCGCGCATCGCCAACGTGCTGCGCTGGGAGGGCATCATCATCGACCCGATCGGCGCGCTGCTCGCGGTGCTGGTGTTCGAAGCCATTGCGCTAGGCCACGGCGACCACGGCGTGATGGTGTTCGGCATCACCGTGCTCTACGGCAGCGTGATCGGTGTGGTCGCGGCCATCGCGCTCAGCTGGCTGCTGCGCCGCCACCTAGTGCCCGAGTACCTGCAGAACTACGCCACGCTGGCGATGCTGCTGCTGGCCTTCGCCCTGTCCAACGCGCTGGCCGAGGAATCCGGCCTGCTCGCCGTCACGGTGATGGGCATGGTCATGGCCAACCAGCGCGCGCTGCACATGGAGGACATCCTCGACTTCAAGGAACACCTCTCCACGCTGCTGATCTCGCTGCTGTTCATCGTGCTGGCCGCGCGCCTGCACTGGCCGTCGCCGCAGCTGCTGATGACAGGCGGACTGATTCTGCTCGCCGCGATGTTGATTGTTCGTCCACTGTCGGTGCTGTTCGGAACCATGGGTTCCAACCTCCAATGGCGGGAGCGCGCCCTGCTGGCCTGGATCGCACCGCGCGGCATTGTCGCCGCCGCCGTCTCCGCGCTGTTCGCGATCAAGCTGGAGGAACAGGGCATGAAGGGCGCTGACGCACTGGTGCCGCTGACCTTCCTGCTGATCATCGGCACCGTGGTCATCAACAGCGCCACCGCACGCCCCTTCGCGCGCTGGCTGGACGTGGCCGAACCCGACCCACGCGGCGTACTGATCGTCGGCGCCTCGCGCGTCGGCATCCTGGTGGGCTCATCGCTGCACAAGCAGGGTTACGACGTGCTGGTCGCCGATGATGACTGGGGCGGCATCCGCGCCGCGCGAATGGCCGGCCTGCGCAGCTACTACGGCGACCCCGTGTCCGAGCATGCCGACCGTCACCTCGACCTGATTGGCATCGGCCGCCTGCTCGCCATGTCCACGCGACGCGAACTCAACACGCTGTCCTGCGTGCGCTACCGGCCGGAGTTCGGCAAGGACCGCGTGTTCTTCCTGCGCAACGTCAGTGCGGAACAGGGCAAGGGCAACAAGGACTTCTCGCAGCCACTGCAGGCACCACGCCTGTTCGGCGAAAACATCACCCACGATGAAATCAGCGAACGACTGGACGAAGGCTGGGTGCTGAAGCAGACCCGCATCACCGAGGAGTTCGATTTCGAGGACTTCCTCGCCCAGTACGACGACAGCCCGCTGGCCCTTTTCGCCATCACCGACAAGGGTCGCCTGCGCATCGCCACCGGCACCGACAGGCTCGACCCCAAACCGGGCTGGACACTCACCTCACTGGTCAACCCCGCCACGCGACGCGAGCCCGCCACATCACCGGGCGCCAAGGTGCCAGAAGCGGACCCAGCCGTCGCACCCAAGCTGCCGGATTGATCGGGAGCAGCACATCCAGCCATCGCGATAAACCAGGAACCGCGCATGAAACCCGTTTACCAGGCCGACCACTTCACCAACGCGCACATCGTCAAGGAGCTGCTGGAGAACGAGGGCATTCCCGCGCACGTCAGCGGCGAGTTCCTGCAGGGTGGTATTGGCGACCCTCCCGCCGTCGGCATGGTGCAGGTGATGGTGGAAGACGAAAACTTCGAGCAGGCCCGCGCACTGGTTCTGGACTGGGAGTCGGCTCGACCGGAGCTCGACGATGACGAGCAGGAAGCGGAAGGCAGCGAGTCCGCGACGACACCGTTGCCTGCACGACGTGGATGGTTCGTTCCCGCGCTGTTTGGCCTGCTGACCGGCATTGCCGCGACAAGTTTCTACTACCACACGCCAACAACATACGACGGCATCGACTACAACAATGATGGCGAACTTGATGAACGCTGGACCTATGTCCATGGCCTCATCACCCGAAGTGAGTTCGATCGCAACCATGATGGAAAGCCCGACGTAATCAGCATCTTTGATCGGCACGGAATGATCGAATCATCTACCACTGATGGCGACTTCGACGGCACATTCGATTCGGAAACGCGTTTTTCGGAGGGGCTTCCCATCTGGTCGAAAACTGACACGACCGGAGATGGCTTCAAGGATGTGCTGATCTATTTCACCCATGGCGAAGCTGTGAAAACGGTCTATATCGACCCTCACTCCAAATTGCCTGTGAAGGTCGACTTTGCCCAAGGGCTTCGCATTCCGTATGCCGAACTCGACACCGATGGCGATGGCAAGCTGGATACTGTCAACGAATACAATGAAATTGGCGTAGTGATATCAACGCACCCCAAATAGGTGCCGAGGCTGCTGCACGCTTTTTCCACAAGCCGCCAACCTTCTTCATCAAGGAACTCCGCATGACCCATCACGAAATCCATCGCTCTCACCGCGTGGGCTGGCTTCGCGCTTCGGTGCTGGGTGCGAACGACGGCATCGTGTCGACGGCGAGCCTGATCATCGGCGTGGCGGCAGCGGGAACCAGCCAGGAAGGGTTTCTGCTGGCTGGTCTTGCCGGCCTGGTTGCAGGTGCGATGTCCATGGCAGCCGGCGAGTACGTCTCGGTCAGCTCGCAGGCCGATACCGAGAAGGCAGATCTGGAACTGGAGCGTCTGTCGCTGGAACAGAACCCCGAATACGAAGTACAGGAACTTGCCGACATCTATGTGCAACGCGGACTCGACGCCGAGCTGGCGAAGCAAGTCGCCAGGCAGTTGATGGCGCATGACGCCCTCGGCGCGCATGCACGCGACGAGATCGGCATCACCGACATGGCGACCGCTCAACCGATCCAGGCGGCGATCTCATCGGCCGTTACCTTCACCGTCGGCGCACTGCTACCGCTGCTCGCGGCCTGGTTGTTGCCGACGGGCTATGTTCTGGCCGGTGTTTCCCTGCTGTCACTGGTGTTTCTGGCGGTGCTTGGCGGCATCGCGGCTCGCGCTGGAGGCGCACCGGTCGTCCGCGCCGCAACCCGTGTCACCTTCTGGGGAGCGCTTGCGATGGCCCTGACCGCCGGCGTTGGCCATCTGTTCGGCGTCGCTGCCTGAGACCGGCCGCTCAGCGGATCAATACTTCACCGAACAGCCGTAGGGCTGGCTCAGCGACGGATCGACCGGCTTGCCATCGGCCAGAGCGGCCAGCGCGGCGCTGACGTATTGCGTCGCGTCGGCAAGATCGGCCCTGTCGGCGCTCGGAATGCTGTCGATCGCACCGTTGTAGCGCAGCACGCCTTCAGCATCGATCACGAACATATGCGGCGTGGTCTTGGCGCCATAGGCATGACCCACCCCGCCATCGTGGTCGAGCAGAACGGCCGCTGGCGAACCCTTCCATTCCGCCATGACCTTGTTGGCGGCGGGGCCATCCAGATAGCCCTGCTTGCCTGCGGCCGAGGAACTGACGGTCAGCCAGACCACGCCGTCCTTCCCGGCGGCGGCCTGCTGTTTCTGCATGTTCTCCGCGCCGTAATGCTTCTTCACGAACGGGCAGCCCGGATTGAACCACTCCAGCACCACCGTCTTGCCGGCGTAGTCGGAAAGCTGATGCGTCTTGCCGTTGGCATCGACCAGCGAGAAGGCCGGCGCCGGCTTGCCAATCTCGGGTTTCGCGACGACAGCTGCAGCGGCAAACGTCAGTGCCATAGCAGCCAATGTGGTGATCAGGGCTTTCATTGGGCGTCTCCTGCGAATTCGGGCGGTGGAAGGTCAAGTGTCAGTTCGAATGCCGGCTGCATTGCGATATCGGCCTTCAACAGCAACACGGGCTTGTCCGGCCAGCGGGTGAAATAGTCGTTTCGACCGACACGGAAGATCAGCCGTTGCTGCTCATCAATCACGGCGGAGAGCGGCTGATGCGACAGCCATTGAATCGTGCGCGGAAAGATGTCGACGCGAGTGCCTGCCGCCAGCTCATCCGGCAATCCATCGAGCTGGAAAATGAAATCATCATCGGTCGCGCGCACGCTGCCTTTGTCGACCAGGACTGGACGCGGCAGGCTCGCTTCGATGGCCTCCCAACGTTCGCCATCGATCGGCGCAGGCGCCCCGACGGTCATGGGCAATGCCAGCGAGGCCTTTTCGCTGACGCAGATGTCCTTGCAGACCAGCCAGCGGACGTCGGCCTGCAGGCTGACCTTGTCGCCGGGCACGGCATTCGCCGGCAGCCGAAGCGTCATTGGCAGATCGACTTCACCGTCGTAGCCGAAGTTGTGGATGCCATCGAGCTCGAAGCGATGCGGCGCCGGCCATTCGATGTCGCCGGCCTTCCAGCCTTCCGGCAAATCCCAACGCAGGCGCGTGGCGAGTCCGGAATCACCAGGATTGATCCAATAGCTGTGCCAGCCATCGTCATGCACCAGACGAAGGGCGACGCGCAATGCGCTACCGGGAGCGGCGCTGTACTGGCTGGATATCAGCGCGGCTTCGCTGTGTTCAGCGTGCGTCGACGCCGCACCGACAACAGCCGGTAGGCTCGCCATCAGCAGCGCGACGCATGCAAAAGCCGGATATACAGAGCGGAAGCTCACTGATCGTTCCTCGCATGAGGGCCGGAATGCCATCTTGGCACAGGCGATCGACCTGCAAGCCTGCCGTTCAGCAGGGTGCCGCGAGTCGGGTATGAGCGGGCAGTCACCAAGGTCGGGGCTATACTCGGCCATCCATTCCGTGCCCGGCTGAACCCCATGACCAGCCCTGCCCGCGCCTTCACACCCATATGCCAAATGGCGGCCGCCTCTTTGGCGGCGATCTGTCGCCTCCCATGAAGCGCAGGCCATCCTTCTGGCATCAGCTCTGGATCTACGCCCTGCTGCTGGCGCTGGCGGCATTCGGCCTGCAGTGGCTGCAATACCACTACCTCCTGCGCAGCCTGTCGACCGAGGCCTACATCATTGCCATCGCCGTCGCCTTCGTCGCGCTGGGCGGCTGGTTGGGCTATCGGCTGACGCCCACCGCCCCGAGCGAACCGTTCCGCAGCAACGAGGCGGCCATTGAACAACTCGGACTTTCCACGCGCGAGCTGGAGGTGCTGCGCCTGCTCGCCAGTGGGCAGTCGAACAAGGAGATGGCTCGAGTCCTTCACCTGTCCCCGAACACGGTGAAGACGCACCTGGCCAACCTTTACGCCAAGCTCGACGCGTCCCGACGCACCCAGGCCATCGCCAAGGCGCGGGCGCTGGCGATCATCCCATGACGCTCGCCCAATCGCCGCAAATCCTTGATTTCACCCATTCGGGTGATGACTTTGCGCCGCCCGGAACGGATAGTCAGCGCCATCCACACAGCGGGAAAGCGACATGACCACCAGTTCACCCTCGATGATCCGCACCGCGCTCGTGTTCGGCTCTCTGGCCGGCGTCGCGGTCATTTTCCCCATGCTGCTGGCCATGACCCTGACCGGCCTGGAGAACGTGGCGTTCTCCGAAGCCCTTGGCTACCTGATCATGCTGGTCGCCCTGTCGCTGATCCTGATCGGCATCAAGCGCTATCGCGACGAAGCACTGGGCGGCGTGATCGGTTTCTGGCGGGCACTACTGGTTGGCCTGATGATTTCGCTGGTGGCCTCGGCCATCTATGTGGCCGTCTGGGAGTTCTATCTGTACCGGACCGACTACGCCTTCATCAACCACTATTTCGACAAGGTGATCGAAGCACAACGACAGGCCGGTGCAACGGCTGAGGTCACTCAGCTCGAAGAGATGCAGGCAAGCTACCGCAACCCGCTGTTCCGGATGCTGGTCACGCTAAGCGAAATCTTCCCGGTCGGACTGCTGGTGTCACTGGTATCCGCCGCGCTGCTGCGCTTTCCCGGCTTCCTGCCGCGGCGCCGTGTCGCCAGCGCCTGACCACCTTTCCCCAACATTCCTGTTGCATCGACAAGGAGCACCCGCATGAATCTCGGCGCTTTCTGCCTCAGCCTCGCGGTGAAGGACATCGCCGCTTCGCGTGCCTTTTACGAGAAGCTCGGCTTTGAAGTCACCGGTGGCAACCAGGACTACAACTGGCTGGTGCTGCGCAACGGCGGCCACACCATCGGCCTGTTCCAGGGCATGTTCGAGCGCAACATGCTGACCTTCAATCCCGGTTGGAACCAGCAGGCCGAAGAGGTCAACCCGTTCACCGACGTGCGCGAGATCCAGCGCGAATTGAAAGCTAGCGGTGTGGAGCTGACCAAGGAGGCCGACCCGGCGACTACCGGCCCTGAGCACATCACACTGGTCGACCCGGATGGCAATCCGGTGCTGATCGACCAGCACCGCTGAGCCGTGGCCGATTCAACCACCCTTTCGGAATCGCCCTTGCTCGACCGCGTGACGGGCTCCTGCCTATGCGGCAGCGTGCGGTTCGAGGTCGTCGGCGCGTTCGACGGTTTCTACCTCTGCCACTGCAGCCGTTGCCGCAAGGATACGGGTAGTGCGCACGCATCCAACCTGTTTTCGACGACAGCGCGCCTGCTGTGGTTGGCTGGCGAGGCACAGGTAACCGGGTACAAGCTGCCCGGCACCCGGCACCAGCGCGCCTTCTGCGCCGGCTGTGGGTCAGCCATGCCGACTCGGCAACGCGATGGCGGGCTGCTCGTGGTTCCGGCCGGGAGCCTGGATGGAGATCCCGGCGTCCGCCCCACGGCGCACATTTTCTGCGATGACAAGGCCGGCTGGGAATCGCAGCTTCCCGAGGCTCCCTGCCTACCCGGAGCACCGATATGACGCCATCGAAATCCGCCACGGTTTCGCCAGCGGGCTATTCCGGCACGCCGTTGGCGAGGAAGCTGGGAATCAAGACGGGATCACGCGTGCTCGCGCGCGGCGAACCAGATCACTATGCAGAGCTGCTGTCACCACTCCCGGACGAGGTGCAGTTCAGCCAGCGGATCAGCCCGAGCATCGACATCGTCCATCTGTTCACCACACGACGCAGCATGCTGAACCGGGAGCTGGTCGCGCTCCGGAAGCGCATCCGCTCCGACGCCATGGTCTGGGTGTCTTGGCCGAAGAAGGCCTCGAAGGTTGACACCGACATCACCGAAGACGTGATCCGCGAAGTCTGCCTGCCGCTGGGTTTCGTCGACGTGAAGGTCTGTGCGGTTGATGAAACCTGGTCGGGATTGAAGCTGGTGATCCGCAAGGAGCTTCGCGACAAGGGCTGACACTGCATCCGCAGCCAGTAACACCACGCTCCTTGCGGACCAGCATTGGCTCAACCACCGGGATGCAGGTGATCGCTTCGTTCGGCGATGGCCTTGGCCGCCGCCAGGATCACGCTGCCCGGCACGCGAATCTTGTAGTCCGGGTGGCTGTAGGAAAACTGCAGCACGCCGTCCGCATCCACGATGAACACCGATGGCACCGGCAGGGCGTGATGATCCTCGCCGGATGACGTCTCCAGATCGATGCCATATTCCTGATATTTGGCGTAGGTTTCGTCATCCAGCCGGTAGCCGATCCCAAAGGCTCGCAGCGCATCGGCCTTCGCATCGGACAGCAGCGTGTAGTCGAGCTGGTCCTTCTCGACCGTCTTGTTGAGCTCGGCTGGCAGGTCCGGGCTGATGGCAATCATCTGGAAGCCCAGGCCGTCCAGGTCTTTGCGGATCAACCGCAACTCACTGAGCTGCAGGTTGCAGAACGGACACCAGCCGCCACGATAGAAAACCAGCACCGTCGGCTTGCCAGCGACCTGCGCCTTCAGCGTGGTTGGCTTGCCGTCCAGCGTCTTCAGATCAACGTCTGGCATGGCCGAGCCGAGCAGCAGGGGACGAACCTGGTTCGGCGCGCTGGCGAGGCCAGCATCCGCCGCAACGGCCGGTAGCGCCAGCAGGAACAGCAAAGTGAGGACGATGATTCGTTGCATGGTGGACTCCAAGGCTCTCGGCAGATGCCCGAGTGTTCCATGCTCCGCACGACTTGTCCGCCCGGACCAGGCCGCTTGCGACCAGCTGAGCCTCGCCCGCGTCGAAATGGCAGTGAATCGACAATCAAGCTTGCGCAAGCACCTGATCAGCTGCCGCGTTAGCATTCGGCTTTGCCTGCTGGAGCATGGCCGTGGAAAAAATCAGCATCGAAACCATCGTCAAGGCACCGCTGGCTGTCGTATGGCAGGCCTGGAACAACCCGGACGACATCATCCAGTGGAACGCCGCCTCCGATGACTGGCACACGCCGCGCGCCAGCGTCGATCTTCGCGTCGGCGGTAGCTTCACATCACGCATGGAAGCCCGCGATGGCAGCATGGGTTTCGATTTCAGCGGCACCTATTTGCAAGTCGTCGAGCACGCGCTGATCGAGTTCGCGATGGAAGACGGCCGTCAGGTGCGAATCGAATTCAGCGAAACCCCGGACGGAACCAGGGTCACCGAAAGCTTCGACGCCGAAGGCACGCACACACTGGAACAGCAGCGCGACGGCTGGCAGGCAATCCTCAACCGCTTCGCCCGGCATGTCGAATCAAAATAAACGGACGCAAGCAATCCTGTGACACAGGATCCGTCACAAGTGAACCGCGAAAGAAATTTGGAAATATGCTGTGAAATCAGCAAGATATGGTGGCTATGGGTGGACTCGAACCACCGACCCCAGCATTATGAGTGCTGTGCTCTAACCGGCTGAGCTACATAGCCATCCGCCGTCGCCATTGCGGCGAGGACCGCGAATTATCAGGATCGAAACTGCCGGCGTCAAGCACCCGCCACAGCATTCGATGCTCAAACGCCCAGCAGGGCCCCTTTCAGACTTGCGTAGTCGGCCGGCAGTGGCTCGGCCCGGCTTGGACGTTCCGCCATTGTCTCCAGCGAGGGTGGCTGGGCAATGACCTGCCCCACCAGCGGCTCGACGATGCCGGTGAACTTGGCGGGATGTGCGGTGGCGACAACTGCCCAGTCGCGCTGATCGCCTTCCTGACGAAGCTGCCGCAGCGCGTGCAGCCCGGTCGCCGTATGCGGACACGGAATGATGCCTTCCCGCCCAGGCGCGTCCCCGATGACGGTGCGGATGGTGTCGTCATCAACGCGGTCGACATGAACGGCCTCGCGTAGCGCTTCGTCGTCGGCGTACCAGTAGCGCAGGCGCTCGAAGTTGCTGGGGGCGCCGACGTCCATGGCGTTGGCGAGCGTCGCGATGGCGTCGCGTGGCTGATAGTCGTCGCCGTCGAAGTATTCGCTCAGCGTCGGATTGGCATTGGTGGCCAGTCGCAGCTCGCCTATCGGGAAGCCCATTCGCTTGGCCACCAATGCGGCGCAGGCGTTGCCCAGATTGCCGGTGGGCACGATGAGATTGAGCACTTCGCCGTGCGCGGCCCGGTGATCGACCGCCGCCTTCGCGTAGTAGGCCGCCTGTGGCAGCAGGCGACCAAGGCTGATGCTGTTGGCGGTGGTCAACGGACATTCCTTCCGCAATGACTCATCCACCAACGCCTGCTTGGCCAGTCGCTGGCAGTCATCGAAGCTGCCGGCGACGCGGAAGGCCTGCACGTTATCGCCCCAGCAGCCGAGTCCATGCGCCTGTGCCGGTGACACGCGGCCATCGGGATAGAGGATCACCACCCGGAAGCCCGGTCGCCGATGGAAGGCCGCGGCAACCGCCGCGCCGGTGTCACCGGACGTGGCCACGAGGATCGTTGTCTCCGGATCGTCATCGGTACGCAGCGCCGACAAACAGCCTGCGAGAAAGCGGGCCGCGTAGTCCTTGAAGGCGGCCGTCGGTCCGTGGAACAACTCCAGCAGATGATCGCCGTCCCTGCGCAGCGCACGGAGCGGTGCCGGAAAGTCGAATGCCTGTTCGCAGATGGACTCAAGCTTCGCTGCCAGCGACGAACCGGAAAAATAGGGCGACAGCACGGCAACCGCGACCCTCGTCAGAGGCTGGCCCGCCAGCGATTCGATGATCGCCGCATCCAGAACGGGAATGGATTCCGGAACATAGAGACCACCGTCCGGTGCCAGTCCGGCGATCAGTGCGCGATCCAGGGTGATTTCGGGCGCCTTGCCTCGCGTGCTGACGAACTTCATGCGGATGCTCCTGTGGCGGGCAGACATTCGCTGCGCGGGCCTGCGACCGGCGACAGGTAGCAGCGCGAAGCGAAGCCCGCGTTCGCGAAGGCCTGCTGCATCGCATGACCTGCCGCATCGGCAAGATCACGCGATTCAAACCAGGCGAACACGCTGGGTCCTGCACCGGAAATACTGGCGCCGAGCGCGCCGCTGTCCAGCGCGGCAGCCTTGACCGCGTCGAAACCGGGAATCAGTGATGAGCGACGCGGCTCGACCAGCACGTCGCGCAGGCCTTCGCCGATCAGGCGCCGGTCCTCGCGCTGCAGCCCGGTCAGGAACAGCGCGAGATGGCGACTCTGGGTGACAGCATCGTGAAGCGAATATGGCGCTTGCAGCACCTCGCGTGCACGTCGCGTATGCAGGACCTGGTCGGGATGCACGACAACACTCCACAGCCAGTCGGGCACCGGCAACGGGATCATGCGATCTTCCAGCGCCATGACCACACCGCCGAGCAGCATCGGCGCCACGTTGTCGCCATGTCGGCTACCGCTGGACACCGATTCGCCATCGAGCGCGAAGCGATACAACTCATCGCGCGATAGCGGCTGCTCAAGCAACGCATTCGCCGCCACCAGCGCCGCCACGCAGGAGGCTGCCGAACCGCCCAGTCCGGAACCGAGCGCGATGCCTTTCTCGATCACCACGTCGAATCCGAATCCCGCGCCGATAGCCTGACGCAATTCGAGCAGCGCGCGGCCGGCGGTATTCGCCTCGGCCTCCAGCGGCAGATCGCGCGCTCCCGGCACATCGCCTTCAATGCGCAGGATGCGCACGCCGTCGCCGCCGGATCGTCGAACCGATACCACGTCGCGCGGGCCATCGATGCTGAAGCCCAGCAGGTCGAAGCCCACGCCGATGTTGCCAACGCTGGCCGGCGCAAAGGCGCGCGACCAGCCGTCGCTCCGTGCCGCCTCACTCATGCGCGCGCACCCAGTGCGTGACCGATGGTGAGGATGTCGCCGAACACGCCTGCGGCAGTGACGTCGGGGCCGGCGCCGGGACCTTGCACCACCAGCGGATTCTCCGGGTAGCGCAGCGTGCGGAACTGGATCAGGTTGTCGGTGAGGCGGCCGTGCAGGCTGGGATGATCATCCGCCGGCATGGTGAGACCGACGCGTGCGTTGCCATCACGGTCCAGTTCCGCGAGGTAACGGAGCTTGCCGCCCGCTGCCTTTGCTGCCGCCAGCCGCTCACCCAACGGTGCGTCCAGCTCGCCGACACGTGAGAGGAATTCGTCCAGCGGCACGCCGCGCAGCGGCTCGGGCACAAGATTCTCGATGCTGACCTGATCCAGCTCGATATTGATGCCCGCTTCGCGCGCGAGGATCACCGTCTTTCGAGCCACGTCCATGCCGGACAGGTCCTCGCGCGGATCGGGCTCGGTGTAACCCATCGAGCGCGCCTCCAGCAGTAGCTCGGAGAATGGCCGGCTACCGTCGAAGCAGTTGAACAGCCAAGCCAGCGTGCCGGAAAACAGGCCATCGATGGCGATCAGTTCGTCGCCGGTATCGAGCAGCGAGCGCAATGTCTGGATCACCGGCAAGCCGGCGCCGACGGTAGCCTCGTAGCGGAATTGTCCGCCGGCGCGCGTCGCCTCCTGGATCGCTCGGTAGCGCGGCAGCGGGCCGGCGCCGGCATGCTTGTTCGGCGTGGCGACGTGGATGCCGCGGCGCAACCATTCCGGATAACGCGCGGCCACCGCGTCGCTGCCGCTGCAGTCGATGATCAGGGCATGCGGGATGTGCTCAGCGTCGACTTCATCGGTGAAACGATCCAGATCCAGCGGTTCGGCATCAGCCAGCATGGCGCGCGGATCAAAGGCGCCATCGATGTCGCTCCACGCCAGCTCCGCCAACTGCATCTGCCGGCTGTTCGCCAGCGCGCGCAGACGCAGGCGCAGGCCTTCGCGCGGGTGCGCCGCGCGCTTGGCTTCGAAGGCGGCCAGCTGGCCGAGCAGCGCTCGCCCCACGTTGCCCGGACCGATCAGGCCCACCGACATGCTCTGCGGCGACAACCAGAACGCCGCGTGTGCCGCGCGCAGTCCTCGCTGCGCATGCTCACGATCGATGGCCACCGAAATGTTGCGCTCACCCGCACCCTGCGCGATGGCGCGCACGTTGACGCGCGCCTGCGCCAAGCCACCCAGCAATCGCGCCGCGACGCCCGGCGTGCCCGCCATGCCATCGCCGACAGCCGCCAGCACGCTGATGTCTCGCGACACCGACACGCCGGCCACCTGCCCACCGGTCAGCTCGTCGGCGAAAGCCTGCCGCACCACCTCGCGCGCCACTTCGTACTGGTCGTCGCGGATGACGCAGCAGATTGAATGTTCGGAGGAGCCCTGCGAGATCATGATCACCGACACCTGGGCAGCATGCAGCGCAGCGAACAGACGCTCGGCCGTACCGGGAACGCCGGCAAGGCCGGTGCCGGACAGTTCCAGCAGCGCCAGGTTTTCCACCAGGCTGAGGCCCTTCACCGGATGCCCGGCGTCACCGCCGCCGACAACGGACGAGATCAAGGTTCCCGGCGCCTCCGGCCGCTGCGCATTGCGGATGCGGATGGGAATGCCCTGCTGCATGGCCGGCGCGATGCTCTGCGGGTGAAGCACCTTGGCGCCGAAATAGGCCAGTTCGCAGGCCTCGCGGTAGGACAGTGCCGGAAGACAGACCGCATCGCCCACCTGGCGCGGATCGGCGGACAGCACTCCGTCGACGTCGGTCCAGATGGTCAGCTCATCGGCATCCATCAGCACGGCGAAGATGGCACCGGAATAGTCGCCGCCGTTGCGGCCCAGGGTTGTCGGCTGTCCGGCGGCATCGCTGGCGACATAGCCGGTGATCACCAGTGGTGCGTCCGGTTGCTGCGCATCCCAGTCACGGAAACGCTGTCGGGATGCCTCCCAGTCCACCACGGCGCCAAGCTCACCCTGGCGGACCACCAGCACCTCGCGGGCATCGAGTCGACGCCATGTCGGATCTTCCTCTGCCAGCACCGCCTGCAGCAGCAGTGAGCTGGCGGTCTCGCCCAGTCCATGGATACGCGCCGACAGCGACGCATCGTCGCCGGTCGACAGCGCCTGCAGCCAGCCCGGCAAGGCTTCGAATGCATTGTCGATGGCGGCATGCAGTGACGCCGGATCACGCAGCCCGAGGCCGTCCGCGACCTCGTGGTGGCGCTGCAGCAGGGCTGCCTGTCTGGCCTCATCGGGTTGCCCGCGCCGCGCGGCGTCGATCAGGCCGACCAGCTCATCGGTGACGCCACGCAGGGCCGACACCACCACCGCGCTGCGCGTGGCACCATCGCGGACACGCTCCCGCACGCTACGCAGGCGTGTCGCATCGGCAACGCTGCTGCCGCCGAACTTGTGGACATGGCAGTGCTTGGCGTTGTTGGCGGCGGGCGATGTTGGCGAGGGTGGCATCTGGGGCTCCTAATCAAGGGCCGCCACCGTTCCGGATGCGATGCCACCGCAACCCGGACCGGGTGCGGTGTGCTCGTTGCTTCAGATCGACACGAGCCACCGCACCCCTTGGACAAGGGTTACGGTAATGGTCGTACCAGTGGATACAACGCGTGACGCCGGGCCGAAGAAGGCTGCGATCTGGTCCGGCGATGGCGTTGACGGATTCATGGCCCGAAGGACACCACGGCCGAGGCGGGGATGTCAACGTCCGCGTCACGCTTTCAGGAATGATGCGGTGACAGTGCATCGGCGCTGTGGCATTGTCGTCAGCAGAGAAGCTTTTGGAGACCGTCCCGTGATTGATCCGGACGGATTTCGGCCCAATGTGGCCATCGTGCTGATGCACGACGACGGTCGTGTGTTCTGGGCACGGCGCGTGCGTCGCGACGGTTGGCAGTTCCCGCAGGGCGGGATGAACACCGACGAGACGCCGGAAGAGGCGATGTATCGCGAACTGGCCGAGGAAACCGGCCTGCAGCCGCATCATGTCGAGCTGCTGGGCAGCACGCCCGGCTGGCTGCGTTACCGGCTGCCGCGACGCTGCCTGCGCCATGGCAAGGGACCGCTATGCATCGGGCAGAAGCAGGTCTGGTTCCTGCTGCGCCTGGTCGGCGAGGAAAAGGACGTGAAGCTCGATGCGACCGAGTCGCCCGAGTTCGACTCCTGGCGCTGGGTCGACTTCTGGTATCCGCTGCAGAACGTCGTCAACTTCAAACGCGGCGTCTATCACCGCGCCCTGCTCCACCTGGCGCCTGCCGCACAGCAGCTGGCCAGCGGCAGCGACATCCTCGACACCGCCCCGGCACTGCCGGACCGCCGCGACGGCGGCCACCGCCGCCCGCGTCGCAAGCGCTGATATTCACTACGTCTCGGAGGCGCTTCAACCTATTGACTTGAAGTAGTTTCAGCCGCCTCCCAATGATTCGATCAGCGGGCTCAGATAGGGCCGATAGTGCCGCCACCTCCCCACCGACTGCGAGTAGATCGGCTTGCGAACCTGATTGTAGCTGGCCGTTGAAACGACCCGCTTGTTGTCATGGAAGTGCAGACATCGTTCATCCCATTCCAGGCCGCAATAGTCCAGCAGACTGCGCGTCACGCTTTCCTGATCCTCCACCAGGGTTTCGTAGTCGACCTCAAGCATCGGAATGCCCAGGACATCGCTCCAGTGATCCATCAGGCGTCTGTATTGCCGGTAGTAACCGCCAAGTATTTCGAAGTTGCCGGTGTAATCATGGGATGCGCCAAAATCGGTGAAGAAACAGGACAGGCAGGTATCGATAGGATCGCGGCGACAGTGAATGATCCGCGCGTTTGGGAAAAGCAATGCGATCACTCCCACGCCAATGAAATTCTGGGGCATCTTGTCGGTCACGTGCACCGAGTGGCCTGCGAGATCGTCCAGACGATCAAGGTAGCGGGAGGCATGGCGGTTGCAGCTGTCAGCGTCCAAAGCAGCCAGGCTGTCCGAGGAAATTCGGCCACCGCGGTCAGCACCCAGCATTTCAAGCGAAATGCGGCGAATGTCATCGAGTTCGCCTCCGCCAAATACGTCTGGATGACTGCACAGGATCTGTTCGACCAGCGTGGTGCCGGATCGCGGCATGCCAAGAATGAACACGGGCCGCTCCGATCCGTGCGTTGCGCGCGGCGCGATCGACATGGATTCGACGGAAAAAGCTGAAACGATGTCATCGACGAAGGATGAGAAAGCGGACAGATCGAAAGGGTTCGCCTTGAAACTGTTGGCTTTCCGGAAATGCTCGAACGCTTTGGGGTAGTCCCCAATGCCGTCGTGGAGCGCCCCGAGCCGGAAATGCAGGCTGGCGCCGGGCCGTTGCTCGATCTCCCTTCCCACACGGGCAACCCAGGGCTCCAGCAGCGCAATCGCGGCCCGCGGTTCGGACATGGAGGCATATAAAAGGTCGAGCTCGAGATTCCTGGTGTCCGCCTCGACAAGCGGCCTCAAGATCGTGGATGCCTGACCGATGTCGCCACGGCGTTCAAGGACCTTCGCCTTGCCAATCCGGGCATCGAGGTTATCCGGCTCAATGAGCTCGAGCCTCTCGAAACAGGCCATGGCCTCCTCGAACTCACCCAGCGACATCAGCGCACTACCGAGGGCCTTCAGCGCCGCCGGATGCCCCGGACTGGCTTCCAGCATCCGCTGAAAACATGAGGCAGCCTCGCGTAGGCGGCCGAGAAGATCAAAGATATTCCCAAGATTGAACAGCGCGTCCGTCCAACCTGGGCGAAGTCGCAAGGCAGCTTCGTAACTGGATGCGGCCACCTCCAAGCGACCAAGCCCTTTCAACGCCTTGCCCAGGTTGTAGTGAGCCTCCGGGAAATCGGGCCGCAGCATCGTGGCCTTCTGGAAACAGGAAGCTGCTTGGTTCATCTGCCCCACGCGACCCATGGTCACACCCGCCAGCATCCAATGCTCGGGCTCGCCCTCTTCCAAATGACAAATCTGCAGCAGCAGGTCACCGGCCTCATGGAGGCGGTTGGCATCCAGTAAGGTCATTGCCTGCCGCTTCTTCTTTCGGACAACGCTGCTGCCTTCCGTGGCCATATCAATGGAATCCATGGTTGCGGTTTGAGAAAGGGCGACGCGTCACCTGGCATCCGCCGGATGCGCAAGGAACCCCGAGCAATGTGACGTCAAGGGTCCGAGAGGATGGTGGTTCGCGCACTGCATGGGAAGGGTGCGAGAAGGATCAGCTGATCGCAAGCCTGCTAGCACCAATGGCATGAGGCTTTGTACGGGGAGTCCAGTCATAATCATGATTGACAATCATTCTCATTTGTATTTGAATAACCTCATCTGGCCAGAAGCGGCCGGTCCGGAGGTTTTTCATGTACGTCTGCATCTGCCATGGGGTCACCGATCGCGCCATCCGCGCAGCGGCCGAGTCCGGCGTGCGTGATGTATCCGACCTCGCCATGGATACCGGTCTCGGCACTGGCTGCGGCACCTGCACTGGGCTCGCCCAACAGCTGCTGGATGCCGAAAGCCAGCGCCTGACCCTGCCCATCCTCGAGGCAGCCTGACCCTGCCCGCCGATGGGCGGACGCAGTGCATCCGTCCAGCTCGCCAGTGGTCGCCCGCAAATGCGTGCGATTTTCGTTACCGCACCGACACGCCCGACACGCTACCCTGACGCCTGATCCGTTCTCAGGGAAGATCCGCCATGAAGGGTGACGCCAAGGTCATCGAATTCCTCAATCGCGCGCTAACCAACGAGCTGACCGCGATCAACCAGTATTTCCTGCACGCCAAGATGCTGAAGGACTGGGGATTCAACGCGCTGGCGGACCATGAGCACCATGAGTCCATCGACGAGATGAAGCACGCCGACCAGCTGATCGAGCGCATCCTGTTCCTGGAAGGACTGCCGAACCTGCAGCAGCTGGGCAAGCTGCTGATCGGCGAGAACCCGAGGGAAATCATGGAGTGCGACCTGAAGCTGGAAATGGCCGCCGTGCCCGACCTCAAGGACGCCATCGCCTACTGCGAGACGGTCAAGGATTACGTCAGCCGCGAGCTGTTCGAATCCATCCTCGAATCCGAGGAAGAGCACATCGACTGGATCGAAACCCAGCTCGGCCTGATCGAGCGTGTGGGCCTGGAGCGTTACCTGCAGGGCAAGATCGGCAGCTGAGCCTCGCCGCGGTTAGTCAACGGCCGGCAGGCTCATCGACACGCTGAGTCCGCCGCCATCACGGTTGCGCAGCAGCAACCTGCCGCCGTGCGCCTCAGCGATTTCGCGCGCCAGTGCGAGGCCAAGCCCGGTGCCATCGCGTTTGGTGGAATAGAACGGCAGCAGCGCGTTGGCCAGCACCTGACTGGACATGCCGCTGCCGCGATCCAGCACTTCGATGCGCGTCCAGTCAGGTATGGCACGGATGCGCAGCTGCACTTCGTGTGGCTCGGTGCCCGACTCCGCGGCGTTCTTCAGCAGGTTGAGCAGCGCCTGTTCGATCTGCGCACTGTCGATGCGCAGCATGGCGTCAGGAATGTCGCCGTCCATGGAGAAGACGGCCGCTCCGTGCAGGCGTTCGACCAGCTCGACGCAGCTGACCCTTTCCAGCTGCGGTGACGGCAGCTTGGCGAAACGCGCATAGCCCTGGATGAAGCGCTCCAGATGACGCGCGCGCTCCTCGATGGTGGTCAGTACCGGACCCAGGCGCTCCGGCTGGCCGCGCTTGAGCAGCTCGCCGCCGGAATGCGCCAGCGAAGCCACCGGCGCCAGCGAGTTGTTGAGCTCATGGCTGATGACGCGGATCACCTTTTTCCAGGTCTGCACTTCCTGGCGACGCAGCTCGGAAGTCAGGTGACGCAGCAACACCAGCTCATGTCGTCGGCCGTTAAGCCGGAAGCCGCGCCGCGACAAATGATAGATGTCCTCGTCCTCGCCGTCGGACGTCGCCACGGTGAACAGCCCGTCACCACCGCGATCCATGGCTTCGGCGAGCGCCGATGGGGCGCCTTCCAGCAATTGCGCGAGCGACATGCCCTCGATGCGCCGGCCATCGTTGAGCACGCGGCGGGCGGAAAGATTGGCGTAGATCACACGATCGGCGAGATCGAACAGCAGCATCGCCACCGGCGTGTTCTGCAGCATGGTGTCGAGCAGCAGCTCGCGCTGCACCAGATCCAGGCGCTGCTCGCGTAACGTGTCACCCAGCGCATTGTGCGCGCGCACCAGCTCGCCCAGCTCGTCGTCGCTGGGCCAGTTGATGCCAAAGCTGTAGTCAGCGTCGCGATAGCTGTTGACGGTACCGGCCAGCGAGCGGAACAGCGACAGCTGCGGCCGGATCGCCCGACGCACCGCCCAGAGCAGCAACGGCAGCAAGGCGATCAGACTCAACAGCAACGCCAGCCCATCGTCCTGTAGCCAGTCGGCCAGCAGCCACTGCAGCAGCAGCGCCAGCGCCATCACCGGCAGCATGTGCAGCAGCAGCCTGCCCGACAGCGATCGTCGCCTCAGGCGGCCCGCCATCTCAGGAGCGCTCGATGCCCAGGCGGTCCATGCGCCGGTACAGCGCCTGTCGCGACAGACCCAGCTCGGCCGCTGCCTGCGCGATCACGCCACCGGCGCGCTCCAGCGCGGCGCGGATGTCCTGCGCATCCGGATCATCGTCAGCCATGCCGACGACCGCTGCTGCGGCGGTCGTCGCCGGCAGTCCGAGATCGGCGGCGCTGACGACGGGCCTTGACGCCAGCAGCCTTGCACGCTGCATCACGTTCTTCAGCTCGCGCACGTTGCCTGGCCAGCGGTAGTGCATCAACGCCGCTTCAGCATCGGGTCCGAGCTCGTGCTCGTCGCCGAGGAACAGTCGCGCCAGCGGCAGGATGTCCGCCGGACGCTTCGCCAGCGGTGGCAGCTCCACTTCGATGACGTTGAGGCGATAGAACAGGTCCTCGCGGAAGCTGCCGTCGCGGATCATTGCCGGAAGGTCGGCATTGGTGGCGCTGATCACGCGCACCTTCACCTGCTTCTCGCTGTTCGAACCCAACCGGCTGAAGCGTCCGGTTTCCAGCACGCGCAGCAGCTTCATCTGGCCATTGGGCGGCAGGTTGCCAATCTCGTCGAGGAACAGCGTACCGCCATCAGCAGCCTCGAACTTGCCCTGCCGCGCCTTGCTGGCGCCGGTGTACGCGCCGGCTTCGGCGCCGAACAGCTCGGCCTCGATCAGCTCCGACGGCAGCGCACCGCAGTTGACCGTAACGAACGGTCCGCCCTTCACCGCGGAATTGGCCTGGATGATCGAAGCGATGCACTCCTTGCCAGCGCCATTGGGTCCGGTAATCAGCACCGGCACGTCGGCCCGCGCCACCTGGCAGGCCAATGACAGCATGCGCTCGGTAGCCGGATCGGCGAACACCATGCCGCAGAGATCGAAACGCTCACGCAGGCTCTGCTGCGAACGACGGTCGGCAGCGTCACGCGCCTTCAACACCTGCCGCGAGCGGCCCAGTTCGATCAGGTTGGCCACGCTGGCCAGCAGCTTGCGATCGTCCCAGGGCTTGCCGATGTAGTCGCTGGCGCCAGCCTTGACCAGATCGACTGCGCTGGAAAGCTGCGTCCAGGCGGTCAGCAGGATCACCGGCAGGTCGGGAAAGCGCTCGCGGATGGTCGCGAACAGCGCCTCGCCCTCCTCGCCCGAGGTAGTGTCCTCGGTGAAGTTCATGTCCTGGATGACCAGATCGACGTCGCGCCGCTCCAGCATCGACAATCCGCCTTCGGGCGTGTCGGCATGGATGGTGTCGAAGTCGTGCAGGGAAAACAGGACCGACAGCGCGGTGGCGACCGCCGGGTTGTCATCGATGACCAGGATGGTGGCGTTGGACATGGCGCAAGCTTAGCGGAAGAGGAACCGACAACGTGCCGCCGCGAATTCGACGGCAAGCGCGAAACGACGGGAAACGGGCGACGGCAGGGAACCGTCGCCCGCCCGGACTCAGGTGGCGCGCGTGGCCACGGCCGGCGGCACCAGCGAGGCGCGTCGCGCCGGGCCGTATACCGCCAGGATGCCCAGTAGCCACAGCGCCATGACGCCGACACCGATATAGCCCAGCGGCAGGCGCGGCAGTTCCATCTGGCTGACCAGCACCTGGTTCAGGGCCAGCGCCAGGATGCTGCCGATCAGCACGCCACCACCGGTGATCATCAGGTTCTCGGTGAGGAAGTAGCGCAGGATGTCGAAGCGCGTCGCGCCCAGTGCACGGCGAACGCCGATCTGCTTGCGTCGCTGGTTCACCCAAAGGCTGGCCATGCCGACGATGCCGCTGGCCGTCACCACCAGAAGCAGCAGGGTCACCGTCACCAGCGTGCCGGCCATGGCCTTGTCGGAGCGGTAGCGGTTGATCCGGTTCTCGGCGATGGTGCGGTTGCGGACCACCAGCCGTCCCGGCTCGGACGCCAGCAGTGCCGCCTCCACGTCACGCTGCACGCGTTCGGCTTCGCCCGGCGCCGCGCGAACGGCGTAGCGGGAAAAGCGCTCGGTGGTGCGCATGGCGCTTACCGTGCTCATCTCGCCATCATCATCGGTCTGCGCCCAGGGCGTCTGCAGGCGCTCGACCACGCCAACCACCTCCATGGCGCTGGCATCCTCGCCATTGCCGACGTAGACCGTCTTGCCAACGACGCTGCCTTCCGGTGACAGCCGCTTCGCCAGCGCGGCGCTGACGATGGCCTTGCCGCCGAAACGGCGCTCCTTGTCGAAGTCCACGGTTTCCACGTCGGACGGCGTGAAGTCACGGCCTTCGACGATCTTGAGTCCCAGCACGTCCACCAGTGGACCCGCTGTGAAATACAGCCCCGTCCAGGATGTCGACTGTTCCTGCTCGCGCGAATTGAACAGGCCCATGCCCCAGCCGGACTGGCCGAGCGGCACCTGGTTGCTCCAGGCCACCGCCTCGACGCCCGGCACCGCGCGGATCAGCGCCTCGTCGCGCTCCTGGTGCGCCACCGGGTCTTCCGGCTCATTGAGCGTGGCAATGCCAATTTCGAAGACCTGTCCCTCGTCATCCACGCCACTGGGGCGTGACGCGATTTCCAGTCGCTGGGTGATGATGAACAGTGCGTTGCTGACGATGGCCAGCGTCAGCGCCACCTGCAGCGCGATGAGAATCGCACCGGTCTTGTTGCGCATCAGGGTGGAAAAGATCGGTCGCAGTTCCATGGTGGTCTCCTTATTGCGACTTCAGCTGCATGGCCGGCAGCACCTGGCAGGCGCGCCAGGTCGGCAGCAAGCCGGCAAAAATGCTGGCCACCACGGCCAGGACGATGGTGAGCAGCAGCATCTCCCAGTCCATGCTCGCCACCATCGACATGGCGTTGGACTGCTTGGCGATGAGCGCCAGCCCACCGAAGGCCAGCAGCAGGCCAACCACGCCACCAACGAGGCCGATCACGGCCGCCTCGATAAGGTATTGGGCAAAGATCTCGCCGCGTGACGCACCCAGCGCGCGGCGCACGCCGATCTCGCCGGCACGCGCGGTGAACTTGGCCAGCAGCAGGCCGATGGTGTTGACCAGGCAGACCAGCAGGAAGCCGAAGGCCAGCCAGGTCGAGATGCGGCTGTCATCGCCAACCACGTTGAGCAGCTGCATCCACTCCATCACGTTGCTGACGGCGATCCGCGACGGACGCTCGAAGCGACCCAGCTGCTTCTGCTCGTCGATATAGGCGCCAAGGTACTCGGTCAGCGCCTGGCGGTCGGACGCCGACTCGGTCTCGAACCAGAACTGGATCCAGGTGCAGTCGGAGTCCAGCCAGCCCTGCCAGCCCGGATCCGGGCCCTTGCCGGTGCAGTTGTTGCTGCCGCTGTTGCCTTCCTCGTGACGCACCGCCGTGGCGAAGGGTTCGATGTATTCCTCTTCACCGTAGAAGGCACCGCCGTTGCCGTTGATCAGGCGGTAGTACTTGGGCAGCGGGTGCCAGTCGTCGAGCACGCCAACGACCTTGTAGAAGTTCTCGCCCATGCGGACGCGCTCACCCACGGCGTCGGTCTTGCCGAACAGGCGCTCGGCCATCTTCCGGCTCAGCACCACCACGTCGGCAGCGTTCTGCTCGTCGGCCTCCGACCACACGCCACCGTGCAGGAACGGCACCTCGAACATGGCGAAGAAATCGCGGGAAGCGGCGAGGCCGTTGCCGACGATGGCCTGGAAATCGGGATCCTGCGTGCGCAGCGCGCCATTCATGCCGTAGACCGCGACGCGACGCACCCCAAAGCCGCTGTCGAGCAGGTTGCGCGCCTCGGTGTAGGCGACCTGCTGGTCGAGGTCCTCGTTGGGATCGTAGCCGCGCAGTTCACCGTAGTTGAACTGCGGAACGAACAGGCGATCGCTCTTGTGCGGAATCGGGTCACCCGACATCACGTGCAGCACGGTCAGGGTCGACATGCTGGCGGCGATGCCCACTGACAGCGTGAGCACCATCAGGCCGGTCAGGATCGGGTTGCGGCGCAGGCTGCGCAAACCCAGGGATAGGTAGTAGCGGAACATGGCGCCCTCCTCAGCCCTGTGCTGCCACGGCAGCACGCTCGGCGGCATGTTCGGCAGCCTTCAGCACCGGCTCCTGCAGCAGGTCGGTGATCTGGCCGTCGACGATGTGCACGTTGCGCTGCGCGCGTGCGGCGAGCTCCGGATCGTGGGTCACCATGATGATCGTGGTGCCCTGCGCGTTGATGTCCTCCAGCAGCTCCATCACGCCACGCGCCATCTGCGAGTCGAGGTTGCCGGTGGGCTCGTCGGCCAGCAGCACGCGCGGATCGCCAGCCAGCGCGCGGGCGATCGCCACGCGCTGCTGCTGGCCGCCAGACAGCTCCGCCGGGTAGTGCTTCATGCGCGAACTGAGGCCAACGCGGGACAGCGCGTCCTCGATGCGACGACGGCGCTCGGCCGACGGCAGACCGCGGTAGCGCAGCGGCACGTCGACGTTGTCGAACAGGTTGAGGTCGGGTATCAGGTTGAAGCCCTGGAAGATGAAGCCCAGCTTCTCGTTGCGCAGCTTCGAGCGCGCACGGTCATCCAGCCCGGCGACATTCACGCCGTCCAGCTCGTAGGTGCCGCCGGTGAATTCCTCCAGCAGGCCGGCGATGTTGAGGAACGTGGTCTTGCCCGAACCCGAAGGTCCGGTCACGGCGACGAACTCGCCCTCGCGCACGTTGATGTCGAAGCCACGCAGGGCGTGGGTTTCGATGAGGTGGGTGCGGTACACCTTGCTCAGATCCTTCATGACCAGCATCGCGGTTCTCCTTGCTGCGATTTGTCGACGCCACGTCTCGATGTCGTCGATGGGGTTGGGGTTGGATGCCGCCGGCGGCGGTTCCGTTTCAGCGACTCAATCGTTCATGCGTCAGTAGTTGATGCGGACGTTCTCGGCGTCACCAAATGTGTCCGCACCGGAAACCACCACCTCGTCGCCCAGCGATAGGCCATCCAGCACTTCGACGGCCTGCGCGCTGGTGGCGCCGAGGCGAATGTTCTGCCGGCTGGCGATGCCGTCCTCGACGCGCCAGGCATAGCGGCCACTGCCCTGCTCGACGAAGGGACCGCGCGCCAGCATCAGCACGTCGGGACGCTCCTCGATCAGCACGCGCGCGCTGACGCGCTGGTTCTGCCGCAGTCCCGGCGGCTGCTCGCCATCGAATCGCACCCGTGCCAGCACCTGGCCATTGACCACTTCCGGCGAAATCGACGACAGCTGGCCGTTGGCACGCTCGGTACCGATGCTGACCTCGGCGGTCATGCCAATACCGAGATCATCGGCGTAGGACTCCGGCACGGTGAGTTCGACTTCCAGGCGTGACAGGTCGACCAGCGTCATCAGCGGGCTGTTCGCGGCGACGCGGGCGCGGTCGGTGACCGCCACCGTGCCGATGATGCCGTCCACCGGCGCGCGCACTTCAAGGTCGGCGACGCGGCGCTCCAGATCAGTGACCAGCAGGCGCTGGCGTTCGGCCAGCTTCTGCTGCGTCTCCAGATCGAAGTCGCTGCTCTGGTTGGACAGGGTCAGCTGCGAAGCCGCATTGCGGTTGCGGATCTCCGCGCTCTTCTTCGCATCCTCGGCGCGCAGCACGTCGATCTGCGGCAGTGCGCCCAGTTCGAAACCGCGCTGCGTGCGCTGCAGGTCACGCTCGGCCGCAGTCAGTGCAATGGCCGCTTCGTCGGCTTCACGACGGGCTTCCAGCTTGGCCTGACGGGCCATGATCTCGGCACGCCCGGCGGCCGCTGCCAGCTGGTCCAGCGTCGAGCGCTCGCGCGCCAGCTCGTTGGTCAGCTCGGGGGAATCCAGCAGCGCCAGCACGTCGTCGCGCTGCACGCGATCACCGGCCTGATGCAGCAGCTCGACCGTCGCCGCCACCGGCGCGTAGACGGTGGGGCTGACCGCCGCCACCACGCGCCCATTGACCACGGCGTCACGCACCAGCGTGCCGCGCTCCACCGTGGCGATGCGCAGGCGCGATGCGGAGATCGAGCGCTCGCCGGACAGCCAGCCACCAACACCGGAAAACAGCAGCATGGCCACGGCCAGCAGCAGGCCAGCACCCAGCAGCCAGTGCCAGAGTGGGCGGCGTGGTGCGGTGTCGATGCGACGATCCTGGGCGGCGGTGTCTCGAATCATGGGAATGCGGTCGTCCGTTTGGCGATAGGGTCCACGGGACATCACAGCAGAATTCGTGCCAACATCAATTTGTTGATTTTTATTGATTTTTTGTTGGCGGCCGCAGCGTCCGGGCGTCCGCATCGGACAGCCGCGGCGGACAGTCCGGCCTCCGTCGCGCCGCAATTGCCCGCGATTTGCCCGGATTCGCCGATGACCGCGCCGTTACAATGGCGCCATCAACCGAAGGGAATCACCGTATGTGCGGCATCGTCGGCATCAGCGCGCGACGCGACGTGGTCAAGGACATCATTTCCGGCCTGCAGGCGCTGGAATATCGCGGTTACGACTCCGCGGGCATCGCGATCCTGCGCAACGGTCACATCGAGCGTCTGCGCACCTACGGCAAGGTGCGTGACCTACAGGCGCTGCAGGACGCCACGCCACTGGAGGGCGTCGCCGGCATCGGCCACACCCGCTGGGCGACGCACGGCGCGCCGAACACGGTGAACGCGCATCCGCACCTGTCCGGCGACGGCCTGTCGGTGGTCCACAACGGCATCATCGAGAACCACCGCGAGCTGCGCGAGGAACTGCGCGCCGTGGGCTTCGTCTTCGAATCCGAAACCGACACCGAAGTCATCGCCCACCTGATCGAGCACCTGATGAACGGCGGCCTCGGCCTGCGCGAAGCCTGTCAGAAGGCGGTGAAGCGCCTGCACGGCGCCTATGCCATCGCGGTGATGTCCAAGCGCGAACCCGGCGTGCTGATCGGCGCGCGCCGCGGCTCGCCGCTGGTGGTCGGCCACGGCGAAGGCGAGCAATACCTCGGCTCCGACGTCCACGCGCTGCTACCGCTGACGCGCCGCTTCAGCTACCTGCAGGAAGGCGATCTGGTCGAGATCCGCGAGGACCGCGTGCAGGTTTTCGACGCCAACGACCACACCGTCGAACGCGATATCAAGGAATCGTCGTTCAACCTCGACGCGGTGGAGCGCGGCGAATACCGCCACTACATGCTCAAGGAAATCCACGAGCAGCCGCAGGCCATCGCCGACACGCTGGAAGGCCGCATCGCCGGCAACCACATCCTCACGCAGATGCTCGGCGTGGATGCACAGGCGCTGCTCGAAGGCACCAAGACCGTGCATATCGTCGCCTGCGGCACCAGCCTGCACGCGGGTCTGGTGGCGCGTTACTGGATCGAGTCGCTGGCCGGCATTCCCTGCACCGCCGAGATCGCCAGCGAATACCGCTACCGCGAACCGGTGGTCAGCGAGGACACGCTGTTCGTCACCATCTCGCAGTCCGGCGAGACCGCCGACACGCTGGCCGCGCTGAAGCTGGCCGGCGAACGCGGCTATCGCGGACGCCTCGCGATCTGCAACGTGCCGGAAAGCAGCATCGTGCGCGAATCCGACCTGGTGCTGATGACCCGCGCCGGTCCGGAAATCGGCGTGGCTTCGACCAAGGCCTTCACCACACAGCTGACCGCGCTGGCGCTGTTTACATTGGAGCTGGCTCGCGTGCGTGGTCTCGACGCAGATCGCTACGCCGCGCACGTCGCCGAACTGGAATCACTGCCTGGACTGGTCGCCGAAGCCCTGAAACTGGAACCGGAAATCGCCGAGCTGGCCAAGGCCTTCGTACCCAAGGAGCACGCCCTGTTCCTCGGTCGCGGCACGCACTACCCGGTGGCGATGGAAGGTGCGCTCAAGCTCAAGGAGATCAGCTACATCCATGCCGAGGCCTACGCCGCCGGCGAGCTCAAGCACGGCCCGCTGGCGCTGGTCGACGCCAACATGCCGGTGGTCGCCGTCGCACCCAACGACCACCTGCTGGACAAGTTGAAGTCCAACCTCGAGGAAGTGCACGCGCGCGGTGGCGAGTTGTACGTGTTCGTCGATCGCACGGTGCGCCACGGCATGGACCGCGGCCACGTGATCGAGCTGCCGCCAGCCGGCCCGATCGCTGCGCCGGTGCTGTTCAGCGTGCCGCTGCAGCTACTGTCCTACCACGTCGCCGTGATGCGCGGCACGGACGTCGATCAGCCGCGCAACCTGGCCAAGTCGGTCACCGTCGAGTAGAGCAGGAGCCATCGAGCCATGCTTCTCGTGCCAATGACGGATAGCGAGTTCGAAAGATTCTCCAAGCGATCAGTCGCCGATTATGCTGCAGAGAAAGTCCGTTCCGGCGAATGGAGCGAATCAGAATCTCTCGCTCAGGCCGAGGCGTCCTTTCGATCACTGCTACCAGATGGACGTCGTACTGAGCACCATTGGTTCCTGGTACTGCGCATTGGCGCACAACAGACAGCTGTTGGATCGCTGTGGTACGCGTCACAAATACGCGCTAATCAACCCGTTGCTTACGTTTACGACATCTACATCGACCCCGAACACCGGCGGGAAGGTCATGCAGTCGCGGCGCTGAACGCCCTTGACCTAGTAGCCCAGGGACAAGGTCTTGGCGGTGTTGCACTGCACGTTTTCGGTCACAACTCCGCAGCTCGGGCGCTATACGAACGCATGGGATATTCGACTACCAACATCCA
>Ga0209607_1000153_pt1 | contig 60356 bp, 47 predicted proteins | sample AD_UKC117_MetaG_FD_184413 | JGI IMG/M metagenome (GOLD analysis project Ga0209607, IMG submission 184413) | Active sludge microbial communities of municipal wastewater-treating anaerobic digesters from Hong Kong - AD_UKC117_MetaG (SPAdes)... | ecosystem: Engineered > Bioreactor > Anaerobic >... | reverse complement strand
CGCATCACCTGTTGGTTCTGCGTATAAAAATATTCAATTCAAATCGTGTACAAGGTTAAATCCTTGTAATAAATTATATATTAACTAATTATTAACGTTTGTTCCGTTCTTAACGGGACAGTAGTGATATTTTAGTATGTTTCACTGATATTAATTGGGCATTAATGACAATCATCAATTATTAATATTTTTTCCTGTATAAGGTCTAAGATAAAAATTAAGAAATTCTCTTTAGAATAATTTTCTTTAAAAAGCAAATACGCATTTTGTACGCATATTGATTTGTTGAATATCTTAATAATATCCATTTCTTCTTTCTCGATAATGCTGTACAATTTTTTGCTAAATGTTCGTACTATTGCGAATTTATCTTGTAATGGGATAAAAAAGTAGATATCAGACAGTTTTAAGTGAAGATCCTCTAATTTTTCTTTTGATTCATGATAAGAGCAAACAGTTTTTTCTAAAATTATTTTTAATTGCTTTAAAGTTTCCTGCCTTTTTTGTTGCAGCTTAGAGGCAACAATAAAGCAACGATGTTTTGTCTCTTCATCGAATGAGGATTGTTGCAGAAAAGCGATATCACTCTGAAGAAATTCTGCTGGAATATATTCACCCAATTCACCTCCAGCCCGACCGTGGAAATATGAATGGTATTGTATTTCAAAATTTTCTGAATCAATAATACCAGCATAACCTCTGTCTCCGGCAACAATACAAGGTCTTTGTGCAGAAATTGCCTTGTAAGCATTTTTCCCGCTTGCAATTACAAACGAAGCTTGTTGGAATAACTCGTCTGATAATTCGGAGATGATCCTAATGTTTTGGTTACAGATTGGCCGGAGGTGTTTTTGTCTCCCAATCAGAACAAACGGTATTGACCCCAAGGTGTTAAAAAACTGGCAATAATTTAAGGAGTGTATATGATTCTGGCAATATTGTGTCAAGAGCTACTAAAATATATGATTGTGGGTTAGCTGCAGCTTTGTTAAAAGTATGCAAAGTTGGGCAAAAGCATAGATGGTTGACACATGATGGAATATAAGCTGTATGCAGCAATGAGTTTGTTACCATTAAAATGAAATGGTCTGCAATTCTTAAATCTTTAGGGTAATTATCAACATTTTCTGTAGTAAATAAATAGATAAGTGGTATGTTTTTTTGCAAGGTCAATTTTTTTGCATAGGATAAAACAGCCTTATTTAGCGCTATAACTAAATCGAAGTGAAAGTTAATTGTTTTCGATGGTGATACGATTTCAAATACATGTTCTCCGCATGAATTTAGATTTTCGGCAATCCAAGAGATACAACCTAATAAGTTTTCATTTTTTTATGAAGTGATTAATAATATATTCATCTTCATAAGTGTCCGGATAAGGACGAACTAAAGATTTGTAATTTGTTTATATTTAACACTACTATCATCATCATGAACAGTTGGTGGACGACAATACAGTATTTCGCTTTTACATAAGAAACTTAGGGTAGATACATCTATGCTATATCAGTTACTAAGGCTGGTTTATTAATATATGTTTCGTTTTAACTTGTGAATTTGTTCTCATAACAAAAATACCCCATAATATCTGTAGGCTACTGTTATGTAAATAGTATATTCACCAGATGGTAAATGATCTATAGGAATATAAACGCTCGCGGCATTGTTGATGCCGGCCTTTATTCTGGAAACAGATGCTCCGGCTGCATTTTTGATTTCAATGAAAGCCGTACCGGTGAAATTAAGGATGTGCACATAAACATACTGATTGTCGTATACAACGGTTACGGTCTCACCAATAAAAGATTTAGGCCTCAATGGATCAATCTTAATATCAATTTTTGCAGTACTTGTACTATCCTGGGCCAAAGCAGGAACTGTTAACAGCAAAAAGAGGATGAAAGCAAGAAACGATTTCATAATCAACTTTTTAGCAATTTTATTAATTAAATCACTAAAAGTCAATAACGAAGAAAAAAGTTTCGGTAAAATGAGGGTTAATGAATTTTAAATCAATAAGTTATGTTTCATAAGTTTCGCCCTAATAGTTGAAAAAAGTTTATTTTCCTGCAATTTTCCTATTGATTTTGGATTTACTTGATCGAATATTGTCTGTTGTTACATTTAACAAACCGGCAATGAGTTCATTCGAAAATCCGCTTTCGGATAATTTATAAATGAGTTTTTCCCGGTCGCTGAGCTGAGCGGGAAGGTTATTATCGTTATTGAAAATATTGTTGAAAAGAGGATCTTGTATAATGGCAGAACATGATTTACGGTATTCTTTGTTTATACTGACAATCTTTTCCTGCAGGGTGTGATACAATTCCGGACAGGTTTCACGGTTCTTGTAAGCCAATCTGTTAACGTTAGTAACAAAGTCTGGAAGGATTCCCAGTGTACAATTGATTGCCGCCACAAAAAAACGCAATTGATCTGTTTTTTGCTGCTGTATGATTTCCAACCGTTTGTTTCTGACCGCTGTGTGCTTCCAATATAAGATTCCAAATGATAAAATCAGTGCGATGGCAAACAGGACTACGAAACCTATGATAAATGCCCTTTTCTTTAATTTTTCTTTCAGCAACTGTTGTTGCACTTCAGCAATATTGTATTTCTTTTCAAGTTCCAGGATTCGTTTTTCATTAACTACGGTGTGATAGGTATGAAACGCCTCCAGGGCTTTTTTGTAATTGTCGGAAGATTCTTTGTATTCTCCGGTCAATGTATATAGGTAGGCCAGGTGTTTATAATACCTGTAATTGTCCAGGTTCATTGAATCTACAATTGCGTCCAGACATGCTTTCCCGTAAACAACGGCGCTGTCAATAAGGTTCAACTTCATATAAAACTGGGAAATATTAAATAATACTCCCGGTTTATCAGTTTCATACATTCCTTTGAGAGAATCATTGATAGAGTATCTTATAGCTTCTTTGAAAGTCGACCCTGTCTGATAAAAGAATGCATTTACTTTTTTGACGGAGGGTAATAATTCATCAGGAATTGAGTCAATAGCATTAATTTGCAGTACAATATCTTCAGCTTCGCTTGTTTTGTCTAAAAACATTTTAGCGTAGAACAAATTAATAAAAGCTAAAACATAGTTTCTGTGATTCCCGGCCTTTTTACTGGCCTCCAGCCCCTTTTCATAATTAACCTCAGCTTCAGCATTATTTCTGTTTCTAATGTTGATATCCCCCAGATACCCATACAGCAGCACCTGAAGCGGCGGGTCTTCCAGGGCATGAACATTCATGAGCGCTTCGGCCTCTTTCAAATGGAGAAATGGCAATGTATCCATGGGATTGAGTGCATAACGGACAATTCCCAGGTAGATCAGGGACCGGGCAAGCTTTTCGGGATCACTGCATTTCCTGTACCAATCCGCAGCTAACGAAATAATGGAATCGTCCCGGAATTCCACATACGTTTTATCCCTGGCTATGGTCAGCAACAAATTGTAATACGCCTGGTCAAATTCCGGATAATCAGAAATATCCATTTGTTCCAAACTGTCCAGGACTACCTGCGGCATTTGGTTCAGCAAGCTGTCCAGATTTGCCAGACGTTTTTGCATGGCATTCTGCCTGACTGCCGTATTGCAGGAAACCAGTAACACCAAACCAAGAATTAGAAACCGGAAATTTCTCATGATTGTTCTGCTAAGTTAAGAAAATCAAGGAAATTGTCTATTTTTGTTAGCTCACCGTCGTACGACGCATCACCTCTGAATTATGAAAAAAATCATTCTGCTGTTTTCTTTGTTCCTTGCTTCTGTTCTCTGGTCTTACAGTACTGCCTGCACCGTAGTGATTGCCGGTAAAAAAGCCACTGCAGACGGAAGCGTTCTGAATTCACACACCGATTGCGGACCGGACTGCCGCATACGTATCGTTCCCGGACAACGTTTTGAAAAAGGTGCTACGACTCCTGTCTGGTGGGGATTGCTGGACAACACCCGCCCCATAGACGACTACGGGGAGATCCTGGGATACATACCCCAGGTGAAACAAACCTATACCTATTTTCACTCGGCCTATTCCCAGATCAACGAACACCAGTTGTGCATAGGCGAAAGCACCACCAACCAGCGGCCGGAACTTCAGCTGACAAAAGGGGAAGGGGACCAGATCATGACCATAGAACAAGCCCAGGCCTTTGCCCTGCAACGCTGCAAAACAGCCCGGGAGGCACTGGAACTGATGACCACCCTGATGGAAACCTACGGGTTTCTTCCTTCCTGCGGGAAAGATCCCGAGCTGGTCACCCTGGCCGATCCCGATGAAGTGTGGGTACTGGAATTCTTTGCCGTGGGCAAAGGCTGGAAAAAAGACAGCGGAACACCGGGTTGCATCTGGGCGGCACAACGGCTGCCGGACGATCATGTGGCCGTTATTTCCAACTGGAGCGTGATCAAAGAAATTGACCTTTCCAAACCGGATCAATACCGTGCCTCTTCCAATTATATGAGTGTGGCTATTGAGAACGGCTGGTACGATCCCGACGGCACCATGCCCTTTATCTGGAGCAACGCCTACGCCGGAATCACCCCGCGCGAAGCCCACACCCACCGGCAATGGCTCTTCAACGCATTATACAATCCCGACCTTCCCGAACTGCCCCGGCGATGGACCGACAATCCCTACCAGAACCTGAACCAGTACGGCCAGACGGTCGAGCCCATTGGCATGTACCCCTTTTCTTTCAAACCCAACAAGCTGCTGACCATAAAGGACATCATGGATTTCCAGCGGAGCACGTTCACCGGAACCATTTACGACAAGGAAAACGATGCCGTTTGGTACGTCCTGGGCCCGGAAGGCCAAATGGTCAAAAGCCCGCTGGCCACTCCGTTTCCCAATGCCGAGTTGCAGAAACTCCTGAAGACCAACAGGCGCCGCCTGGTTTCCCGCGTTGACGGGGAATACGGGTTCTGCGCCCAGTTGCGCGGCAACCTGCCCGATGGGATCGGAGGCGTTTACTGGGTCTTTGTGGACAATGCCTATACCTCGCCCTACATTCCTTTTTTCACCGGTATGACCAAAACACCCGATGTTTACATGGAATACCATCCCGACCATTATTCGGATACGTCTGTCCGCTGGGCCGTGGATGTGGTGGACAATTTGCTGAATCTCTGTTATCAGGAAGCCAAAAAAGACCTGGTCCGGTTACGCGAACCCATGGAACAGTCCTTCTTTGAAAAGAACCGGGAAATTGAACAGCAATACCTGGCTTTGTACCGTACCAACCCGCAAGCAGCCACTAAACTGCTGAACGATCACGCCGCAGCATGTGCCACGACCATCATGCAAACATATACGACACTGCGCAATACGATTTTTGAAAAATATACAAACAACAAACTTAGATAATTTATGAGCCTGGACAGAAGGAATTTTCTAAAGGCAGCCGGAGGCCTGGCTGCCCTGACCATACTCCCCAGACATGTACTGGGAGGTAATGGTTTTATTGCCCCCAGCGATCAGTTGACCAAAGGGATCATTGGTGTGGGCGGCATGGGCCGCGGACACATTGCTTACAAGGGAGCCCGGTTGGTCGCCGTCTGCGACGTTGACACCAAACACCTGGAAGCAGCCGTTAAAATGGCCCCCGACAAGGTCCGTACTTATGCACACTTCATGGACCTGATAAAAGATCCCAACGTGGATGTGGTAAATATAGCCACCCCTCCCCACTGGCACGGAATCATGTCCGTGGAAGCCGCCAAAGCCGGTAAGGATATCTGGTGTGAAAAGCCCATGACACGCACCATTGGAGAAGGCAAACGGGTCATGGAGGCCGTAAAAAGGAACTCCCGCGTATTCCGGCTCAACACCTGGTTCCGTTTCTCGGATACTTTTTACGGGCTCGGGACCACGGTAAAACCCCTTAAAAAACTGGTAAACAGCGGCATGCTGGGTTGGCCGCTGAAAGTGACCATATCCCGTCACACGGGATTCGACTGGAAATTCTACTGGACAGGTAAAGAAAACCTGGTTCCCGAACCGGTTCCAGAAAACCTGGACTACGACCTCTGGCTGGGACCCGCCCCCTACAAGCCCTACAACCCGCACCGGGTGCACCAGACCTTCCGCGGCTACTGGGATTACGACGGCGGAGGCCTCTGCGATATGGGACAACATTACATGGACCCGGTCCAGTACCTTCTGGACAAGGACAACGAAAGTCCGGTCAAAGTAGAAGTAGACGCCCCGCAGCAACACCACGATGCTGTGGGTACCTGGCGCAGCATTACCTATACCTATGCCGACGGATGCCAGATCGTTCTCTGGGGAGATGACTACGGAGATCCCAATACCCCATACATAGCCGGGCCCAACGGGAACGTATACCCCGGATTCCGGTGCGACATACCCGACTGGCAGTTGAAACTGGCCGATTTCCCGGATCCTGCCCCTCAGCAAACGGATTTCATAGAATGCATCCGAACCCGCAGGCCGTTCGCCCTGAACGAAACCAACGGGTTCCGCAGTTGCACCCTGGTCAACATGGGTGCCGTTGCCGTGCGGCTGAACCGCACGTTGCGTTTCAACAACGATACAATGGAATTTATTGACGATCCGGCAGCCAACCGGTTGCTGGAACAACCCATGCGCGGACCCTGGAAAATCTGAACATCATGAAAAGAACAATCTCTATACTATTGCTAATTCTCCTGGGCACATTTTCTTCATTGCAAGCCCAGGATGCTCATAGAACGACTGCCACCAAGGTAGGCGATGCCCTGAACCAGCTGCCGGCTGCCAATGAAGCCCTTTTCAGCCGGTTGATGGAAGACCTGTTGTCAACGGGCGAAGAAGGTGTCCTGATGCTTGCCCAAAATCTCAGGAGCGACGGAACGTCCCTGCCCCAGGCCGAATATGCCCTGGACGGCATGGTTCAATACGTAACCCGCCCCGGTGTGGATGAAGGAGTCCGCACGCAGGTGGCGCATCATTACGCCAAAGCCCTTGAGAAAACGGAAGACCCCCTGATCAAGGCCTTTTTCATCAGGCAACTGCAATTGCTGGGCTCCGGCGAAAGCCTGAATGTCCTGGCTCCTTACATGTTCTCCCAAGAACTGGGCGGCACTGCCATACGGGCGATCACTGCCATAGGAGGGCCGGAAGCTGTTGATCTGTTGCTGAGCGCGCCTTTACGGGCCGAGACCATCACCGGTCTGGGCCGGCTGGGATCCCCTCTGGCGGAAAAAATGCTGATGAGCCTGGCCCAAACCGGCAACAAAGAGCAGCTTCCCCTGGTCTGGCAATCCCTTTCCCGATGCGGGACCCCGGCTGCCTTTGACGTGATGTCCCAGGCACCGGCATTCGACTTTCTGAATTACCTGGCACGGGTAGCCAAGTCCGATCCTAAGAAATCCACCCGGACACTCCGTTCCCTGGTCAAAAGCGGTAACGAATCCCAGGTCAGGTGCTTTGCCCTGTCTTTATTGCTCGAGCTGCAACAAGAAAAAGAAATGAGGACCGTGCTGCGCGCCCTGAACGATCCGGACCGGTCCTACCGCAGGACCGCCCTGGAAGGCACCCGCACATTCCTCTCGCCGGTGGTCAACTCGGCAATCATAAAAAAGATGAAACGTCTTTCCGCACCGGCACTTGCCGATGTGCTGGACTGGCTGGGCTCGCAACACAATCCCGCCCTGGTCCCGTACATTGCCGATCCCTGGCTGGCCCACGAAGACTTTGAAGTGGCCGAAGCCTCGGCCCGGGCCATTTTGAACACTCCGGGAGAACAAAGTCCGCAGATCCTGGCCGGGATGCTTATAAGCCCCGATACCCTGAGAACAGACCTGGCACTGGAATGCCTGCTGGCTTCGGGAGGAGATGTGGTACAGGCTGTGCTACAAGTATACCCCCACACTTCTACGGCCGGGAAAACGGCTGCCCTGGCCTTGCTGGGAGCGCGGAAATCCCGGGAAAACGAACCGCTGGTGCTGGAAGCCCTGGAAGATCCTGCCCCCGAGGTTCGCCTGGCTGCTGCCCAGGCTTTGAGCGGCGTAGCTCTCCCCGATAACCGGGAAACGTATTTCCTCCTGCTTGAGAAATCCCCGGAAGCATTGACAGCACCCTTGCAACAGGCCATTCTGGCCAGCCTGTCCGGATTTTCGGCAGAAGAACAATACGACCTTTTGATGGCCCGGATGCAACAGGCCGCTGCGGAATCGCAACCGCTGTATTATGCTCCGCTGGCCGGGACCGGTACCAAAAGAGCGGTGGATTTTTTGAGTGAACGTTACCTGGAAGAAGGAAACGTACAGGACTACATAGCCCTGATCAACCAGTGGAACCCGGCCGGTGCACAAAAGGTGGTCTTTTTGCGTAAAGCGCTGGAACGGGTTGATAATCCGGAAGACATAGCGGCTTTGCTGGGACAAATGAGAAATACCGGAGCATTCCAGGCCATGGTGGCATCGGCTCCTTACATGGAATCAGCCCACAAAGACATCGCCCTGACAGCTGCCCTGAACGTTTACCGGCTGGCGACAAATCACAAGGAATTCCATGGTCCGCAGGTAACATCATGGATGGAAAAAGTGCTGCAGATCCTGGAAAAAGCCGATTATTCGGACAATATTTACGACATACAAAACGTGAAAAGATACCTGGCAGAATTGCCGGATGAAACGGGTTTTGAACGCATTTTCAATGAAAAGGACCTGGAAGGCTGGCAAGGTCTGGTAGGTAATCCCATCTCCCGCAGCAAAATGGAGCCTAAAGAACTGGCTCAGGCACAGGAAGAGGCCGACAAAGTGGCATTCAGCCAATGGGTGGTGGAAGACGGCAAACTGCTGTTCCTGGGCAAAGGTGATAACCTTTGCACCACAAAGGATTACGGGGATTTTGAAATGTACGTGGACTGGCTGCTTTACCCGGAAGGACCCGAAGCCGATGCCGGGATCTACCTGCGGGGTTCGCCTCAGGTACAAATCTGGGATACAGCCCGCGTTCACGTAGGAGCCCAGGTTGGATCCGGCGGACTGTACAACAACGCGAAAAACCCCTCGGCTCCGTCGCACGTGGCCGACAACCGGCTGGGTGAATGGAACAGCTTTTTCATCCGCATGGAAGGGGAACGCGTTACGGTGTACCTGAACGGAGAGCTGGTGGTGGACAACGTGATCATGGAAAATTACTGGGACCGTTCACAGCCCATCTTCCCCTACGGGGCCATTGAACTACAGGCACATGGCAGCAAAGTCGCCTACCGCGACATTTACGTCCGGGAACTGAAACGCCCCCAACCTTTTACGCTATCTGCAGAGGAAGAAGCCGAAGGATTTGAGATCCTCTTTGACGGCACCACATTGCACAAATGGACCGGCAACAAGACCGATTACTACACGCATGAAGGGGTATTGGAGGTTCGGCCCACGGATCAGGGATTCGGGGATCTGTATACCGTGAAGGAGTACGATGATTTCATTTTCCGCTTTGAATTCAAGCTTACCCCGGGAGCCAACAACGGGGTGGGCATACGTACGCCCGGCACCGGAGACGCTGCTTACGAAGGCATGGAGATCCAGATCCTGGACCATTACGATCCCATTTACCAGCCCTGGCTGCAGGATCACCAGTACCACGGATCTGTCTACGGCGTGATCCCGACCCACAACCGTAATGCCCTGCGTCCCGTGGGAGAATGGAATCAGGAGGAAATCTACGTCAAAGGCACATACATTCGCGTTACCTTAAACGGGGAAGTGATCACAGAAGGAGACACCAGCGCAGGCCCCATAGACGGCAGGGAACACCCCGGGCTTGAGCGCAAGGGGGGAAAGATCGGATTCCTGGGTCACGGATCCAAACTTTGGTTCCGCAATATCAGGATCAAAGAATTGTAAACTTCCGGAACTATTTTTTGGTCAGGATGTATTCCCCGTCCAGGGATTGTCCGTCAAAAAGAAGGTCTCCGTCGTAATACAACACCATTGTGGTTGAGTCCAGGGAACGGATCTCGACCACATCGCTTACGGTGGCACTGCCTACTATTACCCGGACATAGATATAAATGCCATCCAGGGTATAAGTGGGTGTATAAGAGGGAGCCGATACGGGAGCCGTGTATCCCATGGTCCCGTCTTCCCGGAACGTAACGGTGTATGCGGGTTCATCTTCGTAACTCCATGTTCCCAGGATGTCGGATACGGAATAATGTTTCTGGCAGGAGACTGTAAAAACGGTGAATAGAGCCATTGCCAGCAGCCCTTTGATCATGCGGATTCCTTGTTTCTTCATTGGTAGTATATCTTATTTTAGTTCGTATTCAAAAACGGCCAGCACCGGATAATGGTCAGAGACGTAAGGAACGCCAAAGTCATCGGTCACGGTACGGTAGGTCAGCGCTTCTGCACCGCGGTAAAATATATGGTCTATGGGAGCCCCGTTGTACGAGCCCCATCCGTTGTAAGTGGATAAGGTGTCAGTAAGAGGGGCCACCTGTCTTGCATCCAAAAAGTGTGCCTTAACCGGCTCAAAGAGCGGATCATCAATAGTCGCATTGAAATCCCCGGTAATAAAAATGACGGGAGCGTCCACGGTAATCTCCGCTATCCTGTCCATTAAAAGACGTGCGGACTCTTTTCGCGCCACCTTACCTATGTGGTCAAAATGTGTATTGAATAAATAAAAGGAGTTCCCGGTTTCCTTGTTTTTAAAAGCGCCCCAGGTAACGATCCTTTTGTGTGCGGCATCCCAACCCAGAGAAGGCACATCGGGCGTTTCACTCAGCCAGAAATTACCTTCTTTTAAAATTTCAAATTTGTGCTTCAGGTAAAATACGGCCGAAAATTCCCCCAGGGAATCCCCGTCTTCGCGGGCCACTCCCAGCTTGGCATAAGCAGGCAGGCTGTCCTGCAGGTAATGGATCTGTTCCCATACCGGTTCCTGCACTCCAAAGACATCGGGTTGCAGTGTATTGATCATTGTAATGGAAGCCGGCTTGCGAATATTCCAGTTGTGCTCTCCGTCATCCACCAGGGACAGGCGGATGTTGTAGGACATCACTTTCAGTGTTTCGGGCCCCCTTGAACAAGAGGAAGGGATCATCAAAATGCAGGCTGTCAAAAGAGACAGCAAGATCTTAAAAGGCTTTATCATAATCAGTTGAAAAGTTTAATTGGTTCCTCCGTACATATTCGCATCGCTGGCAGGTTCTCCGTTCACGGTGCCGGTATTGGTACAATCTACAGGGGCGGGACCCGACACAAAGAAGCCGCAAAAACCGCCCACAAAGCAATTCATACCTAACTCTGTATTAATATATCCGCTAACGGGTCCGGAATTGGAACAGGCTTTCAGTTCACCTCCGGAGTAATAATCACCCCGTCCGGTCACTCCTATCACACCACCCACAAACTTGCTTTTTCCGGTCCGGCTTATACGTGTGACAGATCCCGAATTCACACAACCTGTAAGATTTCCGGCTTCATTGAACGCACAGATTCCGGCTATGGCAAAATACGTGTCATCCATTTCAGTTTCTGTTCCTGTTATGGTTCCCGAATTCGTACATTCATTGAGCTTGCCTCTCAGGTTCTCGGCCACTATGCCTCCTACAAAGAAAGATCCCGTAACGAGTCCCGAATTCTCATTCAGTTCCAGTGTGCCGCCGCTGGTATTGGAAGCCACTACACCTCCGGCACTTTTACGACCGGTAACAGCCCCATTGTTGATACAGTTTTTCACCTTATACAAGGTAGATCCGGATGTAAAACGGGCAACGACCCCTCCGGCCGAATAACCGGATACAACGCCACGGTTCTCACACCCGTCAACCATTGAAGACGACACCCCGGCAATGCCTCCGGAGACGGTTATGTCATATATGTCCCCTTCCGTAATGCCTTCTTCATCCTGGGAACCTTCCGTCACCCCGCTTAAAGGAGTGGTTATGGCTCCCGTATTCAGGCATTGTTTTAAAACGCCTTTTGTATAAGCGGCAATCCCACCGGCAATCCAGGTGGAAGTGACCGGTGCGTAATTTTTACAATTGATGATATCGGATCCGGACTTATCCACCATGGCGGCAATACCGCCTGCAGGACCATCCATGGCATTGATCGCGGCTGCATCCTGATTCACGGATCCTTCTATTGAAGCATTGTCGGTAAGTGTTCCGGCGATACCTCCCACACTGGAATTTCCGGTGACGGTACCGCTGTTATTCCCCTGATTTATAGTCAATAAAGCGCCGGAAACAGAGCCGCAAATACCTCCCACACTGTTTAACCCTTCCACATGGGCCGCGTTACTGCAGCCATTTACCCGGTATGCATTGTCCCCGTAAAAATACCCGGCAATCCCTCCCACTGCGGTTTCACCCCGGATCGTTCCGGCATTGTCACAATCCAGGATATCCGAAGAAATATTTCCACCGGCAATACCTCCGGTCCATGCAGACGCCTGGTCTTCTGTACCCACAGATGTGATGGTCCCGGTATTTGAACTGTTTTTTATAGTACAAGTCAGGTATTGTACCCCGCATATGCCACCCAGGTTGTCAGACCCGGTTATATTGGATTTGTTTTCACAATTATCTATGGTACCGGAAACCCTGGAATACCCGCAGATTCCCCCGGTAAAAGACGATCCTTTAATGAATGCATCTGCCTGGTTTATACAATCTGTGATCAGTGAACCATCGTATTGATCCCCGCAGATTCCCCCGGTCATATCTCCGGTTCCCTCTACGGTGCCTCTGTTTTGGGAATTCCTGATCGTGGCATCAATACCGGAATAGCCGCATATCCCGCCCGTGGATTCGATCCCTTTTACTACCGCCCCGGCTTTGTTTTCACAATAACTGATAACAGACGTTGTTTGCGTTCCTGCAATCCCTCCGGTTTCGTACAATCCTTCTACCGAACCACTATTGGAACTGTAGGAAACAACAGCCGGATTATGATACAGATCGGTAGTCATGACTCCGGCTATTCCTCCTGTAGATGCACTGGTGCTGTTGCCGGAAACTTTTATGGAGCCGCGAAAATGGCAATTGCTTACCGTTCCGCCGGCAAGGGTTCCGCAAATGCCGCCGGTTGCCATGTATTGATAGTCCCCGGGAGTAACGGTGACAGAACATGACTGATCCAGTATCAGGTTTTTGATTTCAGCTTGTATTACAGACCCAAATAGTCCTGTAGATCTGTATGTTGTCCCTGTTATGGACAGGTTGCTGATAGTATGGTTATTTCCGTTAAAAGTACCGGAAAAACTGCTGTTCCTATCGTTGAACAACAGGTAATAGGTATGTTCCCCTATGGGAGTCCAGTCTGCAACTGAAGACATATCCAGATCTGCCAGCAAATGTACGGTACTGTCGCTGTCCATCCATGGCCTGAGGTCTTTTTTATTGTTGACATCATCCCGGAAAGCGATCAGATCTTCCGGAACGGATATTCCCAAAGGACGTTGTTTGACGTGCAAAAAGGCTATGGTATCGTTTACCGTCTTGAATGCAAGTATGGCCGTCCTGGCCTGGGTGCTTTTTGAGGGATCGGCAATAAAAGTAAACAGGTATTCTCCCCGCCCTCCAGCTTCCTGCCCTGGGGCAAGGTTGCACCAGGCAGCATTGCTGCCTTCGTAAGTCCAGGTAGTATCTGAAAAAAGAGAGAAATCATAATTACCGCCCCTGCAGGGAATTTCAACGTCGGTAGTGCTCAATATGAGGGTATCGGCAGTCACGGGCGGATCGGGATCGTCCGGACCGCTCCCATAAGCCTGGAAAACGGTGATCACCGATTTTATATTGTTGTTGGATTTTGACTGGATCACCACGTCCTGTGCGCGGGCAGCCCCGGAAGTATTCTTTGATACCGAAAAACGCAGGTAAACCGTTTTGACGGATGTTGAGACCGATGAAAGATTTGTAGTACACCATGTTTCGGGGACATCTACCGTCCAGGCGGAATTGGATGTGACGGCAACCGTATCCACCCCTCCTTCGCTGTCAAAATGCAGTTCCCGCGGATGAGAATTGATGTAATAGACCGTGTCTTCTTTTTTACAACCTGTAAAAGCCAGGGTCAGTATCAAGAAAACAATGGGAATAGAAAAGATTTTTTTCATTTTGCACAAAATGGAAAAGTATACTGCAAAGATGCGTAAAACCTGCTAAATGTTGCGCTATACCATTAAAAAAATGTAATTTCGCTTTTATGAAAAAGGGTTGGCGTCTGCTGATATTTGTGACCGGATCGCTTGTCTTGCTGTCGGTCATTCTGACAACTGCCGTTGCCATGATCCTATCACCGGAACGGCTGACCGAACTGATCAACCGTTATGCCAATCAATACCTGGACGCCACGGTTTCATTGTCGGAAGCATCGGTCAATGTGCTGAAAAATTATCCCAATGTTACCATCACGTTAAAAGACGGAAATATTATAGTGCCTTCTCCCGACCCTGATAAAGAATGGGCAGATTCCCTGCTGACATTCAATAAGGTTGAAGCCGTAATAAGGCCGCTATCCCTGATAAGGAAAAGGCTTCTGATCCCCAGCCTTCACCTGGAAAGCACCTCCATCCGCCTTTTTACTAACACCGGCGATCGCTCCAACTGGGAAATCTTCGCCGATACATCCGGGGACACAACCTCTGCCGGTTTTACTTATTCCATAGGAAAACTATGTGCTTCCGACACCCTTCATTTTGCTTACGAAGACCTGGCAGATACGGTGATCTACCGCGTTAGCATCCGGGAAATGACGGCTAAATCCTCTTTGACCGGATCTGCTCTCCAGACAGATATCGATTCCTATTCCAATACACTGATCGTGGGAAAAGACACATTGTTCAACCGCATCCCATTTTTGGTCAAAGGATACATTACCCTTGAAAACAATTTTGATGACTATTACTTCAGGGACTGTAAAACAGTCCTGGGCAATGTGCCCCTTTATATCAACGGGTTCATGGGATTGCGCCCTGACAGTCTGGAATTGAAAGCCCTCTGCCGGGTAGATTCCACCGGCTTTGAAGCTCTTTCGGAAGCCATTCCCGATATGATCCTGCCCCCCGGCTTGATACAGGCTCCGGACATGCCTGTTTCCCTGGAAGTAAAATTGAACGGTGCATATTACTACGGCAGCGGAGAATTCCCGGTGTACTCGGCGCACCTGGAAGCAGGCCCCGGAAGCCTGTCTTATGATCCGTTAAAACTGGCATTTCCTTCTTTCCTGGCAAAGATATCCTCATCCTTTGACCCGCAAAAAGGAGATGAAGGAACATTGAGCGTTCACGGTCTGGATGTTGACAGTCCGGGATTGAAGGTTTCCCTGGCGGGAACAGTCTCTTCCATATTCCGGGATCCTTCGGTAAAAGTCTCGGCAAAAACTCATTTCGTTCTGGACAGTCTTGGCTCCCTTTTAACCGATCTGCCCCGGCACACCGCAAAAGGTGATGTAAATGCACTATTGGAGGCCGATTGCAGAATAAGCGATCTGAATTTCACAGGACTGGGCAATGTATTGCTAAAGGCAGATATTTCAACTAATGGATTCAGCCTTGACATTCCTTCGGACAGTATCTTTTGCCGCGCCGGTACCACCCGAATACGGGCGGCTATCAATCCGGGGAAGGCGCTGGATGCGGATCTTACTACGGACAGCCTGAAGATTCTTTACAAAGGTCGCGAGCTGGCCGATATATCACAGACCGTGCTTACGGCAAAAAGCACGCCGGGCATGTTTACCAGGGATTCAACACGCGTACAGCCACTGGAAGGTGTTTTGAAGGCCAAACATTTGGCTGTTTTTATCAACGACACCGGACGTTTGGGGGTTGACCAAGGATTTCTTGCTTTTACCGTGCGTGCGGATGATCAGGATCAGCGGATTCCTTTTATTGATGCCCGTCTGGAGGCAACCCGCGCCCATGGTGTATACGGTATTCACACGGCAAGCCTTTCTGATATAAATCTCAGTGCCGGATTGACATATAACCGGCGGTGGGTAAACCGCAGGGATTCCCTGGTGCGCACAACCCGCAGATCTTCCGACCGCAGGCGAACTCCCCGGATCCAGCACGAATTTTCCTATGCCGACCTGGATTTTGATCTGGATCGTGAGTCACGGGGTTTATTGCGCAAATGGGACATCAACGGTGCGTTGCAGGCTTCCGGCATCCGCGTGGTCAGTCCGTCACTGCCCCTGCATACACATATGCATTCGTTGAACATGACACTGGACGGCGACCGACTGGAAATCACAAATACACGTGTAAAAGCGGGTCGTTCGGATCTACTGCTAAACGGATATGTGGAAAATATACGCAGGGTTTTGCTGGGCAGAGGCACCCTGAATATGAATTTTGACCTTCAAAGCGATACGCTGGACACCAATGAACTGATCAAAGCCATAGGAACAGGCCCCGGTTCCGGCAGTGCAGAACTATTGATCATACCCGGGAATATCAGTCTGCAGGTGGTTTTGGCCGTTTCCAATGCCTATTACAATCATTTGCAAATGACCAATCTTCACGGGATGTTGCGTGCCGCAGACAGGTTCCTGCAACTGGACGGACTGGAGGCTTCTTCCAATGCAGGGGATATTTCAGTAAACGCCCTTTATGCCACACCGGATAAAAACAACCTGCAGGCAGGGCTGGATATTGAGATGAAAGATGTTTTGCTGGAAGAAATCACCCGGCTGTTGCCGTCCATGGACACGTTGTTTCCCATGATCAATTCGTTCAGGGGCCTGGCAGACGTCCAGTTATCGGCAACTTCCGGGCTTGACACCCAAATGAATCTGAAATTTTCCACACTCAGGGGAGCCTGCAGGATTGCCGGGTACGGTCTGGTCCTGCTGGACGGTCAGACATTTTCAGATATATCGCGTAAGCTGATGTTCCGCAAAAAAGCCCTTAACCTGATTGACAGTATACGCGTAGAAGCCACCATGGCCAATAACCGTATAGATGTTTTTCCCTTTATCATGGAAATGGACCGCTACAGGGCAGCCATTGCCGGCTCGCATAACATTGACAGGACATTTCATTACCATATATCCATGTTGCGATCTCCCGTTCCTTTCCGTTTTGGACTGGACGTCCGTGGTACTCCCGATGATTACGACATTGATGTGGGACGTACCCGTTTTACCGATGAGCGGATCCCCGTACTTTCCTACCGGATAGACAGTATCCGGGTAAATCTGCGGGAAAGCATCCGGAGTTATTTTAATAATTATACCTTTGACTGATATGTACACAATCGCCTTGATACCCGCCCGGTACGCATCACAACGTTTTCCGGGAAAATTGATGCAGAAACTCGGGGATAAAACGGTTATTCTGCAAACTTACCTGGCCGTCCTGAATACCGGTCTTTTCCGGGAAGTGGCCGTGGTGACCGACAGTGAAGAGATACTCCGGGAGATCACTTCCCACGGAGGAAAAGCCCTCATGAGCCACCGCCATCATCTTTGCGGCAGCGACCGAATTGCCCATGCGGTTGCTGATTTTCCCCTTGCCGAGTTGATCGTTAACGTGCAGGGCGACGAGCCCTTCACCTCGGCAAGTTCCCTGAAAGCTTTGCTGGAAGCTTTTAATGCGCCGGAGGCGCAAAGCATTGATGTGGCTTCCCTGATGACTCCTCTGAGCGATCCGGACGGATTTGAAAATCCGAACGTGGTCAAAGTGGTTACTGACCGCCGGGGATTCGCCCTCCTGTTCTCCCGGTCTCCTATTCCTTATTCACGCGATCCGGAAGAATTCCGTGCTCCCGTATACAAGCACATAGGAATTTATGCCTTCCGCCGGGATGCACTGCTCCGGTTTGCCTCACTGACGCCCGGTCCGCTGGAACTGTCGGAAAAACTGGAAAACCTGAGGTTCCTTGAATACGGAATGAACATAAAGATGGTAGAAGTAGCCGATAGTGCCCACGGAATTGATGTGCCTGAAGATTTGGAAAATGCCCGGAAAATGATCAGCGGCGACCTATAGTGACACGCCTTACTTCTTCTACACCCAGGACCGATTCCAAACGTTTTATGATGCTGTTGATCTCTTTGGCTGAACGGACTTCCAGGTGAATGTCACTGTCAAATAAAGAATCTCTGGTCGCCATGGTCATGCTGTTGATATTCACACCCCACTCTTCCGATATGATCTGTGAGATTTCAAAGGTGATTCCCCGGCGGTCCACTCCAAAGACATGCAGATGTGCCGGGTAAAACGTGGTTTCATCTGCTTCAATATCCACATTTACAATAGTTTCTCCGTGTTCTGTGGACAATTTGATGGCTCGTTCACAATCCCGGGTGTGAACAAACACTTTTCCGCTCCCGTCCTGGGCTTCAAAACCAAGCAATTCGTCTCCTGGTAAGGGGGAACAGCATTTGGCAAATATGTACCTGGAAGGCTTTACGGATATATTCTGTTTACGAAGGGCACTCCTGATACACGATTTGGCTTTATAAGTTACTACGGCATCCAGCCAGTCTTTCTGCGGCATGATGTTGGAATCTGTTCCGATTTCTACACGGTCTCCCCTTTTAAGGACAGTTTTAATGGAACACAACATGCCGTTTACCCGGGCAAATTGGGAATGATTTCCTATCTCTGAATGGATCACGTAGGCAAAATCCAGCGCCGTGGAGTTGCTGGGCAACAGGACCTGTTCTCCTTTGGGCGTGAACACACGGATATCGTCGTTGTATAAATTTGCTTTTACGCCTTCCAGGAAAAATCCGTCTTTGTTGTTGAATCCGTCATGGTATACCATATCCTTGAGAGTCCCGCGAAATTCTTCCACCCAGGCATCCACTCCTCCAATTCCCACGTTTTTATGACGTTTCACAATACAGCCGTGAACAGATGCTTCTTCCATCCGGGCGCTTTTTATGTGTACCTCAGCCCAGGTGCCGTGTTCGGTCATAAACATGCAATGAAGTGCTTCGTAGCCGTTTGCCTTGGGATTATCCACATAGTTATGAAAATTGCCTACCCGTTCCAGGTACAGGTCTGTGATCAGGGAGTAAATCTTAAGGCTCTGATTTTTCTCCGATATTGCACAGTCACCTGTCATGGGCTGAAAAACAATATTGAATACATATATGCTTTCCAACCGGGTGAAAGGCACCTGTTTCTGCTTCATTTGACGCCATATGGAATAGACACTCCTGATATCCTGGGAAATTACGGCATCTATCCCGGTTTCCCTGAGTTTTTGTTCAATAGGGGCCACAAAGCGGTTCCGGATACTTTGGGTTTCCTGGGCATAATCATCCAGAATCCTTTGTATGCGGGTATATTCTTCCGGGGAACGAAACCGGAAACTGAGGTTCTCCAGTTCCGTTTTCACTTTGTAGAGTCCCAGCCGGTTAGCCAGAGGAGCAAAGAAAAAATCTGTTTCCCCGGTGATCTTCATTTGCTTGTTCAGAGGCATATCTGCCAGGGTGCGCATGTTGTGCAACCTGTCTGCCAGTTTTATCAATAATGCCCGGATATCGTACTGAATAGTCAACAACATTTTGCGGATGTTGTCCACCTGCATGGAAAGTTCGTATTGCTCTTTCTTTTCTTTGGTCAGACCTTCCACCAAAAAGGCGATATCTTCTCCAAAAAGTTCTCGTATTTCTTCCACGGTATGAGGCGTATCCTCCACAACATCGTGAAGCAGGGAAGCGATGATGGGATTTGTTCCCAGTCCTATTTCTTCGTTAACTATACGCGCAACGGCTATGGGATGCAATATATAAGGTTCGCCTGTTTTCCGTGTTTGCTTTGCATGAGCCTGATAGGCATATTCGTATGCCTGTCTGATCCTGTCCAGATCTTCAGGCAATCGGTTATCGCCAGCATTTTTCAAAAAAATGTCGCGTTGTTCCTGCACAAGCTGGTTGTATTGCGCTTCGTTCCTTTTACCCAATCTTATCAATTCCATTTAACAAAAGTAATAATTTTTAAGTATATTTGTCTGAGACTTAACACGATTTATTATGACACATCAATTACCTCCATTACCATTTGCGCCGGATGATCTTAAACCGGTCATTAGCGATTTGACAATCGGATTCCACTATGGGAAGCATCACCAGGCCTATGTGAATAACCTGAATAATCTCATTGGGGGTACACCATACGAAGATGTCCCTCTCCTGACGATTATTCAAAAAGCTCCTGCCGGAGCCATTTTCAACAATGCGGCACAGGTTTTCAACCATACGTTTTATTTTGAACAATTCAAACCCATGAATGAAGTCAAAAAACGTCCCGAAAACGAATTGCTCAGGGCCATTGAGAAAAGCTTCGGCACATTCGACAAATTTGTGGACGCTTTTTCTAAAGCGGCGGCCACATTGTTCGGGTCCGGATGGGCATGGGTCATTCGTGATCAGGACGGCGGGGTAGCCATTACGCAGGAATCAAATGCAGGATGCCCGTTGGCCAAAAAACAGGACCCCCTGTTGACATGTGACGTATGGGAGCATGCCTATTACCTGGATTACCAGAATAAAAGGCCGGATTATGTCAAGGCTTTCTGGGATATCCTGGACTGGTCCGTGATTGAAAGACGTTTCAGAATATAAATGAAAAACTTTTCCCGGTATGTAATTATTGGCATAGCCGTAGCTGTGGCAGGATTTCTCTTTTGGTATTTCAGAGACATCCTGACCTACATACTCATAGCAGCGGTTTTATCACTTATAGGCAAACCGATTGTTAAAGGATTTCGCCGGTTGCACCTGGGAAAATTCAAAATCCCCGACTGGGCAAGTGCTTTACTGGCACTTTTATGCCTGGCGGGTGTTTTTGTTATCTTTATATTGATCTTCCTCCCGGTACTGGGAGAATTTGCCGGTATTATAGGTAAGCTGGACCTTACTCTGCTTGAAGCCAGGTTGCATGTTCCCCTGGAAAAATTGAACGTTTTTTTGGATGAATTGTTCCATAACACCTTGGAACCTATAACAGTCAAGGGATTACTGCAGGCTGTGTTGTCTCCGGTAATAGACCTGGACCGCGTGGAAGTGTTCTTTACTTCCTTTGCCGGCCGTACGATCCGATTTTTTATCGGCTTTTTTGTGGTTTTCTTCATCACTTTCTTTTTCCTGAAAGAACAGAACATGTTCACCAATATGGTTGCCAGCCTGTTCAATGACAAAAACGAACCCAAAGCACGCAGGGCCCTTACTAATTCATACAACCTGCTGACCCGGTATTTCATCGGGATTTTTGGCGAGATTACTGCCGTGACATTTCTGAATACTCTGGGGTGGACTTTCCTGTGCGGGATACCCTTCAGGTTTTCCCTGGCAATGGCATTCATATCCGGGATACTGTTTGTGATTCCCTACATTGGACCGTTGATGGGTATTCTGGGTGTTCTTTTTACGGGTTTTCTGCATTATTATTATGCCGGGACGGCTTCTTTGTCCCCGGGCTTGTTTTTGTTACTGATCTTTATTGTGTTCCTGGTAACGTATATTATTGATTTGCTTGTATTCCATCCTCTGATTTATGCAAAAAATGTCAAGGCACATCCCCTGGAATTATTTATTGTTGTTCTGGCGGCAGCCGGTATAGGAGGCTTGACCGGAATGTTGATAGCCATCCCTGTCTATACGGTTTTACGTGTTTTTGCAGGAGAATTTCTTTTCAATTTCAAGATCGTCAGGAAACTTACTATCCAGTTTCGCCAAAGAGATAAAAAAGGCAACAATGAACACTAAGGCCTTCCGGTTGGATCAATTCAGGCCGTTTGTCCTCCCTGTAGCGCTTGTGCTGGGATCCCTGTTCCACGGGTTATGCGCCCGCATGCAATTTGTTACACCCTACCTCATCTTTGTGATCCTGTTCATGACCTTGTGCGATATGGACGTCAAAGAAGTCCGCATAAAGCCAATGCATATCTGGCTGATCCTTTTTCAGACCGGAACAGCCCTGGGTTTATACTTTTTACTACGACCCGTTAACCATGTTATTGCGCAAGGCACAATGATGGGAATACTGGCTCCTGTAGCTGTATCTTCTACGGTCATTGCGGTCATATTGGGTGCTAAGATGTCCAATATGATTACCTATACCATTTTGAATAATATGGTTCTTGCCCTGACAGCTCCGTTGATCTTTACTTTTGCCGGGAATACTGCAGGCATGACTTTCCTGGCATCCGCCTGGCTGATCATAAAAAGAGTAGCCCCAATAATAATATTTCCCCTGATTGCCGCTTTTATATGTCAACGTTTTTTCCCCGGGATCCGGAAAGGAATTGTGCGTTTTAAAAACGTTCCCTTTTATTTGTGGGCTTTTGCTCTGACACTTGTCTTCGGGCAAACTGTAGAATTTATCATTCACCAGGACCGTTCGGGCATTCCGGCCATTATAATCATGACATTGATCTCTCTGCTCGAATGCATACTTCTGTTTGCCGTTGGAAGATGGATTGGAAAAAAGTACGGAGACAACATAGGTGGCGGGCAGTCTCTGGGACAGAAAAACACCTTGCTGGCTGTCTGGATGACACAAATGTACCTTTACCCTATGGCATCAATTGTTCCAGCCACCTACGTTTTATGGCAGAACATATGGAACAGCTGGCAGTTATGGCGTGTCAGGACTACCGGGAGAGTGCATCAAGCGCAACGGCCAGATGCAATAAAGTAGCGTTCCAGTTTATGGCAATCTCATTGGAGGCATAAGATTCCACTATATCCAGATAGCATTCATCCGGGAAATCTGACGGGTAATCGCATCCGTCCTGTTTTGCAGGATTGGGACCACCTACCAGGAAGCCGGGAAGCGGTCCGGGGATACCGTCTGTGGCCGCCAGGCGATGATGCGGATTCACGGGGCTTTTTGTTCCCACACCTGTTACATAACAATAACCCAGCGGATTCCTGCCCAGGAGGTAGTCCATATTGTGCAATGCCTGATCCAGATAATCCTTGTTCCCGTTAAGCGCATAGCCGTAAAGAAGGGATATGGCATTGCTCAGGCAACTTTCAGACAAACATCCCCAAAAGAAATCCCGTTCAGAGTTCCCGTAAGAGGAGGCGTAAGGGGCTCCCTGTGCTTTCAGGGCAATACTGTCACAGAAACTGATCAAATGCTGTTTCATGGTCTCTGTTGCCTTTCCGTGTGTCAGTAATGCAAAATATCCCAATCCGTTTACATTACCCCAAAGAGGAGCCGTAAATGATTCCGGAGCATATTCCATCATTTTTTCATAATACGATTCTTCACCTGTTGTAAGGTATAATTCGCAGGATGCCCAGAAAAATTCGTCGCGGGCGGAACGGTCTCCGTAAGCCCCGGTGCTGACGTCTGGATCAAATTGCTTGTTCATTTCAAATTGATTGTACAGGGCATCGGGATTATTCAAAGCCCATTGGTAAGCATATTCTGCGGCTTTTTCCATTTCATCCGCAGTTTGTGAGTATTCCGGGAATTGCCGGCATATCCTGGCTGCCTGTCCCATGGATGCGGCAAAATCCAATGTGGCCGTAACGGATTTTTGAACTACATACCTCTGTTGTTTACACTCTTCAGGTTTGACAAATCCTTCAAAAGAAGGAGTGGTCAATTTGTGGTACACCCCACCGTCGCCCGGATCCTGCATGGTCAGAGCCCATTGCAGGTTGTACATCATTTCTTCCAGGATACCGTCATTCAGTGAATACCCGGGATACTTTTCATAACCCGCAAGAACAAGCCCGGTGGTATAAGAGGCATTCACAATGTATTTATTGTAATCTCCGGCATCGTACCATCCCCCGGGTGAAGAAATGACCGTTCCTTCAGGTCTTTCAAGAGACACGGCAGAAGAATGTATCATGACAGATGTGTCCGGATGACCGGGTTGGGAACGTTGCAGGAAAAACGCATTCAATGCTGTGGATGCCAACGGTGCCAGCACGTTGTCATCAATAGAGAAAACAGATGATGAGGCCCCGTTTTCTGTAACAACTCTGTAGGTGCCCGGTTTGTTCATAGGGGTAAAATCCAAATGGGTGAGCCTCTTGCCCGAAAAAGGAGAAGCAAAGGTTTCCCCGGCTGTGTTTTCATAAACCGTTTCTCCGGTTTGTTCGTCTACTATACGGAATGTTCCGGTATAAGATCCCTGCATAACGGCAATTTTTTCCCCGTCGGGATAATGGCCCAATTGATTAACAAGCACTTGGGGTCTGGCAGTACATGCTGTCAGAAAAAGAAGTGCAAAAAGTATGTTTTTCATTGTATGAATGTTTTATGTTTTGATTTGCCCATAAAGATAGCTATAAGAATATAAACTACAGCCGATAAGGTAATCCCAAAAATATTCTCATTTAAACCGAACGGAAGAGGCACTTTTAAAATGATCAACAGAATTGTGGTTGTTCCTCCGGCTATCATGGCCGAAAGTGCCGCTTTTGCATTCGGATTTTTTGTGTACAATGCAGCCAGTATGGGTACAAAGAGACCGGAAACCATAAAAGCATATGAATATAGCATCAATTCCAGTACGTTGCTCATGGAATGGGCAAGAACCAGTGCAAGGGCTCCAATGGCCAGCGTTATAATCTGGGAAACCCTTAATTGCGCTTTCATTCCTTTTGCCGGCTTGAAAAATCTGTCCAGGATGTCTGTCTGTACATTTCCGGAAGCTGCCATCAGGCAACTGTCGGCCGTAGATAAGATGGCAGAAAAATAAGCCGCCAGCATCAGTCCCATTAAGCCGGCCGGCAAAACAGTGTTTAGCAACACAGGAAGGGCTGTTTCGGAATCAATGTTGGCCCCTGGGGGATAACCGGCTGCGGTAAACATGCCGTTTTCAAAAGCTACTCGTGCAAACATACCCAAAACAGTTCCCATAAGGGCCATTAGCGGCCATTCAAACAAACCGGCAATAAACCAGGCCTTTTGGGCCTGTTTTTTATTTTTCGAGGCGTAGATCCTTTGGTACAGCGTCATCCCTACAAACCAAATGGGAATAATGGTAACTCCCCAATTGACAAGTTGTTGCCAGGTCACGTTTGTCATGGATAAAAATTCATTTCCAATAGTTGCCCGGATCACATCCATACCGCCTATACCAAAATAAGCAATCGGTATACCTATAAGCACCAGGCCTCCCATCAGGATAAGCCACTGGATGGTATCGGTATAAATCACGGCCTTCAAGCCGCCGACGCCGGTATAAATCACGGCTACGGCACCCATGATGATCAGGGCGGTGGTCATGTCTATCTCGGCAAATGTTGCGGAAGCCAGCTTGGCTCCTGCCAGCAATTGGGAACTGGTAAAGCCTATGTACCCGATTGCAGAGATCACACCCGCGATTATGGCTACTTTCCCGTTGTAAAAATGATGGAACAACTGGGGAAATGTGAGGAATTTATGTTTTGCAGATAATTTTACAATCACGGGAATCAACACCACGGCACTGAGCCAGGCTCCTATCAGGCCGGTAAAGAGCATCCAGGAACCCGAAACGCCCATAATAAAACCCAATCCGCCCAGGCCTATGGAAAAACCGCCTCCCACATCGGTGGCCACAACCGACAACCCTATATGCCAGCTTTTAAGCGACCTGCCTCCTACATAATAATCCTCCAGGTTTTTGTTTTTTTTATAAAAGTAAAAGCCCACACCCAACATGGTCAGGAAATAAACAATAAAGATCACGTAATCTACAACCGTCATAAATGAAATCTGATTTTGTTACAAAAAACCGAACCGTTGATACAGGAGAGCCCCTGCAAACCAGAACGACGTATTTACAAATATAGGATTTTTCATTTTCTTTACAGAAAGCTGTACAACCATTTATTATTAAATAAGATGAAAACTTTTAGAACAATTGTTTTGGGCGTGCTCATAGCATCCCTTAGCCTGACCGGGTGCGGGACCATAGGAAGGACAGGAGTAGGAGCAGGGATAGGCGTGGCCGCAGGAGCAGCTGCCGGAGCCGGAATTGGAGCAGCTGCAGGAAATACGGCAGTCGGAACTGCCATTGGTGCAGTAGTGGGAGGTGTTGCCGGTATACTCATTGGCCGTCATATGGATAAACAGAAAGCCGAACTTGAAGAAATCCTGCCCGAAGACGCTTCCATTGAAATGGTAAATGAAGGACAGGCAATAAAAGTAACCCTGGAATCGGGGATTCTCTTTGCAACAAATTCCACGGCAATTGGAGAAAATGCCAAAACCGCCCTGAAGAATTTTTCGGTCAACCTCAACCAGAATCCGGATACCAATATGGAGATCGTAGGCCATACCGATATCACGGGAACTGTAGAATACAACCAGGGGTTATCTGAAAGAAGGGCCCGTAGTGTACGTGATTATCTTCTACTCCAGGGTGTTGAAGGAGATCGTATGAGTACCGTTGGAAAAGGTATTCACGAACCCATAGCCGATAATAATACTATAGAAGGCAGGTTACAAAACCGCCGTGTGGAGATCTTTATCCTGCCTAATGAGAAGATGATTGAGGAAGCACAACGGGAAGCCGAAACTGCCCGGTAATATCTATCAGACAGGCTTTCCTTTTTGCATTATTAGATTTGTTCATTACCTTTGTATTGAACAAATGCTCATAATGTGGCACGGCCTAAAAAATTGCGTAAAATCACAAATCCGCCCAAAATAAAAGGATTCAAGCCTATCCGGCATTACCCGGCCGCAGAATCTGCCCCGGTACTTTTGGATTACGACGAGTATGAATCATTGCGTCTGAGCGACTACGAATTAAAAAATCAAACGGACGCAGCCGTGGAAATGGGTGTATCCAGACCCACATTCGCCCGAATCTATGAAAGTGCAAGGCGTAAAGTAGCCAGATCCTTTGTTGAAGGTACCCCTATCCTTTTCCAGGGCGGACCCGTTTATTTCACCAGTGATTGGTATTTCTGTAAAGATTGCGGTTGCTGGTTCAATCATCTGAACAAAGAAGACTCCGTCATTATTTGTCCTCTTTGCAGTTCTTCCTGCATTGAACAATCAAATGCTGTCAACGAATGAAATCAATAAAAAAAACAATATAATACTATGAAAATCGCGATTACTTCTACGGGAAATAATCTCCAGGCTACTTTGGACAGCCGTTTTGGACGTTGTTCCTATTTTGTCATTTACGACACTGAATCCGGTTCCACGGAATTTATTCCCAATCCGAATAAAGAAGCCATGGAAGGAGCCGGCCCGGCTTCTATACAATTAGTTGCCTCCAAAGGCGTTGAAAAAGTGGTTTCCGGTGAATTCGGAGCCAAGGTCAAGGCAATATTTGACAGCCTAAAGATCCAGCTTGTCATTGTCAATGATAGCACCATGACCGTCAACAGAATTATTGAAATGGTTTCTAAACAATAACATGATCACTATGAAAAGAATTGCAATCCCTTTGGAAAACGGACTTTTATGTGCCCATTTTGGACATTGTCAGCAATTTGCAATCATGGATGTGGATAACGACTGCATCATATCTGAAACACGAGTCACTCCTCCCCCTCATGAACCGGGACTATTACCTGCCTGGCTGGCCGAAAAAGGAGTCAGTCATATCATAGCCGGCGGAATGGGGCAAAGAGCCCTTGCTTTATTTAAAAACGAAAACATTCAGGTATGTGTTGGAGCGGGATCTGAAGATCCTGTTGAACTTGTCAAGGATTGGATAAAAGGATCTTTGTCTACAGGAGCCAACGCCTGTGACCATTAATCCCCGGAAATAATGAGAATAGCCGTTGCCAGTGGAAAAGGCGGTACGGGAAAAACTTTCGTGTCTACAAATCTGTTTGCTGTCGCAGAAAAAGAGTACCGGGATTTAACGCTGGTTGACTGTGATGCCGAAGAACCTAATGTTACCGTATTCATAGACGGGAATACCATAAGTACGGATATCATAAACCAGCATCTACCGGTAATAGACAAAGAAGCTTGCGTCTATTGCGGCAAATGCCGCGACTGGTGTAATTACAATGCTATCATATGTCTCCCGGAAAACAAACAGATATACCTGATAGAAGACCTTTGTCATGATTGCGGCGCATGTTTGGCTGCCTGTCAGTACAACGCCATCACTGAAATTGAAAAAAAACTGGGTACTGTGACCATAAAACAGTATTCAGATGCCGCCCGGATTATTGAAGCACGTGCAGATATTGGAGTTTATTCTCCGGTCCAGGTAATCAAGGCGGCGCTTAACAAGGCAGAAAATGCCGAATTGATACTGATGGACTCCCCTCCCGGAATTTCTTGTCCTTTTATTGCCGCCGTTGTTCCGGCCGATTATGTTGTTCTGGTCACTGAACCTACTCCTTTTGGGCTGAATGACCTGAAACTTTCCGTAGAAACCCTTCAACAGCTGGAAAAACCTTTTGGCGTAATAGTAAACCGTGCCGGCCTGGGTGATGACCGCGTTTACGACTGGCTTGAAGAAAAACACATTCCGCTTCTGATGAAGATACCTTTTGACAAAAACATTGCCCGTATCTACTCACAAAGCCGTTTGCTGGTGCGGGAAGATCCTTCGTACGAAGCCCGTTTCCTGGATCTGCTTAAAACAATAGAAGGATCATGCAAAAATTAAACGAGATATCCATACTGAGCGGCAAAGGCGGAACCGGCAAAACTTCCCTGGCAGCCGCTTTGGCAACTTTGGAAAAAAATACGGTAGTGGCAGATTGTGATGTTGATGCAGCCAATTTGTACCTGATCCTGCAGCCAAATGATTACAGGACCGAAAAATACATTTCGGGACACAAAGCAGTAATCAATTACGATATATGCACTCAATGCGGGTTGTGCAAGGATCATTGCCGGTTCAATGCCATTGAACGTAAGCCTGAATCTGATTATCCGGAAGGAAAGATAACCATTGTGGAAACATCGTGTGACGGCTGCTGGTTGTGTTCCAGAATTTGTCCCGTCAATGCAATTAATATGGTTCCCAGTGATAAGAGCAATTGGTTTCTGGGAAAATACAGATACGGGAAAATGGTTCATGCACGTCTTGCACCCGGTGAAGAAAACTCCGGGAAATTGGTAAGTGTAGTCCGGGAACAAGCACGTCAAACGGCTGAAGAATGCGGGGCAGAAAACATCATTATTGACGGACCTCCCGGAACCGGATGTGCGGCCATAGCTTCCCTTACTGGTGCCAACAAAGTGGTTGTTGTCACGGAACCAACCGGCACCGGGCTTCATGACATGAAACGGATCCTGGATCTTGCAGGTCGTTTTCAGGTTAAGAGATATGTAATAATCAATAAGTCAGACTTAAATACAGAAATTAGAAACAATATCTGCAGTTGGTGTGCAAAAGAAGGTATCCCCGTAATCGGGAATTTGCCGTTTGATCCCCGGATGGTACATTCAATGGTGGCATGCAAGAGCATTCAGGAATGGGCTCCAGATTCGGAGATATCTGCTTCAATTCATAAAATTTACGAACTTTTAACACAGAGCTAAACTACATCCCAGTTGCCTGTTCCAGTACCAAACGGGCTTCCCCGTCCGGATGATTCATTACTTTGGACTTCACGTTCAGGACCATGGTTTCCCCGTTTTCCCGGGTGTATTGAGGCCATTCGGGCAAAGATCCGCCGTTGGGATCCCCGGTTTTCATAAACTGCAGCAAAGCATCTGCCATTTTCCGGGACAATGTTCTAGGTGTTTTACCGCCGCCGGTATGCGTCACCATCAGATCTGTATTGCAAAACCAGAAACAGATATCAATACAATGGAAAGCCCTCATCCTTCCGTCAAACAGTGGCGGTTCCCATCCAAACCAGGCCATATATACCGGGGCGCTTTGCTGCAATTTGGTGTTGGCAGCATTTACTACGTTAGCCCTGTTGGAACTGATCAGGGCTAATATTTCAATGGGTTTGTTATCCGGAAACTGCCCGGCGTAGGCTGCCACGATTTCATGAGCATCCTCCCCGTAACGATCCTTCAACTGTTCAACTACCTGATCCAGCGTAATACCTTCCAGCTCGGGACGGTCCCGGTTGGGATTCCATTCATGAAACGTAGTGCAATAGATCATAGGTATATCGGGGACAGCAGGATCCGTATCACTGAAATAGGTACCTTCCGGTAATACCACACCGTCGGCAACCGGTCCAAAACCACCACGAATACCCTCTCCTTCAATTTGTTGGTTAAATTTTGCTGCTGCCCGGTTTGCCAGTTCCAGGTAATCTTCCCAGGGCATCTCCTGCAAAACTCCCATTTCCGAGGCTTCCAATCCGGCTTCATGCAATATGAAAGCCCCCAATGCAGCTGAATATTCAGGATCCCCTGCCTTTACAGAATTACCGCTCAATGCCACGGCTTTATGGACCAAACCCTTGGCCAACGGCATAGTGGCAATGGCACTCACCTTGGACCCGCCGCCTGACTGACCAATGATGGTAACATTGCCCGGATCACCTCCAAAATTCTCTATATTATTATGAACCCAATGCAAGGCAGCAATGATATCCAGCAGTCCCACATTTCCGGAATACTTGAAAGCTTCGTCTCCAGCTTTCGAGAAATCGGAAAAACCGAAAGCATTCAAGCGGTGATTCACGGAACAGAAAACCACATCTCCGTAACGGGCCAGGTTTTCACCGTTGTACCCGTTTTGTTCAATGGAATTCCCGCTGGTAAATCCACCCCCGTGCAACCAGACAATAACAGGCCTTTTGCGTGCATCCAGGGCTGGAGTCCATACATTCAGCCGCAAGCAGTCTTCCCCAATCTCATCGTAATTCCACCTGTCCACAAATGCCGGGTAGGATTCAGAGTCGCGCGGATACCTGATGATCTGGGGAGCCGAGGTGGGGTAATATACGCACGGAAGCACGTTTTCCCAGGGTTCCGGGGGACATGGAGGCATGAACCTGTTTTTCCCCGAGGTGTTTGCACCATATGGAATGCCCATGAAATGATAAATGTCCCGGAGTACATACCCTTTTACTTGTCCGTAAGCGGTGGAAGCAACGGCAATATCTTCTCCTATAAAGAGCTGTTGCTGGTCAGGAGCATTATTCCCCTGCCGGGAACCGGAGCAACCTCCGACCGCAAGTGCAATCAATAAAAAGACAAAGAGTGTATTGTATTTCATAAGATTTAATATTTGATGTTTTTCACTTTTTCCCAATCAATTTTATCTGTACTCTGTGCAACAGGTACATGCGGAATTACCGCTCCTTTTCTTACCAGGATCACTGCAGGTATCTCTCCGGCGTCAATCCGGTGCCAACCGGCAGTATATGTTTTTCCGCTCTGGTAATCCACCCACCGATCACCCGGCAAATAAACAAAACGGGATCCGGCACTTTCAAAAAGAGGTGCCACCAGAATGTCTTCACCGAACAAATACTGGTCCTCTACCTGCCAAACGGCAGGATCATCGGGGTATTCTACCAGCAGGGCCCGCAACATTGGCAATCCGGTTTGCGTACACTTTTCCGCTTGTTGCAGGATATAAGGCATCAGGGAGTATTTCAACTCGGCAGATTGGCGAAAAGCATCTGTGAAATCTTCACCGTAATACCACGGTTCGGTGGGAGGAGCTCCGTGCACCCGGGTGTGCGATGTCAAAAATCCGAAAGGCAGCCAGCGACGGTATAATTCCTCGGGACAACTCTGCACAAATCCGCCAATATCGTGACTCCAGAACGAAAAGCCGCTAAGCCCCAAAGACAATCCGCTTCTGAGGGTCGTCAGCATCCCGATATCGGTATTTGAAGCATCTCCGCCCCAGTGAAGGGGATACCGCTGGGATCCGGCCCATGCACTTCTGGCCCACATAATAGTTTCATTTTTCGTTTTGGCGGTTATCTCGGCAACGGCTTTATTATACCTCAGGGGATACAGGTTGTGTTCATACAGGCCACCCTTCCCGCTGGCATAATATCCGTTCAGCGGGGCACCTTCTCCAAAATCGACTTTGATGGCTCCCACCCCCATTTTCAAAAGGGCTTCCAGTTTTTCCTGGTACCAGCTGACCGTTTGGGGATTGGAAAAATCTAGCACCACATCTTCGTAAGGAAGACCTCCTTTTTCATTTTTCACGTAAAGACCTTTTTCAATCAATTCCGGGAAAAACTTGTTTTTGGGAGTGAAATAAGGCAATTGCCACAAAGAAATATGAAATCCGTCCGCCAACAGGTCATTGATCATCTTTTGGGCATCCGGGAAGCGGTCGGGAGCAAAAACGTAATCACATTGCCAGTCGGTCTGGAACCATCCCGTATCAAAGTGGATTACATCTGCCGGAATTTTGTTGTCCCTTAGCCGTCGTGCGATCTCGTACCCTTCTTCCTGTGAAAAGTAGGTGATACGGCTCATCCAGGTCCCGAAAGACCAAACAGGAGGCATGGTGGCTTTCCCCGTCAGGTTGGTATACTGATCAATGATTTGTGACGGCTTGCCCCAAAAAAGGAAAAGATCCAGGGTTTCATCGGCCATGAACAGCTTGGAAGCTCCTGCATGGAAAGCCCCAAAGTCGCAGGTAACCGGGGCTGACGTATGCATAAACATGCCGTATCCGCGGCTGCTTAAAAAGAACGGAATGGGTTTGTACATCTGATCGCTTTCGGGACTCTGAGGATCGGTCACAAACAGATGTACTTTTTGTCCCACTTTATTCAGGGCGGTTGGAGATTCTCCGCAACCAACAATCTTTTCACCGGGATGCAGGGAAAAAACGGGATTGATGCTCCTGATGTTGTCAGAAGCTCTCTTAATAAACTGGAAAGGCAACACTTTAATCTGGGTGGAATCATTGTCGGCCCAGTGCCGGGTACGGGTGAGTTCTTTTCCGTTCAGGTCACACATCATAACAGAGAACGGATATTCCCGTATCACAAGACTGCCTTCCTGCCCGGTGTATACATGAGTTCCATTCTCACAGGTATATTTCCAGGATGCGTCATCAGGCGGTATTCCACAAAGCATCAGGGATTCTTCTTCCGGGAATATTACAGGAGATGTGTATACCCTTAAACGAACCGTAACCGGAGAAATAAAATCTATTTGAAATTGCAGCCGGGGATTGTTATCATATTGTGTTTCCGGAAAATCCAGCATGTCAAGCGGCTGAGGCAATACCGTAGTTGTATTGAATGCCTGCCTGGCATAGAGGCTGTGACGTTTCCAGCTGATTGTCCCGCTTGCCGTCAATGGATCAAAAGATGCCAGCGAATCGGCAAAGAAGTATGTGTTGCTGAAATCCTCAAAATCTTTGCTTACATCAACGGCCCGGCTTTGCAGGTAAGGCTGGGCATTGCTTTGCAGGAACAGGAACAAAGCTCCCGTCAGTATCAGAATTTTTTTCATAAAAATATATACGTTTGTTTATTATTGCCCGCTATGTTTTCTTTTCCTTCCAAACGCATCTGCCGCTTTCATGGCAATGAGTATTTTTTCCGGATCCACGGATTTAACTTCGTGATGTACGGCTTCGGTAGGATGGCATGTTTTTACGGCAGCTTCCATAAGACGTTCCCTGCTGACTCCTCCCAGGTTCAGATCTTCAAATGTTGTAGGTAAACCTATGGCTTCGCAAAAACCGTAAACTTTTTCTTTTTCACTTACCGGAGCTCCCGTAAGATGCAAACCGGCAAGCACCCCGAACGCGACTTTTTCTCCGTGGTAGAACGAATGTGTTTCTTCCAGTACTGTCAATCCGTTGTGTATGGAATGGGCCGAGGCCAGCCCGCAACTTTCAAATCCCAACCCGCTCATTAGAATATTGGCTTCGATGACAGCGGAAAGGGCTTCAGAGGTGACGCATAAATCACAGTCCTTTTTGGCTTTAACCCCGAATTTCAACAATGTTTTGTAGCAAAGATGTGCTATGGACATTGCCGTATGCGTTGCGTAACCTCCGCATTCATTGGATGATCCTGAGCTTTTGCATGACCGAGCCTCGAACCAGGTGGCCAGGGCATCTCCCATACCTGCGACAAGAAAACGTGTAGGAGCCTGTGCAATAACGCTCTCATCAACCAACACCGCCTGGGGATTCATCTTCAGGTAATGCACCCCTTCAAAGATGCCGTCCCGGGTATAGATCACGCCACACCCGCTGCACGGAGCGTCCGAGGAAGCAATGGTAGGTACTATAATAACAGGGATCCCGGTTGTATCGGCAACGATCTTTGCCGTATCAATTACCTTTCCCCCGCCCATCCCCACAATCACGTCAGTCTTGTCATGATGTATTTTAGCGGCCAGTCGTTCAAGTTCCTCCCGGCAACATTCTCCCCCAAACGTGTCTGCCTGAATCCAGTCCCATCCGTTATCAAATTGATATTTTGGCAAAACATTGGTAATAACGGACGGAGAAGCCAGCAAAAGCCCCTTGTTGCCAAAAGATTCTGCCAGATATTTCAATTCATTCAACGCTTTTTTCCCCTGGATATATTTACCGGGAAATACAGCCTTCAGAGGTTGTCTGACGGAATGTTCATCCTTTATCAGTATCATGAAACAAGTGGTTGGTTATAGCAAATATATGGATATTTACAATATATAAGTAATTTGGTTAAATTAGCGGAGCATGGTCAATGAAAAAAAAATGGACACTTCCGTCATAATCATGGACTTTACGAAAGTTTACCGGAACCAGGTTTTTTATTCAAAATCTCAGCATCACCTGATCGATTGTACAGATATACAAGGATCGGATTGCTACTGTGATCATGAAGCCATTGAAACAATCCGTAACAAAATTGCAGATCTTCCGGTCAAAGCCCTTCATTTTATTGACTCGGGGAATCACCATTACATAACCAAATTCTGGACAGACAGGATACAGGAAGATTTCATCCTGGCGGTAGCAGATCACCATCCGGATATGCAGCCGGCTCTATTTGATGATATTCTTTCCTGCGGCGGATGGGTCCGAACGGTATTGGATACAAATCCATATCTAAAAGCAGTTTTATTCATAGGGGTTGCTCCTGAATACGAACTACCCTGTGACAAATACCGGATATTGAGGCATTCTGAAGAAATTCCTTCCGCCCTGCCGGTATATATCTCCATTGATAAAGATGTTCTTGGCCCTGAAGTAGTCACCACCAACTGGGACCAGGGAATAATGACCTACAATCAGTTGCAGAGAGTGCTAAAAGAAATCATGACCCGGCACCGGATCCTTGGAGTGGATATCTGCGGAGAATGTCCCACTTGTATTGACAACAGAAGTGACCGTGTAAACGGACGTTTGCTGAAACTATTTTCCTGTATTTGAAAGATTCGCGCGAAGCAAAGCTTCTTTAAGGGTTTCCAGGGGGAAATTTGTTTTAGGTTCATACAGCAGGAAGAAGACCGGGCTCATATTATTGGGGCCCAGCTGTTCCATCCCTAAAATTTGCATTCCACCCTGCCCGAATTCATTTCTGAAACTATTGGGTAAATTCTCACTGACAATCTCCATCAGATCATTTTGCCAGAGCACCATTTTTGGATACATATCCTTTTGAAGATTTGTAAATTCATCCTGGTGGTTATCCAGAATTGTCCAGCATCCGGTAATTATATCCCGCATCACTTTCTGAGACCGGTTGTAATAATCAATTTCACTGTCACTAAGCTGATAAACCGTATCTTCTTTCATCTGTACCAACTTCATTTGAAAATTCATGATACTGTCTGCCATTACAAGTGCCAGGGCCCGGTATTGGTCAATCTGTTGTTTCTCCCCTTCATGTAATACCTTATCAAACTTAACACGTTGCAGCTTCAATTCAGGTTCCATGGTACGGGTACTGTAATCCAGTACTTCGGTCACAATCCGCTCCACTTCCTTCTGCATGGTTTTACGTACACATCCCGATGTTACAGTTAAAATTCCAATTGATGCTATAACAATCATGCGTTTTAAATATGTTTTCATAATACCTGATTTTCAGATAAAAATACAAAAAAATCTTTCGACGAAAAAAAGGAAAAAGGTACGTCGTACACAAATTTGATTAATTTTGAATATGAAAAGAATTATACCATTTGTACTAATGTTGGGCATCGTTTGTGCCTGTGAAAAAAACAAACCTGAACAAGAAAGAATATTCGAAGAATACTATACTTCAAGTTTATGGAAAACGGATAATCATATTGATGAGAATAAGTTGACAGGAGATGTGTTCACCTTTGAAAAATATGCGGACAGAGAATACTGGGCGTCCCTTACATCTAATGCAGATATGTTGGAAGCACTTATGATCCCTCAAGAACGTCTTTCAAGAATGTCTACGCAAAACCTTGCCAGAACTTGTACAGTATATCCATTCAATGGTACTTATATGGCATATGTGGGTTCCTCCACCACATCGATTGACGGAATCTTTCATATTATGAATAATTTCAATGGGTATGCACAGATACAGAGAAGGCCTTCAGGCCCGAAGGAATTGCTGAATATTTATTTGGGGCAAAAAGTGAAAATGGATGGTAAACATGAAGGTTGGTCTGCAGATTACACCCGGGCCAATTCTTTTATGGATATTTCAGCTATGGAACTGGTTCTTGCCACTGCCGTGGATGCCGGAAGGTTTACAAATGATGAGATCGCAGATATGATACATGCCATGTGGGAAAAAAACAAAGATTTTCTTGATTCAGGACTGTATAGTTGGAATGGAGCCATTTGCTATTGTTACGTGCTTGGCGCTACCATCGCCTACCATCATGCCCCGGATTTGTCTCAATACGAGAAAACGCAATTGAAGACTTTTGTGCTGTCCGGAGGTGATACAGCACATTATTCCGGGGATATCGGGACCATTACTGAACTTGTTGCAGATAAGCTTAATGCAATTAACTAATTATGGGTCAACTTCTTTTTAGTATATTTGTTGTTTTACTAATAAAATCCCCCTGTCATGAGAAATTTTTTCCTGTTCATCACTTTGACATTTGCTTTCCTGACTGTACCATCTTGCGATGTGCTTCCTGACGAAACAGAGGGTTCCGATTCCTTTAGCTGGGAGCTTATATTGGAACAACCCTCATTAGTACCTATCGGCCTTCAGATCTGGCAGTATGCAGACTTTTTTAATGACGGCACCTTTGTACTTTCTAAAGAATATCTTTATTCAAGTACAGATACAGCCACATTCATGTACACAGATTCAGGCAATGTTGTTAGGATTCACGATATGTTTGGAAAAGATTGGGTCGGCACCATGCCTGACAATCAACTCCGTCCCGGAAATACGGTTGAATTCAAAGAAGCCGAAGGCAATGGTTATTTTCATTTGAAATATCTTGGAAACTGATAGCATAAATCCGTTAACAAAACCATAACAATGCAAAAAAAAACAAGGCATCATCCGATGTCTTGTTTAACTTTGTAGCGGAGGGAGGACTCGAACCTCCGACCTTTGGGTTATGAGCCCAACGAGCTACCAACTGCTCCACTCCGCGGTATAGAAATACAAAGGTAAGGGTTTTATACCGAAACTCCAAACATTTTCATAAACTCTTCACTTTCAAGAGTTTGCTGCTTACCCAAAACAATATCTTTTACGGTTACACGGCCGTCGTGCAATTCCTGGCTCCCGATAATGGCTATATGATGAACCCCGCGACGGGTGGCATAATCAAATTGCTTCTTCAATTTTACTTCATCGGGATACAATTCACAGGAGACACCGGCTGCACGTAACTTGTTGATATAACGCAGTGCCTGAACCGATTCTTCCTTGCCCATATTGAAAAAGACAATACCGGGTGCATCCATGACTGTTTCCGGGAATTTTTTCAGTGCCAGCAAAACATCGTAAATCCTGTCGGCTCCGAATGATATGCCCACACCAGACATGTTTTTCAAGCCGAATATCCCTGTCAGATCATCGTACCTCCCGCCCCCGCATATACTGCCAATGGAATAATCCCTGGCTTTGACTTCAAAAATAGCTCCCGTATAATAATTCAGACCCCTTGCCAGGCTCAGATCCAGTTCCACGGACAAACCAACCCCTACGCTTTCAATCATGGAAAACAGCCATTTTAGCTCTTCCACTCCTTTCAGACCGATCTCCGATCCGGCATCCTCGAACAACCGGTTCAGAAAAGCGATTTTGGAAGTGTTGATTCCTTTGAAAAGCAGCAACGGTTCCAGGTGGGACAAGCCTTTGGAAGAGATACCTTTTGCCAGGAGTTCTTCTTTTACTCCTGCCAGTCCGGTCTTTTCAAATTTGTCAATGGCTACGGTTATATCAATCAGCCTGTCCGGATAACCCATGAGTTCTGCTATTCCGGCCAACACCTTCCTGTTGTTGATCTTCAGGATTACATTTATTCCAAAGCGGCTGAATACAGAATCCACCAGCTGGACCATTTCAAATTCGTTGTATTGGGAATCCGATCCTATCACATCGGCATCGCATTGGTAAAATTCCCTGTAACGACCTTTCTGGGGTCTGTCGGCACGCCACACAGGTTGTATCTGGTAACGCTTGAAAGGAAAAGTCAGTTCATTCTGATGTTGGACCACAAAACGGGCAAACGGGACCGTTAAATCGTAACGTAAGCCTTTTTCACATACCTTCAGTGACAAAGCATTGGAATCAATTCCGGCAGCATCTGCAGGGAATTTCCCGGCCAGGGGAGCAAAACTGTCTCCGGAGTTGAGAATCTTAAACAGAAGCCTGTCTCCTTCCTCCCCGTATTTTCCCAACAAAGTGGATAAGTTTTCCATAGCCGGGGTTTCAATGGGAGCATAACCGAATTCTTTGAAAACGCCTCTTATGGTATCAAATATGTAATTCCGGCGGGAAGCTTCTACCGGGTTGAAATCACGCGTTCCTTTTGGTATGGATGGTTTTTGTGCCATAATGCTATTGGTTGGTCTATGCAAAAATACATCAAAACTGTGTACTATAAAAAAAATGCCCCATATTTATGGTTATGAAACAGATAGCCATATTAATCCTTACCGGCCTTTTCCTGGGAGGATGCTCCCCAAAGGCCAACGGCCAGTACGATACCGTAAAATTACAGAAAAACAATCTGGAACAGGTCATTGAAGCCATGACTCTTAAAGAGAAAGTGTCTCTGGTTGTGGGAGGCGGAATGACAGGTTCTTCCATAGGAGCCGCCGGCATTACCCGCCCCATTCCCCGCCTGGGAATCCCCTCTTTGGAACTGTCCGACGGACCTGCCGGCCTCCGGCTGAAATCCGCTGAAACCACGTGGTTCCCGTCTGCCTCCCTGCTGGCCTCCACCTGGGACACTTCACTGGTTACAGAGGTGGGAAAGGCTATGGGGGCCGAGGCGTTGAACCACGGAGCAGATGTGATCCTGGGTCCGGCCATGAATATTCACCGGCATCCCCTTTGCGGCAGGAATTTCGAATACTACTCGGAAGACCCGCTGCTGAGCGGAAAAATGGCCTCGGCAATGGTTCTGGGCATCCAGGCGACCGGAGTGGCTGCCTGTCTGAAACATTTTGCCGCCAATAACCAGGAAACCAACCGGGACAATAACAATGTAATCGCAGACGAGAGAACACTAAGGGAAATTTATTACAGGGGTTTTGAGATCGCGGTCAAGGAGTCTTCACCAAAAACCATCATGACTTCCTATAACCGGATCAACGGAGTTTACACATCGGAAGACAAGAACCTGCTCACAGAGATCCTGCGTTATCAATGGAAGTTCAAAGGGTTGGTGATGACTGACTGGTTTGGAGGACAGGATGCTCCCGCCCAGATACGCGCAGGTAACGACCTGCTGGAACCCGGAAGACGCTGGCAGCGGCGTGCCGTAATGGAAGCCGTAAAAAACAGGAAATTGGACGAAATGTCACTAGATATTTCTGTAAAACGCATCCTGAACCTGGTGGCAGATTCCCCGTCTTTCAGAAAACAGGCCCAATATGACAGTACAACAACAAGAAAAAACGCATCCGTTGCCCGCAAAACCGCTTCCCGGGGGATGGTGCTTCTGGAAAACCGGCATGCCCTTCCTTTAAGCGATACCATCCGAAAGATCGCCTTGTTCGGAGTTTCTTCCTACCGGTTGGTGGCCGGAGGTGTGGGCTCCGGAGAAGTGTATGCCGCTCATACCGTTTCCCCGGCAGAAGGGCTGGAAGAAGCAGGTTACCTGCCCGATCCACAACTCGGCAAAATATACACAAGCTATCTGGACAGCGTTTCCCGGGCTTATAAAAGAAAATGGAAATCCATCTCCCAACGGATACTGGGACAGGGATTGCCTGCAGAAATGGATCCCGGCACCATGGCTATTGCCCGCGCCGCTTCAGAGAACCAGGCAGCCCTGATAACACTGGGTCGCAGAACGGGTGAATTTTCTGACCGTAAAATTGAAGGAGATTACCTGTTGACAGCTACTGAAAAGGAACTGATAAAAAATGTTTCCGGAGCTTTCAGGGAGGCAGGCAAACCTGTCATAGTGGTTCTGAACGTGGGAGGCATTGTGGAAACGGCCTCCTGGTCAGAAGAGCCCGATGCCGTTATCCTGGCCTGGATGCCGGGACAGGAAGGCGGGAGGGCCCTGGCCGATATCCTCTCCGGGAAAGTGAATCCTTCCGGCAAGTTGCCTGTAACCATCCCGTTACGCCTGGAAGATTGCCTTTCACATCAAAATTTTCCCCTGGAAGATGTCCCTGTCAACTGGTTGAATTTCATAAGCAAAAAGCAAACAAAACCCGAAACAAACAAACCCAACATAGATTTCACCCGCTACCAGGAAGGAATTTTCGTGGGATACCGGGATTTTGACAAAAACGAAAAAAACGTTGCCTACCCATTCGGATACGGGCTATCCTATACGGATTTCCTGTATTCAAATGCCATGGCGACCCTGGAAAACCAAAAAGTGGCAGTGTCCTGTCAAATTACCAACAGCGGGAAAAGAGCAGGGCGGGAAGTGGTACAGGTATACGTGTCTGCACCGGATAGTGAAGTGGATAAGCCTGTGCAGGAACTTAGAGGATTTGTTACGACTTCGCTGCTGGAACCCGGAGAATCTCAGGTAATTACTGTGGTTATTCCCCTGGAAGCCCTGGCTTCTTTTATACCGGAAACAGGATGGGTAGTGGATCCCGGGGAATACACCTTCCGTATAGGATCTTCTTCACGGGATATCCGTCAGGTAGTCACACTCCCAGGTATTCCAGAATTGATTTTGCCGCTTCACGCCCCGCTCCCATGGCCAGAATTACGGTTGCTGCCCCGGTAACGACATCTCCTCCGGCAAATACTCCCGGTCTGGATGTGACACCCTTTTCATTGGCAACGATTCCGTTGTGACGGTTGATCTCCAGTCCCGGAGTAGTCTTGGCTATCAGGGGATTGGAGGATGTTCCCAGCGCAATGACGGCTACATCGCACGGAATATCAAACTCGGACCCGGGTATTTCCACAGGCCGGCGACGCCCGCTTTCATCGGGTTCACCCAGTTCCATGCGGATGCATTTGAGCCCGGTCACCCATCCCTTTTCATTTCCCAATACCGCCACGGGATTGGTCAGCATTTGAAAAACCACCCCTTCTTCTTCTGCGTGATGCACTTCTTCCACACGGGCAGGCATTTCCTTCCGGGTCCGCCTGTAAACAATAGTAACTTCCGCCCCCAGCCGCAACGCCGTTCGTGCAGCATCCATGGCCACATTCCCCCCTCCGACAACCGCTACGCGCCGGCCCACATAAATGGGTGTGTCCGAATCGGGAGCATAGGCCCCCATCAGGTTGCTGCGCGTCAGGAATTCATTTGCCGAGACAACCCCGTTCAGGTTTTCGCCCGGAATGCCCAGAAATTTGGGAAGTCCGGCGCCCGACCCCACAAAAACGGCATGAAACCCTTCGTTGTCCATCAGCTGATCAATTGTAACGGTGCGTCCCACAACCACATTGCATTCAATCTTAACGCCGAGTTTGCGGACCTGGTCAATTTCGTAATCCACCACTTCTTCCTTGGGCAAACGGAATTCCGGGATCCCGTATACCAAAACGCCTCCGGGTTTGTGCAACGCCTCAAAAATGGTTACATCACAACCGGCTTTAGCCAGATCCGTGGCACAGGCAAGACCTGCGGGCCCCGACCCTATCACGGCTACTTTTTTACCATTGGGTTTTATTGTTTCTTCCGGCGTGTATTTATTCTTTCGGGCCCAATCGGCCACGTAGCGTTCCAGTTTCCCGATGGCAATGGGTTCGTGTTTTATGCCCATGATACAAGCTCCTTCGCATTGGGACTCCTGCGGGCAGACCCGTCCGCAAACAGCCGGCAGCGAAGAATCTTTCCCGATAATGGAAGCAGCTCCCGGTAAATCATTGTCCAAAACGGCTTTAATGAATTGAGGAATCTGAATGGTTACGGGACAGGCGGCCACGCAACGGGGATTCTTGCACTGGATGCACCGTGAGGCTTCCAGCAACGCTTCCTTGTGGTCGTATCCGTAACTTACCTCTTCAAAATTGCGGCTTCTTGCTATAGGGTCCTGTTCCCGTACCGGAATTCTTGTCTTTTTATCCATTCTTCAATCCGATTTTGCATTTGTGATCCGCTTCCGCCTCCTGGGGTTTATACATGGTTTGTCTTCTCATGGCTTCGTCAAAATCTACCTGGTAAGCATCAAATTCCGGCCCGTCCACACAGGCAAATTTGGTTTTTCCGTCCACCGTAACGCGGCAGGCCCCGCACATTCCTGTTCCGTCAACCATCAATGTATTCAGACTGACTATCAGCGGAAGGTTGTATTCTTTTGCCGTCAAAGTCACGAATTTCATCATGATCATAGGCCCTATGGCCACTGCCTGATGGTATGTATTGCCGCTTTCCATTAATTCCTTAAGCTTTGCGGTAACCAGTCCTTTAAAACCATAGGAACCGTCATCCGTACAGACATACACCTTTTCCGCTACCTGTTTCATTTCTTCTTCCATGATCACCAGATCCTTTGTTTTGGCCCCGATGATCACTTCCACGTGTGCTCCTTTTTGGTGCAAATACTTCACCTGCGGGTATACGGGAGCTGTTCCCAGGCCTCCGGCAACAAACAAATATTTCTTGTTGCGCAGGCTCTCTTCATCTTCGTGGATGAACTCGGAAGGCAATCCCAAAGGTCCCACAAAATCGGAAAAAGATTCTCCTTCATCCAGGGCATAAATCTTACGGGAGGAAGCTCCAACGCGCTGGGTGACAATAGTTACAGAGCCCGCCACGGGATTGTAATCACATATAGTCAAAGGGACCCTTTCTCCTTTTTCACCAACACGTACTATCAGGAACTGTCCCGGTTGGGCACTGGATGCCACACGGGGTGCTGACACTTCCATCAAACAGATATCGGGTGCCAGGATGCGTTTTTTCAGAATTTTGTACATAAACCGGATCTTTTTTAGACGCGGCAAAGATATATAAAAAAGCCCGTTTGGCAGTGTCAGGGGAGGCGTTCAAAAACGTAGCCTTTCCTCTCAAGGCGTCTTATCATGCCGTCCAGTCTGTCGTACAGCTTATCGGACCTGGAAGGTTCCGTTCCTGGATGGACCAGTAAAACAGCTCCCTGCAACCCGTTCTCTTTTTCATAAGCATAAAGCTGGTTCAACAAATCACTGGAACTTTTGTAAGAAGGCATATCGGGCGTAGTATAATCCGCACGTGTCATAATGCCGGGGGTCAGATGGAGCAGTTCCAGCCCCATGGAAGCTGCCACACGAACGGTTTCCGTATTGAAATGTTCATAGGACGGCATAAACCAGCTGACCTCGGACAAATCCACACCCGCATGGGCCAATTCTTTCATATTATTGCTTATGTCCCTGCGCAAACTGTCGGCCGAAACCAGGGATTTTTCGGTATCTCCGTCCCACGGAGCATAAAGCAGGTGCCTGTCACCGTGAGGTCCCACATAATGTCCCTCACGTATGATATCACGGACCAGGTCTTCCCATTGCGGATCCCGCAAACAGTTTCCTGTCAGGAAAAAAGACGCTTTTATTCCGTGCTTCCGCAATGTTTCCAGAACGGTTTTCCCGCCCTCAAAACGCTCGTCCGCCGTGAAAATCAGGTAAACATTGTCAGACCCGGGATTGATCCTTATGATCCCGCCTCTAGTATCACGTTCCGCAAGGGATTTATTATTTTCCGCATGCAACCGGGCCGCTTCTTTTCGTCCCCGGATCTCTCTTTGGGAAAAGTAATAACTCAAAGATGCCGTCCCGTCCATGGTGGGCTCGTTGGTGGCATAGTCCCAAATCTCGTCGTGGTAAAGAGCAACACCATTGTTAAAGGAAGCATAGGGGTCCTTCCCGTCGGCCATAGAAAGGTATTCCCCATGTGCTGTATGCCGTTCTCTCAACAACGGTCCGTCTACAAGCCCTCCGGGAGTGCTTTTTCCTATAGTCACCAGGTAGGAAGAATGAGGCCGTTCAGGGTAATCCGCACCTTTTGGATATTCCACGATCATGGAAGTACCCCACGGATTGCATCCAAAAAGCCAGTCGCGCAAAGAAGCTTCCATCTCTCTATATGTACAGTTTCCGGTAATCTTGTAATAAAGGTCCGCCTGAGTTATTGCGGCTGCCAGCAAATTATTGGAACACCACATATAAGGAATCCCGTTCATAAAAGCACAATCGGTACTTCTTTGCCTGATATGCTCCAGTCCCAGACGCATGTATTCCGTATATTTTTCCGCCATGGGGGTGTCCGAAGCGGCCAGGTAATAATGCCCCAGATTCACGAAAGGATAAAACTGGTAATGACGGGCCCGCCCCAGTTCCATCCATGGGGTGACTTCTTCCAGTTGTCCCCAGTAATCGGCCTTTTCCAGCCATTCCTCCCCTTCTCCCAGGTGATGGAAAACGGCAGCAGCCAGCTGCACGTCATCCACGTAATTGTCTTCTTCGTAAAAATACGGTGAAACCACACAACATGTCTGGGTGTTGCCCGGTTTTTCTTCTGCAAATTCATACGCCGGCAATGCTTTCACTTTCATCTTTGCAGCAAACCCGGGATCCAGGTCTTTAAACAATTCCGCTCCCAGGGCAAAAGCCGAGGCAAATTTCCCCGCCGAGGAGGCTACGCCGGTGGTACGGTTGATGTGTTCTGCCAAACCCTGCCGTTCCCCGGTAATGAAATAAACCGGACGTCCGCCATCCGGACCCCATCCGTAATCGGCCTTATCGTTTACCGGCAGTCTGAATCCCACATGATCCCGGTCATCGGCAATCTGGTTGAACATTACCTTATCTTCCGGATTCATTTTCAAAAGCCATTCCAGGCCCCAGCGGATCTCATCCAGGATATCGGGGATACCGTTGGCTCCGGGTCTGCCTCTGTCATTGTAACGATCACCGAAGACGGTTTTGTCTTCTGCCTGGGTATAGGCGAACATCATCTGGAAAGTGGCATTTGCACTGGTAGTGAGGTATTGCAGGTAATCGGTGGCATCGTGCCAACCCCCGGTTACATCAATCTTTTCACCGGAACGTTCCGGATGCAAGACTATATACCCGTCGTTCTGATGGCACTGAGTATCCAAAAACGGGTTGTATCCGCAACGCTGCTGCCTCATGTAATTCAGTAAAAAATCAGCCGATCTGTCATAGACTTCAGTACCAATTCTAAAATCAGGAGATTTCACAGTGCCTTTTCCGGGAACGTCCATTTCTATACAGTATCCGCCTTCCTGCACCAGATTGGTGAAATCCAACCGGAAGGCAGATGCCATTCCCCATTTTTGTGCAGGAACTTTCTTCAAAGATCCGTCTTTCACGGACCCGGAAAAAACACAATTGCCGGTCCTGGCATCCAATACCCTGAAATCCGCCGGATTCGTTTCTTCCATAGAGATCATGACGGCCACTTTTATATCCCCGGGTAAATAACCCAGTTGATTGATGCGTATCCAGGCACCCGTTTCCTGTGCCACAAGGGTTTGCATATTTAACACACAAACCATCATAATAATAAATGAGCGTATCATGATACAAATATATCCATAATAGTTCTTACCTGAACAAGGTCAGACGCATTCCTGCATAGACACGTATTCCCATAAGAGGGCCCCATATAATGCTGGCATTGAAACGATCGGAAAAGGGATCGTCTGCTGATATTATTGGGTCGGGCTGACGGTAATTCAACAGATTTTCACCGCCGGCATAAAGTTCCACTTTGTTGAATTTACGGGTTATCTGAGCATAGAACATGGGGAACACAGGTGAATAGCGATCTTCCTGTCCTGCTGCAAATGCAGGAATTCTTGCCGGACCGTTCAGTTGTCCAGTAACATCAAACACCCAGGTGTCCGCCGGTGTTGTATACTGCAGGTTAAGGACTCCTTTAAACTTACTGGTCAGGGGACGGTCTGTCAGGCCTTGTCCTTTCAGATCCACTTTGGAATCATTGTAGCGAAAAGTGGCCAGAACAGAAAAACCGTCAAACGGTTCTGTAGTCAGATCCACCTGCCACGTATTGGTGAAAGAGCGTCCTTCCAGGTTGTAAAACAGGATGGACGGCACAGGTGCTTCAGAAAGGAATTCCTGGTCTGCTATCAGCTGGTTTATAAAATCTGTGCGGAAATATTCCAGACTCAGCGTAGAAGATCCTTCCCGGCCAAACGGAAGGCCCAGGGTCAGGTTTAATCCGTATGTCCAGGCTTCTTCCACGTCGGGAGTCTCCTGGAATAATATCTTGCGACCGGTCGACAGCACCCCAATGTGGTCGGTAATACTGTAGGGAGTGCGGTACCCCCTTCCGGCATTGGCTCTGAAAACAAGGTTCTCCGTAAAATTGTAACGCAGGTTGATGCCCGGTGTGAAAAGCCATCCGTACAGGGTGTTGTAATCTGCCCGCGCTCCGGCTATGAAAACCAGCTTATCGCCCCATTCAAGGGTATATTCACCGTAAGCTCCATAGATACCTTCCCTGCGGCCCAGGTCAAAAGATTCCTCTCCCCCGCCAGGCAGGCGGTCTGACAATACCTGCTCAAGATTTTCTATCAAAGCACTAAATCCTGCAGTGATCTTATGATGTTTCCCCAAACTGGACATAAAGATGGCGTTGGCAAAAAAGTCATTTTGCAAGGCATTGAAATCCTTCAATCCAAAATACGCATCCTGGCTGTGCAGGTTGTAATCCAGCACCAGGGCAATGTTGGGGTCAATGTAATTTTCATCTTCAGTATGCTCAGATTCGTGAGCATGTTCGTGTGTATGGTCATGTTCATGGTCATGCTTCACCAATGGGATCCCCAGTTTCGCATACGCATTGAACCCCTTGTTCAGGATACGCGATCCCCAAAGGGCATTTTCCCGGTTATCTCCGGGAAGAACCCATTCGTTATCTTTCTGCCCTCCTTTCCTGTCTTCATATACCCCACGGAATCCAAAACGAAGCTGCATGCCGGAAGCAGGAGCATACAACCATCGGTTGGCCAGGGAATAACGGCGGGTAAGCGGTTCATCCAAAAACCCGTCCCCGTTATCATCGTGCTGCATCAGATCCGCCGAACCGTGCGCCAGGACAACCGTGCTCCATTGATCGTTCAGCTGTAGAGAAGAGACAATGTTGGCTTCTGTCCTCAACGCGCTGTTCAGGAAAAGATTGATAAACAACGGCATTTGTGCTGTCGGTTTCCGGTATTCCATGTTAATCTGTCCTGTGATTGCCTCAGAACCGTTTACTACAGAACCGGTTCCTTTGGCTATCTGTATGCTTTCCAGCCATTGGCCGGGTACAAAAGAAAGTCCGAAAGGCACCTGGATCCCCCTCATGGCAGGACGGTTTTCTTCCAGCATCTGTGTATAATTCCCGCTCAGTCCCAAAAGCCGGATCTGCCGCGCTCCGGTGACCGCATCGGAATACCCCACCGAAACACTTGCCGAGTTTTCAAAACTCTCGGCAAGGTTGCAACAGGCCATCTTGCAAAGGCCTGCCGCGGTGATCACCTCGGTTTTTACTGGAGAAAGGCTGGAAATGTAATTGCCCCGGCGCCGGCCGGTCACCTCCAGTTCGTCCAGCGTGCCGGAAGTCTCGGCCAAAAAGAATTCCAGGTCCCTGCCGGGCGCTTCCGCTTTTAATGTATCGGGGTTGTATCCCATATAAGAAGCGGCAAGCATTCCGGAAGAACCTTTGTGAGCATGAATGCTAAAATGGCCTTTTTCATCGGTATAAACCACGCTTTCCACCGGTTCTCCCTGATTGGAAGGAATCCAGTAAACAGCCGCTCCGGCAGCAGGTTCCCGGTTACCGTTTTCGCCGGAAATAATAACTTTTCCACTATAAGTTTGTGCTTGCAGGCACAAGGGGATCAAGAAAATAAAAAAAAGGGTTACGTGTTTCATTGTAAATTGTAAATTGCGTTTAAGTGAATAATGATCAAATTGTTTTACGTGCTATAAAACAGACCATTACAAACGCAAAGGTACAAGGCGGGCCCCGGGATATACAGAAACCTCCAAGGGCGGTTTGAACAATGAATATAAAGACAAACGATCACTTGCCTTGAGCGGATCACAGGTGATGCTTTCAGCAAAGAAAAGATCCTGTACTATGATATCCGGACACCCCCCGCCCAGAAAATCCGGAGCAGAAATCACGGGATCGTCAATGGAAAAAAACCGCGTGCTGCAACAATTTTCATCATGAGTTTCACAACATCCCGCAACGCATGTATTATCACTGCCGTGAAAATTATCGCAAGAAGACGCTCCCGAAAATATTTGCAGATTGACGGATCCTTCATGCAGACAGTGATGTACGGATAATCCCGCATATCCTGTCAGAAACGTGCCTATCATCAGGATGCAGAAAAAAGTATGTACCGTTTTTAACATAACCGGGTGCAAATATAATCGTTACTTTTGTAAAATTAATAATCCTACAATATGAAAGATTTTTTTAAGACTTTTGCGGCAGTCGTATTGGGAACGGCGCTGGTTATTATAGGAGGGTTGTTTCTTTTTTTGGGATCCGTAACCAGTATGCTGCAAGCCGGATTGGGTGGCACAACACCCCGGGTTCCGGACAGGTCTGTATTGGTAATTAATTTTGAAAGGGGTGTTGCTACACAAGATTCCGAACTCCCTTCATTCGGATTTTTACCTTTCCAATGGAATGCCGTGCAGGGAGGAACGGGTTTTCTGGATATCGTTCATGCCATAGAAACAGCAGCACAGGACCCGGCCATCAGGATGATCTGCCTGAAGCCGCAATACTTAAATGCCCAAATGTCTCATATAGAAGAAATCCGGAACGCGTTACTGGTATTCCGTCAGAGCGGGAAACCGGTCATCAGTTACGCGGATTTCTATTCTCAGCAGGCTTATTACCTGGCTACAGCTGCAGACAAGATCATTTTGAATCCGGAAGGAGGCATTACCATGCAGGGTTTTAGCGTAGACGTGAATTATTACAAAAACCTGTTTGACCGTCTGGGACTGGAGGCACAGGTGATCAGGCACGGTAATTACAAAAGCGGAGGAGAACCTTTTGTTGCTTCCCGGATGAGCGATCCCGAAAGAACGCAGCTGGAAGCATACCTGAAATCTGCCTGGGGACACTGGGCATTGGAAATGGACCGTGCCCGTCATCTGGAAGAAGGCTCTATTGATCGCCATTGCAACAGGACTTTTTTGACCGATGCTTCACACGCCCTGGAAGCAGGGCTGGCAGATGAGCTCTGGGCAGAGGATGAGCTTGTATCATACTTGAGTTCTGTTTACGACGGCATACCTGAAAACAGGATCCCTAAGACCGGTCTTCAGGATTATATACAACACTTACAGCTTATTACAAAGAAATTTCCCGCAGAGAAGATCGCCCTTGTTTACGCCACTGGGGATATTTCCCTGGGGAAAGGGTCGGGACAGGTATTCTCTGAATCCTATGCGGAACAACTGCGAAAATACCGCAATGATTCTAGCGTGAAAGCCGTTGTGGTCCGGATTGAAAGTCCGGGGGGAGATCCCCTGGCCTCAGCAATCATTGCAAGGGAACTTCAATTGACCCGGAATGTGAAGCCGGTTGTCGTTTCCATAGGAGATATGGGAGCTTCGGGGGGATACTGGATAGCCAGCGCAGCAGATGAGATCTATGTCAATCCCTCAACATTGACCGGTTCTATAGGCGTGTACAATATATCTTTCAACGGTGAAAAGACCATGAACGAATTGCTGAACATCCGGAATGAAACAGTAGATACACATCCCTTCAGCCATTTTGATTCCTATTACCACAGTAAAAGTCAACGGGAATTGGAAATTATAGGTAAACAGGTGGAAGCGACTTACGATCGTTTTCTGGATGCTGTTTCACAAAACAGGTCTATGGACAGGCAGGTTGTGGAAGGATTGGCTGACGGAAGGATCTGGTCCGGATCGGATGCCATAGCCAAAGGACTGGCCGATCAAAAAGGAGGCCTTGCCGATGCTATAAGAAACGCAGCCTTGAAAGCAGGTGTAGCGGACTACAGGTTGGTCGTATATCCGAAACCCTTCAGAATCATGGACTTGATTAACTTGTCCGGACGTAAAGTTATAGCAGATCCGCAAACGATCATTCGCAATCAAATACAGGAACTGTTGGGAGACCGGGATCTTCAGGCCCGTCTGCCTTTTGATGAAAAAGCATTATCGTGGTAGTAGCAGGAGTGATCCTGTAACGGTTATCAATCCGGTAACCTATCACCCACACAACATCGTTCCCGGAACAGAGCAGGTGTACTTTTTCTTTGTTGTAAAGGGGGATTTTCAGATCGGTCAAAAAATCACTGATCTTTTTAAATCCCGTCATTCCCAGAGGTATAAACTTATCTCCGGGTTCCCATTTTCTTATAGTCAGCGGATAAACCAGCATGTCACCATCCAGAGCAGCCGTTTGGGGATCATTCGGAATAACAAATCCGGGAGTGCGTTCCATTTGCTTTACGGTTAATCCCGGTGTGATCCCGGAATCGACCACGTCCCGGATGACCAGTTCACCCCGGTCAATCCAGAGAATGTGTGATTCTGAAAAAAAATGCTTTCCGCTCTGTCCTGCCATGGCCAAAGCAATGGATTCGGTCTGTGAGGAATTGAATCCGTATGGAGAAAGAAATTCGTGCAGCAGGAAATTCATATGTTCCTGATTCAAAAGAGCCGGAATTGAAAATCCCCTCTCGGAGCTGCATTCATCCCGTTTTTCTCTGACATAGGAATCCAGAACCTGTTGCGCCTGCAGAAAAAGTCCGGAATTTTTGGCAAAGCGTACCGCCACATTGGGACTGATCTCTTCCAAAACAGGCATCACCAGGTGCCTGATTTTATTTCTTGCAAAATCCGTTTCCAGGTTGGTGGAATCCGTCCGGAACGGAATATCGTGAACCCTTGCATAGTCTTCAATCGTGGAACGGGGTACATCCAGAAGCGGCCGGATAATACTCCCCGTTTTTTCCCTCATGCTGCACAAACCCCTTACGCCTGTACCCCTTATAAGATTAAGCAGCAAGGTTTCTGCCTTGTCATTGGCGTTGTGTGCTATGGCAGTATATGTGAATCGTTCTTTTTGGGATAGAATCTCGAACCATTGATAACGAAGTTCCCTGGCTGCCATTTCCAGGGAAATTCCTTTTTTGTCGGCATAATCCCTGGCAGATACCGTTTTCCGGAAAAAGGAAATGTGGTTTTTTTTTGCCCAGGAATCTACAAAGTCGCTATCCCGGTCACTTTCTTCTCCCCTGAGTGAAAAATTCATATGAGCGATCGCTACCCGTGAACAGATACGATTTCCTTCCGGGGTTGTTATCCAACCAATAAAAAGATTCGCCATGACCATGGAATCCACACCACCGCTCACTGCCAGCAGCAATCCCTCAACAGGATCCGTCAGTAATCTTTTAACTGCTGCATAAAATGCACGCTCAACCATTTTGTATTCCTATTTATTAGATATGGTATAGGAGAGCCCTATGGAAAGCACTTCCCTGAATTGTACCCTGGGTGCTTTGTTACCGTCTTTATCGGCAATCTTTATATTGTCATCATATATCAGGTTGGTTCGGATATTTGCACTCATGAATTTGTTTACCTGCATGGACACGGAAAGATCCCAATAAACCTGAATATTCTGGGGCTTGTTCAGATAATCAGAGAATAATGTCAGTTCAGAGTCTACCTTCACATTTTTAAACACTTCCTTGTCTACCTTCACTTTTAACTGTGCCCCGAATTCTTTGCGAACACTTTCACCGGGTTTGTTTCCGTAATTCTCACGCAATTCAGGAACACGGACCACAACAATACCTCCTGTCAAAGGGGCAAAAGTCATAGACAACCAGGGAAAAGGCTGGTAATCCATACCCAGGGCCAAAGTCGTATACAGAGGAGCCGCAAACTGGGATACCAATGTGGTATCGCTGGAGGTGTATTTGTAGCCCTTCGCCATTTGTGTTTTTATTCCTAACGCAGCCGAAAAATAAAGGTTTTCTGTTGCTTTGTAACCGAATTTGGAATCCAGCGATACCCTGTCATCTGTTTTCTTAAGAATATCCCCAAACATCTTTACAAATCCGTAACCTATCTGGAAACGGTTCTGAAACTTAATGTTGTTCTTGTCATAATTGGCTTTGGCATCAATATATCCCCCCAGGGCAATGGAGCTGTTACCTCCTGCCGCCCAGTTGGTCAGTGAAGTCTGGGAAAAGTTCAGTTGTGATAAAACGGAATTTGTCCAAAAAGTAGGTTTTTTGGGCGCAGGCATATTGGCCAGAGCTTCTTTACGGCTTTGTTCAATGAATTGCGCAATCAAAATGGAGTCTTCTACAGCACGTTGTCTGGCTGAATCTACTTTAGCTGCCAGCCGTATATACATCCGGGTCAATTCTTCATAAGTGGGAATTTTTGTACTGTCTTTCTTCAGGGAATCCACCCGGACGGTTTCCTGTGCAAAGGAAACTGTCAATGTCATGCACACCGACAAGGCAAGCAATACAATCCGTTTCATAAAAAATTTTTTAGTCGTGATCTGCTTTTACGTCGTCAGCACAAAAAGCAAATCCCAGACGTTTACCTGTCTGCATTTTTGCACTGTCAATTTTTGCATTCATTTGCTCCACAGTGGCAACGGCAACCGTTTCGTAGGGAGGAGCGAGCAAATCGAATGACAAGCAGTACAAAACAGCAGTTTCTACTACATTGATGATCGCATTCTTATCTATCGTTCGCTTTCCAAAAGCAGACAGATCACGTGTTTGTTGACGTTTTCCTTCCGTAAAGTAACTTTTATCTTTGTTAATGAAGATCCTGGCAACCAGGTAACCCAGGTCTTCTTTCCGATTGTATTTGAATGAATCGGTCAGAAAATTGTATACGGAAATGACACCGCAATAGGTTGAATACGGTTCCTTTTTAACGTATTCGTTCTTCCATACGGGATGGTCCCTGTCAAACTGAAATACATCTGTATGCATACTGAACAACAGAATGTCATCTGCAAATTTCAGTTCGGCTTCAAATTTTCCGCGGTCCCTGTATTCAAAACGCACACGACGGTTTTCTCCGTCTTCCAGAAGTTCGTTGATATCGTTGCTCATTTCGTGCAACACCTCTTTGGCCAGATTAAATACCTCAAGCGTTTGAAGATAAACCGTGTTTTTCAACTGGGATTTTTCATTCAATCCTTTAATAATCTGCTGTCTTGCTGGACGTGTTTCTGAATTTGTCATGATTTATTGTTTAGTAGGCCCTGGCAAATACGACCCTTTGTGCCGAGTGTTTTCCACTGTACATACATTTCCCGGGTTTGGGATCTTCCCTTTCGGGTATCAGTCGTATGGTAGCTTTGGTTTCTTCTTTGATTTTTGCTTCCGTTTCTGCCGTTCCGTCCCAGTGGCAGAGGAAAAATCCTCCGTCTTCTATGCGTTCCCGGAATTCATCGTAACTATTTATCTCATACGTGTTCCTGTTCCGGAAGTCAAGTGCTTTTTGGTAAATGTTATCCTGGATTTGTTCTAATAAACCAACAACGATGTTTTCCATCCCTTCCAGGGGCAGCACCTGTTTTTCCATAGTGTCCCTGCGGGCTACCTCAACGGTTTTGTTTTGCATATCCCGGGGGCCTACAGCAATTCTTACAGGAACTCCTTTCAGTTCCCACTCGGAAAATTTGAAACCTGAGCGGACATTATCCCTGTCATCCAGTTTTACGCTCAACCCGCTCTTCTGCAAACGAATTTTCAGGTCTTCCAGATGTGAACAAATAGCTTTCATTTCTTCTTCGCCTTTGTATATGGGAACAAGTACAACCTGAATAGGAGCCAGTTTCGGAGGCAGCACCAGCCCGTTATTATCTGAATGTGCCATGATCAGGGCACCCATCAAACGAGTGGAAACACCCCAGGAAGTAGCCCAAACGTAATCCAGTTTTCCTTCTTTGTTAGCAAATTGGACATCAAAAGCTTTTGCAAAATTTTGGCCCAAAAAATGCGATGTGCCCGCCTGTAAAGCTTTCCCGTCTTGCATCAGGGCTTCTATGCAGAGTGTATCTACCGCTCCGGCAAAACGTTCGGATTCCGTTTTGGGACCCGTCCAGACCGGCAGGGACATGACTTCTTTGGCAAAAGATGCGTACACGTCCACCATCCGGCGGGTTTCTTCCATCGCCTCGCGGGCAGTAGCATGAGCTGTATGTCCTTCCTGCCACAAAAACTCGGCTGTACGCAGGAATAAACGGGTCCTCATTTCCCACCTCACCACATTGGCCCATTGATTACATAGTATGGGAAGATCGCGGTAGGATTTGATCCAGTTGCGGTATGTATTCCATATGATTGTTTCGCTGGTGGGACGAACAATCAGTTCCTCTTCCAGTTTGGCATCAGGATCCACAACCAGGCCTTTTCCGCCTGGATCGGCCATCAGCCTGTGATGCGTGACCACTGCACATTCCTTGGCAAAACCTTCTACATGTTCAGCTTCCCTGCTTAAAAACGATTTGGGAATGAATAATGGGAAATAAGCGTTAACATGGCCAGTTTCTTTAAAGCGCCGGTCAAGTTCTGCCTGCATTTTTTCCCATATGGCATACCCGTAAGGTTTGATTACCATACAGCCCCTGACAGCCGAATTTTCGGCAAGATCTGCTTTAATTACCAAATTGTTATACCACTCTGAATAATTCTCTTCCCGATTCCTTATCTCTTTTGCCATATGATTTTTTTTACTGGTACAATATTTGTTGCTTTTTTTATTGAAAAATAATGTGTAAAACTTGGTTTTTTCCTATGTTTTATATATATTTGGTGCAAAAGTACACAATTTGCTTTAAATATAAACAGGAGGTGCATAATGAAAAAATTTTTTATCCTATTCTTGCCGGTCACCGCATTACTGGCAGTTTCTTGTGGCTCGGGATATCAAGTAGCATCCTCCAGGTATGATGATGCTACCTACTTCAAACCGGACGTAACGGCCCGGGTACACTTGCTTGCCACCGCAACGGAAGCCGATGAGCTGATTAACCAAACCATTGAGCAGGCAGGGAAGGAAGGAGCTCGAGTGGAAACGGTTTATACAAATCCGGATGGCGTCGTTAACATTGACGTTGAACCCGGAACTACATATCTTATAGCCGACCAGAACAACGACACATACGCCCGTAAACTGAAGATGTTCGATGACGAAGATCAGGATTTCTGCCTGACAATCAACATGAATTTCGGATACGATTATATGTGGTCGGACTACTACTATTGGTACAGCCCCTGGCACAGACCCAGATATTGGTACAGACCTTATTCTTACTGGGCCCAGTGGTACTGGTATCCACGTTCCTGGTACTATGATTACTGGTATAACGACTGGTGGTACAATAGCTTCTATTATCCTTCCTGGTCTTACTATTCCTGGATGGGTCCCTATTCTTACTGGTATCCTTACGGATATTATTATTCGGGGCATCACCACGATAACCGCCACAACAATGATTCTCCTTACCGGGAGAACCGCAGGAACGATCTCCGGCGGGTATCACCCAGCAATATGGTAGCTTCCAATTCCACAAGATCCGGCGGGTCTTACAGAAGGGAAAATCCTAAGATTGATCAGATCTCCGGAGACCGCACTACCAGGACTTCCGTAAGAGATGATGTAAAGAACCCGGTTACCGAAGGTAGAACCACAAACTACAGGAGAGTGACAGGAACAACCAATTCGGAAGCTGTATACAGGGATCCCTCCACCAACACAAGGTCCCGTAATGAACAGACTACCGGAAACACATTTTACCGCAGATCTTCCAATTTGTCACAAACCACCAACAGGGAGAACAACCGTTCCTCAACCACTTCCTCTACTGTCAACCCGGGGAACAGTCGCAGTTTTTACCGTGGTAATCAGTCGGGATCTACCAGAATAAATAACAATTCGGGAAATTCACGTGTCACACGTTCTTATGGAAACAGTTCCAGTAGCCGATCCAACGTAAGTACCCAGACGCGTTCCACTAACAGAAGCAGTTCTTCCTCTTCTTATTCTTCCGGCAGCAGAAATACAGGCAGCTCAGGTTCCATGCGTTCTTCCGGGGGGAGTTCAGGAGGCGGTGGCAGTGTCTCCCGTTCCGGATCAAGTGGCGGCTCATACCGCAGATGATCCGTATTAATAAGTATTATATTTGATCCCTTAAAAAATGAAAAAGTATCTGATTTTGATCGCTTTAGTGTTTCCTATTGCCCTTTCCGGACAAAATGCCTGGGATGCTCTCCGGTATTCACAGTTAAATTACCAGGGCACTGCCCGTTCCATGGCTTTGGGTAACGCCGTAACTGCAGTGGGAGGTGATTTTGGATCCATTATGATGAATCCGGCAGCATCTGCTGTTTATCCTTATTCAGAAATCACCTTTACTCCTTCTCTTTCCACACAGTTTTCCCGGGTCAGCTATTTTGGCCAGGAGACCGATGACCGCTTTACCCGCGGAGGTATCTCTAACTTCGGGTATGTGGGTAACCTGAACCTGTCCAACAGCAAGGGACTTATTTCGCTTTCCTTTGCGGCAGGTTACAATAAAGTACAGGATTTTACCATGCGCACCTCTGTCCGCATGAATGATGCAGTGACCAGCTGGCTGTCACCCGTAGCTACCATGACCGACGGGATTCCCTATTCAGATCTTGAATCGGGAGACGATTACAATCCGTATTACGATTCCAATGCGGCATGGCGGTCTATTCTGGCGTGGGATACATACCTGCTTGACCCGCTACCGGGAACTGTAGATCAATACATAGGAGCCACTGAAAATCTTGACGGAGAGATGATAGTTGTTGGCGGTCCTCTTGATCAGCGTTTTATTAAAGAATCAAAGGGCAGTATGGGAGAATACCTCCTGAATATGGGAGCAAATATCGGGAACCGTTTCTTTGCAGCATACAGTCTCAATTTCCGGAATATCTATTACCGGACTTATGAAAAATTTACGGAAACATCACAAAATCCGGAACATTTTGAAACGGGGTTTTCGTCATTCTCTCATTCATACGATCAGGTAACAACCGGTTTGGGATTTAATATGAAATTCGGGATCATTGCCATTCCGTTTAATAATATGCGTCTGGGAGCCAGTGTTACTTCTCCTACCTGGACTTCACTTACCGACGAATGGCAGGAATACATGACTGCTGAATTTTTAGCCGGAAATCAATCTTCTGACAGCCCTATAGGAGTCTTTTCCTACAAAGTGCGTACACCCTGGCGTTTTAATGCAGGTCTTGCCTATACTTTCGGGAAATTCGGATTGATAAGTATAGATTACGAGGGCGTGGATTACCGGACCATGAAAATGGCAACACGCAACGACCGTTGGGCTTTTGAAGATGAGAATGAACTCATCCGTTACGGATCTGAAGACACACGGTTCCTTTTTGCCAATAACATCCGTGCCGGACTGGAAATCCGAATTGCTCAAATGTCCATCAGGGGCGGATACAGTTATTACGGATCTCCGGAACGCAGTTTTGAACCTACACACATTGCATCCGGCGGATTGGGTTTCCGGGCAAACCAGTTTTTTGCAGATATGGGAGCCTCTTACCGTTTAGGAGAAACAGAAGGCTTTTCGCTTTATGATACCGGAGACGGTCAGATCCACGGACAAAATACTTTGTCACGCTTCCGACTTATGTTTACTGTCGGACTCCGTTTCTAAGACCTTCCAGGATTCGGGCCCTTCATTCATAATAAGATCCAGGATGCTTTGCCCGGACACAAAATGGTGTTTCCGGGCAAAAACCTGGTAATACGGTACCGTTTCGTATATTGGTTCTTTTTTTCGAAAATCACATGCTTCATAACCGGACTGGTAAGAATCAGTAAAGGATATTTTTACGTCATATTCCAGCGTTTCAAGACACCATTTCAAAATCGCAGTATTATAATCAAAAAGAGACAACGGATTTGAGAGTTCATAAAACGGTTTGATCTCATCTTTATAGAAATCATAATAAGGAGAAGAACCGTAAGCAGATTCAATTGCCAGCCAGTGAACACGTTGCCAGTCTTTTGAAAGATCCGTCATTACCTCGCGTACAGGGGTTTTAATCCCATGTTTGCGATTTACGGGGATGATTAGCCATTGAGGACCGTTCGCCCCACAAATTGAGCAGCGATTCCTTAGTGTTTGCTTCTGATAGTGTTCGTGTTGTTCCAGGACCCATTCTCCGTTTCCTTTAAAGACTGAAAAACAGGCAATTGGCGGCCAGTATGCGGTTGTAAAGAAAGCTTTCACTTTATTCTTCTTCCATATACTTGTTCTTGCTGGGAATAATTCCCCGGTTGGAGGCCCTGATGAAAGAGAGAATGGTATCTCGTTCTTCAGACGGGTCAAGCACCTCTTCCACTTTGCGGCATGCATCACTGATATTCAAGCCGATCTGGTAAATAATCCTATAAACATCATGGATCCTTTCTATCTGCTCAGAAGTATAACCCCTCCGACGCAAACCAATAACGTTTATCCCTCCGTAACAAAGCGGACGTCTCCCGGCAAGTACGTAAGGCGGCACGTCTTTTCCTATCATTGAACCTCCCGATATCATGGCATGCATTCCTATACGTGTAAACTGATGAGCTGCAGAGGCACCGCCAATAATGGCGTATTCGTCCACATGCGTTTCACCTGCCAGACCTACATAAGAAGTAAGGATCACATTTTGTTTCACATGACAATCGTGAGCTATATGTACATAGCTCATTATTAGGCAATTGTCTTCAATTCTAGTAATCCCTACGTGGCTGGCCGCTGTCCCGCGATTAATAGTGGCATATTCCCTTATAGTAACATTATTGCCAATTTCTACATAAGAGATTTCACCGGCATATTTCAGATCCTGAGGAATGGCGCCAATGACTGCCCCGGGAAATATCCTGCAATTGTCACCTATGGTAACATAATCCATTATTGTAACATTGGGCCCTATTTGAGTTCCCTGACCAATCCGGACATGCTCTCCAATTGTTGTAAATGGACCGACTTCCACATTTTTTTCCAGAACGGCTTTAGGATGAATTAAATTCATTTTTTGTGACATAGTATCTTATTTCATTTGTTTTCTAATCAAACCGGCTACGGCAGCATTGGCTGCATGGCCCGGCTTATAAGCCCTGACAGAAGCCCTTATGCGTTTCCCTGCCAGCATCAGATCTCCTAAAAGATCCATGGTTTTATGCCGGGCACATTCATCCGGGAACCGCAATCCTGACTCGTTCAAATATCCTTTATTAATATCCAGCTTTGGCTTTTTGAATAATTGCCTTAATAATTCCAGGTCTTCAGGACTGATTTCCTTTTCAGAAATTACCAATGCATTGTCAAGATCTCCGCCTTTTACCAAGCCTTTTTTAAAGAGATCAAGAATTTCATGTAAGAAAACAAAAGTTCTGCTTGCTGCTATCTGGTGATAAAAATCCGTTTTTTCAGTAAATCGAAACTCCTGTTTACCAAGTACCTTTGAGTTAAAATCAATTATAACATGTAACTTAAACTCATCTGACGGAGAAATCTCTATGATGGTTCCCGAATTAACACATTTATAAGTAATTGCTTTTGAAATGGTTATGTATTCCCGTTCAGCTTGCTGCTCCTTAATTCCTGTATCTTTTATTGCACATGCAAAAGGCAATGCACTTCCGTCCAAAACAGGGATTTCGCTACCCCATATTTTCACCAGGGCATTGTCAACACCCATACCGAAAAATGCAGCCATCAGATGTTCAATCATCCCTACCGTCACATGACCCGCAGACAATACTGTGCTTCTGTTGGTGTTTAAGACAAAATCCGCCACTGCTTCCAGAACAGGCTGCTGCGGGATATCCATACGCTGAAAACGAATCCCGTACCCTTCCGGAGCGGGACATATCCTGATGGCTGTCTTATTCCCCGTATGTAAACCAATAC
>Ga0209607_1000152_pt1 | contig 60534 bp, 36 predicted proteins | sample AD_UKC117_MetaG_FD_184413 | JGI IMG/M metagenome (GOLD analysis project Ga0209607, IMG submission 184413) | Active sludge microbial communities of municipal wastewater-treating anaerobic digesters from Hong Kong - AD_UKC117_MetaG (SPAdes)... | ecosystem: Engineered > Bioreactor > Anaerobic >... | reverse complement strand
GATGCGCTCCGGGTCGGCGATGCCGGCCTGGACGAGAGCCTCGGTGCCGGTGGCGATGTCGGTGACCTCGATCTCGTTCTCGCGGCCGATGAGCGCGGAGAGGAAGGCGTCGCCGTAGCCCGTGCTGCCGTGGTAGTTGGGGCTGAGCAGGGCGTAGCCGTTGGCGGGCAGCAGGGCGCGGCCGTAGATCCAGAGGCGGAAGCGGTACTGGGTGCAGCTGGTGGGGCCGCCGTGGAGCTCGATCACCGCGGGCAGAGGGCCGTCGCGGCCGGCGTCGTAGCCGGCGGGCAGCTCCAGGATGCCGTGCACCTCGTCGCCGTCGGCGCCGGTCCAGGTGAAGTCGCGGATCTGGGGCAGGATCCAGGCGTCCATCTGGGGATTCACATCGGTCAGCGGGACCAGGCGGCCGTTCTTCTCCAGGTTGCAGAGGTCGCCCACGCGGGAGGTGAAGTCGGCGGCGGCCACCAGGGTGCGGCCGTCGTCCGAGACGCCGAAGGACTGCACGGCCACGTCGCCGGGCGTGAGGTCCTCGGTGCGGCCTTGGCGGCCGTCGCGCACGTCGCGGGCCTGGTACACGCGGGCGCGGCCGCGGTCGTCGCCGATGTAGGCCAGATCGCGGCCCTTGCCGCGCCAGGCCAGGCCGCCGGAATAGGTCACCGCGCCGGGACGTTCCACGCGGAAGAGGCGCGGCGCGGCGCCGGCCAGCTCCGCCACCCAGATCTGCGAGGCGTAGCCGTCGTAGCTGATGGCGAAGGCCAGGGCCGACGCGTCGCGGGTCCACGCCATCTCCGTGAGCCAGCCGTAGGGCGAGGGGTGGGTGGTGCGCCAGTCGGGGCCGGTGACGTGGGTCACGGCGCCGTCGGCCAGATCCACCACGTCGATGCGGGACCAGCCCTCGTTGAAGATGACCTCCTCGTCCGGCGTGGTCTGCAGCGCCAGGCGGCGGCCGTCCGGGGACAGCACCATGGCGTTGATCACACGGGTGGCGGGCAGGACCTCCTCGTCGCGCCAGGAGCGCAGATCCAGACGGCGCACGGCCGAATACTCCACCGTGCCGTGGCCGTACTCCAGGTCGCTCCACTTGGCCTTGAGGTCGCGCCAGGCCTCCTCGTGCTCCTCCTCGCCCACGGTGTAGTAGAGGGCGGGGCCGGCGGCGTGGAGCTGGAAGAGGCCCACACCGTCGGCCACGCGGCTGACGGGCTGCAGGTCCGTGCCGTCGGGGCGGATGCGCCAGACCTGGTGGCTGCCGTCGTACGGGGGCGCGTCGGCGCCGCGGTCCAGGCGGCCGCCGAAGTAGAGCCAGCCGTCGGGGCCCCAGGCGGCGCCGTGCACGCCGCTGAAGTCGAAGGTGAGGCGCAGGGGAGCGGGGTCGCGGCGCGGGCTGGTCCAGAGGTCGGCGCTGCGGCCGGCGCCGGGGCCCTTCCAGCCGCTCTGCACCCAGGCCACGCGGGCGCCGTCGTCCGACAGCACCGGCTGCCCGGCGTACTGCAGGCCGAAGTAGTCCTCCGGCTCGATGACGTGGGTGCGGTCGGCCGCGGCGACGCCGACGGTCAGCAGGAGCACGAGGCAGCAGAACGGGATCCAGCGCGTCACGACGGACCTCCCGGTGAGGGATCGGGGTTGGGATCGAACTCGGGGCGACGGCGCCCCCGCCGCGCCGCTCAGGCGCGGGGCACGAGGCCGGCGGGGACGTCCACCTCCATCTCCAGCAGCGCCTGCGAGAGCGTCTTGCCCTGCGGGTCCAGCATGAGCGACACGGTGCCGCCGCCGCCCAGGGAACGCTCCATGAGGAAGTTCAGGGCCAGCAGGTTGTCCAGCTCGTGCCGCGTCACGCGGCCCTTCACGATGCCGCGGAAGAAGGCCTTCACCTGCGCGGGCTTGAGGTTCTCGCGCAGCCAGTCGTAGATCTCGGGGGAGCGGGCCAGCACGCCGATGTTGCAGGTGTCGCCCTTGTCGCCGGACCGGGCGTAGGCCAGCGCGCGCAGGGGCACGCGGCGGGTGCGCCGGGGCCAGCTCTTCACACGCGGACGCGGGGCGGGCAGCTGGGGCGGATGGCTGCGCGGGGGCACGGCGTCGTCGAACGCGATGCGGGTCTGGTGCTCGCGGCCGTCGGGCAGCAGCACCGTGGCGCGCGCGCTCACGCTCTCGCGGCGGAGCAGCGCCGGCCAGTAGGCGGTCACGCGTGCGGGCTTGGGCCGCCCGCCGGTCACGGCCATGCCGCTGGGGCCGCTCAGGATCAGGGTGGGCAGCAGCACGCCGAAGGCCTGCACCTTGGCGCGGTCGTGGTCGCGCACGCCCAGGCGCAGCAGCACCTCGGTGGTCTCCCAGCGCTCCAGGCTCTCGGGCCAGATGGAGCCGGAGCCCACCACGCTGGTGTGGGTCTCCTCGTACTTGGTGCCCAGCCGCTTCCAGAAGATGGCGGCGGCGGCCTCGGCCTTCTCCAGCGCCTCGGGGCCGCTGATCAGCACGGTGCCCAGGGCCTTCCAGCCGTCGTCGTAGGCCATGGAGACCTTGAACTGCTCGGGCCGCGGGCAGCCCTGCACGCCGCTCACGCGCACGCGGTTGCGGCCCAGGTCCTCCAGCTGGATGGAGTCGAAGCGGGCGATCACATCCGGGGAGATGTAGCGCGCCGGATCGCCCATCTCGTAGACCAGCTGCTCCTTCACGGTCTTCTCCGAGACCAGGCCGCCGGTGCCCGCGTGCTTGGTGACGATGAACTCGCCGTCCTCGCGCATCTCCACGATGGGATAGCCCACGCGGGCCAGGTCCGGCACCTCGTGCCAGTCGGTCAGGTTGCCGCCGCTGGCCTGGGTGCCGCACTCCAGGATGTGGCCGGCCACGATGCCGGCGGCCAGGAGGTCCCAGTCGTCGTCCGCCCAGTCGAACTCGTGGATCATGGGCGCCAGGGTGATGCCCGTGTCGGTCACGCGCCCGGTCACGATGACCTGGCAGCCGGCGTCCAGGCAGCGGACCACGGGCTCGGCGCCCAGGTACACGTTGGCCGCGGTCACCCGGTCCCGCACCGGGGCCAGGGGGGCGCCGGTCTCCATGTTGTCCATGGGATCGCCGCCGGCGGCCAGGGCGGCCAGGTCCGGCAGGATGTCGTCTCCGTCCACCACGCCCACCTTCACACGCAGGCCCAGCTCGTGGGCCAGGGCCATGAGCTGGCGCCCCAGGCCCAGCGGGTTGATGCCGCCGGCGTTGGTGATCACGCACACGTCGCGCTCGACCATCAGGGGGAGGCAGTCGCGCATCTGCGCCAGGAAGTCGGGCGCGTAGCCCAGCTCGGGGTCGCGGGCGCGCTGGCCCTGCAGGATGGACATGGTGATCTCGGCCAGGTAGTCCAGGGTCACGTAGTCCAGGGGGCCGCCTTCGATCTGGCGCTTCAGGGCGCCGGGATCGTCGCCCCAGTACCCGCCGGCGTTGCCGATGCGGATCGAGCGTGTCATCGGGATCCTCCGTTGGTGGATGAGGGACAGGTCTCCCGATGCTAGCCGCGCCCGCAGGGGAGGGACAAGGGGTTTCTGACCTCAAGTGGCGGGGATCGCCCCCGGAAACCCCTGTCTTGGGCTAGGTTATAGCGCCGCCGGTCCCGTCCCGGGCCGGCCCTTGGAAATCGGAGCGGTCGGATCTATGCTTGGCCCGCACCCCAACCTTCCCCCGTGACGGAGGCCCGACGTGAAGACCCTTGCCATTCTTCTGAGCCTGATCCTGGCCCTCCTGGCCGGTTGCAACCAGTCCCAGGACGACGCTGCGGTGGCCGACGCCAACCGCGCCACCGCCGCCGCCGAGCAGCCCGCCGCCATGGCCGCCCACGGCGACGCCCACGGCGCCGCTCCCGCCGCCGCCGCGTCCGTGAGCGGCGAGGTGCTGGAGACCATGGACGCCGCCAGCTACACCTACGTGAAGCTGAAGACCGCCGACGGCGAGCTCTGGGCCGCCGGCCCCAAGACGCCCATGCAGGTGGGCGAGACCATCGAGCTGGGCCAGGGCATGCTGATGACCGACTTCCCCAGCAAGGAGCTGGACCGCACCTTCGCGGAGATCTGGTTCGTGGGCGGCTTCGCCAAGCCCGGCGCCGCCACCATGGATCCCGTGAGCCGTGAGCTGCAGAACGCCCACTCGGGCCTGGGCGCCAAGGTGGACGAGGCCATCGACGTGGCCCGCGCCGATGGCGGCCAGACCGTGTCCGGCATCTACGCCCTGGGCGCCGGCGACCCCGTGCTGGTGCGCGGCAAGGTGGTCAAGGCCAACTACAACATCATGGGCACCAACTGGTACCACATCCAGGACGGCAGCGGCGACGGCGAGCAGGGCGACATCACCGTGACCAGCGCGGCCCGCGTGAACGTGGGCGACGTGGTGCTGGTGAAGGGCAAGCTCTCGCTGGACCGCGACTTCGGCGCCGGCTACCGCTACGCCCGCATCGTGGAGGACGCCGAGCTCACCGCCGACGCCCTCTAGGCCGTGACCGCGGAGCCCCGGCGCGCCATCCTCCACGTGGACATGGACGCGTTCTTCGCGTCCGTGGAGGTCCTGGACGACCCGTCGCTCCGCGGCAAGCCGGTCATCGTGGGCGGCACCCCGGAGGGCCGGGGCGTGGTGGCCGCCGCCAGCTACGAGGCACGCGAATACGGCGTGCGCAGCGCCATGAGCGCCGCGCGCGCCGTTCGTCTCTGCCCCCAGGGCGTGTTCCTCCGCGGCCGCATGGCCCGCTACGCGGAGATCTCCGGCTTCATCTTCGACATCTTCCACGACGTCACGCCGCTGGTGGAGCCCCTGTCCGTGGATGAGGCCTTCCTGGACGTGACCGGCTGCCGCCGCCTGCTGGGCGACGCCGAGACCATCGGCCGCCTGGTCAAGCGCCGCATCCTGGACGAGGTGGGCCTGGTGGCGTCGGTGGGCGTGGCGCCCAACAAGTTCCTGGCCAAGCTGGCCAGCGATCTGGACAAGCCCGACGGCTTCACCGTGGTTCCCGACGACGTGCAGCGCTTTCTGGATCCGCTGGACGTGGGCCGCCTCTGGGGCGTGGGCCCGCGCAGCCTGGAGACGCTCCACGGCCTGGGCGTGCGCACCATCGGCGACCTGCGGCGCTGCCCCCCGGTCCGCCTGGAGACGCGCCTGGGCGCCGCCCGCGCCGCCCACGTGCAGGCCCTGGCCCGTGGCGAGGATTCGCGGCCGGTGGTCACGGACCATGAAGCCAAGAGCATCGGGCATGAGATCACCTTCGCGGCGGACATCGGCGACCGCGGTCACCTGACCGACGTGCTGGACCAGATGGCCGACAAGGTGGGCCGCCGCCTGCGCCGCGCCGGCGCCCGCGCCCGCACCGTGCAGCTCAAGGCCCGCGACCCCGACTTCACCACCCACACCCGCGCCCGCACCCTGCCCGAACCCTCCGACGCCACCCGCGTGCTGCGCGACACGGCCCGCGAGCTGCTGGCCGAGGAGCTGGCCCGCCGGGCGCGACCCCTGCGCCTGCTGGGCGTGTCGGCCCAGAACCTGGTGCGCGGCGCCGCCCAGCCCGAGCTCTTCGCGGATCCCGCGTCCACCAGGGACCGCACCCTGGACGGGCTGCTGGACAGCGCCGTGGACCGTTTCGGGAAGGGGGCGCTGACGCGCGGACTGCCGCGCTTCGACCCCGGCTCGCGCGAGGGGCGCGAGGAGTAGCGCATCGGTCCTTGCGGGTCCGTCCCACCTCTGACATCCTGACCGCTCCCTCCGCCCGAAAGGACGCGCATGCGCAAGACCATCATCGGCGTCATGGGCGGCTGCGTGGCCTCGCCCGAGACCATGGCCGCCGCCGAGACCCTGGGCCGACTCATCGCCGAGAACGGCTGGACCCTGCTCAACGGCGGCCGGCCCGAGGGCGTCATGGACGCCTCGGCCAAAGGGGCCAAGCTGGCCGGCGGCACCACCATCGGCGTGCTCTTCGAGGACGACCGCGACCGCGCCAGCGAATACCTGGACTACGTGCTGCCCACGGGGCTGGGCTCGGGCCGCAACATCGTCAACGTGCTGAGCAGCGACGTGGTGGTGGCCTGCGAGGGCAGCGGCGGCACCATGAGCGAGGTGGCCATGGCCCTGCGCTTCGGGCGCGACGTGGTGCTGCTGGGGTTCGATCCCGGCGCGGCGTTCCTGGACCGCTGCGGCCGCGGGCGCTGGCGCGTGGCCGCCACGCCGCAGGAGGCCGTGGATCAGGTCAAGGACTGGCTCGCGCGGCCGAAGGACTGACCCATGTGCGGAATCACCGGAGCCATTTCCCTCGCGGGGACCCTGGAGGTCCCCGCCGGCGCGCCCGAGCGGATGATCGGCGCCCTCTCGCACCGCGGACCCGACGAGTACGGGACGTGGAGCGACGGGCGCGTGCTGCTGGGGCACGCCCGTCTGAGCATCATCGACCTGGGCGGCGGCCAGCAGCCCATGGGCGACGCCGGCGCCGAGCTCTGGGTGAGCTTCAACGGCGAGATCTTCAACTACATCGAGCTGCGCGAGGACCTGCGCGCCCTGGGCCACGTGTTCCGCACGGATTCCGACACGGAGGTCATCCTGGAGGCCTACCGGGCCTGGGGCGACGCCTGCGTGGAGCGCTTCAACGGCCAGTTCGCCTTCGTGCTGGCGGACCGCCGCCGTCGCCGCGTGCTGTTGGCGCGGGACCGCTTCGGCATCCGGCCCCTGTTCTGGGCCCGTCACGGCGACGTGCTGCTCTTCGGCTCGGAGGTGAAGGCCCTGGCCGGCTGGCCCGGGTTCCGGCCGGAGTTCGATCCCGCGGCCCTGGGCGAGATCCTCCACACCTGGGTGAACGTGCCGCCGCACACGCCCTTCCGCAACGTGCGCCAGCTGCCGGCCGGCCACCGCGCCGCTGTGGAGCTGGACGCGCCGCCGGCCGACCTGGCCCCGGAGCGCTACTGGCACCCCACGTTCCTGCCCGCGGCGGAGGACCACCGCTTCATCGACGAGGACGAGCGTGCGCGCTGGTCCTCGGAGGTGCGCGAGGCCCTGGCCGACGCCTGCGAGATCCGCCTGCGCGCCGACGTGCCCGTGGGCGGCTACCTGTCCGGCGGCCTGGACTCCTCGGCCACCACCGCCCTGGTGCGCGAGCGCACCGGCGACCGCCTCAAGACCTTCAGCGTGGGCTTCACCGACGCCGCCTACGACGAGTCCCTCTGGCAGCACCGCATGGCCCAGCACCTGGGCACGGACCACGAGAGCATCCGCGTGGGCGACGCCGAGATCGCCGGCGGCTTCCCGCGGGTGGTCTGGCACGCGGAGACCCCGCTGCTGCGCACCGCGCCCACGCCCCTGTACGCCCTGAGCGGCCTGGTGCGCGAGCAGGACTACAAGGTGGTGCTCACGGGCGAGGGCGCCGATGAGGTCTTCTGCGGCTACAACATCCTGCGCGAGGCCAAGGTGCGCGCCTTCTGGGCCCGCGACCCCGAGTCCGTGCGGCGCCCGCGGCTGCTGGGCCGGCTCTACCCGTACCTGAAGCAGTCGCCGCCTGAGTTCCTGGCCCGCTTCTACGGGCAGGGCCTGGACGCCGCCGCCACGGACCCGCTCTTCTCCCATCGGCCGCGCTGGAGCGTATCGGGCCGGCTGGTGGACTTCCTCCACGCCGACCACCAGCCCGGCGCCGCCGCCGGCCGCGAGGCCGCCCTGGGCCGCCTGCTGGAGTCGCTGCCCGCGGACTTCGCCGGCTGGGGCCCCGTGGCCCGCGCCCAGTACCTGGAGATGACCCTCTTCATGGCGGGCTATCTGCTTTCGAGTCAGGGCGACCGCATGCTCATGGGCCACACCGTGGAGGGCCGCTTCCCGTTCCTGGACCACCGCGTGGCCGCCCTGGCCGGCCGCATCCCCGCCGCGGCCAAGCTGGAGTCGCTGCGCGAAAAGGCTTTACTGAAGCGCGCGGTGGCCGATCTGCTTCCCGAGTCCATCCTCCAGCGGCCCAAGCAGCCCTATCGCGCGCCCGACAGCGCGAGCTTCTTCACGGGCTACGGGCACGATCTGGTGGGGGAGGCCTGCGGGCCCGAGGCCGTGCGCACCGCCGGCGTCTGGGATCCAGGCCGCGTGGCCGGCCTGCTGCGCAAGTGGGATGCCGGGCGCATGACCAGCGTACGTGACAACATGGCCTTCACCGTTGTCCTGAGCACGCAGCTGCTGGCCCGCCAGTTCGGGCCGGACCTGGAGCGGAGGATCCGCAACACCACCCTGCCTCCCGGCGCCGTCGTGCGCCGCGGGGTCTGACCTGAACACATGAGGACCTGAACGATGGAACTGAAGGAACAGATCCGCGGCTTCCTGATCGAGAACTTCCTCTTCGGCGACGCCGCGCCGCTGGCCGACGACGCCATGAGCCTGCTGGACAACGGCATCATGGATTCCGTGGGCGTCATGGAGCTGGTGGCCTTCCTGGAGGGCGACCTGGGCCTGGCCATCGACGACGCGGAGCTGGTGCCCGAGAACCTGGACTCCGTGGACAACCTCGTGGCCTTCGTGGGCCGGAAGCGCGCGGCCGGCGCGGCGTGACCGTCCACGGCATGCTGGCGGCCACGGCGGCGGCCCGTCCGCACGCCCCCGCCCTGACCCACGGCGACGAGACCTGGACCTACGCCCAGCTGGCGGCGGCGGCGGCGCGCGTGCGCCGCTTCCTGCTGTCCCGCGGCGTGGCGCCCGGCGACCGCGTGGCGCTGCTCATGGAGAACGGCCTGCCCTATGCGGCGGCCTTCTTCGGGGCCCTGGAAGCCGGCGCCTGTGTGGTGGCCCTCAACCACCAGAATCCCCCCTCCAGCCACGCCGCCCTGTTGCGCGACAGCGGGGCGACGGTGCTGCTCACGCGCGCCGGCCAGGCCCGCCGCCTGCCGGAGATCGTGGGCGACGGCGCTTCCCTGCGCTGCGTGGCCAGCGACCGCGGCAACCCGTCCTGGGAGCTGCCCTGCGAGCTGGTCCTGGGCGACGACGCCGTGGACGGCCCCGACGCGCCGCCCGCGGACGTGGGCCCCGACGACCTGGCGCTGATCCTCTACACCAGCGGCAGCACGGGCACCCCGCGCGGCGTGACCCTGACCCACGGCAACCTGACGGCCAACACCGAGCAGATCCTGGCCTACCTGGAGCTCACGCCCGACGACAGCGTGCTCTGCGTGCTGCCGTTCCACTACTCCTTCGGCAACTCCCTGCTGCTCACGCACGTGCGCTGCGGCGGGCGCGTGGTCGTGGACAACCGCTTCGCCTTCCCGCAGAAGGTGCTGGAGACCCTGGAGCAGGAGCGTTGCACGGGCTTCTCCGGCGTGCCGTCGCACTACGCCATCCTGGCCACGCGCACGGACTTCCTGACGCGGCGCTGGCCCGGCCTGCGCTACCTGACCCAGGCCGGCGGCGCCATGGCGCCCGCGCTCACGCGCCGCATCCACGCGGCCCTGCCCGCGGACGTGCGGCTCTTCGTGATGTACGGCCAGACCGAGGGCTCGGCGCGCCTGTCCTGGCTGCCGCCGGAGGCCCTGCCGGAGAAGATCGGCTCGATCGGACGCGGGATCCCGGGCGTGTCGCTCACCGTGCGGCGCGCCGACGGGAGCGAGTGCGGCGTGGACGAGGTGGGGGAGCTGGTGGCCAGCGGCCCCAACATCATGCGCGGGTACTGGAACGACCCCGAGGAGACCGCCCGCGTGCTCCACGCCGACGGCCTGCACACCGGCGACCTGGCCCGTCGCGACGCCGACGGCTTCCTGTTCATCGTGGACCGCGTGAAGAACATGATCAAGGCGGGCGCCAACCGCGTGAGCCCGCGGCAGATCGAGGACGTGATCCTGGAGTTGCCCGAGGTGGCGGAGGCGGCGGTGATCGGCGTGCCGGACGAGCTGCTGGGCGAGGCCATCGTGGCCTGCCTGGTGCCGGCGCCGGGCGCGGTCGTGGAGCCCAAGGCGGTCCTGCGCCACTGCCAGCAGCACCTGGCGGCCTTCAAGCTGCCCCGCGACGTGCACCTGCTGGACGCCCTGCCGCGCAACGCCGCCGGCAAGACCGACGCGGCCGCGCTGCGGACGCGGTTCGGGCCGGGGGATTGACCGCCTTCCGATTCCGGCGTATCATCAAGGCACCCCTGCACATGTCCTCAGTCCCGAGGAGGTCGTCATGCGACTTGCGACCGTTGTGCTGCTCCTGATCCCCGCCCTGGCCCAGGCGTCCTGGGAACCGCTCTTCCTCTGCTCCGCGCGCAGCCGTGCGGACGGGGCCGTCTCGTTGGTCTGCACCCCCGACGGCCGCGGCAGTCCGCTGTCGGAGGCCAAGGTCCAGGCCGGCAACGAGGTGGACGCCACCATCGACATCGAGATGATCGACCAGAACGCCGTGCCCATGGCCGCGTACCCCGCGGAAGACCTCTGGCTGATGAGCGAGGACCCCGGGCTGGTGCTCTTCGACGGCGGCCTCATCGCCGACGGGCCCACCGACGCCCTGGGCCGCACCACCATGTCCGGCGCCGTGCGCGCCGGCGGCCTCATGCCGCCGGGGACCACGACCGGGCTCAAGGTGATGACGGGCTCGGGCCTGCCCATCCCCACGCCCATCCGCAACATCGCCGTGAATTCCGTGGACCTGAACGGCGACGGCGTGGTGAACCTGTCGGACGTGGTGTTCTTCGGCCAGGCCTACCTGGACGGCTCCTACGACTACAGCGTGGACCTCTTCCACGACGGCCAGATCAACCTGATGGACCTGATCGTGTTCGCGGAGCTGCTGCCCACGGCCGCGCCCTGACCGTCGGCCGACCGGGATGCAACGAAGGCCCTCCCCGGCGGGGAGGGCCTTCGGCGTTCCGGGACCGGCGGCTGGGCTCAGCCCTCGTCCTCGTCCAGCTCCACGAAGTATTCCGGCCGGCGCTCGTCGCGCCAGGCGGCCATGGCCTCGTTGGTCTCGCGCGAGTCCCAGCACTGGGTCTGCGACTCGAACTCCAGGGACAGGGCCGTGGTGAAGTCGAACTCCGAGGACTGCTGCACCGTGAGCTTGCTCAGGCGCACGGCGGGCTGGGGCAGGTCGGCCACGCGCGCGGCGAACTCCTCCACGTCCTGCTCCCACACGTCGGCCTCGATCAGGCGGTCCGCCAGGCCCAGGCGCACGGCCTCCTCGCCGCCCACGCTGCGGCCGCTCCAGAGCAGCTCCAGGGTGCGGCCGGCGCCGATGCGGCGGGGCAGCAGATGGCTCAGGCCCCAGTCCGCCAGCATGCCCTGGCGCATGTCCGGGGGCGTGAACACGGCGCCGGGGGTGCAGAGGCGCACGTCGCAGTTCATGACCAGGCCGAAGCCGCCGTCGCGCACGTCGCCGCGCACGGCGGCGATGATGGGCTTGGCCTGCTCCAGCATCAGGGTGGCCATGCGGCGCACGATGTCCAGGTCGCCGGCGGCCTGGGTGGGACCCTCGCCGCGGGCCCAGCGCTCCGCGAGGCCGCGGCGGTCCATGGCCATGTCCAGGGCGCCGCCGTCGTCCGTGAGCAGCAGCACGCGGGCGGCGCGGTCCTCCTGCAGGCGCAGCAGCAGGTCCGTGAACTCGTCGGCGAACTCGGCCAGGCCCAGGCCGTCGGCGCCCAGCAGGGCGATGCGGGCCACGCCGTCCTGCACGTCGCAGTCGAGGAACTCGTAGTTCATGGTCGATCCTTCGGGTCTGGGGGCGGTCGCGCCGGCGGCGCGCTGATGCACCACGGTAACGAGGGGCCCGTCCCGTGTCAACGGGGCCGGCGGCCGTGGACAGATCCCGCGGGCGGGTCTATCCTTGCGGGCATGGATGTCCTCATCACAGGAGCCACGGGCCTGATCGGCGGCGCCGTCAGCGCGGCCCTCGCCCAGCGCGGCGACCGCGTCATCGCCGTCACGCGCTCGCCCGAGCGCGCCCGTGCGGTGCTGCCCGCCGGCAGCGAGATCCTGGCGGGGGACTGCACCCGGCCCGGCGATTGGCAGGACGCCGTGCCCCGCGCCCATGCCGTGATCAACCTGGCCGGCGAGTCCCTGGCCGCGGGCCGCTGGACCGCCAAGCGCAAGCGCGAGTTCCGCCGCTCCCGTCTGGAGACCACGCGCCGCCTGGTGGAGGCCTGGCCCGAGACCGGCGGCCCCGCCGTGCTGCTGAGCGGCTCGGCCACGGGCTACTACGGCGACGGCGGCCGCGAACCCCTCTACGAGGAGCGGGAGGCCGCCGGCGACTTCCTGGGCCGTCTGGCCCACGAGTGGGAGCAGACGGCGCTGGAGCTGGCGGACCGCACCCGCGTCTGCCTGCTGCGCTTCTCCATGGTCCTGGCCCCCGACGGCGGCGCCCTGCCGCGCATGGCCAAGATCTACCGCTGGGGGCTGGGCGGACGCCTGGGGTCCGGCCGCCAGTACATGCCCTGGATCCATCGGCACGACGCCGTGCGCGCCATCCTCCACATGCTGAACGACGAGACCATCGCCGGCCCGGTGAACATCACCGCCCCGGATCCGCCGCAGCAGCGCGAGTTCTCCGACGCCCTGGCCGCGGCCGTGGGCAAGCCCGCCGTCCTGCCGGCGCCGGCCTTCGCCATCCGGCTGGTGCTGGGGGAGATGGCGGTGCTGGTGCTCGCCAGCTCCCGCGCGGTGCCCAAGGCGCTGCGCGCGCAAGGATTCGCCTTCGAGCTGGGGGATCTGGACGCCGCCCTCCGTTCCGCCCTGGGCCCCTAGGGCCCGACCCGTCCCGTTGCCCGCGCTGGTCGCCTTTCGCGACGTACCGGCCCGCTTCCGCCGATTCCGGCCCGTTTGATCCAGCCGTGCCCCCCGCCCCAGCGAGCGGCGCGACCCGTAGGGAGATGATCTCCATGCAACGATTCCTGGCGGCGGACCGCCGAGGCGTGGCGTTGGCCGTGCCGCTGGTCCTGCTGACCTGCCTGGCCGCGCCGTCCGCACGCGCCGAGGCGCCGTTGGGCCTGGGCGAGGCCCTGCGCCTGGTGGCCGACCAGTCCCACGCCGCCATGCGGGCGGAGGCCGACGCCACCGCCGCGGCGGCCGAGGTGGACGGCGCCCGCGCGGGGTGGTGGCCCCACGTGTCCGCGGAGGGCTCCTACACCACCCGCGACAACCCGGTGGAGGTGGGCGTGGGCCCTGTGAGCTTCCAGCAGATGCCCCAGAGCAACGGGCAGTACGGCGTGGCCGCCCGCGAACTGCTGTGGGCCGGCGGCCGGCGCGGCCTGGCCGTGGATGCCGCGCGGGAGCGCGAGCGGGCCGTCCTGGCCCGGGGCGATGCCGGCGTGCGCGCGGCCCAGCTGGGACTGGTGGACGCCTATCTGGACGCCATCGAGCTCGGGGGGCAGATGCAGGTGCTGCAGGCCCGGCTCGCCTCGCTGGAGGGCCTGCACGCCGCCGTGGCCGATCTGCTGCGCGAGGGGCTCGTGGCCCGCAACGACCTGCTCCAGACCGAGGTGCGCCAGCGCGAGGTGGCGGACGCCGCCGCGAGCGTGGCCGATGCCCGCGGCCTGGCCCGCGCGGACCTGAACCGACGCCTGGGCCGGGCCGGCGCCGAGGCCCTGACCCTGCCCGACTCCCTGCCCCCGGCGCCGGAGCTGCCGGCGTCCCGCGAGGCGCTGACCGCCGCGGCCGCCGCCGCCAACCCGGAGCTGGCCGCCGCCGATGCGGTGCTCCAGGCCAGCCGCGCCGCCGCCCTGCTGGCGCACCGCGCCTGGACCCCCGAGGTCTTCCTGACCCTGTCCCACGGCTGGCAGGAGAACGAGGCCCTGATCCACCCCACCGTCAACGCGGCGGCCCTGGGCGTGAGCTGGGATCTCTTCGACGGCGGCGCCCGCAAGGCCGCCGCCCGCGCCGCCGACGCCCGCGTCACCGCCGCGGACCGCGACCGCGTGGAGGCCGCCCGCGGCGCGGAGCTGGCCGTGGCGTCGGCCTGGAACGCCTGGCTGCGGTCCCGACGCGAAGCGGCGACGGCGCGCACCAACGTCGCTGCCGCCGCAGAGAACCTGCGCATCGTGTCGGACCAGTACCGCAACGGCCTGGCCCGCGCCGCCGACGCCCTGGACGCCGAGGCCCTGCTCGCCTCGGCCCGCTTCACCGAGCTCACCCGCCGCCACGCCGCCTACCGCGCCCAGGCGCGGCTGCTGGCCGCGGCGGGGTACGACCTGGCCGCCTTCTATGACGACAACGCCGCGGAGGACCGTCGATGAACAGGAAATGGATCGGACTCGCCGTGATCCTGCTGGCCGCCGCCGCCCTGGTGGTGGTGGGCGTGCTGCACTTCCGGCATGAGCGCATGTTCCCCGCCACGGACGACGCCTATGTGAACGGCGACCGCACCGCGGTGGCCAGCCGCGTGCCGGGCGTGCTGCTGGAGGTGCGGTTCCAGGACCATCAGCGCGTGGAGGCCGGCCAGGTGCTGGCGGTGCTGGATCCCGCCGAGTTCGACCGCGCCGTGGCGGTGGCCGACGCCGGCGTGGCCCGCGCCGAGGCGTCGCAGGCCGAGATCCGCGCGCGCATCGCCGCCACGGCCGCCCAGGTGACGGCCGCGGAGAGCGAGCGCGACCAGGCCCGGGCGGACCGCGACCGCTTCGCCGCCCTGGGCGACCGCGGCTCCGTGCCCACCCGCGAGGCCGAGCAGGCCCGCACCGCCGCCGCCGTGGCCGCGGCCCGCGTGGAGGCCCTGCGCAAGGAGCACGCCGCCGCCCAGGCCGCCCTGGTCACGGCGGAGAAGGCGCTGGAGAAGGCCCGCGCCGAGCTCGCCCAGGCCCAGCTCCGCCGCTCCTACTGCACCATCACGGCGCCCTGCGGGGGCATGGTGGCGGACAAGCACGCGGAGGTGGGGCAGATCGCGGCGGTGGGCCAGCCTCTGGGGACCATCGTGCCGTTGAACGAGGGCACGCTCTGGATCGACGCCAACTTCAAGGAGACGCAGCTCGCCCGCATCCGGCCCGGGCAGCCGGTGACCATCGCCGTGGACGCCCTGCCGGATCTGGAGTTCCACGGCACCGTGGCGGCGCTGAGCGCGGGCACGGGCTCGGCCTTCTCGTTGCTGCCCACCCAGAACGCCAGCGGCAACTGGGTGAAGATCGTGCAGCGGCTGCCGGTGCGCATCGACATCCCGGCGGGGCAGCCCGGCAGCGAGCGGCTGCGGCTGGGGCTGTCCAGCCACGTGACGGTGGACACGCAGGGGAGCGGGGGCTCCCGGTGAACACCGCGGCCGGCGGCGCGTCGCCCAGCAAGTACCTGGTGGCGCTGACCGTGATGATCGGCACGCTCATGGAGGTCATCGACACCTCGGTGGCCAACGTGTCGCTGCCGCACATGCAGGGATCGTTCAGCGCGGGGCAGGACGAGATCACCTGGGTGATCACGTCGTACCTGGTGGCCAACGCGGTGATCCTGCCGCTGAGCGGCTGGATCGGGAACTACTTCGGGCGCAAGCGGGCGTACCTCACCTGCCTGGGGATCTTCACGCTGGCGTCGGTGGGGTCGGGGGCGGCGGTGTCGCTGCCCATGATCGTGGGCATGCGCGTGCTGCAGGGCTTGGCCGGCGGCGCCATGGTGCCCATGAGCCAGGCCATCCTCCTGGAGACGTTCCCCAAGGAGGAGCACGGCAAGGCCATGGCGCTGTTCGGCGTGGGCGTGATCTTCGGGCCCATCGTGGGGCCCACCCTGGGCGGCTGGATCACCGACACCGTGGGCTGGCGCTGGGTCTTCTACATCAACGCGCCGCTGGGCCTGCTGGGCGCGCTGCTGGGCGGGCTGGTCATCACCGATCCGCCGTACCTGAAGCGGCCGGAAGGCCGCGTGGACCTGCTGAGCTTCCTGTTCATCGCGTCGGGCCTGGGCTGCCTGGAGATCCTGCTCAACCGCGGCGAGCGCTACGACTGGCTGGAGAGCGTGAACATCCAGCTGCTGGCCCTGGGCGCGGCGCTGGGCATCGCCCTGTTCATCTGGCGCTCGTTCACGGCGGAGCGGCCGCTGGTGAACCTGCGCCTGTTCCGCAACCGCGAGTTCACCGCCGGCACCATGCTCATGTTCCTGCTGGGGTTCGGGCTCTACGGATCCTTCACCATGCTGCCGCTCTTCCTGCAGCACATGCTGGGCTACACGGCCACGCTGGCGGGGCTGGTGCTCTCGCCGGGCGGGCTGATGTCGCTGCTGTCCATGGTCTTCGTGGGCGCGCTGATCGGGCGGGTGGACACGCGCTTCCTGGTGGCCTTCGGCGCGCTGATGAACGTGTGGTCCATGGCCCTGCTCCAGCACGTGAACCTGGAGGTGGACTTCTGGTACGTCACGGTGCCGCGGCTGATGCAGGGGTTCGGGATGGGCTTCCTCTTCGTGCCGCTGACCACGGCGGCCTTCGCGCGGCTGCGTCCGGAGCAGATGGGCCAGGCCACCGGCCTGTTCAACCTGCTGCGCAACGAGGGCGGATCCGTGGGGATCGCCATCTCCTCCACGGTGCTGGCGCGGCACACGCAGATCCACTACTCCCAGCTGGGCGCGCATCTGACGGCGGGGGATCCGCTGCTGCGGGAGCGGGTGGCGGAGACGGCGCAGCGCTTGGCCGTGACGTCGGGATTGGACCCGTCCACCAACGCCGTGCTGGCCCAGGCCATCACCGGCCGGGAGGTGGCGCGCCAGGCCATGACGCTGGCCTACCGCGACGTGTTCTGGCTGCTCACGCTGGCCTTCCTGGCCTTCCTGCCCTTCATCCTGCTGCTGCGCAGCGGCAAGCGGAAGAACGGGAAGGGCGGCGGCGGCATGGCCGTCCACTGAGGCGTCGGCTCAGCCCACCACGAAGGCGTCGGCCACCTGCTCGCCGCGCTCGAACCGCGCCAGCGACAGGGACTCCACGATCTCGTCCGGCCGGCCCGTGGCGATCACGCCCGCCATGCGCGCCGCCGCCATGGGCGCCAGCATGAACCCGTGCCCGCTGAAGCCGCAGATGTGGTGGTAGCCGTCCAGGCCCGGCACGCCGCCCAGGATGGGACGGTGGTCCGGAGTCACGTCGTACATGCCCGCCCACTGCCGCATGAGCCGCATGGTGCGCGCGGGCGGATAGTAGCCCAGCAGCGCGCGGCTGAAGCGCACGGCGAAGCGGAGCTGGCTGCGCGTATCGAAGCGGTCGGGGCGGTCCCAGTGGGGCTCGTCCGGGTCGCCGATGCCGCCCACGATCTCCCCCCGCATGCTCTGGCTGAAGTAGATGCCGTTGCTGATGGAGATCACCATGGGGTCCAGGAACGGCTTGCAGGACTCGCTCACCATGATCTCGTGCCGCTCCTGCCGGTTGGGCAGGCTCACGCCGAGCTGTGCGGCCAGCGAACGCGCCCACGGCCCCGCGCAGTTGATCAGGCGCGGCGTGGCGATGGGGCCGCGGCTGGTGCGCACGCCGGTGATGCGGTCGCCCGCCGTCTCCACGGCCTCCAGCTCCGTGCGGATGAAGACCCGCACGCCCGCCTTCACGCAGGCCCGCGCGTAGCCCCAGACCACGCTGAACGGATAGGCGGTGCCGTCCTTGGGGCAGAAGCTGGCGCCCTTGATGTTGCTCACGTCCAGGTGCGGCACGATGCGGCGGCAGTCCTCGGGCTGCAGGAACTCGCTGGGCACCTGGCAGCGGTTCTGCAGGGCCACCGCGGCGCGCATGGAGTCCAGGTGCTTCTCGTCGTCGGTCACCATGAGGTAGCCGCCCTGCCGGAAGAACGTCTGCAGGCCGAGCTCGGCGCTCAGATGCTCGTAGGCGGCCACGCTCTCCAGGGCCAGGCGGATGTTCTCCTCCGTGGTCCACTGCTGGCGGATGCCGCCGCCGCAGCGGCCGGTGGAGCCGCTGCCCAGGTAGCTCTTCTCCAGGACCACCACGTCGCGCATGCCGCGCTTGGCCAGCTCGTAGGCCACGGCCAGGCCGTTGACGCCGCCGCCCACGACGACCGCCTCGGCGGTGGCGGGCACGGGCGTGGAGGGCAGGGGGATCATGGGCGGGCCTCCGGTCGGTCGCCTTCGGCCTCGCGCTCCAGGGCGTCCACCAGGGGCGGCAGGTCCAGGGCGGCCAGCTCGCCGAAGGTGAGGGGCTCCAGGGGCGGGCGGATGTTGGTCAGGGGGATCTCCGCCGGCGCCACGCCGCGCAGGCGCGCCAGCTCCAGGGCGGACTCGCCCAGGCAGCCCTTGCCCTGGCAGAATCCGGTGCCCACGCCCGTGAAGCGCTTGAGGGACTCCATCTCGCAGAAGCCGTCGGCGTGGGCCTTGCGGAACTCCTCCAGGGTCACGTCTTCGCAGCGGCAGAGGATGCGCTTGCTCACGCGGTCACCTCCGGGTGGACGGCCTCGGGGGGCAGGCCGCAGGCCTCACCCGTCACGGTCAGGCGCACGTTCCCGCGGCCCAGGTGCTCGGCCGTGCCGTCGCGGACGTCGCGGGGGGCGTAGCCGCCGCGGGCCGGGTCCAGGACCAGGTCGCAGCCCAGCTGGTAGGGCACGTCGTAGGCGGGCTTGGCGCGGCCGCAGAGCACGGCCATGGTGGCGGGGATCTCCAGGGTGCCGCCGTCGCCCACGTCGAAGCGCAGGCCGGCCACGGCGCCGTCGGCGCGGCGCACGCCCGCCGGCGTGGTGCGCACGTGCAGCGAGAGGCCCAGGCGGTGGGCGGTGCCCAGGGCGCTGTTGTCCACGGGGGCGTCGGGGGCCAGGGCCACCGTGACCTTGGCGCCGCAGGCGTGCAGCAGGGCGGCGCTGAGCCAGAGGTCGCGGCCGCCGCCCCAGACCACGGCCTGCTCGCCGCGCACGGCCAGGCCGTCGCGCGCGAGCAGGCGCATGAGGGCGCGCGGGCCCAGCAGGCCCGGCGTGTCGGCGTCGTCGAAGACCGGCAGGGCGTCCAGGGCGCCGGCGGCCCACACCACGCGCTTGGCGCGCGCCTGCAGGGGGCCCTCGGCGTCGCGCAGCAGGAACTGGTCCGGCTGCCAGGCCCCCACCACGCGGGTGCGGCCCAGGAAGCGCACGTGGGGGGAGGCGGCCACACGGTCCGCCAGGTCGGACAGGCGGCGGCGCGTGTCGCGCAGGTCGTGGAAGGCCTCCAGCAGGCCGCCGTCGCGGGCGGCCACCAGGTCCAGGGCCGGACGGCGCTGACCGCCGGCCAGGGGATGGTCGTCCACCAGCACGGCGCCGGGGCCGGCGTCCAGGGCCGCGGCCATGCCGGCGGCGCCGGCGCCGATGACCAGGGTCTCCACGCGGCCCAGGTCGCGGGCGGAGGCGGCGGGCGCGTCGCGCCATGTGGACGCGTCGGGCAGACGGCCGATGCCGGTCATGGGCCGGATGCCCTTGAGGAAGAGGTCGCTCACCAGCGTGGGCCGGGTGAACCACTTGTAGTAGAAGCCCACGGGCAGCAGGTGGCCCGTGGCGTTCAGCACCTTCTGCATGGGCGCGCCGTAGAAGGCGCCGCTGTCCTGCCGCTCCACCCGCAGCCCTTCACGCACCGGCTCGCGGCAGGCGCGCACGTTGGGCACGCCGTCCACCCGCATGAGGCAGTTCATGCAGTGGCCGCGGGCGCAGAGCAGTCCGCGGGGCCGGCCGTACTTGGGGCTGTGGGAGAGGACCTTGACGCCGTGCTCCCAGAGCGCCGCGGCCACGGTGGCGTCGGCGCGGCAGGGGACGGCCCGGCCCTCGAACTGGATGGTCACCGTGGAGACGGACAAGAGCGGCTCCTTTCGGCCCGGTTGCAGGAGCGCCAAACATAGTACGGCCGTTCGGGCGGGGGCAAGGCGGCCGCGGGCGATTCGGGACTTTCACTTCCGGGACCGTTGATTACCTTGGCGGCAGGGGTCGGAAGGCCCGTCAACACCACTCGGGAAGCGGGGCGGAGATGAATCAGCAGTCCTTCGAAACCGTGCGACGGATGGCCGAGCAGAGCGGCGTGGAGTTCGTGGATCTCAAGGTGCTGGACCTGGCCGGACGCCTGCACCACATCACCTTCCCCTTCGCCCGCTTCACGCCCGACGTGCTGGCCGAAGGCATCGGTTTCGACGGCTCCAGCTACGGCTTCCTCAAGGTGGAGGAATCCGACATGGTGCTGCTGCCGGACTACGACACGGCGCAGATGGATCCCTTCCGCGACCGCCCCACCCTGTCCATGTTCACCGAGGTGAAGCACGTGGACAAGGAGCGCACGCCCTTCGCCCAGGACGGCCGCCGCATCGTGCGCGCCGCGGAGCAGGCCCTGCGCGACCTGGGCATCGCCGACAGCACGCGCTGGATCCCCGAGTACGAGTTCCACATCTTCGACGAGGCCGAGTACCGCAACGAGGTGGCCGGCTCCGGCTACACCGTCAAGAGCGACGAGCGCTTCTTCCACAACGCGTACCACGCCTGCAACCCGCACGACCGCCACGACGACTTCCGCGACGAGGCCTGCGCCCTGATGCAGGACCTGGGCATCCCCGTGCGCTACCACCACCACGAGGTGGGCGCCCAGGCGCAGCAGGAGATCGAGGGCTGGTTCGCGGACCTGCCCACCACGGCCGACCACGCCGTGATGACCAAGTACATCCTGTTCAACCTGGCGGAGCGCCACGGCCTGAAGGTCACCTTCATGCCCAAGCCCCTGTACGACAACGCGGGCAGCGGCTGGCATCTGCACCAGTACCTGGTGGACGCGGACGGGAAGAACATCTTCGACGATCCCGAGGGCTACGCGGGCCTGAGCCGGACGGCGCTGTACTACGTGGGCGGCATCCTCAAGCACAGCCCCGCCCTGAGCGCCCTGACCAACCCCAGCACCAACTCGTACAAGCGCCTGGTGCCGGGCTTCGAGGCGCCCACGGCCATCACCTTCGGCCGCAGCAACCGCGGCGCGGCCATCCGCATCCCCAGCTACGTGGCGGACCCGCAGCACCGGCGCATCGAGTACCGCCCGCCCGACTTCACCTGCAACCCGTACCTGGCCACGTCGGCCATCCTCATGGCGGGCATCGACGGCATCGTCAACCGCATCGATCCCTACGCCCTGGGCTATCACCCGGAGGACGCGCCCTCGGACCAGCGCCGCGCAGAGACCGAGTTCCTGCCGCGTTCGCTGGCCGACGCCCTGGACGCCCTGGAGGCCGACCACGCCTTCCTGCTGCGCGGCGACGTGTTCCCGGAGGTGCTGATCCGGCGCTGGCTGGAGATCAAGCATGCGGAGATCCAGGCCATCAACCGGCGGCCGCATCCATATGAGTTCACGATGTATTTCGACCTTTAGGGAGAGGGTCGGGAGACGGTCATGCCCGCGAACGGCTTCGCGTATCCGAGGCGCCGTTCGCGGGCATGACCGTCTCCCGACCCGCGGGCATGGGGGGAAAGACATGGTGAACGTATAGAGAAGAGTGGTATGCTCCTGGATGGGGTTGCCGGTTGGGGCGGCCGCATTCCGGGAGGACGTCACATGAAGAGCATCGGGTATCGCATCGTCGCTGCGCTCCTCGCTATCGTTGGGGCGGGGGGAGCTTCGGCGGGGGTCGTGGAGGTCATCGAGCAGTCTGCTTCCAACGGGTATGTTTCCGCGGATCATTTCCGGCAGACGTTCGTGCCGTCGGTGAGCGGGTACGTGACCGAGGTGCGGCTGCGGCCGGCGAACGGCGGCGGCGTGGGCACGTTGAGCCTGCTGGACGGCGCAGGTGATGGGACCGTGCTGGGCACCGAGAGCGTGACCTGGGTGGACGGCTCGTACCAGGCGGTGGCGTTCACGTCGCCGGTGCCCGTGACCGCCGGGCTGACCTACACCATCGCGCCCACGGGCACGCCGCTGCGGCGCAGCTCCTTCGCCTCGGACCCGTATCCCGACGGGGAGATCTGGTTCCAGCGCCTGGATCTGGGCGGCGTGTGGCAGGGCTGGACGGACTGCATCGCCGACGGCGTGTGCTCCGACGCACCCCACGACCTGGCCTTCCGCGTGCAGATCGAGGACACGCCGCCGGTGGCGAACCAGATGCAGAGCTGGAGCACCCTCAAGACCCAGTACCGCTAGACGCGGGGAGGGCGGGCATGACCGAGTTCGAGGTGCGCTCCCAGGCGCGCGCGGAGATGATCGACATGACCGCCCAGGTGCAGACCGCCGTGCACGAGCTGGGCGTGACCGACGGCGCCGTGCTGGTCTGGGTTCCCCACACCACCGCCGGCGTCACGGTCAACGAGGGTGCCGACCCCGACGTGCCCCGCGACATGCTCCTGGCCCTGGAGCGCATGGTCCCCTGGGAGGCCGGCTACCGCCACGCCGAGGGCAACGCGGCGGCTCACGTGAAGAGCTCGCTCATGGGGTGCGGCCAGCTGGTGCCCGTGCGCGACGGGCGGCTGGACCTGGGCACGTGGCAGGCGGTGTGGTTCTGCGAGTTCGACGGGCCGCGGCGGCGGCGGGTGTCGGTGCGGCGGGCGGGCTGATCAGCCCTCGTCCCGGAACAGCTCCCCGATCAGCTCCAGCGTGGTCTTGGCCGTCACCGCGTAGCGGTTGAGGTGCCAGAGGTCGTCGCCGCGGCGCCACGGGCCCGCGGACAGGCTCAGCGTGCCGCGGTAGCCCAGGGCGGCGGCCGCCGAATCCAGTCCCGCGGTGGCGAAGCCGTAGGGCCAGGCCAGGAACTCCGGCGCGCGGCCGGTGCGCGTCTCCAGCAGGCGGCGGCTGGTCCAGAGGTCGGCGGCGGCCAGGGCGTGGGCGCCGGTGAGGGTGGCGCGCACGCCGGGCGAGAGCAGGCCGGGGTCGTCCACGTCGGGCAGCAGGGCGGCCAGGTCCTCGGGAGCGCCGGCGCTCAGGCCGTCGCGGTGCAGGAACGAGGGGCGGTAGCCCTCGTCCGTGGCCACCTTCCAGTGCATGTCGTGGCCGTGGGACTCCAGCAGCACGTTGCCCGACGCCGCCATCTCCGCCAGCTCCTCCCACGAGCACACGTCCAGCCCGCTCCAGCGCTGCCCCACCTTGGCCGTGGGCACGTTCAGGTGCGCGGTCACGCTGTACTCGCGCAGCAGGGGCCAGACCAGCTCGTACACGCTGCGGTCGGCGTCGTCGATGGTGAGGATCACCGCGGGGGTGGGCAGGTCGTCGCCGCGGTCGGCCAGGTCGTCCAGGGTGATCACCGGGATGCCCTGATCGCGGAAGAAGCGCAAGTGCCGCTCGAACTCGGCGATGGGCGTGGTCCAGAACTCCTCGTAGCCCAGCGTGGGCAGGTTGAGGATCACGGCGCCCAGCACGCGGGCCATGTAGTCGGGGTCGTAGGTGCGGCGGAAGTAGTGGTAGCAGAGGACCACCACGCCGTCGTCCACGCGCTTCAGGTCCGTGTCCATCAGGTGGCGCGGCACGTCCAGGGTGTTGCCCGTACGCGCGGCCAGGGCCTGCTCGTCCTGCAGCTCCCAGATCACGTTGAACAGCAGCAGGAACGATGCGGCCAGCAGGGCCAGCATGCCCAGGCTGGTGAGCCAGAAGCGGCGGCCGGCGCGGCGGTCGGACATCAGGGGAAGACCCGCACGGCCAGGCCCACGAAGTCGCGGCTGTAGCCGCTGCCGGTCACGCGCGAGCGGGAGTGGCCGGCCGTGAGCGACAGCAGGGCGGCGGGGTGCAGGCGCCAGGCCAGGCGGGCGTCCACGCCGCCGGTGCTGAAGGGGTCGGCGCCGCTCTCCTTCTCCACGCCCAGGCGCACGCCGGCCTCGGCCAGCCAGCGGCGGCCGCGGGTGCGCGCGCGGGCCTCCAGCCCGGTGTTGGTCATGCGGTCCGGGCTCCAGTAGCCCTCGCCGGGGAAGCGGAAGTCCAGCAGCGTGAAGGCGGGGCCGGCCCACAGCTCCACGCGGCCCTCCCGGTGCCACTGGAGGCGGCCGGTCCAGCTCCAGCGGCGGTTGGCGTCGGCGTAGTCGGCCTGGCCCACGGCGGCCGTGGCGGTCCAGCGGCGCGAGAGGCGGCGGTCCACGGACAGCGAGCGCTGGTTGAGGTGCACGCGGCGCGCCAGGGGCGACATGGCCTCCACGGCCTGGCGGCCGGCGCCGGCGTCCAGGCGCAGCCGCGGCGACGGCTGCCAGGTGAGCCAGCCGTCGTAGCCGGTGAGGTCCCAGTCCACGGTGGGGGCGCCCAGGAGGTAGGTGTCCGGCGCGTCGCCGCGGAAGCGGTCCTGCCAGGCCGAGAGGTGCAGGGTCACGCCGGGGGCGAGGCCGCCCACCAGGCCGGCGCGGAAGCGGCGGCCGTCGGCGTCGGGGCGGCCCGGGCGGTGGTAGGTGGCCCAGGAGGGCTCGGCCTGCAGCAGGAAGCCGCCGGCCAGGTGCGCGGCGCCGCCCACGGTCCAGCGGGTGATGTCCAGGTCGTCGGAATCGCGGCTGGCGTCCAGGCGGGCGCTCAGCGGAACGTCGTAGTCGGCGAGCACGGTGAGGGCGAAGTCGCCGGCGTCGGGATCCTGCGCCTCGGCGCGGCGCAGCTCGGCGAAGCCCTCGCGCAGGCGCTGGTCCCAGAGCAGGCAGCGCGCCAGGCCGGCGCGCGACTCCGCGTCCGCGGGATCCTCGGCCAGCAGCGTGCGGTAGAGCTGGGCGGCCTCGCCGGGGCGGTTGGCCCAGCTCAGGGCCAGGGCCAGGCCGCGGCGCATGTCCGGGTCGTCGGCCTGATCGGGGTGCAGGCTGCGCCAGACGCGGAACCAGGTCACGGCCTGGGGCGCGTCGTCGTTCCAGAGGGCCTGCCAGGCCATGTCCCGGGACACCTGGGCCAGCACGGACGGGTCCGCCTCCACGGCGCGGGAGAAGTCCGTCAGGGCCTGGGCGTGCCGGTCGGCGGCGGCGTGCACGCGGCCGCTGGCCATGAGGTCGGCCGCGGTCTGGGCCGCCGCCGGCGCCGCGAGGTCCAGGCGGCAGAGCAGGGCCACGCAGCAGAGCAGGGGCAGGAGGCGTCGCAGGGCCATGGCTACTCCCGGACGGGTTTCCAGAGGGTGACCTGATCGCGCTCGCGGTGGATGGACCAGCCGCGCGGCGTGGTGATCACGGTGATGACCGACATGAGGATCCAGTACACCAGCGGGTAGAACACCGCCACCACGTAGTAGCGGCCCAGGTGCCGGTCGTACTTGCGGTCCAGCAGCACGCCCACGCCCAGCTGCAGCAGGCAGGTGGTCCCGATGAGCATGCCCCACAGGTTGGGGATGGGCGACGCCCCCACCGGCGGGTAGCCCACGAAGTAGCTCAGCAGCCAGATCCCCGTCAGCAGCACGTACACGTAGGCCCAGGTGATGGACAGCAGCGCCTCGGTCAGCACCGGCCAGAGGCGGCGGTTGCGCCACCGCAGGGCCTCCCGCGCGTGACGCGCCAGCACCTGGCTCAGGCCCAGCGCCCAGCGCCGCCGCTGGCGCCAGAGGCCCTGCAGGCTCTGGGGCACGTTCATCCACATGACCGCCCGCGCCTCGTAGCGCACGTCCCAGTGGGCCAGCTGCAGGCGCCAGGTCAGATCGATGTCCTCGGTGGCCATCTGCGGCGAGTACAGCCCCACCTCCAGCAGGGCCGAGCGCCGGAACATGCCCACCACGCCGCTCATGGTCACGATGCGGCCCCACACGCGCTGCGCCCGCCGCAGCATGGAGACGATGGACGTGAACTCGATGGCCTGGAGCTTGGCCAGGAAGCTGTCGCGGTTGGCCACGCGCGGGTTGCCGGTCACCGCCGCCACGCGCGGCGACTGGAAGTGCGGCACCAGGGCGCGCAGCAGGCCGGGATCCGGCACGGCGTCGGCGTCCATGACCAGCAGCAGCTCGCCGCGGGTGGCCGGGATGGCGTCGTTCAGGGCCATGGCCTTGCCCTCGTTGCGCCGCTTGCGCACCAGGCGGATGCGCTTCTCGCGGGCGTAGGGGAGCAGGCGGCGGAAGGTGTTGTCGGTGGAGCAGTCGTCCACCACCAGCACCTCGAAATCCGGGTAGTCCAGGGCCAGCACGCCGTCCAGGGTCTGGCGGATGCGGGCCTCCTCGTTGTAGGCGGGGATGATCACGCTGACCGACGGGTAGCGCTCCAGCTCGTAGAACGACTCGTCCACGTTCAGCTCGCGCCGCACGAAGTAGATGAGCGCCGTGAAGATCCACATGAGGCTGGTGCCCACGGGGTACCAGGCGAAGAAGAGCAGCAGCGCGAGATAGACGGCCGTGTGCTCGAAGCGCACCAGCACGTCGTAGAGGGCGTCCATCTACTCGCCCTCCCGCGTCACGTCGTAGCTCTTCACGTCGTCGCGGCCGATGCTGACCTCGGTCACCTTGGCGCGGCGCAGGTCGTCCAGGCCGGGGGAGGCCACGCGGCGGCCCACGTGATCGGTGTCCAGCACCTCGGGCGGCGACGTGCGCGGTTCATGCCGGCGGTCGCGCCGGGCCAGCCGCTCGTTGTGGCGCACCCAGAGGATGGTGGCCACCACGCCCACCAGCACCAGCACCGCCAGCACCTTCACGGCCAGCAGCACGCCGGCGCCGGCGCTCTGGTGGGTCACCAGGAACCAGTAGTAGAAGAAGACGATCCAGAGCAGGATCGACACCAGTCCGTGGATCACTTGGCGCATGACGCGGCCGGTCCCTCCGTTGCTGGGCATCAGGGTGTGGAAGCCGGGGACGATCCGGGCCCACAACCCTACCCTCTCCGGCGTCCCGGCGCAAGGGGCCCCCTGCGGCCGGTTGACGCGCTGCGTTGCCCTCATTACACTTCCGGGCTTATCGACACGGTCCGGCGGGTCCCAGTCACGGCCGTCGGGCCAGTTCCCTCTCCCATCGGAGCAACGCCTTGAAAGCCAAGGACATCCGCGCCCGGTTCCTGGAGTTCTTCGCGGAGCGCGGCCACACCGCCGTGGACTCCAGCTCCCTGGTGCCCCTGGACGATCCCACCCTGATCTTCACCAACGCGGGCATGAACCAGTTCAAGGCCGTGTTCCTGGGCCTGGAGAAGCGCGACTACGTGCGCGCCGCCTCCTGCCAGAAGTGCATGCGCGTGAGCGGCAAGCACAACGACCTGGAGGAGGTGGGCCGCGACGCCCGCCACCACACCTTCTTCGAGATGCTGGGCAACTGGTCCTTCGGCGACTACGGCAAGAAGGAGTCGCTGGTCTGGGGTTGGGAGTTCCTCACCAAGGACATGGGCCTGGCGCCGGAGCGCCTCTGGGCGTCGGTCTACAAGGACGACGACGAGTCCTACGCCATCTGGCGCGATGACATCGGCCTGCCGGAGGCGCGCATCAAGCGCCTGGGCGACCTGGAGCAGGGCGACGAGGAGAACTTCTGGTCCATGGGCGACACGGGCCCCTGCGGCCCCTGCTCGGAGATCTACGTGGACCAGGGCGACGCCATGGCCTGCAGCCATCCGCAGGGCTGCGCCCTGGGCGTGTGCGACTGCGACCGCTGGCTGGAGATCTGGAACCACGTCTTCATGGAGTTCAACCGCGACGAGCAGGGCGTGCTGCACCCCCTGCCCATGCTCAGCGTGGACACGGGCATGGGCCTGGAGCGCCTGGTGGCGGTGGCCCAGGGCGTGACCTCCAACTTCGCCAGCGACCTCTTCACGCCGCTCATCGACTTCACCAGCACCATGTGCCGCCGCGAGCCCGAGGGGGAGGACCGCATCTCCATGCAGGTCATCGCCGACCACGCGCGCGCCGTGACCTTCGCCGTGACCGACGGCGCCGCGCCCGGCAACGACGGCCGCGGCTACGTGGTGCGCCGCATCCTGCGCCGTGCCGCCCGCCACGGCCGCCGTCTGGGCCTGCGCGAGCCCTTCCTCTGGAAGGTGGCCATGGTGGTCATCCGCGAGATGGGCGACGCCTACCCCGAGCTGCGCGAGCGCGAGGAGCAGGTGCTCAAGACCATCCGCCGCGAGGAGGAGCGCTTCAACCTCACGCTGGACCGCGGCCTGCAGGTGTACGCCGACGTCCGCGACGCCGCCAAGGCCGCCGGCCGCACGGACGTGAGCGGCGAGGACGCCTTCCAGCTCCACGACACCTTCGGCTTCCCCCTGGACCTCACCCGCGTGCTGGCGGAGGAGGACGGCCTGGGCGTGGACGAGGCCGGGTTTGACGCCTGCATGGAGGCCCAGCGCGCCCGCAGCGGCAAGGAGCGCAGCTTCATGGCCGGCGTGGGCGAGTGGATCGCCCTGGGCGACGACGACCCCGCCGCCTTCCGCGCCGCCTTCACCGGCTACCGCGAGCTCCAGGGCCGCGCCCGCGTGGTGGGCGTGCGTGCGGCGGGCGACGGCCGCAGCCAGGTGCTCTTCGACGCCGCCCCCTTCTACGCCGAGAGCGGCGGCCAGGTGGGCGACCGCGGCACCGTGACCCTGGCCGACGGCTCCACGCTGGAGGTGCTGGCCACCACCGCGTCGGAGAACGGCCCCGTGTCGCTGGTGGACGCCGATGCGGAGAAGCTGGCCGCCGCCCTGCGCGCGGACCCGCACGTGACCGTGGCCGTGGCGCCCGAGCGCGCCGCCACCATGCGCCACCACACCGCCACGCACCTGCTGCACGCCGCCCTGCGCCGCGTGCTGGGCGCGCACGTGGCCCAGGCCGGTTCCGAGGTCACGCCGGACAAGCTGCGCTTCGACTTCCATCACGACGAGGCCATGACCCCGGCCCAGATCGCGGAGGTGGAGCGCCTGGTGCGCCGCGAGGTGCTGGCCAACGGCGCCGTGCTGGTGCATGAGGACGTGCCCATCGACGAGGCGCGCGAGCGCGGCGCCATGGCGCTGTTCGGCGAGAAGTACGGGGACCACGTGCGCATGATCGAGATTCCCGGCACCGAGGACGGCTTCTCCCTGGAGCTCTGCGGCGGCACCCATGTGGCGCGCACGGGCGATATCGGACCGTTCCGCATCACGTCGGAGAGCAGCAGCGCCGCGGGCGTGCGCCGCGTGGAGGCGGTGGCGGGCGAGGCCGCCCAGGCCGTGGTGGACGCCGAGCACGCCGCCCTGGCCGCGGTGAAGGCCGAGCTGCGCGGCGACGCCGACCCGGCCGCCCGCCTGCGCGAGCTGCGCGCCGAGCGCGACGCCCTGGCCCGCGAGCTGCAGGACCTCAAGCGCGCCTCGGCCGCCGGCGGCCTGGACGACCTGCTGGCCTCCACGGCGGACCTGGACGGCGTGAAGCTGCTCTGCGGCCGCGTGGACGCCGCCGGCCGCGACGACCTCATGCAGCTGGGCGACCGCGCCCGCGACAAGCTGGGCCGCGGCGTGGCCGTGCTGGCCGCCGAGTGGGAGGGCAAGGCCACCCTGCTGGTCACCGTGACCAACGACCTGGTGGACGCCAAGACCCTGCATGCCGGCAACCTGGTCAAGGCCATCGCCGAGGCCGTGGGCGGACGCGGCGGCGGCCGGCCCAACACCGCCCAGGCGGGGCTCCCGGATCCCGGCTCCATCGACGCCGCGCTGAAGGCGGCGCCGGAGCTGGTGCGGGGCGCGTTGAGCTGAGCCGTGCCTCAGGCTGACCTCCGAGGGCCGGGAAGGGCGAACCCTTTCCGGCCCTTTCTCTTAGAATCTTGAAATTCCTCAAGCGACCGTTCTCCCGTCCGAAGCTAGGCATGATGGAGGACCCCGCCCGGGTCCGCCGCCGTGTCGCATCGCAAGAGACGGGAAGGACTTGGCCCACCGCAGCCTCATCGCCGCCGCCGTGCGCCGCGCGGCCGCGCCCCTCTGGGGAGCGGCCCTGCTGCTGTGCCTGGCGGGCGCCGCAGAGGCGCAGATGGTCACGGGGAGCTACACGGGCGACGGGTCGGACGGCCGTGCGGTGACGGGCCTGGGTTTCGCGCCCGAGGTCCTGATCATCAAGTCCGACGAGGATCACGGCGCGGTGGTGACCACCGCCGCGGACGCCGGGCGCGCCAAGCAGCCGGCCCTGGATCTGGCGGCGTCGTACGCCGTCGTCGCCTCGCTGGACGCCGACGGCTTCACCCTCCATGACGACGACGCGGTGAACAAGAACGGCGTGACCTACCGCTGGATCGCCTTCGCGGCCGCGCCGGGCCGCCTGCGCGCCGACACCTACACGGGCGTTGGCCTTCTGCCCACGACGATCGACGTGGGCTTCCGGCCCGCCTACGTCATGGTCCTGCCAGCCGGCGCCGTGAGCGGCCTGCAGCGCAGCGAGGCCATGCCCGACGGCGTGAGCGTGCCCTTCGGCAAGGAGGCCGCCGTCAGCGGCGCCGTCTCCACCTTCACCGACACGGGCTTCACCGTCACCGGCGCCCGCACCAACGCCCTGCTCGCGAGCTACACCTACGTGGCCTGGGCCGCGGACCCGGACCGCCTGTCCGTGGGCGCGTATACGGGCGACGGCGCCGCGAGCCGCCTGCTGAGCGGCCTGGGCCTGCATCCCTCCTGGGCGTTGACCAAGGGCGCCCACGACGAGGAGGCGGTGCATCTGGGCACGCCGCTCAACGGCACCCTCAAGTCGCAGCATTTCGACGACAAGAAGAACGAGGACAAGGACATCCTGCAGCTCGCCGCGGGCTCCGTCCGCATCGGCGGAGACAAGGACGTCAACGAGGACGGCGAGACCTACTACTGGACCGCCTTCGGAAACCTCGCGGATCTGCACATGAGCGTGGCCGTGGACCGCGACACCGCCCTGGAGGGCGAGACCGTGGTGCTCACCTTGACGGCGGCCAACGAAGGCCCCGATCCGGTGGAGGCCGTCAGCGTGGCGCTGTCCCTGCCGTCCACCCTGGAGGTGAGCGATCCCTCCGTGCAGCCCGGCGGCGATTTCGACGTGGCCGGCGGCCTGTGGACCCTGGACCGCGTGCCCGCCGGCGGCAGCCGGCAGCTCCAGCTCACCGGTCTGGTGCTGGACGGCGCGGCGGGCCAGGTCCTGTCGGTGACCGCCACCGCCAAGGGCTTCGCCGCCAACGACCCCGATCCCGACGACAACGCGGGCACGGCCGCCTTCACGGTGCCCTACGTGGCGGACCTTGCGGCGACCGCCGCGGCCTCCGCTCCCTATCCCGACCCCGGCGCCACGGTCGTCCTGACCTTCGGCATGACGAACCAGGGGCCCGACGCCGCCACCTCCGTGCTGGGCGAGGTGGTCCTGCCCGCGGGCCTCACCTACGTGTCCCACACGCTGACCGGCGGCAGCTACGACGCCATCGCCGGCGAATGGACCCTGAGCACCCTGGGCGCCGCGGCCGTGCAGCAGCTCCTGATCACCGCCGCGGTGGGGGCCGACCAGGCGGGGCAGGATCTCACCTCATCCCTCACAGTGTCGGCCGCCGAGGTGGACCCCGATCCCGCCGACGACACGGCGTCGGTCACCGTCACCGGAAACTCGGCGGACCTGCGCGTGGTCAAGACGGTGGACGTGCCGTCGCCCCTGCCCGGCGGCCAGGTCACCTTCCAGATCGCCCTGTTCAACGACGGACCCGCCGACGCTGCGGGCGTGCGCGTGATCGACCTGCTGCCGGCCGGCCTCACCTACGTGGGTTCCACCGTCAGCCACGGCAACTACGCCTCCGGTAACGGCCAGTGGCGCGTGGGCGACCTGGCCGCGGGCGACGGCGCCCTGCTGCAGATCACCGCGCAGGTCAGCGCGGGGGCGACGGGGGCCATCGTCAACACGGCGACCATCGACACGGGCACGCCGGCCGACGGCAATCCCGCCAACAACTCAGACTCGGCCACCATCACCATCCGCGGCGCCGACGTGGCGGCCGCGGCGGCCGTGGTGCCCGCATCGGCGGATCCCGGCGACACGGTGGAGTTCACCTTCGACCTGACCAACCAGGGCGCCCTGGACGCCACCGGCGTGACCGCCGCGGTCACCCTGCCCGCAGGCCTGACCTACGCCGGCCACACGGCCGAGCAGGGAGCCTACGATTCCGGCAGCGGCGCCTGGACCGTGGGCGGCCTGACCGCCGCGGCCACCGCCCGCCTGCGCGTGTCCGCCACGGTGGATCCCGGCACCGCCGGCCGGACGCTCGACGCGGACCTGGCCGTGACCGGCATGGACCAGACGGACATCGCCCCGGCCAACGACACGGCTTCCGCCGCGCTCACCGTGCGCGCCGTGAACCTGGCCCTGAGCAAGAGCGTGGACGACCCCGCCCCGAGCCAGGGCTCCCAGGTGGTCTTCACGCTGCTGGTCACCAACAACGGTCCCGACGCCGCCACCGGCGTGGCCGTGGCCGACACCCTGCCGGCCGGCCTGCTCTATGTGTCGGACAGCCCGGACCAGGGGGCCTACGACCCCGTCACCGGCCTCTGGAGCGTGGGCGATCTGGCGCCGGCCGCCACCGCGCGCCTGGACCTCACCGCCCAGGTGAACCTGGATGTGGGCAGCGGCGACACGGCGGTGAACCACGGCTGGATCACGACCCTGGACCAGGAGGATCCGGACCTCTCCGACAACGACGACACCGCCGCCCTGTCCCTCTCCAGCGCGGATCTGAACCTGAGCGCCGCCGTGGACCAGCCCGCCCCGGTGGCCGGCGACCCCGTGCGCTTCACCCTGACCCTGCGCAACGACGGCCCCTCGGCCGCCACCGGCGTCACGGTGCGCGACACGCTGGCGCCGGGCCTGACCTACCAGGCCCACGCCCCGGCCCTGCCCGCCTACGACCCCGTGACCGGCGTGTGGGACGTGGGCGATCTGGCTGCGGGCGCCGAGCTCAGCCTGACCATCGACGCCTTGGTGGATGCGGACCGCAGCGGCAACGTGTTGACCACGCGGCCCCGCGTGACGCCGGGGGACCAGTCGGATCCCGACGACACGGACAACCTGGCCCCGGTGACCTTGACCGTGCAGGCCGCGGACCTGGGCCTGGCCTGGCTCCCGCTCGCCGATCCCACCGAGGGCGACACCCTGACCGCGCGCCTCGCGCTGCAGGACGGCGGCCCCGACACCCTGCAGGACGCCGTGGTGCAGGTGGGCCTGCCCGCGGGCCTGACGCTGCTGGACGCCGTCGCGAGCCACGGAGCCTACGCTGCGGGGCAGTGGAGCGTGGGCGCGTTGGCGTCGGCCGCCACCGCCACCCTGGACCTCGCGCTGCTGGTGGACGCCGGCACCGCCGGGCAGGACCTGGCCCTGGATGCCGCCGTGGCCTCGGCCCGTCCCGGCGACCCCACGCCCGCCGCGCAGCCCGACACCCTGGCCTTCCACGTGCGCGGCACGGACCTGGAGCTGACCAAGCTGGTGAACGTGGCCTCGGCGCGGCCGGGGGAGACGGTCATCTACACGCTTTCGGTGCGCAACGCGGGACCCGACGCCGCGGGCGCCGTGACGGTCAACGACCGCCTGCCCGCCGGCCTGACCTACCTGGCCCACACGCCCGCGGGCGCGGCCTACGATCCCGTGTCCGGCGACTGGCAGGTGGGTCCGGTGGCCGTGGACCAGACCGCCACGCTCTTCCTGCAGGCCCGCGTGGCGACCGCCGCGCCCGGCGACACGGTGGTCAACGTGCAGACCCTGCTGGACGCCGACCTGGTGGACACCGCCGCCGGCAACGACGCCGCCAGCGCCGCCTTCACCGTGCCCGCCGCCGACATCGGCCTGAGCTGGAGCGCCTCCGCGCCGGCCGCCGCCGTGGGCGACACCGTGGACCTGGTGCTGCACGCCGTGAACGACGGCCCCGATCCGGCCACGGGCCTGGTGGTCACGGCCGCCCTGCCCCTGGACCTGACCCTGCTGTCCGCCGGCGCGGGCTTCGACCCCGTGCAGGGCCGCTGGGTGGTGGGCGACGTGGCCGTGGGGGCTGCACCGTCGCTGACCCTGCGCGCGCGCGTGGGTGCCGACGCCGCCGGCGACACCCTCCACGTCACGGCCGCCGTGACGGAGCTGGAGCAGGGCGATCCCCATCCCGACGACGACACCGCCGCCCTGCACCTGCCCGTGGCCGCCGACGCCGACCTGGCCGTGGCCCTGGCCGCGGGCGCCGCCCGCGCGGACGTGGGGGACACCCTGACCTGGACCGTCGCGCTGACGAACCACGGCCCCAGCGCCGCCGCCGGCGTGGCCGTGGCCGATTCCCTGCCGACGGGCATGTCGCGCCTGGACGCCGCGCCCGGCCAAGGATCCTACGACGCGGCCGCCGGCCTCTGGACCGTGGGCGATCTGGCGGCCGACGCGACGGCCCAGCTCGTCCTGCGCGCCGTGGTCCTCGCCGGCACGGGCGGCGCCGACCTGACCGCCGCCGCGTCCGTGGCCGCTTCCAGCGTGGGCGACCGCGATCCCGCCAATGACCGCGCCGCCGCGTCCGTCCACGTCAACGGCGCCGACCTGGTCCTGGACGGCTGGCTGGACGTGACCGAGGCGGGGGAGGGCGACGAGGTCATCGTGACCTTCGCCGTGAGCAACCTGGGGCCGGATCCGGCGTCGGGCGTGGCGCTCCTGGACTCCCTGCCCGCCGGCCTGAGCTACGTGAGCCACACGCCGCCGGGCGAGTCGTACACGGATCTGGGCGACGGCGTCTGGCGCTGGGACGTGGGCGCCGTGCAGCCCGGCACGCCGCGCGTGCTCTTCCTGCGCACCCGGGTGGACGCCGGCACCACCGGCGCCGCGCTGCGCCACGCCGCGGCCGTGACGCCCGGCGCCGAGGAGGATCCGGATCCCGCCAACAACGCGGTGGCCGACCTCATCCAGGTGGTGGGCGCCGACGTGGGCCTGACCTGCACGGTGGAACCCGCCGTGGCCGCCGAGGGCGACACCGTGCGCGCCCGTCTGGTGGTGGCCAACGCCGGTCCCCTGGCCGCCCACGGCGTGACCGTGACGGTGACGCACCACGCCAAGCTGGAGCTGCTGGGCGCGACGCCCGAGGGCGTCTTCGAGGCGGCCACCGGCCGCTGGAGCGCCGGCTCGGTGGCCGCGGGCGCCGCCGACACCCTGACCCTGGACCTGCGCGTGGCCGAGCTCAGCGGCGGCCTGGCCCTGGACGTGGCCGGCGCCGTGACCCAGCTCGTGGAGGTGGATCCCACGCCGGACGACGCCGCCGCCGCGGCTGCGGTGACCGTGGCCGTGCCGGGCAGCGGCCGCCTCCTGCTCAGCGCCCTGCCCGTGGCCGACGCCGTGGTCTGGCCCCTGGACGAGCCCGTGGACCTGCTGCGCCTGCAGGCCGTGAACTGGTCCGTGCGCACGGACACCCTGCAGACGCTGGCCTTGACCGACGCCGCCGTGCTGGACGGCCAGCCCGCCGGCGCGGCCGCGTGGCAGGGCCTGGAGCTCTGGCGCGACGAGCCCGACGGCTGGAGCCTGCTGCGCACGCTGGACGATCCCTTCGGCGCCAAGGCGGCCGTGGCGGACCTGGGCCTGGTCTTCGCGCCCGGCGACACCATGCGCCTCGCCGTGCGCGGCGCCGCGTCCGCCGCCGCGTCGGACAGCACCCGCCTGGCCGTGAGCCTGGACAGCCCGCAGGCCCTGGGCTTCGGCTCGCCGGTGACGGTGGAGGCGGAGTGGCCTCTGGCCACGGCGGCGTCGATCCGCGTGGACGGGTTCGTGGCGGCCCAGGCCGCGGTGCATCCCGTGGCCGCGGCCGTGGTGCCCCCCGGCGCCGCGCGCCGTCTGGCCCTGGACCTGACCCTGCCGGCCGACGGCGCCCGCGCCACGATCCTGCAGGACCTCCAGCTCGTGAACCTGGGCACGGCCCAGCCGGTGGTGGACGTGGCCCGCCTGGAGGTCTGGGCCGACGCCGGCGACGCCGCCCTGACCCCGGCCACCGACATCCTCCTGGGCGAGGCCGTGTGGACCGGCGACCGCTGGCGCCTCTCCGGCTTGAGCCAGGCCGTGGGTCCCCAGGGACTGCGCCTCTTCGTGTCCTGCGACGCCGCCTCGGCGGCCGACGGCCAGCGCAGCCTGCGCCTGGCGGTCCCCATGGACGGCGTGAGCGTGCAGGGCGGCAACGACGGCCCCCTGGACGCGGCCCTCGCCAACCCCTTCACCCTGCAGATGGGCGGCTCGGACCGGCTCTTCATGGCCGCCGTGAGCCGTCCCTGGCGCGTGGTCCAGCCCGACGGCGCGGAGGAGCTCCTGCTCCACCTCACCGCCACCAACACCTACGCGGAGCCGCGGACGCTGCAGTCGCTGCGCCTGACCGGCGACGTGCGCTCGCCCTGGACCGACGATCCCGCGGTGCTGGACGCCGTGGTGGCCCAGCTCGTGCTGCGCGCCGACGCCGACGGCGACGGCGAGCCCGGCGCGGACGACCCCATCCTGGGCGCCGTGTCGCTCTCGGAGGGCGAGGCCGTGTTCGGCGGCCTGGCCTGGAGCGTGGAGCCCGCCACCACCCGCCACCTCTTCGTGAGCGCCCGCCTGGCGCCCGACCTGGCCGCCGACGGCGACGACGTGGCCGTGCACGTGGCCAGCGCCGTGGACGTGCAGCTGGACGCCGACGCCGACGTGTCGGCCGCCTGGCCCCTGGACGGCGGCGGCGGCCTGCGCGTGGACGGCCTGCTGGCGCGCCGCGTGACGGTGCGCCCCGGCGCCACGGCCATGGCCCCGCCCGGCGCCGCGGACCGCCTGGTGCTGGACGTGCGCGTGCCCGGCAACGGCCACGCCGCCGACGTGCTCAACACCCTGGTCCTGGAGAACCGCGGCAGCGCGGCGCCGTCGGACCTGGCCGCGCTGCGCCTCTGGCGCGACGGCGGCGACGACGCCTTCGACGCCGGCGCCGACGGCGGCGACGACGTGGCCCTGACGAACCTGACCTCGCAGTTCGGCGCCTGGACCGCCGCCTCTCTGGGCCTGGACGTGCCCGCCGCGGGCGTGCGCCTCTACGTGGCCGCCGATCTGGCCGCCGGCGCCGCCGACTCCGCCACCGTGGACCTGGCGGTGCCCCTGGGCGGCCTGGGCTACGCCTCGGACGACGACGGTCCCCTGGACCTGGCCGTCCCCGCCGGCCGCGTGCTCATGGTGGGCGACGGCGCCCTGCTCGCCGACCTCGCGCTGACCCCCGCGGAGGCGCTGGTGGGCCAGGACCTGCAGCTTGTCCTCCAGGTGCGCAACACGGGCCTGGACACGGTCTCCGGCGTGACGCCCCGGCCCCTCAGCCTGACCGGCGACGGCGCCGTGGAGGTGGTCGCCGGCCCGGCGCCCGCGGCTGCGGACCTGGCGCCCGGCGCCTTGGCGTCCTTCGTCTGGACCCTGCGCGGCGCGCAAGCCGGTCATGTCACGGTGGGCGCGTCCGCCGCCGGCCTGGATCCCCTGGGCGCCGTCATGGCCACGCCGGTGCTGACGGCGCCGGAGCTGCGCATCGTCCAGCCGGCGCCGAGCCTCGTGCTGACGGTGGTCTCCCAGCTCCCGTTCGCCGTGAACGGCGGCCAGCCCGACGTCAACGCCCTGACCCTGACCCTGCACCACCCCGGCGACGCCGCAGCCTCGCCCGTGCGCCTGGACAGCCTGCGCGTGCGGGTGGAGGACGGGACCGGAGCGCCGGTGGATGCCGCCGCCGTGGTGGGCCGCGCCTCCCTGCGCGCCGACGGCGCCCTGCTGCTGGCCGCCGTGCCCGAGCCCGGCGCCGGCCACGTGCTGCCGCTGGCGCCCGCATCGCCGCCCCTGCTCGCTCCCGGCGGCACCCTGGTGCTGACCCTGGCCGTGGACGTGGCCCAGGTGGCCCCCGGCATGCAGTTCCGCTTCCTGATCGATGCCGACGCCCTGGCCGTGCACGACGCCGTGGCCGGCGCCGCGGTGGCCGTGGAGCCGGCGTCGGGCGCGTATCCCGCCGCTTCGGCCCTGACCCGCGTGGTGGCCGGCGCGCCGCCGCTGCAGGCGTCGATCGCCGGCGTCGGCACGGAGCAGGCCGCCCGCGGCCAGACGGCCGTGCCCCTGGGGCTGCTGCGCCTGGAGAACCCCGGCGATCCCGAGCTGGGCGCCGCCATCGAGGTGGGTCTGCTGCGCCTGGGCCTGACCGATGCCGACGGCGCACCCCTGGCCGCCTTGGGCGCCGTGGCCACCGCCGTGGAGCTGCGCCGCGACGGTGTGCTCGCCGCGCGCCGCCTCGTGGCTCCATCGGACACCGTGCTGATCCTCACGCCCGACACGCCGCTGGACGTGGCCCCGGGCGAGCCCCTGGAGCTGACGGTGCTGGCGGATCTGTCCGCCGACGCGCCGCTGGCCCCGTTCCGCCTCCAGGCCGTCGCCACGGAGCTCTGGGACGTGCGCGACGCCAACTCCGGCGTGCCGGTGGACGTGACTCCCGTGGACCCGCCCCTGCTCGCCGACCCGGTGGCCGTGGTGCAGCCCGCCGCCCTGGCCCATCTGGGCGGACGCACCCTGGGCTTGAGCGTGCTGACCGCCGGCGCCGCGGATCAGCCCCTGCTGGAGTGGACCGTGCGCCATCCCGGCGCCGTCGGTCTGGCTCCCGTGCGCGTGGACAGCCTGGCCCTGACCTGCCTCGACGCGCGCGGCGATCTCCTGGACCCCGCCGCCGTCCTCACCGGCGTGACCGTGCGCGCCGCCGGCGTGGACCTGACCGTGGCGGAGGTGGCCTCCGACCCTGCCGGCCGCCTGCGCCTGGCCCTGCCCGCGGCCCTGGTCGAGCCCGGCGCCACCCTCGCGCTGACGCTCCTGGCCGACGTGCGCGCCGACGCCCTGGCCGACACCTTCCGCCTGGTCTCGGACCTGGCCGACGTGCGCGTGGTGGACTCCCTGCTGGCCGTACCGGTGCCCCTGACCGCCGACGCCGGCGCCGTGCTGCCCCTCACCACCGGCCTGCGCCAGGTCCAGATCGCCGCCGACGAGCTGCTGGTCTCCGCCTGGGACCGCATGCCCGCCGCTCTCGCGGCCCTGGGCGACGCGTTCCCCGTCCTGGGCCTGGAGCTGGTCAACGCCGCGCCGGCCAGCGCCGGCGATCTGGTGCTGACCGACCTGCGCCTGGCCCTGACGTCCACCGGCGCCGGCAAGGCCGCCGCGGCCGCGGGCACCATGGTGGCGGAGGTCGTGGTGGTCCACGGCGGCGACGTGTGGGCGAGCAGCGGCGCCCTGACGCCCGGCGACAGCCTGGTGGCCGTGAGCGGCGCCACGCCGCTGCTGCTGGCGCCGGGCCGTACGGAGCCCCTGGAGATCCGTCTGGTGCTGGCCGACGGCGTGGCCGACGGCGGCCTGGTGGCCGCCCTGGACCTGGACGGCCTGAGCGTGCGCCAGCCCGAAGGCGCGCTGGTGCCGGTGGACGTGCGCGCCGCCTCGGGCCAGGCCTTCCCGCTGGTGACGCAGGCGGGCACGGTGTCGGCGGCGTCGCTGGAGTCCAGCTACAGCAACTTCCCCAACCCCTTCGCGGCAGGACGCGCGGCCACCACCTTCGTCTTCGCCCTGCCCGCGCCCGGGCGCGTGAGCCTGCGCGTGTTCACGCCGCGCGGCGAGCCCGTGCGCACCCTGCTGGACGGGGAGGAACGCGCCGCCGGCCTGCATCAGGACGTGGTCTGGGACGGCCGCAACGGCCAGGGCGACGTGGTGCGCAACGGCGTGTACGTGGCCGAGATCGTGGTGCGGTCCGTGGACGGCGCCGTCACCCTGCGGCGCAACGTGGCGGTGGTGCGATGAACGCCCGCCTGCGCCGCCTCGCCGCGCTCCTGCTCCTGACCCTGCTGGCCGCGCCCGTCCGCGCCGCCGACGACGGCGGCCTGCGTTCGGTCTTCGCCCTGGGCGCCGGCAACCGCGCCCTGGCCCTGGGCGGTGCCTACGCCGCCGTGGCCGATGACGCCAGCGCCGCCCTCTGGAACCCGGCCGGCCTCGCGGCCCTGGACCGCCGCCGCTTCGAGGCCACGCACACGGACCTCTTCGGCATGGGCTATTCGGAGCAGTACGCGTCCCTGGGGCTGCCGTCGTGGCGCTGGGGCGTCACGTCGCTGACCCTGCGCCTGTTCGGCGTGGACGGCATCGAGCACCGCGACGACCGCAACGTGCTGCTGGACTCGGACCTCGCGGACCAGGAGCTGGAGCTCACCCTGGCCCACGCGCGCCGCCTGCGTCCGGGCCTGGACGTGGGCCTGGGCGTCAAGCTGCAGCGCCAGCAGCTCGCCGGCTACAGCGGCGGCGCCATCGGCCTGGATCTGGGCCTGCTGGTGCATCCGCTGGACCTGGTGTCGCATACCCGCAGCGAGGGCGGCTGGACCCTGGGCCTCGCCGTGCGCAACCTGCTGGAGCCCACCATCCGCCTGGACCAGGACCCGGTGCCTGATCCCCGCGCCGTGCGCGTGGGCACCGCTTGGCAGGGCGCCCTGAGCGGGTCCCTGGGCGGCCTGCTGAGCGTGGACCTGGAGCAGACGGCCGGCATGGATCCACGTCTGCACGCCGGGGCGGAGCTCGCGCTGGACCGCACCGCCGCCCTGCGCGCCGGTCTGCTGGACGGCACGCTGACCGCGGGCTTCGGCCTGCAGTGGCGGGGCGTGGCGGTGGACTTCGCCTTCGAGGACCACCGCTTCGGCGCGGTGAAGCGGCTGGGCGTGAGCCTGCTGCAGGGCGAGCCCGTGGCGCAGGTGCGGGCCCGCAAGCTGGCCCAGGCCGAGGCCGCCCGCGAGCGCGAGCTGGCCGAGGCCTTCGCCGCCACCGAACGCCGCCGCCGCGACCAGCTCCTGGCCGAGGCGCGCGACGCCCTCGCCTCCGGCCTCCACGACCAGGCCCTCAACGTGCTGGGCATGGCCCGCGCCCTGGATCCCGAGTCCGAACCCGCCCGCGACCTGGAGATCTCCGTGCTGCGCGACCTGGCGAAGACCCAGGAGCAGCAGGGCAAGGCCGACCTGGCCGAGATCTCCCTTGGCCGCCTGCTCGCCGTGCGTCCCCACGACGTGCCGGCCCAGGCGGACCTGGAGCGCCTGCGCGCCGAGGCGGCCGCCCGCAACAAGCGCACCGTGGAGATCCAGGCCCTGTTCGAAGCGGGTCTGGACGCCTTCGCCGCCGACGACCTGGACACCGCCGACGCCCGCTTCCGCGACGCCCTGCGCCTCAACCCCGAGGACCGCGACGTGGAGGCCATGCTGGACCGCGTGGCCCGCGCCCGCGACCAGCGCCGCCAGATGCAGGCCGACGAGGTGCGCAGCCTCACGCGCGCCGGCCTGGTGGACGAGGCCGCGCGCACCCTGGACGATCTGGCCGCCGCCGGCGCCGACGCGGACCTGGTGGCCGGCCTGCGCGGAGCCCTGGACGAGGCCCGCCGCCTGCGCGACGCCGAGCGCGAGCTCCGTCGCCGCGACCAGGCCCGCGCCGCCGAGCTGGCCGCCATGGACGGAACGCCTCAAGCCGCGCCTCCCGCGGCCGATGCTGGCAGTGGCGCCCCCGCCCTGGCCCCGGCCCGCCGGGCCGAGCTGGAGCGCCTGGCCGCCCGCGCCCGCGACCTCTACGCCGCCGGCGACGTGGAGGAGGCCGTCCGGCTCTGGGAGCTGGTCTGGTCCGAGGATCCGGCCAACCCCGCCGTGCGGGACGCCCTGCGGCAGGAGTACCTGTCGCGCGGCATGGAGCACTTCTCGGCCGGCCGCCTGGACCAGGCGGTGGCGAGCTGGGAAGAGGCCCTGCGCGTGGATCCGCAGGACCGCCGCGTGCGCTCCTACCTGGACCGGGGCCGCCAGCAGCTCGCACGCATCCGCCGTCTGCAGGCCGACGACGGGAACTGAACGAACGAAGGACCGCCGTGACTCACACGCCGCCCGACACCGCCGCCCGCCCGCGCCGCACCCTCAGCCTGAGGGTGCTGCTGAGCGCCGCCGCGGCGCTCCTGGTCGCCCTGACCGCGGTGGGCCTGGGCTGGATGGCCGAGCGCAACCTGCGCGCCACCATGACCTCCGAGATCCACAGCCGTCTGGCCCTGGAGGCCGGCAACCTGGCCAACCTGGGCTCCGACGCGCTGCTGGACGACTTCCCCGAACTCCTGCTCATGCCCGTGGTGCAGCAGTCCCTGCGCGAGCGCCCGGAGCTGGCCTTCATGACCGTGGTGGACCGCTCCGGCCGCGTCCAGGGCGACGCCGATACGCGCCGCCTCAACCAGGACTTCGCCATGCCCGCGGGCGTGGACCAGGACCTGGGCGAGCGCGACGGCGCGGTGCTGCGCCAGGGCGCCGGCCTCATCGTGGCCTCGGCGCCCATCCGTCACGGCGCGGAGGAGCTGGGCCTGGCCCACGTGGGCCTGCGCCGCAGCTACCTGGACCAGGCCGTGGCCCGCTCCCGCCGCGACCTGCTGCTGCTGGCCGCGGTGCTGCTGGTGGCGGCGTCGGCCGTGGCCGGGCTGCTCATGTCCGTGGTGCTGCGCCCCGTCTCGGCCCTGCGCGACGGCCTGGAGCGCATCGGCCGCGGCGACCTGGACACCCCCATGCAGCTGCGCGACCGCACGGAGCTGGGCCTGCTGGCCGACACGGTCAACGCCATGGCCGGCCGCATCCGCGACTCCCAGCAGCAGCTCATCGAGAAGGAGCGCCTGGACCACGAGATGGAGCTGGCACGCCGCATCCAGGCCTCGCTCATGCCCGACGCGCGCGTGCGCGCGGGGCGCTTCTTCGGCACCGGGCTCTTCGAGTCCGCGGCCGAGGTGGGCGGCGACTTCTTCGACGTCTACGAACTGCCCGGCCACCGCCTGGGCGTGTTCGTGGCCGACGTGGCGGGCAAGGGGCTGGGCGGCTGCCTGGTCACCTCCATGCTTTCGGCCCTGGTGCGCACCCACCGCGAGACCATCGCCTCGCCGCGCGACCTGCTGTCCCGCCTGGACGCCGACCTGAACGGCTACCTGGAGCCCGGCGTCTTCGTGACCGCCCTCTGCGGCGTGCTGGACACGGCCAGCGGCCGTTTCGTCTTCGCGTCGGCGGCCCACTGCCCGCTGCTGCTGGCCCGCGCCGGCATCGGCGAGGTGGAGACCTACCGCACCGAGGGCGTGCCCCTGGGCATCCTGCCCCACGACATCGTGGACCAGAGCCTGCAGGACCACACGGTGCTGCTGTCCCCGGGCGATCTGGCCCTGGTCTACACCGACGGCCTGACCGAGGCCCCCCGCCGCCAGGACGACGAGCAGCTCGGCGAGCAGCGCGTGATCGAGATCCTGGCGCGCGAGGCCGGCGGCGGCGCCCGGCACCTGCTGGAGTCCCTGCGCGACACGGTGACGCGCTGGGAGGGCTCCAAGGTCCACGCCGACGACCTGACCCTCCTGCTGGTGGGCTGCGACCGCTCGGCCGCCCCCCAGCCCGGCCCCGCGCCCGCGTCCGCGCTGCCCCGCTCCGCCGCACCGGCGCCGCAGCAGCGCCGCGGCCTGGTGGACCTCACCAGCGAGGCGGACCTCCAGGCCGCGGTGGCCGACGCTCCCCACTTCGCCGTGGGCCGCGACGCCGTGCAGGTGGAGGATCTGGAGGCCTGGCTGACCCGCGCCGGCTGCCCCGAGGTGCCGCGCTGCACCCACGCCCTCTACGAGTACCTGTCCAACGTGCAGGAGCACGGCTCTCTGCCCACCCTGCGCAAGGGCGCCGACGCGTGGTTCGTGCCCGCGGACCGCGGCGGTCCCCTGGCCGGACGCCTCCTGGTGCGCGACCGCGGCCGCGCCTGTCCGCCCGACTCCGTCCCCACGCCCGATCTGGACGATCCCGAGGTCCGCAGCCGCGGCCGCGGCCTGGGCTGGGAGCTGATCCGCCTCGTCCTGGACGATCTGGACTACGCCGTCGTCCCGGCCGTGGGCAACCTGTGCCTGATGACCCCCGGCGCCCCGGCGCCCGTCCCGGAGGACCACCATGTCTGACGCCCTTTCCCTGCGGCACGACGTGCGCGACGGCGTGACCGTCCTGACCGTGAGCGGCACCCTGGACGCCGTCACCTCCACCGCCTTCCGCGAGCGCTGCCTGGCCCTGCTGCCCGACGCCGCGGGCGGCCTTGTGGTGGACATCGCCGCGGTGCCCTTCGTGGCCAGCAGCGGCCTGGGCACCTTCCTGCTCGTGAGCGAGAAGGCGCGGACCATGGGCCGCCCCGTGGTGGTGTCCGGCGCCAACCGCAACGTGCGCGACGTGCTGGCCATGATGAACCTGGTGCGCTTCCTCAAGCTCCAGCCCGACGTGGAGTCGGCCCTGGCGGAGATCGCCGCCGCCAGTCCGGCCTGACCCGCTCCCATTTCCGCCTGACGACGACGCGCGGCCCGGCTATGCTGGGCCGCGTCCGTATTTCCCGTGCCGAGGAGAGGTGGAGGGGTGGAGCCCACGTCCGACGCGATCCTGCAGCGCCTGCTCGACGCCGACGGCGCCGCGGCCGTGACGTCCGCCGCCGCCGACGACGCCTCGCCCCATCCGTCGGCCCAGGCGGAGCTGCGCGCGCGCTTCGGACCCGAGGGCGCGCGGCTGGTCCTGCGCCTGGCCGAGGGCCGCCGCAAGGCCCGCCGCAAGTTCCCCGACGCCGACCGCCTGCTCTTCACCCCCGAGCTGGCCGAGCAGGCCACGCCCCATCCCGTGGCCGCCCGCCGCGCCGAGCGCCTGGCCGGCCGCGGACCGCTGCTGGACCTGGGCTGCGGCGCCGGCGGCGATCTGACCCGCGCCGCGCTGGCGGGCCTTTCGGTGGCGGGACTGGAGCGCGACCCTCTGGCTGCGGCCCTCGCCCGCTTCAACCTCGCGGCCGTGGGCGGCGCCGGCCAAGTCCTCGCCGCCGAGTTCCCCGCCGCCGCGCCGCCGCCCCACGCCGTGCTCTTCGCCGATCCCGCCCGCCGCGCCGGCGCCCGCGGCCCGGCCGGCCAGCGCCGCCTCACCCGGCCCGAAGACCTGCGCCCGCGCCCGTCGGAGCTGCGCCCGCTGCTGGCGGCGGCGCGCGCCTGGGCCGTGAAGTGGGGGCCGGGCCTGGATCTCTCCGCGGCGGCCATGGGCGCGCCGGGGGCGCTGCTGGAGGGCCTGCCGCCGTCGGTCTGGAGCCTGCAGGTCACGAGCTGGAACGGCGCCGTGCGCGAGGCCGCCTTCTGGGGCGGGGAGGCCGCGGCGGCCGGCCCCGAGGCCGTGGTCCTCAGCGGGCCCGTGGACGCCGTCCGGGCCTGGACGTCCATCGGCGACCCGGACGCCCCGCCGCCCCCGTCGAGCCCGCCCCGCGACTGGATCCACGAGCCCGACGGCGCCCTGCTGCGCGCCGGCCTCATGAACCACCACGCCCGCGCCCGCGGCCTGGGGCTGCTCGCCGCCGGCATCGCCTACCTCACGGCCGACGCCCCCGCCGCCGACCCCGGCACCCGCGCCTGGCGCCGTCTGGAGACCCTGCCGTGGTCGCGCCGCGGCCTCAGGCAGCGCCTGCGCGGGCTGGACTGCGGCCGCGTGGACGTGAAGGTGCGCGGCCTGGACCTCGCCCCTGAGCGCGTGCGCGCGGGCCTGGACCTGCGCGGACAGCGCGCCCTTGTCCTGATCCTCCATCGCGGCGATGATGGCGCCGTGGTCCACATCTGCCTGCCGCCTTCGGAGGAGTCCGCCCCGTGACCGTCCTGCATCCCCTCGACTGGGCCGTGGTGGCCGTCTACGTGATCGGCACCGTGGCCCTGGGCCTGGCCTTCCGCCGACGTGCCAGCCGCTCGGCCGAATCCTACTTCCTGGCCGGACGCTCCCTGCCCTGGTGGGTGCTGGGCACCAGCATGGTGGCCACCACCTTCGCCGCCGACACGCCCCTGGCCGTGACCGGCTTCGTGCGCGAGCACGGCATCTGGTACAACTGGTTCGGCTGGCACTACGTGCTGGCGCAGATCCTGGCGGTGTTCCTCTTCTCGCGCTTCTGGCGCCGCGCCGGCGTGATCACGGACAACGAGCTCATCGAGATGCGCTACAGCGGCCGGCCCGCCGCGGCCCTGCGCGCCTTCAAGGCCGCGTACTTCTCCATCCTCTACAACCTGATCGTCATGGGCTGGGTGCTGGCGGGGCTGGGCACGGTGGCCGAGACGGTGCTGGGCGTGCCGCGCACCACGGCCATCCCCGTGGGGGCGGCGCTGGCGTTGAGCTACGCGCTGCTCTCCGGGTTCTGGGGCGTGGTGATCACCGACGTGCTGCAGTTCGGCCTGGCCATGTTCGGCGCGGTGGCCCTGGCCGCGAGCGCGGTGGGGAAGGTGGGCGGCCTGGCCGAGCTCAAGGCGCGCGTCGCGGCGCTGCCCCAGGCGGCCGAGATCACCGCCATGATCCCCGGCGGCGACCTCACGCTGGACTCCAGCCTGGTCCAGTTCCTCATCTTCATCACCATCATGTGGTGGGCCAGCCACAACGCCGACGGCGGCGGCTACCTCATCCAGCGCATGGCCGCCGCCCGCGACGAGCGCCACGCCCGCGCCGCCACCCTGTGGTTCGCCGTGGCCAACAACGCCGTGCGCTACTGGCCCTGGATCCTGACCGCCCTGGCCTCGCTGGTCCTGGTGCCCGCGGTGCCGGAAGGCGCCAGCCAGGAATCCGCCTATCCCATCCTCATGCGCCAGGTGCTGGGGCCGGGCCTGCTGGGCGTGATGCTGGTGTCGTTCTTCGCCGCGTTCATGTCCACCATCGACACGCATCTGAACTGGGGCGCCAGCTACCTGGTCAACGACCTCTACCGCCGCTTCTGGCGCCGCGGCGCCGGCGACCGCGAGACCGTGCTGGTCTCCAAGGTCTGCGTGGCGACGCTGCTGGCGGCGGCGGTGCTGGTGGCCCTGGCGCTCACCTCCATCGGCAAGGCCTGGCTGTTCGTGTGGGCCATGGGCGCGGGCATCGGGCCGGTGCTGATCCTGCGCTGGTTCTGGTGGCGCATCAACGCGTGGAGCGAGATCGCGGCGCTGGCGTCGTCGGTGGTGGTGGCCGTGGGGTTCGAGGTGGCCGCGGCCGTGCAGGCGGGCCCGGAGTACCGGCTGTTCTCCACGCCGCTGACGGTGGGCGGCTTCGCCCTGGCCACGCACCACAAGGCGCTGATCCTGGTGCCGGTGTCCGTGATCAGCTGGGTGACCATCACCTTCCTCACCCGCCCCGCGGACCCGGCGCGCCTGCGCGAGTTCGTCACGCGCGTGCGGCCGGGCGGCTGGTGGGGACCGGTCGCGGCATCGCTGCCGGACCTGCGCCACGACGGCCTGGGCCGCCGCACCCTGGGCCTGTGGGCCGCGGGCGTGGCGCTGGTCTACGGGCTCACCTTCGGCATCGGCCAGCTGCTGATCGGCAGCCCGCTCAAGGGCGCGCTGCTGCTGGCGGCGGCGGCCGCGGGGGCCGTGGTCACGGCGCGGGAGCTGCGGCGGTCGTAGCGGGGATCAGGCGTCGGGCGCGGCGGGCAGGTCGAAGCGGAAGCAGGCGCCCTGGCCGGAGCGGCTCTCCACCGTGAGCTCGCCGCCGTGGGCCTGGATGATGCGGTGGGCGATGGCCAGGCCCAGGCCCGAGCCGCGGTCCTTGCCGGTGCGGCTCTTGTCCGCCGTGTAGAAGCGCTCGAAGACGTGGGGGAGGTCCTCGGCGGCGATGCCCGCGCCGTCGTCCTGCACGGACACGGGCACGCGGGCGCCGGCGGGCCCCAGGGTCACGGTCACGCGGCCGCCCGGCCGGTTGAACTTCACGGCGTTGTCCACCAGGTTCTGCAGCACCTGCGCCACGCGCACGGGATCGGCCATCACGCCGGTGGCGCCGCCCTCCACCTTCAGCTCCAGCGCCACGCCGGCGGCCTGGGCCTTCACCTCCAGGCGGCGGATCACGTCGTCCGCCAGCTCCTCCAGGCCGAAGGGCTCCGGCCGCGTCTCGGCGCGGCCGCTGTCCAGCTGGCTCAGCTCGAAGAGGCGCTCCACCAGACCGTCCAGGTTGTCCAGGTTGCTGGTGATGGTCTGCAGCTGGCGCTCGCGGTCCGCCGTCGGCAGGTCCTCCCAGCGCAGCAGGAAGCTCTCCACGTAGCTGCGCAGGGTGGCCAGGGGCGTGCGCAGGTCGTGGCTCACGTTGGCCACCAGGCGGGTGCGGTAGTCCTCCGCGGCCTTCAGCTCGCCGATGGTGGCGGAGAGCCGGTCGGCCAGCTTGTTGAAGCCCTGGCCCAGGCGCGCGATCTCGTCCTGGCCCCCCAGGTCGCTGCGGCGGGAGAAGTCGCCCTCGCGGAAGCCGGCCATGTCGCGTCCCAGGCGGCGCAGGCGGCGCGACACGAACGCCAGCAGCAGCACGCCCACGGCGAAGGAGGTGAGCAGCACCGCGGCGCCGCCGGCCAGCAGGCGGGTGCGGTTCTCGCTCTCGAGCATCTCCAGATCCACTTCCAGGGGCCGGAAGGTGGCCACCAGCCAGCCCTCGGAAGGCGCGTCCGCGCCGGTGCGCAGGGGCCGCACCGCGGTGATGCGGTTGACGTAGGCGTCCAGGTCGGCGGGATCGGGATAGCTGGTGAAGTCCCAGGACTCCAGGCTCATGCTGTCCAGCAGGGCGGGGGCCACGGTGCGCACCACGGCGGCCAGGGTGTCGGGGTGCGTCGATGCGGCCACGCGCCCGTCCCGCGCCACCACGGCCATCTCCGCCTCGAAGCCGTCGATGCGGCGGCCGTAGGGCTCCAGCACCGCCGCCAGTCCGGCGGGATCGTCCACCACGGGGCGCAGCAGCAGCGCCAGGCTGTCCATCTCCACGTCGCGGTGCCGGTCGTACCACTCGCGCTCGCCCTCGGCCCACTGGGGCCCGTAGAGGGTGCGGTCCACCCACACCGTGTAGCCCGCGAAGACCAGCGCCAGCAGCACGAAGAAGGCCGCGGCGATCCGGAAGTGCAGGCTGCGGAACACGGCGGACACGCGGGCTCCTCGCTAGAACTCGTCGGTGAACCGGTAGCCCAGTCCCCACACGGTGAGGATGAAGCGCGGCCGGTTGGGGTTGTGCTCCACCTTGGCGCGCAGGCGGTTCACGTGCGAATTGACGGTGTGCTCGTACACGTCGGAATCCTGATCCCACACCAGGTCCAGGAGCTGGCGGCGGGAGAAGGTGCGGCCCGGCTTGGCGGCCAGGGTGTAGAGCAGCTCGTACTCCTTCAGCGTCAGCTTCACGGCCTCGCCGTCCAGCGTGACCTTGCGCTTGGCGTTGTCGATGCGCAGGGCGCCGTACTCCAGCACCCGGTCCTGCTCGCCGCCGGCGGCGATGGCCCGCGCCAGCTCGATGCGGCGCAGCAGCACCTTCATGCGCGCGGTCAGCTCGCGCAGGCTGAAGGGCTTGGTCATGTAGTCGTCGCACCCCAGCTCCAGGCCCAGCACCTTGTCGGCCTCCTCGCCGCGGGCGGTGAGCATGAGCACGGGGGTGTGGTGGTCGCGTTCGCGGATGGCGCGCAGCACGTCCAGGCCCGAGCGGCCGGGCAGCATCCAGTCCAGCAGGATCAGGTCCCAGCCGTCCTGGAAGCGGCGCACGCCCTCGTCCCCGTCGTGGACCACGCCCACCTCGAAACCCTCGCTGCGCAGGTGGAGGGCCACGACCTCGGTCAGGTCCCGGTCGTCCTCCACCAGCAGCACGCGCCTGGGGCGTTCCTCATGAGCCATGACGTCCCCCGAAATGGAGCGGATCAACATCTGCGAAGATTGTGACACGGAATTCTCACGAACGTATCACGGCGTGTCACGCAAGAACTTGCGCGATTCCGCGGCCGCTGGCCAGCAGGGATTCGACGCCTCGGGACATCGGCCGGAAATATGATTCTTTCGTGATTCTTTCGTGAGATCGGAGGGCTACTGTGAGCCTGTGCCCGTTGATCGCGATCGCGGGCACGTTCGCAGGGACCGGGCATGAGTTTTTGGCTCGCCGCTCGGATTCCAGGACTCGGGGCCACCGGCGGGGGTTGCCCCGAGTTTTTTTATCGGAACGTGACGAAGTCGTGATCTTCCCCCTCTATGCTCCTTCCATCGCATCTCGCCCGCGCTCTCCCTCTCCGGAGACGACGACGGACCCAGCGATGGCATCAGGTTTCGCAGCCGGTCGCGGCGCGACTGCCGAGCAGGGGGAAAGCGGGCGACACATCGACGCCGGGGCCACGGCCGCGGCGGCGTGAGAACCGGGACTCCGGCGGGGGAGTCCCGGTTTTTTCATGCGCAACAATCGCGCGGACAGCGCGTCCTTGCCGGGCCGGCCGCGCCCCCGTATCCTGGCGGCCGTGCCACCCGACTCCCGAAATCCCCGAGAGGAGCGCCATGTCGGCCATCCTGGAGATCCGCGGCCTGCGCAAGAGCTACGGCGACGTGCACGCCGTGCGCGAGGTCAACCTGTCCATCCCGCGCGGCAGCATCTACGGCTTCCTGGGCCCCAACGGCGCCGGCAAGACCACCACCATCCGCAGCATCATGAACATCCTGGTGCCGGACGGCGGTCAGATCCTCTTCGACGGGCAGCCGCTCACGCGCCAGCGCCTGGACCGCATCGGCTACCTGCCGGAAGAGCGCGGCCTCTACCGCAAGATGACCTGCCTGGACCAGCTCGTGTTCCTGGGCCAGCTCAAGAGCCTGGACCGCGGCGACGCCCGCGAGCGCGGCCGCCGCTGGCTGGAGCGCGTGGACCTGGCCGCGTGGGCGGACCGCAAGGTGGACGCCCTGAGCAAGGGCATGCAGCAGAAGGTGCAGCTCGCCGCCACCTTCCTCTTCGACCCGGACCTGGTGATCCTGGACGAGCCCTTCAGCGGCCTGGACCCCCTGAACGTGGAGATCATGCGCGACATCATCCGCGAGCAGAACGACCGCGGCTGCACCATCATCTTCTCCACCCACATGCTGGCTCAGGCGGAGCGTCTCTGCGACCACATCTGCCTGATCGAGGGCGGCGAGGTGGTCGTGGACGGCACCATCGACCGCGTGCGCGACCGCTTCCCCCAGGACAGCGTGCGGGCCGCCTACCCCGACGGCGTGGCCATGCCCCAGACCCTGCCCGGCGTCACGCGCATCGAGCGCGACGAGAACGCCTGGCGCCTCACCCTGGCCGAGGGCGCCGACCCCCAGCAGGTGCTGGACGCCCTGCGCGCCCACGGCCCGGTGACGCTCTTCGCCGCGCACCGGCCCAGCCTGGACGAGATCTTCCTCACCGCCGTGCGTCAGCGCCGCGGCGCCGCCAAGGAGGCCGTGCGATGAAGCTGCTCGCCATCATCCGCCGCGAGTACCTGGAGCGCGTGAAGAGCAAGGGCTTCGTGATCAGTACGCTGCTCATCCCGTTCCTCATGTCGCTGACCATCGTGGTCCCCATGCTCATGTCCGAGAAGGTGGAGGAGCACCACGCCGTGGCCGTGCTGGACCCCGAGGGCGGCTGGTTCGAGGCCCTGGACCAGGTCATCAAGACCAGCTACGAGGGCAAGGTGGACCTGGTCCCCATCCGCCTGGAGGGGCGCCCCGTGGAGGAGGGGATCGCCGACATCGAGGACATGATCCGCACCAAGGCCGTGGACGGCGGCCTGGTCTTCGGCTCGGGCTTCCAGCAGGAGCCACGGCTGCGGTACTACGTGAAGTCGGTGTCCGCCGGCCTGGCCAGCGAGACCCTGCGGCCCGCGGTGAGTCAGATCCTGCGCCAGGCGCGCTTCACCGAGAAGGGCGTGGATCCGGGGCTGGTGGCCTACGTGATGGAGCGGCCGCAGTGGGAGCGCCTGACCGTCTCGGACAAGGGCGACACCGTGGTGCGCGACGAGCGCGCCGTGGTCAGCATGGGCTTCACCATGATCATGATCCTCTACATGATGGTGCTCATGTACGGGCAGCAGACCCTCACCGGCGTGATCGACGAGAAGACCTCGCGCGTGGTGGAGGTCATCCTCAGCAGCGTGCCCTCGTGGCAGCTCATGCTGGGCAAGATCCTGGGCATCGGCGGCGCGGGGCTCACGCAGATCCTGATCTGGACGGGGTCGCTGTACGCGGCGTCGCTGCGCGGGATCCAGCTGGCGGGCTTCTCCATCGACACGTCCGTGCTGCCGCCGGTGGTGCTGGTGTCGTTCCTGGTGTTCTTCGTGCTGGGCTTCCTGCTCTTCTCGGCCATCTACGCCGGCGTGGGCGCCCTGTGCAACACCATCCAGGAGGCGCAGCAGTTCGCCACGCCGGTGATGATGTTCATCATCCTGCCCATGCTCATGATGACCCTGGTCATGAAGCAGCCCGACGCCCCCGTGGCCGTGGTGCTCAGCCTCATCCCCATGTTCACGCCCATCCTCATGTTCATGCGCGTGATCATGGAGACGCCGCCGCTCTGGCAGATCGGCCTGAGCTGGGTGCTCATGGGCGTGACCATCCTCCTCTTCGCGCGCCTGAGCGGGAAGCTGTTCCGCGTGGGCATGCTCATGCACGGCGCGGCGCCCACCTGGGGCACGCTGGTGAAGACCATGCGGGCGCAGGACTGAACCCACCGCGGAGCGTAAGCAAGGAGACCGGTGTATGCCGGTCTCCTTTTTGATGGCTGTGCAGGATTTTTTATTTCTTTAAGACCGAGCAGCGAATGTGTCCTATCATCAACTCATGCCGACCCCACACTTCACAAAGGGGATTCCATGTCAATCCGCCGGATCGCTTTCCTTTGCCTTCTGATCGCTGCGGGCGCCTCCTGGGCGAACCCCGATGCCGCGGTCATGGCCGACCTCACCGCCCGGACCCTCACGCGGACGCCCATCGTCGCCCACGGCCGCAGTGCCGCCAAGACCGACACCACCGTGCTCTTCGGCGGCGCCGGCACCGTGGAAGGCAAGTTCGAGAACGCGCTGAATCCCTTCCTGCCGGACTGGAACGGCTGGACCCACGTGGACAACACCGCCGGCACCGCCGACCGCGGCGACTTCGCCAAGATCTGGGCCTTCCTGCCGGACATCGACGTGTGCCACGACAACACGACGCCCGCCGTCGGCTTCATCGACGACGGCGTGGTGGTCCCCTGCACCGGAGGCACCCTGGGCACCACCTGGACCTACGGCCCCGGCGGCTACTGCGTGAACGTGACCGGCGGCTGCGACGCCATGTTCTTCTTCGACGGCATCGACAACATGATCGTCTCGCCGCCCATCGCGCTGACCGCCGCCGACCGCGGCGTGCTGCTGGAGTACGACGCCTACCTGCACATCCCCATCGAGAACGGCATCTTCCACTACGTGCGCGTCCGCACCTCCGCCGACGGCGGCGTGACCTGGGGGGCCTGGGAGGACCAGACGCCCCTGATCACCAGCGACACGGCCACATGGCGGCGCCGCGCCGAGCGCCTGGACGCCCTGATCCCCGCCGGCTCCACCCACCTGCAGGTGGCGCTGGGCGTGCTGCACTTCAGCTTCGGGCTCCCCTCCGGCGTGGATCCCACGCCGGCGCCCTACCTGGACAACGTCACGGTGAAGAGCTTCCCCGTGGTGGGGCCCACCCTGACGGCGTACGAGACCTGGCTGCCCCAGGACGGCTTCCCGGCGTCCGGCACCCTGGATCCGCTGGACCCCGGCGCCCACGACGTGCCCGTGCTGCGCGCCGACGGCGGCCAGGGCTCCGTGATGCTGGAGGCCGTGTCCACGCGTCCGGGCGCCGAGCTCGTCGGTCCCCCGGTGCTGCACTACCAGCTCCGCGCCAACACCGTCTACGACGCCTACCGCGCCCATCCCACCAGCGGGACCGTCGTCGCGGACTCCCTGCGCGAGGACGGCGTGGCCTACCCCGGACGCTGGATCTTCGAGCTGCCCGCCACCGACTTCCTCTACCCGGGCGACGTGATGCACTTCTACCTGGAGGCCACCGACAGCGACGGTGCCGTCCAGGAGACCAGCACCCTGCCCGCGGACCTCTCGGCCTTCGGCGTCTTCGCCCAGATCGACGACGCGGCGTACCTGGCCTGGGACCAGCGCTTCGTGATGCGCGCCCTGCCCGGCGACCCGGACTACGCCCGCCTGCTGATCTGGGACGACGGCCTGGACGACGACGAGCTCGTCCGACTGGGCGAGGACCTGGAGTCCACCTGCGCCGCCTTCGGCCTGCAGGGCGTGGACCTCTTCGTGACCCGAAGCCCCGGCCCGCTGGAGCACAACGGCCTGGGCGACGCCGCCACCGCCGCCCAGCTCGCGGTCTACCCCGCCATCCTCTACCTCTCGGGCCGCAGCCCCGACACCCTCCAGCCCGAGGACATGCAGCTGCTGGGCGCGTACCTGGACGGCGGCGGACGCCTGTTCCTGTTCAGCGAGAACCTGGCGGAGGATCTGGACGACTCCGGCTCCCCGGAGGCCCTCGCCTTCCTGGCCGACCGCGTGGGCGTGGATCTCGTGGGCCCGGCCGTCGTGAACCTGATCGGCGGCCAGTACGCGCCGGAGCTGACGAGCGTCCCCTTCAACGAGGTGTTCGCCGACTTCACCATGGTCCACTACGGCGGCTGCCCGGAGGTCACCGACGCCGACGCCGTGTCCGCCCTGCCCGGCACCCAGTCCGTGCTGGCCTGGACCAATGGCCTGGGCACGCCCATCCCGGGCCTGGACGCCGCCACCCTGCGCTGGAACGGCAACGGCGGCGCCCTGGTCTCCTTCCCGTGGCCCCTCCTGTCGGCCTATCCCAGCTTGAACGCGCCGCCGCCGCCGCCGGGGAACATGCAGGTGGTCCTGCTCAACGCCCTGCTGAGCTGGGCGGGCCTCGACGAGCTGGGCTGCGCGGGCGCGGCGGGCGACGAGGCGCCCCTGGCCTTCACGGCCGACGCCCACCCCAACCCGTTCAACCCCGAGGTGGTCCTGAGCTTCACCGCGCCGCGCGACGCCCGCGCCGTGGTGGAGGTCTTCGACGTGCGCGGCGCCAAGGTCCGCACGCTCCAGGACGGCCCGGTGAGCGCCGGCACGCACCGCCGCACCTGGGACGGGCGCGACGACCGTGGCCAGGCCCAGGCGTCGGGCGTGTACTTCGCGCGGATCCGCGTGGGGGAGAGGCTCCAGGTGGAGAAGCTGGCGCTGGTGCGGTGACGCGCGCCGATGCTGCGACAAGGGCGGTGGCCGATGGTGTCGGCCACCGCCTCTTCGTTCCGTATCTTCCCCTCGGCTCTTGTCGCATGCAACGCCACTCCGTTTGTTCATGGCATCGCAGCTTCCGGCCGTCACGGACCGGACCGTCGCCGTATCTGAGGAGGTAGACTATGCGTATCGTCACTGCTCTTACCATCCTGCTGGCCCTGCCTCTCGCGGCATTCGCCGACCGTCCCGAAGCCGCCGACGTGATCGCCGCGGGGAGCGTCCATCGCGCTCTCGCGACATCACCCGTGGACACCGTGATCCTCTTCGGTGGTCCCGCCAGCGGCGACGGCAAGTTCCAGGATGATCTCAATCCGTCCTTGCCCGATTGGGAAGGCTGGAGGGTCCATGAAACGTCGGCGGAAACGCCCGTCTGGAAGGTCTCCCGATTCAACTCGCCCACGGGGACCCCGGCCATCTGGCTCGGCACCGAGATGTCGGAATTCTGCACCGGGCTGGTCCGACCCGGGTACGCCAACAACTGGAGCACGGGCCTCGTCTGGGAGGGGGCCGTCACGGATCCCCTGCAGCCGACCACCGTCGCCGTGGCCTACCTGGCGCGCTGGGAGACCGAACCCGGGCACGACTACCTCGCGGTTCAGGTGGAGCGTGCCGGCGTCTGGTCGGAACTGGTGCGCCACGATGGGCTGCAGGCGGAGACCGTGGCCGACACGCTGCAGTTCACGCTCGCCCCGGGCGAGTACGGCGGCCCGGCCGGGGATCTCGTCCGGGTCCGCTTCTACGGCTACACCGACGACCGCGGCTCCGACAACGATTGCGAGTTCCTCACGGCGGCGGGACTGGCCCAGATCGACGACATCCGCATCGAGGGCGACAACGGCCTCTCGGATTTCTTCGAGGATTTCGAGTCGGGCTACTACGACATGGGGATGTCCGTCGAGCATGAGGGCACGCATGGCCAGTTCGCCGGGATCTGGACGGGGCTTCAGGCACCGCACCCGTGCTATGTGAACCAGAGCCCCCAGGTCGCCTTCATCGACGACGGCAACCAGGAGTCCTGCTCGCCGGGCAGCGTCGGGCAGACGTGGACCTATGGGCCGGGAGGTTTCGTGACCAATGCCACCGGGGGGTGCATCAGCTCGTGGGGAGGCGTCTCCAATGAGGTGTGGTCGCCGCCCATCGCCCTGGCGGACGCGTCCGGGAACCCCCTGCCGGAGCGGTATACGGGCCTGCTGCTGGAATACGATGTCCTGGTCCACAACCCGATCCGGTACCTGATGCTGCCGTTGAACATCGTCCGCTTCTCCCAGGACGGCGGCGTCACCTGGGGGGCGTGGCAGAGCGGCGGTTATTACTTCGCGGAGGAAGTCAGCACGATCCGCAGATCCAAGCGGTTGGACCAAGCCCGGCCGGCCGGCGCCACCCATGTGATGATCGGGCTCGGCCTGCACGACCTCTTGACGTTCGATTTCTTTCCCCCGGACAACACGCCGGCTCCCTACTTCGACAACGTCGCTCTGCGCGCCTTCGAGGCCGCCGGCCCCGTCGTGACCCTCTACGAGACGCTGGCGCTGCAGGACAACTTCCCGGCGCGGAACGACATCGATCCGGCGAATCCCGGCGTCAACGACGTCGCCTGCGACATCGCCTGGGATCTGGTGGACATCGAAGGGCCGAAGATCGTTCCCGGGGACACCGTGGTCGCCTACGTGTTGCCTGGACAGAGCGACGCCGAGCTGACCGGCCCGCCGCGCCTGCACTACCGGATGCGCGCCAACCCGCTCTTCGACGCCTACCGCGCCCAGCCCACGGCGGGCAGCGTGATCGGCCGGCTGGATAGCGCGGACGGCCGCTGGTCGTTCGAACTCCCCGACGAGGACTTCCTCTATCCCGGGGACATCCTCCACTACTACATCTGGGCGGAGGACGAGGTGGACGGCGTGCGGCGGGTCACGACCGTGCCGGAGGACCTCTCGGCCTTCGCAGCGTTCCCGGACGAGAGCCTGGCCCATCTGGACTGGGATCCGCACTTCGCCATGCACGCCCTGCCGGGGATCACGGGGCTCGCCCCCGAAACCCGCAAGCGGATCCTGTTCTGGGACGACGGCCTCGAGGCGGAGGCGCGCAGGCGCTGGGAGCTGGCGTTCGCCCGCAACGGCGTCGTCATCGGCGGGCCCGAAGTGGACGTCTATACGACCCAGGCCGCCTCCACGGGGCTCTCCAACGGCCTCGGCTCCAGGGCCACCGCCGATCTCATCGCCGGGTACGATCTGATCATCTGCGCTTCGGGCCGCCGCAAGGATCTGACCATCGTGAGCGAGAACTGCCAGTATCCGACCCACGACAAGTCGGACGACGTCGGCCTGCTCCTCGAAGCCCTGGCGTCGGGAACGGTCGTCGCGGTCTTCGGTCAGAACGTCGCCGAGGATCTCAGCGAGAACCAGGGAGCGGCGGGAGACCTCTTCCTGTCTCAATCACTCGGCGCCGAGCATGTCGCCGATCGTGTGGCCGACGTGGCCCCGCTCGACTCTCCGGCCGTGCTCGCCGGCATCGGGTCGAAGGGTGCCGGACAAGATCAGGGGTTCCCCTGGCAGGGTCTGACGTATGCCGTCCCCGCGCTCTGTCCCCTGATCAATCAGAGCGATGGGGTCGGAGCCGTGGGCGCTGCCGTGCTCTCGCAGAGATGGCTGGACGCTGCCGGCGATCCGGTGGTCATTCCGGACGTGGGGTCGGGGCTGGTCCATGTGGGAGCCGGCGGAAAGACAGTGATCTTTCCTCACGCCTTCGCCGATGTGACCGCCCTCGGGGACGACGGGCAGGGTGAGGACTCGGCACTGCTCCGAGCCCAGCTCCTGCACGCCGTCGCGGATTGGGCCGGGACGCCGCTCCCCGATACGCCGAGCGGAGTGGCCGCGGGCGTCCGAGGCGGAATCCTCCGGATGTCGGCGTCGCCCAACCCCTTCAACCCCGAGGTGGAGCTGCGCTTCACCGCGGCCTCGGCCTCCCGCGCCGTGGTGGAGATCTTCGACGTGCGCGGCGCCAAGGTCCGCACCCTGCTGGACGCGCGTGTGCACGCCGGCCCGCACCTGGCGTCGTGGGACGGTCGCGACGACCGCGGTGCGGCCCAGGCCTCCGGCGTGTACTTCGCGCGGGTGAAGGTGGGGGAGGAGCAGAGGGTGGAGAAGCTGGCGCTGGTGCGGTGATCCGCGCCGATCCTGAGCATCCATCAAGCGGGAAGGGGCCGGCGCACGCCGGCCCCTTTTCCGTGGGCCCCTTGCGTTCCCCCCCCCGGATGCGTCACACTCGGAGAAATCCCAGGTTCCGGATCGAGGAAGGGTGAGATCATGACCATCCGTACCGTCGCCATGCACCTGCTCCTGCTGCTGCTGACCGCCGCCGCGGGTGCCGCGCCCCTCGGCCCCACGCAGGCCCCCGACCGGCTCCAGCCCGCCCGCACCGGCCTGATCGCCGCCACCGGCCCCGCCGTCGCCAAGACCGACACCCTGCTCCTGCTCGGGGGCCCCGGCACGGTGGACGGGCGATTCGAGCAGCCCGGCAACCCGTACCTGCCGGCCTGGAACGGCTGGACCCACCAGGACGATTCCGTGGGCCAGCCGGTCTGGCAGACCACCGTCGACCTCTCGCCCACGGGCAGCCAGGCGGCGTGGCTCGGCAAGCTCTTCCCCTCCTGCGGCGGCGGCGATCCCCTCTACGGCTACGGCAACGCCTGGCTCACCTCCCTGGTCTGGGAGGGCGACGTGGCCAACCCGTCGCTGGCCACCCACCTCAGCGTGAGCTACGTGCTGCAGCACGACACGGAGCCGGGCTTCGACGAGCTCACCTTCGAGGTGCAGCGCGGCGGGGAGTGGGTGGTGGAGGACGTCTACTCCGGCCTCTCCGCGGGCGTGCTCTTCGAGACGCAGACGGTCACCCTGGCCCCCGGCGAAGCGGACGGCGCCACCGTGCGGATGCGGCTGCAGTTCCGCTCCGACGGCGGCTTCAGCGACGAGGACTGCCTCTGGCCCACCAACGCCGGCGCCTTCCAGCTCGACGACTTCGCCGTGAGCGGCGACAACGGCATCGCGGCCACCCTGGACGACTTCTCGGCCGGCATGGAGGGCGGCGCCCTGCGCATCGAGGCCACGGGCGGCAAGGGCGACTTCGCCAAGATCTGGTCCTTCCTCTCGGACGCGGATCCCTGCTTCAGCAACGACTCGGCCGCCGTCGCCTTCATCGACGACGGCGTGGTGGTGCCCTGCACCGGCGGCACCATGGCCACCACCTGGACCTACGGCCCGGGCGGCTACGCCGTGAACGTGGACGGCGGCTGCGGCGGCCCGTACGACTTCTACGGCATCGACACCACGGTGGTCTCGCCCGTCCTCGCCCTGGATCCCGTCCGGCGCGGCCTGCTGCTGGAGTACGACGCCTACCTGCACCTTCCCGCGGCCAACAACCTCTTCCACACCGTCAAGGTCCGCTGCTCCAACGACGGCGGCCTGACCTGGAGCCGCTGGCGGACGGACGGGCTGCTGATCTACGACGACCGCGCCGACTGGCGGCGGCGCTCCGTGCGCCTGGACGGCCTGGTGGACCCCGCCACCACCCACATCCAGGTGGGCCTGGGCGTGGCCGAGTACGAGTACGATCCCTCCGCGGTCCCCGACCCCACGCCGGCGCCCTACCTGGACAACGTGGCGCTGCGCGCCTTCGCGGTGACCGGCCCCCTGATCACCGTTCACGAGGCCTGGCTCGCCCGCGACGCCTTCCCGGCCAGCGGCGTGGTGGACCCGCAGGACCCCGGCGCCAACGACGTGCGCGTGGACAGCTCCGACCCCGCACGTTCCGACCTCCTGCTCTGCCGCGTGCAGCCCCTGCGCCCGGGCGCCGCCCTCACCGGCCCGCCGGTCCTGCACTACCTGCTGCGCCCCAACGCCGCCTTCGATCCCTATCGCGCCCACCCCACCGGCGGCACGGTGGCCGCCGTCGCCTCGGGGAAATGGTGGACCTTCTCCCTGCCGGACACGGACTTCCTCTACCCCGGCGACGTGATGCACTACTACCTGGAGGCGTCCGACACCGACGGCGTCACCGTGGAGACCTCCACCCTGCCCGCGGACCTCACGGCCTTCGGCGCGTTCCCTTCCCCCGTGGACGGCGCCTCCCTGGACTGGGACCCGCGCTTCACCATGCGAGCCCTGCCCGGGGATCTGGACGGCGGCAGCCTGCTGATCTGGGACGACGGCCTGGGCGCCGACGGCCTCGCCGCCCTGGGCGACGACCTGCTCGACGTGTGCGCCGGCTTCGGCCTGCGCGGCGTGGACCTCTTCCGCACCCTCGCCGACGGCGCCTTCGACGAGAGCGGCCTGCCCGGCCACGCCACCGCGGCGCAGCTCGCGTCCTACGACGCGGTGCTCTACCTCTCCGGCCGCCGCCACGAGACCCTGCTGGACTGGGACCTGCCCACCCTCGCCGACTACCTGGACCAGGGCGGCCGCCTGCTGGCGTTCAGCGAGAACCTGGCCCAGGACCTGGCCGGCCGCGGCACCCCCGCCGCCACGGCCTTCCTGGCCGCTCGGCTGGGCGTGTCGCTGACCGCCCCGTTCGTGGTCCCCGAGATCGGCGGCCAGTATGCGCCGGAGCTGTTGACCGTGTCCGGTCAGAGCGTGATCTCGGACCACGCCCGCGTCCTCTACGGCGGCTGCATCCAGGTCACCGACGCCGACGCCGTGGCCCCCCTGCCCGGCACCGTCCCGCTCCTGGAATGGAGCGACGGCCTGGGCGTGCCGGTGCCCGGCCTCGCCGCGGCCGTGCTGCGCGAGGGTGCGGGCGGCGGCGCCGTGGTCTACGCGCCGTGGCCCCTGAAATCCCTCTACTGGAGCCAGATGGCGCCGCCGCCGCTGCC
>Ga0209607_1000151_pt1 | contig 60624 bp, 56 predicted proteins | sample AD_UKC117_MetaG_FD_184413 | JGI IMG/M metagenome (GOLD analysis project Ga0209607, IMG submission 184413) | Active sludge microbial communities of municipal wastewater-treating anaerobic digesters from Hong Kong - AD_UKC117_MetaG (SPAdes)... | ecosystem: Engineered > Bioreactor > Anaerobic >... | reverse complement strand
GCCCGGCGTCGGCGCGTTGATCGCCGTAATAGGCAATACCAAACATTACGCCCATGTAGGCCAGGGCGCTGGCAATGATAACACCATCGCTCAACATTCAGGAAGGCTCCGGCGGATCCTGTGCATCGGTATCGCTGCCCGGCCGCGAGAAGTCTTTGATGCGGGTCGCTCCAGATTTGGGTGGTTCGGAGGGTTCGCGGATTTCCGAGTGCTCCACCACGATGATTAATAAAACGATCAGCACCAGCCATACCAGATAAAGGTAAAAGTACAGCAAGGGTATCCCGAACGGCGCCCACGAGCGGTTGAATAGGTCCAGCACGGGATAGTTGATGGCCAGAAAGCCGCAGATAAACAGAATCGTGATGTATTCCCGGGATTGTTGCCGCATCGAAAATACCTTTAAACCTCTAAAAATTAGCCTGTGTCTTGCGAATTTCCACCATTTTGTCGGAGGCATCCAGCGCCTGGCCGAGGGTCTTGACGCCTTGTGCTTCCAGCAGATCGAGCAATTTGAGAAAGACCTGCGCGGTGACCAGCGAATCGCCCAGTGCCGTGTGGCGATCGTGGACATCCACTCCCAATCGGTCGGCGATGGCGTCCAGATTGTGATCATCGGTGTAGTCGTGCAGATAGCCGGATAGCAACAAAGTGTCCAATACAGGGTTGTCGAAGCGAACACCAACTTTCTGCTCTTTCATCTTGAGGAATTTCATGTCAAAGGCGGCGTTATGAGCAACCAGCACGGTTTGGTCATCGCCAACAAATTTGCGAAACTGCGTCAGCGCCACATCGACGCTCGCTTGGTCTTTGACCATGTCATCGGTAATGCCATGAAAGCGAATGGATGCTTTGGGAATCGGTCGGCCCGGGTTAACCAGCTGGTCAAAAATTTCTCCTGCCAGAACTCGCTGGTTAACAATGCGCACTCCGGCAATCTGGATGATTTCGTCGCCCTTGGAAGGCGTCAGTCCAGTGGTTTCGGTATCGAACACCACGTAGGCAAGCGCACTGAGTGGGTAATTGAGCAGTTCGCCCCACTCCTTGCGATGTTCGAACAGAGAGAAATCGTAGAATTCTGGACGCTCCGGCAGATTTTTCGGCGGTTCCTTCCATTGACGCGCTGAAGTTGGCAGAGGTAGACGCAACAAGGCATAGCCCGGTCGACGATGAGATTGACTCCAGATGTCGCTGTTATGCCGACGCAGCACTTCGCCGACCGTGGTTGCGCCGACCAGATCCTCCATGTGCGCGCTCAGCCAGTGTTCCAGCCGATCAGCGGACAGGGGCTGGCCCGGCCAGATAATGTCCAGGTAAACCCGGCGGTTGCCCAACAAACATTCAATTTCAAAGGTCGAGCTGACGCCATATGCGTGCAGGTGTTCAAGTGCATGCTCCAGCAGCAGCATGATCGAATGATTGTCGATATTCAGCCAGAGTGGTTCGCCCACCATTTTTACCTGAAGACTGCTGCGCTTCTCCAGGTGGTGGATAACGCTGCCAATCAGATCGGCGGAGTACACATCGTTCATGGGCCAGCGGCTGGCGTACAAGTCCCGCAGTTCCAGGGCCAGGTCTTGCAAGCGTTGGCTAAGCTGTTCGCTTTCCTGCACGATCACCTGCTGAAAGGCTTCCCGCTGCGGTTGTTCCATATCGCCGAAGTTTGTGACCATTTCCGCCGCCGCCCGCAGATTGGCCAAGGGCCTGCGTAAATCCTCGGCACGAGTTTTGAGCAGGGAACGATCGACTTGCTGGGTGACATCGCGGAAGGTTACGACGAAGGTGGAGATGCGCCCGGCAACGCCCGGCAACAAACTCACTCGACAGTGAAACAGGGTTTCATCATCCACGGTTGCACAAACAAATTCGGCATCGCTGGCCGATTTATTCTCCCTACTGCCTTGTTGACGGTAGCGCAGCAATTGCAGAGTGCTTTCAATCGGCGCGCGGGTCCAGAGATCATAGAGCGAACGCCCCAAGCCCAGCGCTTCGCGGTTGGGGAGCAGTTTCACCGCTGCCGGATTGTAGAGCAGGATGCGCGCTTCGTCATCGCAAACCAGCACCCCTTCCGACAACTCGCGCAGAACCGTTTCCAGCCGGGCTTTCTGTTCCTCGATTTCCTGAGTGCCAGTTACGGCGGCGGCGGCAGCTTCACGGCGGGCTTTGTGCAGGGCCTCGCCCAGTTCGAGTAACATGGTCGGAAATTCACCCAGCCAATGTTGCCTGGGCAATTCCAGCATGTAACCGGGATTGCTGCGGGTGATAATTCGCGCGCCGCGCGCCAAGGCGCCCAGGGGAATGAAGCAGTGCCAGTCCAGCAGCGACCAGACAACGGTGACGCCGCCGATGATGGTGAATGCGGCCAGGATGAGCCAGAGCAGCAGCAAATCGCGCGCATCGGATTCAGGAACCGTTTGGAAAATCCGCCAGCCAATCCAGAGCAACGAAACCAGCGTCAAGACGGCTGGAATCAGCCACAGCAACCAGATGCGGGTCCGATAGCGCATGATGACGATTCAATCCGCTTCAGTCAGCAGCTCGCGGACCCGCTCCACGACCTCCTGCGTCGAGAAAGGTTTGGTGATGTAGTCATCTGCGCCTAACGCCAAGCCCTTTTCCCGTTCGACCTCGCGTCCCTTGGCCGTCAGCATAATAATGCGCAAGTTGGCCCACTCTGGATTGGAGCGAATGGCTTGGCAGACTTCGTAGCCGTTTTTGCGCGGCATCATGACATCAAGCAACACCAAATCCGGCAGTTCGGCGGTGATAGCGGCTAGCGCCGCTTCGCCATCCGAGGCGGTTCGCACCTGGAAGCCCGCCTGCTTCATCAAAAACTCCAAGGACAGGACGATATTCGGTTCATCGTCCACCACCAGAATCTTGTTAGCCATATCCATTCCCCCGGTCAGCGGGTTTGTTCGCTCGGGCGATATTACGCGGATTTCTCATTACTGCTGCGTACAGAGTCTTTCTCGTGCGGTTCCGATGTGGGTTCGTTTTTGCGGTTGGCAGTCTCCTTGGCCGCGACGACCCCGCTTCCTCCACTAGCCTTGGCGACCGCCTCCCAGAATTTTTGCACCATTTCCATCGAATGAAATTGACTGGGTAACAGCGGTTTGAGCAAACCAAGGGCGTCGAAGTTGATAACACCGCGCTGCATATTGTCGCGGACGACCTGCAAAATATCGTCATGCAGGGGTTGTACGTTTGGCAAACCCAGAAACTCGCGCATTTCCTGGGCGGTGGCTTCAACGCTAACATTGACTTTCATCAAGAAACATCCTCGTGCTTCGGAACGGCAGACCTGGCTGCTCGAACCAGGCCACGAAATAGGGAAACGTCTAACTCATCAAGAATAGCAGGAATAGCCGGACTCTTCCGCACTGCATCTTGCTGTGAATCATTTTCAACCGGGTGAAACTAATCGAAATCGCTCCTTCGGGCAACTATTTGCCTATGTTTCGGCGAGATGAAGAGCGTTTAAGATGAATGAGCAACAAGGAAATCGCCGCGGGAGTAACCCCCGGAACGCGACTAGCGTGACCCAGGGTGCAGGGTCGGTGGCGATCAAGTTTCTCGCGCACTTCCCGCGACAGGCCATGGACTGAGGCATAGTCCAAATCAGCCGGTAACGTCAGTTCCTCATACCGGCGTTGCCGTTCGATCTCTTGACGCTGGCGATCAATGTAGCCGGCGTATTTGGCTTGAATCTCCACTTGCTCGGCAACCTGGGGATCGGCGACGCCAGGCCCCATCCCAGACAAGCTCATCAGCCCAGCGTAAGTGACCTCGGGCCGACGCAGTAACTCAGCAGCGCGACTTTCCCGGGTGAGCGCGCCTTGTAAAACCCGTTGCGCGTCTTCCCCGGCCAGTTCCAATGGGCGCACCCACAAGCCACGTAACCGCTGACTTTCCTGCTCGATGGCTTCGCGCTTGGTTTCAAACGCGCGCCAACGTTCATCATCAACTAATCCCAATCGGCGTCCCATTTCGGTCAGGCGCAGGTCAGCATTATCCTCGCGTAATAACAAGCGATGCTCCGCGCGACTGGTGAACATCCGATAGGGTTCCGGCGCACCTCGAGTGATGAGATCATCGATCAAAACACCGAGATAAGCTTCGTCGCGTTTTGGCCACCATGGCGCTTCGCCGCGAACGCGCCGTCCTGCATTGATCCCGGCCAGCAAGCCTTGCGCGGCAGCTTCTTCGTAGCCGGTGGTGCCATTGATTTGTCCGGCGAAGAACAGGCCTTGAATGGATCGGGTTTGCAGCGAGTAATCCAGATCGCGCGGATCGAAAAAGTCGTATTCAATCGCATAGCCAGGCCGGGTGATATGGGCTTTCTCCAAGCCCTTCATCGAACGCACCAGTTGATATTGAATATCGAACGGCAGGCTGGTGGAGATACCGTTCGGATAGAATTCATGCGTGTGCAAGCCTTCCGGCTCCAGGAAAATCTGGTGGGAGTTCTTGCCAGCAAAGCGGTGAATCTTGTCCTCGATCGACGGGCAATAGCGCGGTCCCACCCCCTCGATCACGCCGGTGTACATTGGCGAACGGTCCAGGCCGCTGCGAATGATGTCATGAGTCTGTTCGCTGGTATGGGTGATCCAACAGGAAATCTGTTGAGGGTGTTCGTCAACCGAACCCAGGTAGGAGAAGACCGGACAGGGTTCATCGCCCGGCTGTTCAATCAATTGTGCGAAATCAATGCTTCGTCCATCCAGCCGCGGCGGCGTCCCGGTCTTTAACCGGCCCACATGCAGGGGTAGTTCCCGCAACCGCGCAGCTAAAGCGTTCGCGGGGGGATCGCCCGCGCGACCGCCTTCGTAGTTCGTTAATCCGACATGAAGGCGTCCGGCCAGAAACGTGCCGGCGGTGAGTATTACTGCCCCGGCGGCGAAGCGGATGCCGGTCTGTGTGATGACGCCCATGACTCGGTCGCCCTCAATGATTAAATCGGCAGCGGCTTGCTGAAAGACACGCAAGTTCGATTGATTCTCAATGAAGTTCCGCACGGTGGATCGGTAGAGCGCCCGGTCAGCCTGGCAACGGGTGGCGCGCACTGCCGGCCCCTTGCGGCTGTTCAGAATGCGGAACTGGATGCCGGCCTGATCGGCGGCCTGCGCCATGACGCCGCCGAGTGCGTCGACTTCCCTGACCAGATGCCCTTTGCCGATGCCACCAATGGCCGGATTGCAGCTCATGGCGCCCACGGTTTCGATGGTATGGGTTAACAACAGGGTTTTCAGGCCCATGCGCGCTGCGGCCATGCAGGCTTCTGTCCCGGCGTGGCCGCCACCGATTACGATGACATCAAAAGGTTCAGGGTAGTGCATAGCAAGGTATCAGGCGCCAAAATCAGAAATTGAAATTCTAATATCAAAAAGGAATAAATATATAGATATTCATTCCTTTTGGGTTTATAAAGACCCTGCTAAATTCTACAGCTAAACAGTCAGGCATTCAGGCCCTCCTTTTTCCCACTTGCCATGATGACAAGGAACTTTACGATGAATCCGGCGCAGGCGCAGCCTCTTTCCCAACCCTCCGTCGATCAGCCGTGGTTTGATCTGGAAACGATGAATCGTGAGCTGGAAGTCCTCCCTGCCGAGGAGCGGGTGGCGTGGGCATTGGAAAATTTCCCGAACCGCATCGTAATGACCTCCAGTTTCGGAGCACAATCAGCGGTTTGCCTGCATCTGGTTACCCAACAACAGTCGAACATCCCCGTTTTGCTGGTCGATACCGGTTATCTGTTCCCTGAGACGTACCAGTTTATTGACAAACTGGCCGAGCGGTTGTCCCTGAACCTTCGTATTTATCGTTCCCAATACAGCCCGGCTTGGCAAGAGGCCCGTTACGGCAAACTTTGGGAACAGGGGTTGGAAGGAATCGACCGTTACAACCAGTTGAACAAGGTCGAACCGATGCAACGAGCCTTGCATGAACTGGGCGTGAAGGCGTGGATTTCCGGTCTGCGGCGGCAACAGGCCAAAAGCCGTCAGCATCTCGATGTGCTCTTATGGCGTAATAGCCGTTGCAAGGTTCACCCCATCATCGATTGGACTGATCGCGATATTTACCGCTACCTGAGCAAGCATGGCTTACCTTATCACCCGCTCTGGGAGCAGGGCTACGTTTCCATTGGCGATGTGCATACCACCCGCCGGCTGGTGGATGGCATGAGTCCCGAGGAAACCCGCTTCTTCGGCCTTAAACGCGAGTGTGGTTTGCATGAACATGTCTGAGAGACTTACCAACGTAGCCTGTCGCCTTCAGCCCATCATGCAGCCAGCCGAACCGCCCCGCCGCCGCGATATTGACTGGAGTCTGCTGGCCACTACCTGACCTCTGAAGTCCTAGCAGGTAGGCCATTAGTGCGCTGCAGCGTCGTATTCCAGTATCTTCCGAAAATCGGCAGCCATAGCCTCCGGTTGGTGTTCGGTGAAAACCGCGCGTAGCCGCACTTGTGGGTCGATGAGCATCACAGTCGATGAATGGTCGACCGTATAATTCCCCTCCGGCGCATCAGGAATTTTGTAGTAAACACCGAACTGTTTGGCTAACCCAGCCAGTTGCTCGGGCGTCCCGGTTGCACCCTGGAACTTTGGGTTAAAGTAGGGTACATACTTTCCCAGTCGTTCCGGCGTATCCCGGGCCGGATCCACGGAAATGAACAGATAAGCATTGTGCTGATCCAGATTCTCCCGCGCCAGAATTTTCTGCATCTTGCTTAACTCCAGCAGCGTCAATGGGCATACGTCCGGGCAGAAGGTGTAACCGAAGTACACGAAGACCCACTTTCCGCGCCAGCGTTCTCTGGTGAATGGCTGCCCCTCTTGGTCGATCAGCGTGAAATCCTCAACCGGCCGGGGCGGTTCCAGGAAAATGCCAGCGATGGTTGGCGGCTCGGCGCGATTAGAAAGAAGTCCGAAATTTAACCACAGACCAAAGCTGAAGGCCGCTATTCCAGCCGCTATGACTAGCAGCATCCTGGCGCGTGGCGTGATGCGTGGATTGGGGAGACCGAAACGATCTTTATCTGAGCCAGGCTTCATGGCGTGTTAATCGTGATGGTGATGGGCATGGCCGTTAGGCGCCATGTCGGCATCCTTGCCCCGCACCGTGACTTCAATCGGGATTTCGCCCGCTTTCTCAAAGCGCAGCATCAGCGGAAAGGTCTGGCCTGCAGTTAAGGGGTGCTTCAGGCCGATCAGCATGATGTGCAGCCCACCCGGCTGCAGAACGGTTGGTCGATCAGCCGCAACTTCGATCGTTTCCACCTTGCGCATTCTTGCTACATTATTTTCCATAATGTGGGTATGCAATTCGATGGTTTCCGCGACTTCACCGGAGCCTCCCAACAGGCGATCGGCCTCTGGCCCGGTGTTAGTTAAGGTCATGTAGACCGCACCATTGGTCATGGTCGGAGGGCTTTCTCGCGCCCACGGCTCGGTGATTTGAATCGTTTCCGATTCGGCGGCAAAAGCGGACATGCTGGCAATGAGTAGGAAAACCGTTAGAAATCGAGTCATTACTTTCATTGCAATATCGTCTCCTGATAGAGTGATTGAAACTAATAACCCATAATTATACTGATTTTTCCGTTGGAAATCCGACTTCAGATGATCTAGTCGACCTGGAATTCATCTACCGCACTTGTTATTTTTATGGGTTCTCCAGCGTCATTGTCAGCGCTCTCGGGAATGTGGCCGGGGGACCGGCGATATAAGCCAGCGTAAACGCGCCGGGACCAACGTTGATCCCTCCGGCGGTGCTCATGACCGAGAGTAGCGTTTCAATCCCGCATTCCTTGGCGTAACGTTCGAAATCAATAAATGCGCGCTTGCGGCGAATCACCTCAGGATCCCCGGCGTAGCTGGTGTTCACAATGCGCGTGGCTAGTCCTCGGTCAATCGCCTGCCGGGCAATATTAAACAGCTTGATCAAGGCCCGATCAAACCCCCGTTCCTTGTCAACCGCTTGGCTTTTGCCGCGATGAAAACCAATGATCGGCTTAATGTCGAGCAGCGAGCCAAAGCGATAACCAAGCAGACCAATGGATTTTTCACCTTTTTTGCTGCCTCGGTGATGAATATAGAACAGATCTTCAGGAACCAGGTAGCCGTAGACTTGCTGGCTTAGCTGTTCAATAATCTCACGCAACACGCCGAAGGACAGATTATGTTCATCCAGCAAGCGCACAGCTTCATGAACCAGTACGCCCTCACCCGCAAATAAAGTCTTGCTGTCCAGAACGGTCAGATAGAAGGAACCTGTCATGCCTGCTTTCTGGCGTCGTTCGCGGTATTGTTTAAGGATCGCGTAGGATGCTGCGGAGGCGTTAGCGAAAATCGGACTGCGGGTCTGGGCAATAGTGATAACTAACACCCGATCATATTTCAATACCAGATCATCAAGGAACAGATCCATGATTTGTTCCATGGAAAACGGCACTGTTTCAGCATCCAGAGTCTTTTCCGCCAGATACTTGCGATAAAAAGCCTGAGTGGCTTCTGGATCGCGCACATCCTTGAAAAGACCATGACCTAAATGCAGGCTGATCGGCATAATGTAGATATTATTTTGTCGAATATAGGCTTGCGGTAGATCGCAGGCTGAATCAATGACGATTCCGGTTCGCACGGTTGTCTCCTCTATTGCTACTGTTTGCAGAATCAATCTACAAAGAGTAGCAATAGAGAATCAAGAATGGATTGAAAAAATGACAGTCAAGTCAGTCGATGCGCGATAGCGATAGAAAGTCAGCTCAATAAAATCAGCAGCCAGACTACAGCGGCGTTCAACAGGGCCATGAACACTGCTGCCGAGCCTATATCCTTGGCCCGACCGGATAATTCGTGCCGCTCCGGGCCAATACGGTCGATAGCCGCTTCGATACCGGTATTGAGCAGTTCAACAATGACAATCAGCAGGAGGCTACCAATCAGTAACGATCGTTCCACAGCATTATCGCCGAGCCATAGCGCTAGTGGCGTCATGATTGCACACAGTAGTCCTTCCTGGCGGAACGCCTCTTCGTTGCGCCAGGCGGCTCGCAAACCCGCCCAGGAATAGCCGGTCGCATTGACCAGGCGACGCCAACCGGTGTGCTGCTGGAAAGCCATGATCGTTCAGGACTCGCCAACTGGATGCCAGGCCAGGTCCATTTCGCGTGCGGCTCGCACTTCGTCCAAACGGCGCACCGGTCGGTGGTGCGGCGCACCTTTGACCTGTTCAGGGCCGGCTTCCGCTTCCCGTTGAATTTGCCCCATCGCCGCGACAAAACCATCCAGTTCCTCTTTGCATTCGGTCTCAGTTGGCTCGATCAACAGACATTCCGGCACCAGCAACGGGAAATAGGTGGTCGGCGCGTGATAGCCAAGGTCAAGGAGACGCTTAGCGAAGTCCATGGCCGTAATACCCAGGGTTTTGGCCTGACGTTTCAGAGTGATAATGAATTCATGACTGGCTCGCCGTTGTGGGAAAGCGGCATCGAAGCCGGCTTTCATCAGTTCCGCCATAAGATAGTTGGCATTCAAGGTGGAGTAGTCGGCGACCCGTCCCATGCCGGCGCGACCGAGCATTCGAGCGTAAATACAAGCGCGCAAGATAACGCCGGCGTTACCCATGAACGCTGACAGTCGGCCAATGCTCTGTGGACGGTCGGCCTCGCTAAGCCAGCGGTAGCGTTCGCCTTCCCTGGCAACAAACGGTATGGGTAGGAAGGGCTCCAGCCGGGCGTTAACCGCTACTGGTCCTGCGCCGGGTCCGCCGCCGCCATGCGGGGTGGCGAAGGTTTTGTGCAGATTTATATGCATCACGTCAAAGCCCATGTCACCGGGTCGGGCTTTGCCGAGAATGGCGTTGAGATTAGCCCCGTCGTAGTAGAGCAGCCCCCCCGCATCGTGGACGATGGCGGCAATCTCGGTGATGTGGCGCTCAAATACACCCAGTGTCGAGGGATTGGTCAACATCAGCCCGGCTGTTTGCGGCCCGACCGCTTGGCGCAAGGCGGCGAGATCCACATCGCCTTGTGCGTCGGTAGGAATTTCCCGAACAGTGAAGCCGCACATGATGGCAGTGGCGGGATTGGTGCCATGCGCGGCGTCGGGAACCAGGATTTCCTGTCGGGCCTGATCGCCATGCGCGATATGATAGGCGCGGATCATCGCTACCCCAGCAAACTCGCCCTGAGCACCGGCCATCGGTGTCAGTGAGACAGCTTGCATCCCTGTCACCTCCCGCAGCATCTCCTGCAACTCATAAAGACAGGCCAGAAAACTCTGACTGATGTTCTCAGGGGCCAGTGGGTGACGGTTTAGAAAACCCGGTAGCGAGGCCAACCGGTGGCAGGCGCTCGGGTTGTACTTCATGGTGCAAGAACCCAGGGGATAAAAATGGGTGTCGATGGAAAAGTTTTTCTGCGACAGCCGAGTGTAGTGGCGCACGGTCTGCAATTCCGAGACTTCCGGCAACGGCGCGGATTTGGAGCGGCACAAATGAGCAGGCAGGTCGGACAGCGCTTCTTCGGGAGCAGCGGCGGGAACAACGCCTTGTCGGCCTGGCCGGGACTGGTCGAAAATCAGCATCAGGAACACCCACTCAGGTTGGGAAGTCAGCATTCACTCCCCTCGCTCGCTGGCGGGAGAGAAGTTGGGGAAGGGGAAATCCCTTTCCCATAAGGAGAGAGAGACTTTAAGCTAGATCGCCCAACAACGACAAGCGTAAACTTTCGGGGATCACCGGAACCTCAGCGGCGTATTCCGGGTGATTGACGCTGATCGCCAGCGCCGCGCCTTCTTTAAAATGGTTTTTCATCTCCGGCGTAAGTTCGAAGCGCAGGAAATGTACGGCGCTGGTTTTCTCCTCGTTTTCCCGCTCCAGGTCCTCGTCTGCAATGGCGAATACGCGCGCGCAGCCCTCGATCTGAATCCAGATGGCGTCCTCGATTCCCTTTAGGCAGGCGAGCATTCGCCGCCGTTCGTCAACATCCGGGTACTCAATCAGCAGAGTCGCTTTGAAATTGCTTCCATCGGGAACCAGAGGGTTATAGGCTTCCAACTCGCTTTGAATGCCTTCTTCCTCGAAAATCTTTTCGATGCGCAGCATTTCCTGAATCTGATAACGAAGGGTCAGTTCGTCCTCGAACAGCAAGGTCAGGTGATTGCCTAGCGCCAGACTGCGATTCTGTTTGTGAGCGAGTACCCGTGCTCGAAAAGCGGGGCGTTCCCGAGCGTATTGCTCCAGGGTCATCAGGCTGTCACGGGTGATCAGTGACATAACCAGTCCTCCACAGTTAAAGCCCGTAGGCGATCCGAATCAGAGAGATAGGATGTTGCTTCTGCGCTTGGGTTTCACCCATGCCCTGACAGATATGCCGGCCCGCGATCGCGCAGTCCGAACTGACATAATCCGGATTGACTTCGGCCATTTGCCTGAAGACTGGTCGGCCAATTTTCATCGACGTGTCGAAGTATTCGCTCTTCACGCCCCAGGTGCCATCGTGGCCGGCGCAGCGTTCGACGGTATTGACGGTCGTGTTCGGAACCAGTTGCAACAACTCGCGGGTCTTCTGCCCCAGGTTCTGCACTCGCAGATGGCAGGGGATGTGGTAGGAGACCGTGCCAAGCGGCTGTTTAAAATCGGTTTTGAGCAGGCCGTCTTTGTTGCGCAGCGCCAGGTACTCAAAGGGATCAAACATGGCTTCGGCGGCCGCCTGTACATCAGCGTCTTCCGGGTACATCAGTGGCAGCTCTTGCTTGAACATCAGGGTGCAGGAAGGAATGGCGGTCAAAATCGCGTAGCCTTCACGCGCCAGCTTCGCCAGCACCGGAATGTTGATTTCTTTCAGCCGGTTCACCGATTCCAGGTCGCCCAGTTCAAGCTTTGGCATTCCACAACAAGCCTCCTTTTCCACCAGGCGGGTCGGAATCTCATTGTGGACCAGAATCTTTAGCAGGTCGTGGCCAATACCCGGTTCATTGTAATTGATGTAACAGGTGGAAAAAATCGCCGTTTTGCCGGGGGTGCGCTCGCCATCGCGCGCGGGAAAATGACCATTGGCCTGGGCGTTGGCGCGAAAGCGTTGTGAGGCGTAATCGGGTAGTTGGCGGTCGCGATGAACTTTCAGCATTTTGTCCATCATGCCGCGTATGGCTTTGTTTTTGTTAGTGGCGTTGACCGTCTGCGCCACCACGGGAATCGCCAGCAACTTGCCCAGGGCGTCGGTGCTGGTCAGTAGCTTATCCCGGAACGTGACCTCGCCCTTCTTGAACTTGACCGCCTTGGCGCGCAACATCAGGTGTGGAAAATCCAGGTTCCAGGGGTGGGGCGGTACATAAGGACATTTGGTCATAAAGCACACGTCGCAGAGATAGCATTGATCAACGACCTCTCCGTAGCGGGCTTTAGGGATGCCATCCACCTCGCCGGTCTCACCTTCATCAATCAGGTCGAACAGCTTGGGGAAGGCGTTGCACAGGCTGACGCAGCGCCGGCAACCGTGGCAGATATCAAAGACCCGCTCCAATTCGGCGGACAGCATGCTTTCGTTGTAGTAGTCGGGATTTTTCCAGTCGATGGGATGTCGTTTTGGCGGCTCCAGATTGCCTTCGCGGACGCTCATGATAGCCTCTCCTCCAGTGGCGCCTGAGAATCAGGGCGGGCGTTCAGCCCGCCCCGCACCTTCAGTCAACCAACGCGTCCAGAGCTTTTTGGAAGCGGTTGGCGTGTGAGCGCTCGGCCTTGGCCAGCGTCTCGAACCAGTCACCAATTTCATCGAAGCCTTCGTCACGGGCGGTTTTCGCCATGCCGGGGTACATGTCGGTGTATTCGTGGGTTTCGCCCGCGACCGCCGATTTCAGGTTATTGCGCGAAGAGCCAATGGGCAGACCCGTAGCAGGATCGCCGACGTGCGCCAGATAGTCCAGGTGACCATGGGCATGGCCGGTTTCGCCTTCCGCTGTTGAGCGGAACAGAGCCGAGACATCGTTCTGGCCCTCGACATCCGCCTTGTTGGCAAAATACAGGTAGCGACGATTAGCCTGTGATTCGCCGGCGAACGCTGCTTTCAGGTTTTCTTCGGTCTTGGAGCCTTTGAGCTGCATCGGTAAAGCCCTCTCTTTTAGATGGTGGAAATAGGGGAAGACCTCAATAATTACAAGGCCGAATAAAGCATAATTTGCATAAGGCCATCTAGCTAATTGACTTTGGCAATGATGTCAATAGTTATTGCTTATCCTTGGAGGTTCGTATCGATGTAACTTCTTGGGTATGCGCCGCGCTGTTGCGTGGCTATAATCCCTGGTCATACTGAATCAGGGGGTATGGCGATGGGAAAAAGATATTTCGGTACGGACGGTATTCGCGGGCGAGTCGGGGAATATCCGATTACGCCTGAGTTCATCCTCAAACTGGGTTGGGCGGTCGGACGCGCTCTGCGGAGCCGGGATTTCAACAAGGTGGTGATCGGCAAGGACACTCGTATTTCTGGCTACATGTTTGAATCTGCGCTAGAAGCCGGATTGTCCGCAGCGGGCGTCAATATCGCCCTGCTAGGTCCCATGCCGACCCCTGGCATCGCCTATTTGACGCGCACCCTGCATGCCTGCGCCGGCGTCGTGGTCAGCGCTTCGCATAATCCCTACTATGATAACGGCATCAAATTCTTTTCCCGCGACGGACAAAAGCTGCCCGACGAAACCGAGGAGCACATCGAAGATCTGTTGGAGCGGCCGCTGGAAACCGTCGAGCCGGATGCTCTCGGCAAGGCTGAGCGCATCGTGGATGCCTCCGGTCGTTATATTGAATTCTGCAAAAGCACGATTCCTGCCGGCTCCAGTCTGGCGGGTATGAAAATCGTGGTGGATTGCGGGCATGGCGCGACCTACCATGTCGCGCCCAGCGTGTTTAACGAACTGGGCGCAACGGTGATTCCCATCGGCGCATCTCCCGATGGCCTGAACATTAATTTGGACTGTGGCTCTACCAAGCCAGCGGTAATGCGCGAAACGGTTCAGGAAGAGAACGCCGATCTGGGCATCGCTTTAGATGGCGACGGCGACCGGGTCATTATGGTTGATCATCGAGGCGAAATTCTCGACGGCGATGATTTGCTGTTTATCATCGCCCGCGATCGCCTGCGCGCCGGCAGTCGGTTCAATGCGATTGTGGGCACATTAATGACCAATCTCGGATTGGAAATAGCGTTGCGGGCGCTAGGACTCGAATTGCATCGCGTCCAGGTTGGCGACCGCTACGTGATGGAGCGAATGCTGGCCGAAAATTTGATGCTGGGCGGCGAAAATTCCGGGCACATTATCTGCCGGGATCGCACGACAACCGGCGATGGCATCATCTCGGCTCTACAAGTGCTGGCAGCGATGCTGCATTCTGAAAAGAACCTGCATGACCTCAAGGCGGGCATGACCAAGTACCCGCAAACCTTGATCAATGTGTCGGTGAGTGGCGCTGTGGATATCCAGCGCCCGCCAATCCTTGAAGCGGTGCGCACCGTCGAAGCGCAAATGGGAGATCATGGCCGGGTGCTGCTGCGTCCCTCCGGCACTGAACCCGTGGTGCGGGTCATGGTCGAGGGGCCCGATGCCGCTGTGGTTGAGCGCCACGCTCGCGAACTGGCAACTGTTGTCAGAGATACTCTGTCGGTATGATTGATTTCCAGCAACGAAATCCGTAAGCTTCACCGGTTTTTCAGAATCCAGGAGAAAAGAACATGCGCCGTAAGCTGGTGGCCGGAAATTGGAAGATGAATGGCTCGGCGGAAAGCATCCGCGGGTTGTTAGAGGGGATTAAGGCGGGCGCCGTCGAGGTGGCGGCCGTTGAACTGGCGGTGTTCCCCCCGTTTGTTTATCTCGGGCTGGTTGAACAACAGCTCAGCGGGACCACGATTGCCTGGGGAACCCAGAATCTTTCTGAACACGCCTCGGGCGCTTACACTGGCGAAGTGGCCGGCCCGATGCTTCAGGATTTCCATTGCGCCTATGTCATCGTCGGTCACTCCGAGCGCCGCACCTTGTATGGGGAAAGCGACGAGATGGTGGCGCGCAAGTTCGCTGCAGCCCGCAAGGTAGGCGTCAAGCCGATTCTCTGTGTCGGCGAAACTCTGGAAGAACGCGATCAGGGCGTGACCGAGTCAGTCGTGGAACGGCAACTCAAGGCGGTGCTGGATCTGGAAGGCATCGAGGCGTTCAATGACGCAGTCATCGCTTATGAGCCGGTCTGGGCGATTGGTACGGGGCGGACGGCTACGCCGCAACAGGCGCAGGACGTTCACGCTTTCATCCGCGCTAAGCTGGCCGAGCAGAATCCGACGGTGGCTGCTGAAACCCGCATTCTCTACGGCGGCAGCATGAAGGCAGCGAATTCCGGGGAATTAATGGCCATGGCGGACATTGATGGCGGTCTGATTGGCGGCGCTTCGCTGGACGCCAAGGACTTTCTGGCGATTGCCCGTTCAGGCTGCTAAACTGTAGTCATCATGGTTTATACCCTCATCCTCGTCGCGCATGTCATCATCGCCGTTGCTCTGGTAGCCTTGGTGTTGTTGCAGCAGGGCAAAGGCGCTGATGCGGGCGCGGCGTTCGGGAGCGGCGCTTCCGCAACGATGTTTGGATCGCAGGGTTCGGCGTCTTTCTTGAGTCGGACAACAGCGGTTTTGGCGACGGCGTTCTTTTTGACCAGTTTAACGCTGGGTTACTTTGCGACGCGGACTTCGACAGCGCCGGAGAGCGTGATGGAACGAGCGGTATCCGAAACGCCTGCGCCGCCGCCCGAGACCGTCCAAGGTCCGGTCGATGTGCCGCAGTTGCCGCAAGATACTAATAAATAGTGGTTACCATGCCGATGTGGTGGAACTGGTAGACACGCTAGCTTGAGGGGTTAGTGGCGCAAGCCGTGCCGGTTCGAGTCCGGCCATCGGCACCAAATCAGGCATCCTGCCCTGTCGATTGCCAGGGTGTCTTACATATCTCAGTAAGGTGTGACTCCCAATGCTGTCCAATTACCTTCCTGTCCTGATGTTCGTAGTGATCGCCCTGGCGATGGCCGTGGTCGTCATCAGTCTTGGCTTTTTCCTCGGTCCCCGCCGCCCTGATAGCGCGAAATTATCGCCTTATGAGTGCGGTTTCGAGGCTTTTGAGGATTCCCGGATGAAGTTTGATGTCCGCTATTACCTGGTGGCCATCCTGTTCATTATCTTCGATCTGGAAATCGCCTTCCTGTTTCCCTGGGCAATTGTTCTGGACCAGATCGGCCTGTTCGGATTCGCGGCGATGGCAATCTTTCTCGGTATCCTGGTGATCGGTTTCATCTACGAGTGGAAGAAAGGAGCCTTGGAATGGGAATAGAAGGCATTCTGGAAAAAGGCATGGTGACCACCACTGCCGACAAGCTTATTAACTGGGCGCGCACCGGTTCGATGTGGCCGATGACCTTTGGTCTGGCTTGCTGCGCGGTGGAGATGATGCAGGCCGGCGCGGCGCGTTACGACCTGGATCGGTTCGGCATCGTGTTCCGGCCTAGCCCGCGCCAATCCGATGTGATGATCGTTGCCGGCACCCTGTGCAACAAGATGGGGCCCGCCTTGCGCAAGGTTTACGACCAGATGGCCGAACCGCGTTGGGTCATTTCAATGGGTTCCTGCGCGAATGGCGGTGGTTATTATCACTATTCCTACGCTGTGGTGCGCGGCTGTGATCGCATCGTGCCGGTTGACATCTATATACCGGGGTGTCCGCCGACTGCGGAGGCGCTAATTTATGGCATTCTGCAACTGCAGAATAAAATTCGCCGCACCAACACCATCGCCCGTTAAGAGAATCCTCCATGGCTGAAGCGCTTCAGACTCTGCTGGAAAAGTTGCAAACGCGATTTGGCGACACCTTGCTGGACTGTCGGTTGGATCGCGCCGAGGCGACTATCGAAATCTCACCTGATCAGGCGATCGCTATCTTTACCGCTCTGCGCGATGAACCGGATTTTGCTTTCGAGCAAGTCATGGACGTGTGCGGGGTCGATTACGCGGCTTATGGCGATGTAGAATGGGCGACTAGTGAATCCACGAACCAGGGTTTCAGCCGGGGCGTCGTGGAGCGGGCCACTGGGCGTGGTTCAGCAGCTATTCAGGCGGCCGCTGCGGGGCGAACCTTCGCTGGCAAGGGCCGCTTCGCTGCTGTTTACCAATTGCTTTCGGTGTCGCGCAACCAGCGTTTGCGGGTTCGGGTATTTGCCCCGGATGATGAATTGCCGGTTGTGCCTTCGGTTGTGCCCCTTTGGGCTGGCGCCAACTGGTTCGAGCGCGAAGCTTTCGACTTGTTCGGCATCGTGTTTGAAGGTCACCCGGATTTGCGGCGTATCCTCACCGATTACGGGTTTATCGGTCATCCCTTCCGCAAGGACTTCCCGCTGGTTGGCCAAGTGGAAATGCGCTATGACCCCGAGCGTGGTCGCGTAGTGTACGAGCCGGTGAGCATCGAACCGCGCGTGTTGGTGCCCCGCGTTATCCGCCAGGATAACCGCTATCTATCTTAGACTTGCTGTGTGCCCATAATGATGATCCTAAGGGTTAATCCAAGAAAACAAGGATTGAAACATGCCCGAGATTCGTAATTACACCCTGAACTTTGGGCCGCAGCACCCCGCCGCGCACGGCGTGCTCCGCCTGGTGCTGGAAATGGATGGCGAAGTCGTGCAGCGCGCCGATCCGCATATTGGTCTGTTGCACCGGGCCACCGAAAAACTGGCCGAGAGCAAGCCGTTTAATCAAAGCATCGGCTATATGGACCGGCTTGACTACATGTCGGCGATGAGCAACGAACATGCTTATGTGCTGGCGGTCGAGAAGTTGCTGGGGATTGAGCCGCCGGTGCGCGCCCAGTACATCCGGGTGATGTTTGCGGAAATTACCCGTATTCTGAATCACCTACTGTGGATTGGCGCGCATGGGTTGGACATCGGCGCCATGACCATGTTCCTGTATGCCTTCCGCGAGCGTGAGGATTTGCTGGATTGCTACGAAGCAGCCTCTGGCGCTCGTCTGCATGCGGCCTATTTCCGGCCCGGCGGCGTTTATCGTGACCTGCCCAAGAGCATGGCGAAATACGAGTATGAGAAATCGCAATGCCACAGCAAAAAGGATGTGGATGAACGGAACACCCATCGCCACGGGACCCTGCTGGATTTCATTGAGGCGTTTACCGAGCGCTTCCCGCAACGGGTGGATGAGTACGAGACGCTGTTGACCGATAACCGCATCTGGAAACAGCGCACCGTCGGCATTGGCGTGGTGACGCCGGAACGGGCGTTGCAACTGGGTTTTTCCGGTCCGATGCTGCGCGGTTCCGGTTTCGCCTGGGATCTGCGTAAGAAGCAACCTTATGAGGTTTATGACCGACTGGACTTCGATATTCCAGTTGGAGTCAATGGTGACTGCTATGATCGCTATCTAGTGCGGGTCGAGGAGTTGCGTCAGGCCAACCGGATCATTAAGCAGTGCGTGAAGTGGTTGAAGGAAAATCCCGGCCCGGTGATGATCGGCGACCACAAGGTCGCGCCGCCGTCGCGCGAGACAATGAAAGAGGACATGGAGGCGCTGATTCACCATTTCAAACTGTTCACGGAAGGTTATTGCGTCCCCGAGGGCGAGGTCTATGTGGCGACCGAGCATCCCAAGGGCGAATACGGGATTTATCTGATTTCCGATGGCGCCAACAAGCCCTATCGAGTCAAGGTGCGGGCGGCGGGTTTCGCCCATCTTTCATCTATGAACGAGATGACCCGGGGCCACATGCTGGCCGACGTGGTGGCGGTCATCGGTACGCAGGATATCGTTTTCGGGGAGGTTGACCGCTGATGAGCGCGCATAACCACGATGTATTGTCCGCCCATGCCCGTGCGGAAATTGATCACTGGTTGACCCGCTACCCCGCTGATCGGAAACAGTCCGCCGTACTGGCCGCCTTGCGCGAGGTCCAGCATGAGAATGGCGGCTATCTCACGACGGAATTGATGGACGCGGTGGCGGATTATCTCGACCTGCCGCCCATCGCTGTTTATGAGGTCGCCAGCTTCTACTCAATGTTTGAACTGAAACCGGTCGGTCGGCACAGCATTTCCGTCTGCACTAACATTTCCTGCATGTTGCGCGGTGGCGACGCTATTTTGGCGCATCTTGAGAAGAAGCTGGGCATCAAGCTTGGTGAAAGCACTCCCGATGGTAAGTTCTACCTGAAGCGGGAAGAAGAATGCCTGGCGGCTTGTTGTGGCGCGCCAATGATGCAGGTTGACCATGTCTATTACGAGCAACTGACTCCCGAGAAGGTGGATCAGGTGCTGGATCGCCTGGAGTAAACCACAATGGCTAACGAGGTGTGCTACCGGACGCTGGGCCTGGATCGGCCCTGGTCGATGGAGACCTATCAAAGCGTGGGCGGCTACGCAGCCTGGAAGAAAATTTTGGCCGGTGAATTGACCGGCGATCAGGTCATCGACCAAGTCAAGAAATCTGGATTGCGCGGACGGGGCGGCGCGGGATTCCCGACCGGTTTGAAGTGGACGTTCATGCCGCGCAACGCTGCGGTTCAAAAGTACATGGTGTGTAATTCCGACGAGTCGGAGCCAGGCACCTGTAAGGATCGCGACATCTTGCGCTTTAACCCACATGCCTTGGTGGAAGGCATGGCCATTGCCGGGTTTGCTACCGGTTCCACGGTCGGTTACAACTACATGCGCGGCGAATTTCTGGACGAGCCTTACCGGCGGTTTGAGGATGCGGTCAAGGAAGCGTATGCCGCCGGGTTGCTTGGCAAGAATATCCAGGGTTCCGGCATTGACTTTGATTTGTACCCAACCCTGGGCGCTGGCGCTTATATCTGCGGTGAGGAAACCGCCCTGCTGGAGTCGCTGGAAGGCAAGAAAGGCCAACCGCGCTTCAAACCGCCATTTCCCGCCAGTTATGGTCTGTACGGTCGCCCGACCACCATCAATAACACCGAGTCGTTTTCTTCGGTGCCGGCGATTGTGTTAAATGGCGGTGAATGGTTCGCCAGTCTAGGGACAGCGAATGCGGGGGGTACGAAGATTTTCTCGGTGTCTGGGCATGTCGAGAAACCGGGTAATTTCGAGGTGTCGCTGGGTCTGCCCTTCGCCGATCTGCTGGCTCTAGCAGGCGGTGTTTGGAAAGGGCGTCAGCTCAAGGCGGTGATTCCTGGCGGTTCCTCGGTGCCAGTCGTACCGGGCGAGACGATGCTGAAAGCCAACATGGACTACGATTCCATCGCCAAGGTGGCCGGTTCGATGCTCGGCTCCGGCGCGGTGATCGTGATGGACGACACCACCGACATGGTTAAGGTGCTGCAGCGCGTCTCGCGGTTTTACTTCTCTGAATCCTGCGGGCAATGCACGCCCTGTCGCGAAGGCACCGGCTGGTTGTATCGTGTGGTCACCCGAATTGTCGAAGGCAAGGGCAGGCCCGAGGATCTGGAATTACTAGACAGCGTGGCCAGCAAGATCGAAGGACGCACCATTTGCGCGCTAGGCGACGCCGCGGCCATGCCGGTGCGCAGTTTCGTCAAGCATTACCGTCACGAATTCGCCTATTACATCGAGTACAAGCGCAGCATGGTTGCCGGCGCTACGGCGCTGGCTGCATGAGCCGCGAAACCACTAACACCGTTGCAGTGGGTAAGAGATGAGCGAGGAACAGGTCAATATCGAAGTTAACGGCATTGCGCTGCAAGCCCGTAAGGGCGCGATGCTCATCGAGATCACTGATGCGGCGGGCATTCCTATCCCCCGGTTCTGTTATCATAAGAAACTGTCCATCGCCGCCAATTGCCGGATGTGTCTGGTCGAGGTGGAAAAGGCGCCCAAGCCGCTGCCGGCCTGTGCGACTCCGGTGATGGAGGGTATGAAGGTTTATACCCGATCGCCCAAGGCGCTGGCCGCGCAGAAAGGTACCATGGAATTCCTGCTGATCAATCATCCGCTGGATTGTCCCATTTGCGATCAGGGCGGGGAGTGCGAGTTACAGGACGTAGCGCTGGGTTATGGCGGCGATGTATCGCGCTTTGCCGAGCGCAAGCGGGTGGTTCGGGACAAGGATATCGGTCCGCTGATCGCCACGGAAATGACCCGTTGTATTCACTGCACCCGTTGCGTGCGCTTCGGTGAGGAAATTGCTGGGTTGCGTGAGCTGGGCGCGACTGGCCGCGGCGAAAATGTGGAAATCGGCACATTCGTTGCTCATAGTGTGATTTCGGAACTGTCGGGCAATGTCATCGATCTGTGTCCGGTCGGGGCGCTGACCGCTAAGCCTTCCCGCTACAAGGGACGTTCCTGGGAATATGTGCAACACGCGGGCGTTGCGCCGCATGATTCCGTCGGCTCCAACATCTTCATCCACACCCTGCGTGGCCAGGTAATGCGGGTCGCGCCGCGCGAGAACGAGTCGATTAATGAAACCTGGATTTCCGACCGGGATCGATTCGGTTACGAGGGCATCTACAGCGACGACCGGTTGGCCGGACCGCTGGTTGACGGCGTTGAAGCGAGTTGGGAATCCGCCCTGGAAGCGGTAGCGACTCATTTAAAGGATGTGATCACCCAACATGGTCCTGCTGCCGTCGGTTTTCTGATTTCCCCGACCGCCACGGTTGAGGAAATGTATCTGGCGCAAAAACTGGCGCGGGGTCTGGAGGTCGTGAATATTGATCACCGGCTCAGACAGGCTGATTTCAGCGATCAGGCGGCAGCGCCGGTGTTCCCCTGGCTGGGGCAGGCGCTGGAGGATTTGGAAAAAGTGGGTGCGGCGCTGCTGATCGGCTCTAATGTGCGCATGGAGCAACCGCTGGCTGGCCATCGTTTGCGCAAGGCGGCGCTGGCGGGCGGGCAGATCATGTTCATTAATCCCCGCGACTTTGAATTTCGCTTCCCGGTCGCCGCCAAGCGGATTGTTGATCCTGCCGGCATGGTAGCGGCCTTGGCCGGCGTCGCCCAGGCTGTTGCCGAACTGAAAGGCACAACTCTACCGGGAAATCTGGCGAGTTTGGCGTCCGGAGCTCCAGGTGAAACAGAACGCGCGATGGCTGCTCACTTGGCGAATAACGCAGCAAGCACGGTGCTGCTAGGCAATTTAGCGCTGGCGCATCCCGCGTTGGCCGCACTGCGGGCGCTGGCGGGTTTCGTGGCGCAGCAGACCAGCGCCTGGCTGGGTTATTTGCCGGAAGCGGCGAATTCTGCCGGTGGCTGGTTAACCGGCGCGTTGCCACACCGTCTGCCAGGTGGTCAATTGGCGCCGATCGCCGGTCTGGATGTGCGGGCAATGCTGGAAACTTCGCGCAAGGCTTACGTGCTGATTGGCGTTGAACCGGAACTGGATTGCTGGGACGGCGCGGCGGCGCTGAAAGCCATGCAGAGCGCGGAACAGGTGATTGCACTGAGTCCCTACGCCAGTGCAGTCAGTAAACAGTACGCAAAAATCATTCTGCCCGTTGCTACCTTCGCGGAAACTTCAGGAACCTATGTCAATGCCGAAGGGCGCTGGCAGAGTTTTCAGGGCGCGACCAAACCGTTTGGCGAGGCGCGTCCAGCCTGGAAGGTCTTGCGCGTGCTGGGCAACCTGTGTGGGGTGAGCGGTTTCGATTACACCAGTTCCGAGGAAGTTCTGGCCGAGGCGCAAAATGCCTGCGCTCAGGTACGGCCGGATAATGCGCCGGATTTCGGCCAACCACTGACTCTGTTCCAGACCGATGGCCTGTTGCGGGTAGCGGATGTGCCGATTTACGCCACTGATCCATTGGTTCGACGCGCCCGTTCCTTGCAGACCAGCGCTTTGATGCGGCCTGCCGAGGTGCGTTTGCATCCGGATGTAGCCCAGGAACTGGGGGTCGCTGGACGCGAACAGGTTCAGGTGCGCCAGAACGGCGTCGCGGTCGATTTGCCTTTAATGCTGGACGAGAGCATTCCCCGAGGATGTGCCTGGATTCCGGCGGGGTTGCACGGCAGTATTGCGCTCGGGCCGGCAGTGGGGCCGGTGGCCATTCAATAACAACCAGGATCCGGGATCATGGAAACGCTGTGGACGGTCATCTTTAACCTTCTGAAAATTGTCGCCGTACTGATGCCGCTGTTGTTGGCGGTGGCCTATCTGACCTTTGCCGAGCGCAAGATTATTGGCTATATGCAGGTGCGAATCGGGCCCAACCGGGTCGGCCCCAAGGGTTGGCTGCAACCGATTGCTGACGCCATGAAGCTGATGTTCAAGGAAATCGTCATTCCGACCCGCGCAGATCGTTTCCTGTTTCTCCTGGCGCCGGTCGTGTCCTTCGGTCCAGCGCTGGCGGCCTGGGCGGTGATTCCCTTTGGCGATGGCCTGATGATTTCGCATCTGGACGCCGGTCTGTTGTATCTGATTGCCTTAACTTCGATGGGCGTTTATGGGGTGATCATTGCCGGATGGGCCTCGAATTCCAAATACGCCTTTCTGGGTGCCATGCGTTCGGCGGCGCAGATTGTCGCTTATGAAATCGCCATGGGTTTCGCGCTGGTCGGGGTGTTGATGGCGGCGGGCAGTCTGAATCTCAACCAGATTGTACTGGCTCAGCAAGGTAACCTGTTGCACTGGTTCTGGTTGCCGCTGCTGCCGTTGTTCCTGGTGTACTTCATCTCCGGCGTGGCGGAAACCAACCGCGCGCCGTTTGACGTGGCGGAAGGCGAATCAGAGATCGTGGCTGGCTTCCATGTCGATTATTCTGGTATGGCTTTCGCGGTGTTCTTCCTCGCGGAATACGCCAACATGATCCTGGTGTCGGCGCTGGCCTCGACCTTGTTCCTGGGCGGCTGGCTGTCGCCGTTCGAGGGCGTTCCGGTGTTGGGCAGTCTGTTTGCCTTCGTACCTGGGGCGATCTGGCTCATCATCAAGATCTCGTTCCTGCTGCTGTTTTTCCTCTGGTTCCGCGCGACCTTTCCCCGCTACCGCTATGATCAGATCATGCGCCTGGGATGGAAGGTGTTTATTCCAGTGACCCTGGTGTGGATCCTGGTGATCGGGCTGGGCGTACTGGGCCAAGTCGGTCCGTGGTTTGATTGATGCGGAGTAAAGTGATGAACACACTGAACGCCCTTCGTTACTACTTCAAGAGTTTCGTGTTGTGGGAACTGTTGCTGGGTTTGGGAGTGACCGGCCGTTATCTGTTTTCCAAAAAGATCACGGTGCAATACCCGGAAGAGCTAACCCCGTTGTCGCACCGGTTTCGCGGTCTACATGCCCTGCGTCGTTACCCGAATGGCGAGGAACGGTGTATTGCCTGCAAACTGTGCGAGGCGGTTTGTCCAGCGCTGGCGATTACCATTGAATCCGAGCAGCGCGAGGATGGCACCCGGCGTACAACCCGCTATGACATTGATTTGTTCAAGTGCATCTACTGCGGCTTCTGCGAGGAAGCCTGTCCGGTGGATTCCATCGTGGAAACCCGGACCTTTGATTATCATTTCGAGAAGCGCGGCGAGCATATCATGACCAAGGAGAAGTTGCTGGCGCATGGCGACCGTTGCGAAGCCCAGATTGCCGCCGACCGGGCCGCTGATGCGGCTTATCGCTAACCGGCCCCGTTTCCAGAAAATAACCAGCAGGTCCGCTCATGGGATTTGAAAAATTTCTGTTCTACGTCTTTGCTCTGATCTTGATCTTTGCTGCGGTCAGAGTCATCACGGTGCGCAACCCCGTACATGCCGCGTTGTTCCTGGTGCTGGCGTTTTTCACTAGCGCCGCGCTTTGGCTGTTGATTGAAGCGGAGTTTCTGGCCATTACCCTGGTGTTGGTCTATGTCGGCGCGGTGATGGTGCTGTTCCTGTTCGTGGTCATGATGCTCGACCTGAATGTCGATCCGGTGCGGGAAGGCTTCATCAAATACCTGCCGGTCGGCGCAACTGTCGCCCTGCTTATTGTGATTGAAATGGGGCTGGTGGTTAGTTCCAATTATTTTGGCCCGGATCAGTACAGCCTGATGTCCCATGCGGCGGATTACAGCAATACCAAAGAGCTGGGCAGCGTCTTGTACACCTTTTATGTCTATCCATTTGAGATTGCCTCGGTAATCCTGCTAGTGGCGATCATTGCCGCCATCTCGCTGACTATGAGGCGTCGGGAAGGCGTGAAATCCCAGGATCCAGGGCAGCAGGTGCGCGTATCGCGGGATGATCGGGTGCGTGTGGTGCGCATGGCCCCGGAAAAGAAACTTGCGCCCCAATCATCCCTCATTCAGGACAACCAGGATTGAAAGAAAACCGATGATTGCACTGACTGATTACCTTGTGCTGGGCGCAATCCTCTTTTGTCTCAGCGTAGCCGGTATCTTTCTGAACCGGAAAAACGTCATCATTTTATTGATGTCGATTGAGTTGATGCTGCTGGCGGTGAATTTTAACTTCATCGCTTTCTCGCAGTTCCTCGGCGACACGATTGGCCAGGTTTTCGTATTTTTCATTCTGACCGTGGCCGCGGCTGAATCGGCCATTGGCCTGGCCATCCTGGTGGTGCTGTTCCGTAACCGCCGCACCATCAACGTCGCCGACCTCGACACGCTGAAGGGTTAGCCCATGCAAAATGTCTATCTCGCGATTGTGCTGGCGCCCTTGTTCGGCGCCATTATCGCCGGTTTGTTTGGCCGCAAGATTGGCCGCGCTGGCGCTCACTGGGTGACTATTATCGGCGTGGCGATTTCCTTCCTCTTGTCGTTGGTGGTGCTGCGTCATCACGTTCTGGACGGCGCTGATCCCTACAACGGTTCGGTCTACACCTGGATGGTGGTCGAAGGCATTCGCTTCGAGATCGGCTTCTTGGTCGATAATCTGACCGCGGTGATGATTTCCACCGTGACTTTCGTGTCGCTGATGGTCCATATCTACACCATCGGCTATATGCATGACGATGATGGCTACCAGCGTTTCTTTAGTTATATCGCATTGTTCACCTTCGCTATGTTGATGTTGGTGATGGCTAACAACTTCCTGCAATTGTTCTTCGGCTGGGAAGGGGTGGGTCTGGTGTCCTATCTGCTGATTGGCTTCTGGTATAAGCGTGAAAGCGCCATTTTTGCCGGGTTGAAAGCCTTCCTAGTCAATCGAGTGGGGGATTTCGGTTTTCTGCTGGGCATCGCCGCCGTGCTAATGACATTTAACAGCATCGATTACGCGGATGTGTTCGCCGCCGCGCCATTGGTGAAAGAGATGACGGTGCAGGTGATTCCCGGCGTGGATTGGTCGCTGATGACCCTGATTTGCATCCTGCTGTTTATTGGCGCGATGGGTAAATCGGCGCAGGTCCCACTGCATGTGTGGCTGCCGGATTCGATGGAAGGTCCGACGCCGATCTCGGCATTGATCCATGCCGCGACGATGGTGACCGCCGGTATTTTCATGGTGGCGCGTATGTCGCCGTTGTTTGAATTGTCGGAGACCGCGCTGAGCGTGGTGCTGGTCATTGGCTCGATCACTGCGCTGTTCATGGGCTTCCTGGGCATCATCCAGAATGACATCAAACGGGTGGTGGCCTATTCGACCCTTTCGCAACTGGGCTATATGACGGTCGCGCTAGGCGTATCGGCCTACTCGGCTGCGATTTTCCACCTGATGACCCACGCCTTTTTCAAGGCGTTGCTGTTCCTTGGCGCAGGATCGGTGATCATCGCCATGCACCATGAGCAGGATATCCGTAAGATGGGCGGGTTGTGGAAGTATATGCCGATTACCTGGTTCACTTTCCTGGTGGGCACCCTGGCGTTAATCGGCACACCAGGCTTTGCCGGCTTCTACTCCAAGGACAGTATCTTGGAAGCCGTGCATTACTCGGAGATCGCTGGCGCCGGTTTCGCCTACTTCTCGGTCATGCTGGGTGTATTTATCACTTCGTTCTACTCATTCCGCTTGTACTTCATTGTGTTCCACGGCCAGGAGCGTATGGATCATCATACAAAGGAACATCTGCACGAAACCCCGGCGGTGGTGACTGTGCCTTTGATGATGCTGGCCATTCCCTCGGTGATCATCGGCGCCTTGGCTATTGAGCCGTTGCTGTTTGGCGGAGGATTCAAGGATGCTATCTTTATTGCGCCGGAACATGATGTCCTCAAGCATCTCGCCGAACATTTCCACGGTGCGGTTAGCTTCGCCGCACATGGCTTAACCGGGTTGCCCTTTATTTTGGTGCTGGCTGGATTCGGCTCGGCATTCTATCTGTACATGATGCGACCGGATCTGCCGGAACTGATCCAGCAAAAGTTCGCGGTGCTGTACGACATCATGGTGCGCAAGTACCTGTTCGACGAAATCTACCAGTCGGTGTTCATGCGCGGCAGTCGGGAGCTGGGAACGGCGCTGTGGAAGTATGCCGACGCCGGGCTGATCGATGGTGTGATGGTTAATGGTTCGGCCCGCCTGGTTGGCTGGTTCGCCGCCATCGTCCGATATATACAGACCGGTTATCTGTATACGTATGCCTTTGCTATGATCATCGGCCTGCTGATCCTGTTGACTTGGTTCGTCGCCCGCTAACCTGGAAGAAGAAAAACCATGCTGTCGGAACTGCCTCTGTTGAGTCTCGTTATCTGGTTCCCGATCCTGGGCGGCATTGCGGTGTTGTTCGTGGGTGACGAAAACCCCGCGCGCGCCAAGGCGCTGGCCCTGACGGTCGCGATCCTGAGTTTTCTGATCGGTATCCCACTGTTTTCGTCGTTTGACGCCACCACGGCGTCCATGCAATTCCAGGAATTCGTGCCGTGGATTCCCATGTTCAGCGTCAATTACCATCTGGGTGTTGATGGGTTCTCCATGCCGTTGATCCTGCTGACTGCGTTCATGACCGTGCTGGTGGTGATCGCCGGCTGGGAAGTGGTGCAGTACCGGATTGCCCAGTACCTGGCGGCGTTCCTGATCATGGAAGGGTTGATGATCGGGGTGTTTGCCGCGCTGGATGCGATTCTATTCTATGTGTTCTTCGAGGCGATGCTAATCCCGATGTTTCTGATCATTGGTATTTGGGGCGGGCCGCGCCGAGTGTATGCGACGATCAAGTTTTTCCTGTACACCTTCCTTGGTTCGGTGTTCATGCTGATTGCTCTGATCTACCTGTACAACCAATCGAGCAGCTTTGAGATTCTCGATTTCCACAAGCTGCCGCTGAGCCTGACCGAACAGGTGCTGATCTTCTTCGCCTTCCTGCTGGGTTTTTCGGTTAAGGTGCCGATGTGGCCGGTGCATACCTGGTTACCGGATGCTCACGTTGAGGCGCCGACCGGAGGGTCTGTGATTCTGGCGGCGATTACTTTGAAGATTGGCGGTTATGGTTTCCTGCGGTTTGCCCTGCCGATTACCCCAGATGCCGCCGGGACGCTGGACTGGTTGGTGATTACGCTGTCGCTGATCGCCGTGGTCTATATCGGTCTGGTAGCCCTGATTCAGCAGGATATGAAGAAGCTGATCGCCTATTCTTCCATCGCACACATGGGGTTTGTAACGCTGGGCTTCTTCATCGTGTTCAGCATCTATCGCGATACGGGCAGCCTGAGCGGCGCGGCTATGGGCATTGAAGGCAGCATGGTGCAGATGGTGTCACATGGCTTCATTTCCGGCGCGTTGTTCCTGTGCGTCGGCGTGCTGTACGACCGGGTGCATTCCCGTCAGATCAGGGATTACGGCGGCGTCGTCAATACTATGCCGATTTTTGCCGCTTTTATGGTGTTGTTTGGCATGGCCAACGCCGGGTTGCCCGGCACTTCAGGATTCGTTGGCGAATTTATGGTGATTCTCAGCAGCTTCAAGGCTAGTTTCTGGATCGCTTTTTTGGCTTGCACCACCCTGATCCTAGGTGCGGCCTATACCCTGTGGCTAGTCAAACGGGTGATCTTTGGCGAAATCGGCAACAGCCATGTCGCTGAACTGAAAGACGTGAGCACCCGTGAAATCATCATGCTGAGTCTGCTGGCGGCGGCGGTGCTGCTGCTCGGGGTTTGGCCAGATCCACTGACCTCGGTGATGCATACCTCTGTGGATAATCTGCTTCAGCAGGTTACCGCATCCAAGTTATTGTAATTGTTCCTTGCAGAGAAGAAATCGGAGAATAGGGATAATCCAATGAATTTCGTCGCCCCTGATTTCATGCCGGTTCTGCCGGAACTGTTCGTACTAACTCTGGCCTGTTTGCTCCTGGTCATTGATGCGTTCCTGGAACAACGGCAACGACACATTACCTACGGATTGGCGCAGCTCACCCTATTGGGCGCGGCGCTGTTGACCCTGGTGACTTACGCCCATGCGCCGGTGACCACTATGTTTGGTCATTACATCAAGGATGCAATGGGTGATTTGCTCAAGTTGTTCATTTATCTCGCCACCGCCGCTGGGTTTCTGTACTCGCGCGATTATCTGCGTCAGCGTGACCTGTTCAAGGGCGAGTATTATGTGTTGGGCCTGTTTGGGGTGCTGGGCATGATGATCATGGTGTCAGCGCACAGCCTGCTCACCGTGTATCTGGGCCTGGAATTGCTCTCGTTGTCCTTGTATGCGCTGGTGGCGACCGACCGTGACTCCCCGGTCGCCTCCGAGGCGGCTATGAAGTACTTCGTGTTGGGTTCATTGGCCTCCGGGATGTTGCTGTACGGGATTTCGATGATTTACGGCGCGACCGGCAGCATCGATCTCCAGGTCGTGGCCGATGTGGTGGCCGGCCAGGGCATGGAAAACTTGGTGCTGGTGTTTGGACTGGTGTTTCTGGTCGTCGGCTTGGCGTTCAAGCTGGGTGCCGTGCCGTTCCACATGTGGGTGCCGGATGTTTATCAGGGTGCCCCCACCTCGGTCACGTTGTACATTGGTTCAGCGCCCAAGCTGGCGGCCTTTGCTCTGATCATGCGGGTTCTGGTCGATGGTCTAGGTACGTTGCAGGGTGACTGGCGGGAGATGCTGATTATTCTGGCGGTGCTGTCGATGGCTGTTGGCAATCTGGTCGCGATCGTCCAAAGTAACATTAAGCGGATGCTGGCCTACTCGACTATTTCCCATGTCGGTTTTCTGTTGCTCGGTATTCTAGCCGGCACCGCTGAGGGTTACGCAGCGTCCATGTTTTACGCTATCGTCTATGTGTTGATGGCGGTGGGAGCGTTCGGCATGGTCATCCTGTTGAGCCGCACTGGCTTTGAGGCGGAGAACATTGATGATTTCAAAGGCTTGAATGATCGTAATCCATGGTTGGCATTCCTGATGATGATGATCATGATGTCCATGGCCGGCGTGCCGTTTTTGGCGGGGTTTTATGCCAAATGGGTGGTGTTGCAGGCGGTGGTGGACATCGGCTTGGTCTGGTTGGCGCTGGTGGGTGTGGTGTTCTCGGTGATCGGCGCTTTCTACTATCTGCGGGTGGTCAAATGCATCTACTTCGACAAGTCCGAGGCGGGCGAGCCGGAGATTGAAATGAGTCGGGATACGGAGATCGTGATCAGCGCGAACGGTTTGTTGTTAGTATTGCTCGGCTTGTATCCGACAGCCTTGATGACTTGGTGCGCGACGGCGATGCTGAATTGACCGGATGACGCAAAGCCTGATTGTCGGTCTGTGGCTGGTGTTGGCGGCGGTTGCCGCTAACCTGCCTTGGTTGACCGAACGCTGGTGGTTTGTAATCGCCCGCCTTGATCGGCGGGCGAAGCCGTTTTGGTTGCGGCTCATCGAATGGGGTCTGTTGTATGGTCTGATCATCGGTATCGGGTTGGGGCTGGAATATAAGGCGACCGGCGCGATGCATGAACGGGACTGGGAGTTTTACACGGTGACGCTGTGTCTGTTCGCGGTCAGCGCGCTACCTGGATTTATTTATCGCTATCAGCTGAGGCGATTGCTGGAACAGGCGGGGCGTACTTGTACTCAGAGAACAGAGTGAAAGATAGCGGTAACCTGTTTGCTGCACTGCAATATAACTCGGGGTATAATTAAAGCCGCTTGAATTCACTTCGCGGAGCGGCCATGTCCAAACAGCATCCGATTATCGCTATTACCGGTTCGTCCGGCGCTGGCACCTCAACGGTTCGGGTCGCGATGGAACACATCTTTCGGCGGGACGGGATCAATGCCGCGATTGTCGAAGGTGACAGCTTTCACCGTTACGACCGCGAGGAGATGCAGCGACAGGTCGATCTAGCATTGCAAGAAGGTCGTAATTTCAGTCACTTCGGCCCCGAGGGTAATCTGTTCGACCGGCTGGAATCTCTGTTCATGGAATACAGTGAGCGGGGAACCGGGTTGCGGCGCTATTATCTCCATGATCAAGCGGAAGCCGATCGCTACGGCCAGAAGCCCGGCATTTTTACGCCCTGGACCTTGTTACCGCCTGGCAGCGACCTGTTGTTCTACGAGGGACTGCATGGCGGGGTCATCACCGATAAAGTCAATGTGGCGCGTTATGTCGACTTGCTGATTGGCGTGACGCCCATCGTCAATCTGGAATGGATCCAGAAAATCCATCGTGACACCGCCGAACGAGGATATAGCGCTGAAGCCGTAACCGATACCATTCTGCGGCGGATGTATGATTACACCCATTACATCGTGCCGCAATTCTCCTGCACCGATATTAATTTCCAGCGGGTGCCAACGGTGGATACCTCTAATCCTTTCAGCGCCCGCGATATTCCAACCCTGGATGAGAGTTTCGTAGTGATCCGCTTCAAGGAGCCGCGTAAAACCCATCCGGATTTTCATTATCTCCTACATATGATCCACGACTCATTCATGTCGCGTCGCAATACCATTGTGGTCCCGGGCGGCAAGATGGGTTTTGCCATGGAACTGATCCTCCAACCTTTGATCGAGCAGCTGATCCGCCGGGAGTATTGAAGGGTTTCCGGTTTCTCCAGGCGAAGATTCAGACGCCCGCAGAGTAATCACCGCGACGCCTGCCAGCGTCATCAACCCGCCCAGCAGCAATTTCCAGGTCGGCTGATCGCCCCACACCATTACGCCCAGTAAGACCGCCAGCACCGGCGCCAGCAACAATAATGGCGTGATCAGGCTGACCGGATAACGGGTCAACAGATAATAGACAATACCGTGCCCCACTAGCGAAGCGCCAACGGCCGAATAGACCGGCATGGCAAAATCCAGCCAGTTTGCGGTGCGCAACGCTTCAACTTGTCCCTGTTCCAGTAGCAGCGATAACAACAACAGATTCGGAGCAGCTACCGCACCGATCCAGGCTTGTAGTGTAAAAACGCTGACGCTCGATAAACGGCGCATCAAAATCGTCGCAATCGCCATGACCAGCGAAGCGCCAGCGATCCACGCCAAGGCGTCCAGATGGGCAATTACCGTCGGATCGAAGCCAATAATCATCACACCGGCAAAGGCGGCCGCGATTCCGCCAATTCGCCAACGGTCCAACCGCTCACCTAGCCATACCACCGCCAGCAGCGCCGAGAAAGGGACATAGAGCTGCGCGGCGATCGCCACTGAAGAAATGTCGCCGCTGACATCCAACCCAATGAAAATCATACTGAAATGAAAGACACCCAACAGAAAACTGATTTCCAGCACCGGCCGCATTTTTCCCGGAAACCAGCGCAACCAGGGCCATAGCAGCAGAATCAGCACCGTGAAGCGCAGAGTAGAGAACATCAGCGGCGGAAAATGCTCGACGCCCGCTTTTCCCGCCAGGAAATTCAGCGACCAAGCCACATTTGCCAGCAGCGCCAGCAACAAGTCACCCGGTTTCACAGGCAGCGCCAGGTAAGACGCGCCAATCCGGGTTTAGACCTCCTCACGGCGCCACTCGGTTTGCAGGGCATTCAGGAACCGGGCATCCAGTTCCGCTTCCTCTTCAGTAGGTAAAGCGCCCGTCAGACACCATTGCTCACGTAATGCTTTCGAATCGTAAAGCGCCTCAGGTTTGGTGACGTCCCCGGCCAAGGAGGCCGACAGCCGAGCGACCTGGTATTCCATCCGCATCTGAGCAAAAGCGGGCGGCGATTCCATTCCTGCAACGATCTCCATGCAGACACACCAGATCTTCTTGCGTTCCAGGTTGTGCTCCAGCTCCGTGCGGAGTTGCTTCACTTGTTCGGGGGGGGCGGTCAGCGCCTGACAGACCCGGTCGAACCGGTGTTGCAGCGATTCCTTCAACGATTCTGGTAGTTCCGGCAATGTCGCCCATTCCTGTCGCACAGCTTCCAACACCGCAGCATCTACCGGCTGCGTTATGAGTAGCGCCTCCAATCGGCCGCACAACCGCGAGTATTGATGTAAGTGCTGGAAAACTTGCTCGTCACGGTTTCGGCGCAGCGCCTGTTCATGGCCGGTAAACTGGCGAACAGCGCTCTCAAAGCGCTGTTCAAGGATGCGTTGTTCCGTCCGGGGTATGGAGCCAATAGCGCCCCACGCCTGCTGGACCGCCTGCAATCGCGCCTGCGCTTGCGGCAGATGTTCGTGATCGACCTCGACCAGTGCTTCGATTTCCTCGCATAGCGCCTGTTTGCTGGCTAGGTGGGCCTGGCGTTCGTTATCAGCAGCTTGATGTTCCGCTTGGCGGCGGGCGAAGACTGCGTCACATGCGGCGCGAAATGCTTTCCAAAGGGATTGTTCCTGGCGAGGCGATGCTTGCACGGTCGGCGGCCATTCCGCCTGGGCGCGCTTAGCGGTTTCGATAGCGACGCGCAGATCAGTGCTGTCCATGACCCCCTGAACCTGATCGATGAGTTGCTGGCGACGTTGCACTTCACGATCACGCTCAGCGTCCAAATGGGTGTCCAGGCGTTGTAAAACCCGTTGAAAGCGACGATCCAGAGGTTTGCGGTCGGTGCGGTTGACCGGACCCAGTTTGTACCATTGTTCCTGTGCGCGGCGACGCACCCGGTCGGCTTCCCGCCAGTCAACCTGTTGCCAGTCTGTAGTCACTTCAAACTGTTCCAGGTGGGCGCACAGCGCGGATTTTTGCGCAAAATGCTGCTGGCGCTCACGCGCCTGAGCTTCAAAATGAGCCTGACAAGGCGCATAAGCACGTTCGCAGGTGCTGTTAAATCGCTTCCAGAGTGCTTTGGGCGCTGCGCCTTCCTGATGATCCAGCGCCTTCCAGGCATCGCGAGCCTGTTGAATGCGCCGCGCAATTTCGGTAGGGTCAATGTCCAGGCCAATCAATTCCTGAGCGGTAGCGCATAATTGTTCGCGCGCCTGATGAGCGCCCCAGCGCCGCCAGTCGCGCAGCTTGCCCAGTTGCGCGGCGCAGCTTTGCAGGCGCTCCTCGATTTGTCCCATCTGCGCCCGGCTTAACCCAATATTCTGTTTAAGCTGCCGGCGGGCTTGTTCTTGAAGGTCCGTTGCTTGTTGTGATTCACCGTTTTCGATCGCAGCCTCGAGTTGCGCGGTCACTTCTTGAAGTTCCTGCCATTCCCGATCGCGCTCCTGAAGCTGACGCTGTATCCGAGCGCGCAATTTATCGAGGAGGCTATCAAATTCATTCTGCAATTCAGCAGCTAACGTGCGAGATTCGGGGCGTTCCAAGGAGTCCCATTGCTTGCGTAAGGGGGTGATGTCGGTTTCCTGGACTTCACTGGGTTGCTTCAACAGTTTTTCCATCTGTTGCAAGACTTCGCGCAGGCGATTAGCGTGAACCTGGTTGTGTTGCAAGATGCGCTCCTGCTCGTGAATAGCGGCGACCAGTTCCTGAAAGCGTTGTTCCAGCCGCCGACCCTCACTATCCTGGACGGCACCAAAATACGCCCAAGCGGCGGGCGCTTCGCGAGTTCCATACTGGATGGCGGCTATAAGTTCGGCGCTGGATTCGCCTTGTTGGCGCAACCGCTCCAGCAGGTTTTCCAGTGAGGCAATCAGTTCCAGACGTTGGGTCCGGCGATTGGCGCTGGTCTGTCGTTCAACTAGAAAGCGTTCCCGTGCTTGGTTATAGCGCTCCCGCTGTTCCGGGGAAGTCCCGGTTTCATGGCTTCGCCATTCCTGATCCAGCTTCGGGAACCGACCCGCATTAAGCCCGCTTTCACCATCCCAGCGCAGGTTTTCCATTTCATTGCACAGCCGTTCGAGGCACGCCGCTTGGGCCTGAGCTGTTTGATGGGCGTCCAGTCGCTCTTTGGCCTGGCGATAGACGCGCTTGTCGCGGTTGCGGCTTTGGCGAACCACCTGCTCGAGTAGTTCGAGATCCTGTACCCGCTCCAGCGCGGCCAGACGCATATCCAGATGCGCGTTTTGCGCAGCGATCTCGGCCAGAGCCGTTTCTGATGTAACCTGTTCCAGCGCGGCCAGACGCAGCTCTGGTTCAACCGCGTGGCGCAACAGGAACTCAATCAGCATCGGATCAGCGCTCTGGCGCAAGCGTTCCAACCGCTCGGCCAGCGGCGGCCCTTCGACAACCTTGCCGGCCAGCAGGCGGTGATACTGGTCTTGGGCGGCAGCGCGCACTTCCAGGTTCGCCTCTTCACGAGCAAGCATCTGGAGCAGGTCGAGATCATCGAGACGCGCCAGCGCAGCGCAACGAATCGCAGGATCAGCATCGCGCCGCGCTAGTTCAGTCAATGTCGGGTCAGTCGGCTCCAGCCCCTGCAAAGCCTGTTTGCGGGTCTCGGGATCAGTGTGTTGCCACTTGGGCTTGAGAAAACGGCTCAGGATCATGGGGTGATCAGCATGATTGCAGAGTAGTGGGGAGATGTTGCCGGCCAGGATAAGGTCGGATCAACTGATGATTAATGCACTACTTTATCATATCCAGTGATAAGCCGTGGCCTTGGCATTAGGATGTTTGCACTAGTTTTGCCTGTTACATTGATTTCAGGTTAAACCGATGGAGCAAAATTCGGATAATAGTCCGAAGAGGAGTGAACAATGAACGGGCAAACAATTAAGAACCTTCCCGAGGCCCTGGATCACCTGGAACAGATTTTTGAGGGGCGCGTCTTGCGGGCGTTAAGGCGTCTGGGCGTGCCGACCCGTGATGATTTACAGGGCATTGCCCGACGGTTGCAAGAGATCAATGAGCAAATCAGGGAACTGGCAGGCGACCGGCAGACGATCATGACCGCCCAGGCAGCGAACTTTGATGATTTGAAACTGATCACTGGGATCGGGCCGGTGCTGGAAAACAAATTGAATGCCGCCGGCATCCAGCGCTATGAACAGATTGCCGCGTTGACCGGTGCGGACATCGAAAAACTGGAAACCGAGGTGATTCACCTGAATGGGCGCATTCGTCGCGATGGCTGGATCGGTCAAGCGAAAGAATTACATGTAAAAAAGTACGGGGAGTTAACGTAGATCGGTGGTCGCTATGCACTCCCCTCGCCCGTTAGGGGGGAGGGGCCGGAGGATGGATCGGCTTAGGCGTTCAGGTCGGGAATGATCTTGCTTTCCAGATGGGCGATCATGTCTTTAAGCATGAGTTTGCGTTTTTTGAGACGTTTTAGTTCCAGTTCGTCGACCAGAGGGTCTTTGGCCAGGCGGGCGATCACATCGTCCAGGTCGCGGTGCTCGACGCGCAATTCGACGAGCCGGTGTTTGTAATGTTCGATGTCATGGGTCTCCATAGGTGGAGTTCTCCGAAAAATGGCGGGGTCTGGTTTGTCCGGCACAGCCAACAGGGTCCGGGCGGGTTCCCGACACACGGCTTTCGCGGTGGTCATGGAAACGGAGTCTAGTCCGCTGGCGAACCGGCGGCAAGCCATCCGCCTGACGCTATTACGGGGAATTTCGGGTAAAGTTCCCGGTTGCACAACCGGTTCCCGGAGACTCAGAGATGACAGCGCCGATCAGAAAACAGCAATTCAACTTTAATAAACTCCAGAAGCGCCTACGCCGGAATGTGGGCCGGGCGATTCAGGATTTCAACATGATCGAGGATGGCGACCGGGTGATGGTGTGCCTGTCCGGCGGCAAGGATTCCTTTGCTATGCTCGATATCCTGCGTAACCTGCAAGGGCGGGCGCCGGTGGATTTTGAGCTGGTTGCAGTCAATCTCGACCAGAAACAGCCGGGCTTTCCCGAGCAGGCGCTACCGGCCTATCTCCGCAGTATCGGCATCCCCTTCCATATCATCGAGCAGGATACCTATAGCGTCGTCAAGCGGGTCATTCCCGAAGGCAAAACGACTTGTGGACTCTGTTCGCGATTACGGCGAGGAATCCTGTACACCTTCGCCGCTGAGCAGGGCATGACGAAAATCGCGCTGGGCCATCACCGGGATGACATCCTGGAAACCTTGTTTCTCAACCTGTTTCATGGCGGCAAGCTCAAGGCCATGCCGCCGAAGTTGCTCAGCGATGATGGCCGGCATGTGGTGATCCGTCCGCTGGCTTATTGCCAGGAGCGCGATTTGGCCGCTTATGCCGAAGTTCGTCAATTCCCAATCATTCCCTGTAACTTATGCGGTTCGCAAGATAATCTGCAACGTCAAGCGATCAAGGCCATGTTGCGGCAATGGGAGAGACAATTCCCTGGGCGAGTAGAGAACTTGTTTGCTGCACTGCAAAATGTAGCGCTTTCGCATCTGGCGGATATCCGATTGTTTGATTTTACTGGACTCGGCGCGCGTAATGGCGGGCAGGCCCCGGATTGGTTGCCGGGGGGGCGTGAAGAGGTGGAAGAACATGCAGATGCATTTCAAAATGAAACATTGTGAAAAACACTTGTTTCAAAATTCAATAGTCTTGTCTCTTCTCTGACCTCTTTCTGGCGATTTTAAGTACAGGTAAATCCTGATAGGTATTTTTTTTCGTTGGGCTATTCGCAGGATAGCCCAGTGGCGCGGTTTACGAGAGTTAAGATGGCATTTATCTTGCTGATCACGGTTAAAGAGATACCAGATACCCTGGTATAAGTTTTACGGGATATTGGCATGTTTTGGCATGGGTGGCTGTTGTTGCTGGGCGTTGGCGTGATGACCTCACTGATGGGAACCATTCTGGGCCGGATGTTTTTCCATTATCTGGTTTTTGATGATGATTCCGGCGAGGTCAAGCAACCTTCTGTCGGTGCGCGGTGCATTGGTGGGTTGGGTATCCTTGGTGCGGTTTTGATGAGTTTAAAGATGGCCCATGTTCATCAATGGATGAGCAGCGCCGAAGTGGGAGTGGTGGCGAGTAGCGTTTTGTTTCTGTTCGTCATCGGGGTTGCTGATGATCTTTGGCGATTGAGCTACCGGATGCGCGGTTTGAGCCAGGTATTGGCGACGGGTCTGATGGTGTATGGCGGTGGGATTGTGCTCGCTGACCTGGGTGAAATCATGCCGAGCATCGCGGTAGAATTAGGATCATTGGCGCCGGTGTTGACAGTGTTTGCGATATTGATGGTGATCCATGCGTTCAGAAAGATGGATGAGATGGAGAATTTGGCCGGTGCGGTGGCGTTAGTCAGCCTCTTGTTGCTGGCGATAGTGATGCTGGGAGCTGAGCAGCCGCAGTGGCTGGTTTTGCTGGCGGCTTTGATTTCGGGGGTGGTCGGCGTCCTTGGTTTTAACCTGCTTTGTCGCCTTCGCGGTCGAGCGCTGACGTGGCTCGGTAGTGGCGGTGCGATGGTGTTGGGGCTGCTGTTGGCCTGGTTGTTGATCGGGATGTCTCAGGGGGCGGCGCGGGTGATTACGCCGATGACCGCTTTGTGGTTATTGGCCATCCCGTTGATTGATGTGCTGGCAGTGTTGATTCGGCGCGTCGGACATGGCCAACCGCTGTTCGCGCCTGATCGCTTCCATTTGCATCATTTGTTGTTGCGCGCAGGGTTCAGAGCGACTGATGCCGTTTTGATGATTGTGCTGTTGCAAGGGCTGTTGGGGGTCGTGGGTCTGGCGGGTTTATTCGAGGGAGTTGATGAGGGGTGGATGTTGGCCGGGTTTCTGGCGGTCGCTGCAGGATGGGTTTGGGCGGTTTTTCGCACTGAGCGTTGTCTGCCCGCGTTACGGCGCTTGCAGCACCGGTTGGGGTGGGCGAAAGCGGAGAGTCAGGGCGTGTTCGTCGGTCATTTTGGTCTGGAAGCGGCGGTTCGCGTGGCATGTACCCTGCAAGATGAAGTCACGGCTGATAGCGAATATGATTTGCAAGTCTATCAACTGGATAAGGATAGCGATGATCCGCGCTTGTATGCGCTTCTGGAGACGCCGTTGGCGGAGGGGAGCCGGTGTGCGTGGGAGTTGGAGCAACGAGTCAGGCGCTTGAGAAGGAGTTTCAGTACGCTTGAGGGGGTCGAGGTGCGCCAGTACGTGCGTCGCGCGGAGCATGAGCGGCGGGTGCAGCAACGGATTGTGGCTCAGGATCGGCGGCAGATCGATCATCGCTAGACCTGCAGTCGGAGTGACCACCGTTAATAGTCCTACAGAGAGGAGGGGCGCGGGTTGGTGCGTTCCATATCTCATCCAAGATCACGGGTCAGAACAAACGCGGATCATACAGCCATTTCAAACGAACGCCGGTCAATGCCTGTTACCTTATGTTGCTATTCACTGATATTTTATACACATGACTGCTTTTTGCAAATTATTGATAAGGCTAATCTGCATTATCGCTCTGAATACTCTTTTCACTTCGGCTCATTCCACTGAGTGGGGGCCTTTTCGTGGCGCTACTGCGAGCGTCGAAATGAGTGAAAAGGATGTTGCTGACTTTGCCAATCTTGGCGGCAATCTTTTGCGAATCGGTTTTAATCGAATGCCATTGATGCATAAAGAACCACCTTATGAATTTAACGAAAAAGCTTTTGCAAAGCTCGATCAGATACTTGACTGGTGTAAGCATTACGGTGTCAAAGTCGTGATTGATCCACATACAATGCCTGGTACTGAACGCAATACAAGCACATCACCAGATGACGAAATTTGGCATGATTTTAAGTATCATGATTTGCTCAATAGTCTTTGGGATCGTATTGCCAGACAATACCAAAATCGAAATGATGTCATTGCCGGATATAACCTGCTGAATGAACCAGCCGCTAGGTTATTGCCGTTTCCAGACGGACCTGCTGACTATAACACATTGATTCGGCGGCTTGTTGAAACCGTGCGCAAACAGGACAAGACAACGCCAATTATTATTGAACCTCCTGTTGGCCGTACTGTATTAGGTCTACGAGTGAATAGAATGCAAGGCTTGACCTATCTTGAGCCACTCCTGTATCCAAATATTATTTACAGTCCACATATGTATGAACCTGGCTCGTTTACCCATCAAGGGGTTAAGGATTTCAAAATCGGCATTAAATATCCTGGCCGCATTGGTTTGCGCTATTGGGATAAGGAGGCTTTGCGGAAAACATTGGCGCCAGTGGTAGAATGGCAAAGATTACATCAGGTACCAATTTATATCGGCGAATTTAGTGCTTCGCGCTATTCAGGCGAGAGCGGCGAGCACTATCTTCGCGATTTGATCGATTTATTCGAGGAGTACGGCTGGAGCTGGACCTATCACGCTTGGCGAGAAGCGCCGGTGTGGGACACTGAAATTGCGGGTACAGAGAAAGATGACCGAGCCAAGTCGGCTAATGCACCACGCTTGCAACTACTCAGGGATGCTTTTGCTCGTAACCGCGTTCCTTGAGAACGCTTTTCCTATCTATCGAGCCAGTCCAATAAAAGTTTTTCATACTGACCCAATACCTGATCCCAGGTGAACGCTTCCTGGAACCGCTGGCGACTGGCGGCACGCATCCGGTTGATTTCATTGTCATCGTCCAGCAGTCGATCCAGTTCCCTTGCACAGTCGTCTTCGTCGGTGAAGTAGTGAGCGTCGTCCCCTGCAACCCAGCGGTTAAAGCAGTTGTCGTGGGCCAACACCGCATTTCCAGCACCAAGCGCCTCAACCAGCGAGGGATTAGTGCCACCGACGCGATGCCCGTGAATATAAAGACGGCTGTAGAAACGCAGGGCTTCGACAATGTCCTTATCATAAATTGCTCCGGGGAACAGCACCTCGTTGCTGGCAGCTTGGCAAACAGCTCGATGGAAGGGTTTACTATCCTGGTAGTGACCCAGCATGACCAGCATTACACTGCGCGGTTTTCGGGAGAAGGCGCGGACAATTTCAAGAATAGAATTTTCCGGTTCAGGACGGGCGATAACAGTGATGAAGCGTCCGGGTGAAAGACCCAGAGCGTTTAATTTGATAATGTCAGCATCAGTAATTTCCTGTGCGCCATACGGGATCATGGTGATTTTGTTGCGAGAGACACGGGTTGCAAGGTGATTCTTGATTGCTGGGTGATCAGCGATCAGGTGATTACCAAACCAGCAGCCGCAGCGTTCATTGAGCCAAAGCCAGGCGCGCTCGTGAAAGCGCCATTTTTCGCGCCGCCATTCGATGCCGTCCATATTGATCAGGTTGCGAATGCCCTTGAAGCGGTAGGACAGACAGAAAGCAGCAGTATTGTAGCCGAGCGTCAAGACCAGACTGCTTTGGTTTGATTTTATTAAGTGTTGTATGGAGCGCCAGTCGAAGATGATAGTGCCCATTGCACCTTCTTTTTTCACGGGAATGGTGAAACGACGCACACCTTGCCATTCATCTTCTATAATCGGACCGTCATCGCCGTTTTTCTGGCAGTAAACTGTGACTTCCCATCCTCGTGCGACTAGATAAAGGGATAGATATTCCGCAAAAGTCTCAAAGCCACCATGTTTGGCAGGGATACCGCGAATGCCTGCAATTTCGACAATTTTCTCCATCAATCCTTATCCACTTGAGTATCCTAATTCGCGCATTACCACATTAAATTCGGCTTGAATCGTGGGATGTAGTTCAAAAGGAGGTTTAGGTTCAACAGGGTGCAGGATTTTTTTTGCATATTCGTCAAATTTTTTGTCAATTGCTAATTCGCAGAATTCTCTTAATGCTGTTAGAGTCTTCGATGTTTCCAAGCAAAGATTCTCATAGATGACAGTGTGAACATCTTTAGGATATTCAACTTGTAGTCGAAGTCCTTCACGCATCGTAATAATCCACTCCACAGCAGCCATGTCGGTATGGCGAGTAAAACCAGCAATTTCTTTTGTATGCGCCGCTAAACTAGGATGTTCTGGAACTAACTGTTCTACTAGAAGTTTCCATTTACGTTTATCTATACCCCACCAGTCGTGAGTTTCTCTAATTTTCTGTTTACCTAGTCGTTTTGACCAGTTCTGTATGGAATAACAAGTGTCCCATCCATTGCGTGTAAGGAAAAGAAATTTTGCGTCTGGAAATATTTTTTTCACAAAAGGTAAACGAAAAACTAACTCAGGGTACTTATCTACTACACGTGAAGATCCGGTTAATGTTAAATACCAGCCAAATAATCGATGCATGGATTTTTTGACTGATTGTGTAGCCTCTAAAGCTCCTAATCTGTATTTAGCATCTTCGCGTGAGTAACTACCGATTAAATCTTCTCTATCGTAAGCTGAGTGCCATATAGCTTTTGGTTCGTTAAGAAAACCCACATTTGGATGAATAGATAACACAATACCGAGAACTGTTGTACCACTTCTTCCGGTACCGACGATAAAAATTGGTTTTTGGACAGACTTAGGTGCTGGAATACGTTTTTCAATGTTGAAAAGTGCAAATATTAGTGGATTGATCCACCGTCCTTGTGTTGTTAGAGGCCGTCCTTCAAACAAGCTATAACTCAACAAACGACTGTAAAGTTTTGTTGGACGTTTTTTTATATATTCTTTGTCAATTTGAGCAATCATAATTAGTTTTAACAATTACCAATTATAGTTAATCAAGATTAGATAACCAATTCCAGTGCGCTCTTATACCAGTTTCCATATCAGTTTTTGGTTGCCAATCGAACTCAATTCTTGTTTTAATTATATCTAAAGTAATCTTCTTAACATCAAATGCTCTTCCTGACCGGTAATCAACGTCTAAATTTTTTCCGGAAACCCTACGGATTATTTCTAGCAAGTCATTAAGTGAATAACCAACACCACTTCCCACATTGAATACTCCGACCTCGTCACCAAAGCCAGCTTTCACACAGAGAGAAACAAGATCACTAATATAAATGTAATCGCGAATAACCGAGCCGTCTCCCCATATCTGAATTCGGTCACCATCCTTCAATCTTTGTAAGAAAGTGGAGATAACACCTTGCACACCAATATGCCCCTGTCGAGGACCATATGGATTAGATGGGCGAAGAATAACAGGTTTGATTGCATGCAATTGTTTGAACATTAATAGATAATTTTCAACAGCTACTTTGATTACACCATACGAGCAAATCGGGTTTAATGGATGTGTTTCTGGGACTGGCTCGATAGTTGGATTTCCATATACTGTGCCTCCAGAAGAAAGATAAACAATACGCTTAACCCCTAGCTTAATCATTTGTTGGATTAGCTGCACAGTACCAACTAAATTTCCATTGATATCAGCAACAGGATCAAGGTTTGAAGTACTCGGCACAGATGTACTGATTAGGTGAAAAACAATGTCCACATCTTGCAACGCCTCTGCAATCTGCGCAGAGTCGCTAAATGCTCCAATACGGTAATCTACAAAAGGATGGGGTTTCTGATAGCGATTTGGATTGCGATCAAAAACACGAATTCGGCAATCGATTGCTCTTAGCTCGTCAACAAGATGTGAACCAATAAATCCATTACCGCCCAGAACTAGTACGCGCATCTAGCACCTTTTTATAAATACTCATTAACTTTTCGTATTGCTGTTCATCGTTAAATTCCGAATCAGAATATTCTTTAGCTCTACGTCCCATTTCGACTGCTTTTTCCGAATTATTCCATAAATCAAGCATTGCATCTGCTAATAATCTTATATCGTGAGCTGGGTATACAATTCCTCGCTCACCGTGCTTTACCAATTCAGGAATTCCACCACGATCTGTTCCAATTACAGCCTTTCCAAAAGCAAAAGATTGATTGATAACATAAGGAAAATTTTCATGCCACACAGACGGAACTACAACGAATCGGGTTCTCTTCAATATATCATCTAAGGCAGTACCCCAAAGCGATCCAACAAATTCAATATTATTTAAGCCAAGACTGTTAGCTAAAGCTTTGAGCTTTCCTGCGTCAGGACCGTTACCTACAATTTTAAGGCGAACTGTTGGTGCAAGTGCTGCTGCGCTTACAAGTATATCTACACCTTTTTCATCAATCAATCGCCCAAAGTAAAGTCCATAATCTTCATAATCCGGACTGTATGGATATTTCCGGCTTTCAAATGGATTGCGTAGCATATCCCAACAAAATGAACCCACACCCCAAAAATTTTCAGTTTCACGCGCCATAAATTCACTTGAAAACAAATACATATCAACATACTTACTATAGATATTCATGGCATTATGCGAGTAAGCCTCCAGACTGCTTGCAATACTGAATGCCAGTGAATCCTTACAACAACGATTGACAATAGCTTTATAGAAACGCTTACCTCGGCAATCAGTACAGATATGTCCATGATGATAGAGTTTGTAATTCGGACAGATGTGCTTATAGTCATTGCAGGACATTACCACCGGCACATCTGCTTCGTAGGCCGCCACCAGGATAGATGGCGTTAAGTGAACATGAATAGCAAACGCATGTACTAAATCAGGTTTTGTATCATCTAGCAAACGAGCAAATTTTTCTTTTGCCTTGAGTGAGTAAATCATCCGCTTAATATTAAATGCACGTCTCAAAATATTACCATCGCTGTACTCGGGTGGATCAATAAAATACTTTTCATATGGGCTAGGTCTATTGTCTGATGTGCTGGTTGAAAAATAAACAACCTCATGCCCATGTTCTTCAAGTAATCGGCCGGTTTCAAAGAAAAATACTTCAGCACCTCCGGTGAGCTTAAAGAACTTATGAGTTAGTAATAATTTCATTTCCGTCTTAATCGAAAGGTGAAAATGCGAAGTAAAAACGCGACTAGCTATCTAATTGGTTGGCCTATCAGTGTAAAGTAACCTCGAACCTCCATTAATACTCCTCTAGGGCAACCCAACCTATACTCGTGTTCCTGCCACTCATCGATAATGCTTAAATTGCGGCCTATTTAGATACTAAATTATTAAAATTTTTTATATAGAAATCGAAAGTGGGTTAATTTTTAGCTAACCTTAAAATCATACTTTATATTTTCCATAGTTTTATGGGTCTTTCTAAGCAAGATTCTAGCTTGATTATATCATTTTCATAAAAAGACATTAATCTCTCATAAGTAATTGGATTAATCTTGGTTGATTTGTCAAGATTTGCACTACGAAGTTTGTTACGTAGCATTTTTGCTAATGAGTACAGACGGATTGTCTTAAAAAAACCACGAATAACCTTTTTAGAAAAACCTTTTGGATGGATTATTCTCTGCAAAACTAAATTTTTGGGGATTCCAGACTCATTATGAACTTGACCCATCGATGCAAAAGGATAGTAATCCACCCCCAAAAATTGATATATTTCTCCCATTTCTTCATTAAGGTTTTTTATCCATTCTTCAAATATTATTATTTTCACATTAGTAAATTCTTTACAATACGAATAAACTGCATCACTTAACATTCCACATGCTCGGTAGTGCCAAAAGAACTCATAGTTTTGGTTAATGCGATATTCCTCTGCATCAAGCGCCGCTTCAAAATTCAAAGTTTCTCGGCCATCTCTTATTAAATGCATGTAATTTGAGAATGCCCTATTTGCAGGATTTCTAATCATTATTATAATCTTAACGTCCCCTAATATTTTTTTAATCTTTGGGATTGCGCCATTCCAGTAGTAAAGCGAGTCAGGACTTGCTTCACCACGCAAAGGATATGCATCAGAATTGTCAAATAATTTCTTATATTCATCGAAATTTTTGACTATTTGAGACTCTACTAAGTCATCACCAGGGCCTTTTAGTGGAGATGGGTAGCAGCCATACGAAAAAAATTTCGGTTCCTTCTTGGCAGGAGTAAATATTTGCGGATGTTCTCCTAAATACTCGAAAAGCGAGGTGGTTCCTGCTTTAGCAGCACCAACAATTAGAAAGTTTGGTAACATCAATCAAGCCCTCAAATTGGTCGAAATACCTTAAATCAGTCTACTACTAAATTATGTTTTCTAATGATTAGAGCATTTGAATATGCTAAACTTAGGCCTATCAATATCCAAAATAGCAAGGCTATAGGCTTCGCTTGAAAAGGGGATGTTGTTACAGCCATTACTATAAATAAAAAAAGCACTGTTCGCATACTGCTGAAGAGTGCTATATCAAAGTCAACATGCGAATAGCGAATCATACTCAAATTTTTCCATATTTTTAATAGAAAGACTATAAAAAGGATAAATCCTAATAAACCATGTTGACCAGCTATGGAAGCAAGATTATTGTCTTGAAAAACACCTTTCGGAATATAGTATCCACCAGCCAAAACATTTTCTTCTCTAGAAGTTGCTAATTTATAGTAAACGATGCTCCCCCAATTTCCAGCGCCTATACCTATTAAAGGTGAATCCGATAAGATATTTAAAGTTGCAAGTGCATACGTTATTCGGCCTACAGTAGTGATATGCTCGTAGTAACTAATATCAAATAAAGACGAGAACCGATCAGCTATAAATGAAAATGCGCTATTCTCGCTATTGCTTAGTGAAAAAACGGTAATTAGCGCAACAAGAGAAAAAAACATTAAAGTCACTAGTAAAAGAGGACGTTTTATCCATTCTGAGAAAAGTACAACCAATATAACACTAAACAAAAGTAACCAAACAGTTTTTGACGCAGCAACCAAAATCAAAATTACTCCGCCTAACATATAGTAAATTGGGACATGAGACCTTTCATCGAACAAAAATCTTTTTAATTTATAGACTATCACTATTGAAATCAAAATAATAAAAGAAAAAAAATTCTTACTCAGCAATGTCCCAGATACAACATTTTGCAATATTCCCGATGTTCTATATTCAGGCTTTGATAAAATATAGTCATTCAAGAAAAAGAGAGTTACTTGCTCACCCCCAACGATTTGAAGAAATCCAATTAACCATTGGATTCCAATAACTAAAAGACTTATTCGTAAGAATCTTATAATATGAATTCTTTTTATCGAACAAGATAAAAGTAGAAAGGCAATAGGAACATATTTCAATTCTATAAAGATAGAGTAAACTGATTCTACAGGGGATACACCTTGAATTAGGCTTGATATTATCCATACAGTGATAACAATAGAAAACAGTGCCTCAGTCTTATAAAATTTTCCCTGAATATTTTTTTCTGCTACATAGCAAAAATAGAAAAAACCCAAAAAGATAAAGTCGATTAAGTCAAAAAAATCGCCTAACTTAAACTTTAAAAAAGGTTCTAGGCTTAGAATAAAAAAATAAAGGCCTAACATATAAATTAACATTGTTGGTTGTTGTAGCACTACTGCTGTTCCCCTATAAACTACGACGCCTCAATGGGCAATAACTGCATTTAATAACCAATCACTACTGTAAGGATTTTTTAGAAATGAGATAAGCGCCTTCAATATATCCGATAATGGGCGATATACTGCGAAATTTAGCAGCGGCCGACAAACTATGGATAAAGCGTCCAAACTCAGAGACAAAAAAGTCTACCCATCGAAAGCCACATATTTTCTTATTTTTTCTGAACCAGTAATGGTGATTTACAAGCTGCATCTTGAACAATCTTTTAAGTGAAAGCCTTGAAACAGGAGACTGCCTGTGTTCGCATCGCCAGCTTGTATCTATTATTAAACGATACTTCCCAGCAACTCGACAAGAAAAATCTAAATCTTCTCCATAACCATAATCAGAAAAATGTTCATCAAACAGAAAATCTCGAAAGACTTTTGTAGCATATGCCATCATAAAGCCATTGAGAGCTTGAGTTTCAATTACCTGAGTACCTGCTGCTATGGGATAAACAGCATAACCTGATTTCTTTAACCCCGCACGATTAAAAGAAAACTCTGGTAGGAGAAAAAGCCGACGCATAAAAGACGTAGGCGACATATTCCCATCAATCCCACCAACTCCACCTAAATTACTATCATTATTATTCAACTTTATAATTTCTTTAAATTTTTTAATACAATTTATATCCACAACTGCATCATCATCCAAAAACAAACACCACTCACTATTTGGGTTTAGCTTGCCAATCCCCAAATTACGTTGGCGAGTTAATCCCTTGATCGAACTAAAATAACGTAAAAGATCATCATTAAATGATTCAACAACAACTCTACTTCTGTCATTAGGACTTGAGTCAACGATAATTACCTCTATTGGTTGAATGACTTGCCGCAATATATGCTCCAAACAAATTCTAAGATCGTCTGGTCTGTTAAATGTCGCAATTATTACCGATATGGCGCTCATCACTAAAGATTCCACTGTTAAGCAAATCGGCAAACACCAAAGTGATACTCAAGTTTTTTCAAGATGGTATGGAAACATGATGAGCAACTTAGCTGCACTTAATGAGCATCTGCCTTTATTTTGCTATTTCGAGATCAAGGGTTCACTCGAAAAAACTAGTTTTCTAGCGGAAAAATAATACAAAATATTTTGTGTTGCAACTACAAAAGCCGTAGCAATTGACGCCCCCAAGGCTCCATAAACCGGAATCAAAATCAAACAAAGAACTATTGCACCTGATGCTGACACAATCGTTATCCGACGCAGTGCACGTTCGTTCCCGGTCATCATCAACAGATAGCCGACACTGCCAGTCGCAACATTCACAAACTGACCGCAAGCCATAATGCGAAGAAAATTCCCGGCAGCCTCAAATTTACTCCCAAAAAGATGCAGAAAAGCACCTGGAAAAAACAAAAACATCATGAGCGCCGGAGAAGCAGCCAAGATCATCAATCTCGTTGATGACTTCACCACATTTCTTAATGCAGCCAGATCGCCCTGTTGATGCAACTCGGCAAACTTCGGCGCGGCAATGCTATTTACCGCCACCAGAACAAAGCTCACCAACATCGCCGTGCGGTTAGCCGCATTGAACAATCCCACTTCATAAGTCGTGGAAAAAACACCCAACATCAACGTCGGCATCCAAGCAACAATCAAATTCATGATTGCCACCCAGAAAAGCGGTACAGAGGAACTGAACAGTTCTTCTATAGAAAACCGCCCAGCTTCCTGCGGATGGTGATTCGTCGATATCCTCCACCGCCAAACCCCGAAACCGAGCGTTACCACCGCAGCCATTACATAAGCCGCTGACGCACCCGCTACACCAAACTGAATAATCAACAACGGGCTTAACAAAATCATCAACGCCGGCGCGATCACACTCAACGTCGCAATTGCGTCGCGAATGCGTTTCATTCCTTGCAACGCCTGCGCATGAATCACAAACAGCGCAAAGGGTGGCACTGCAAGACTCATCACTTGCAAAGGCAACGAAAGCGCGGCTTCGTTGAAAACCACAGTCGCTATCCAGTGGGCGGACGCGAACATGACTCCTGCCAGCACCAAAGAAATCACCACTGTCAACTTGAAGCCAAGACGGTAAACCCCCTGCACCCGCGCATAGCGCCCAGCCGACTCCGCCGCCGCGATAAACCGGATCAACGTATTATCCAGGCCAAAACGCGCTATGACTGCAGCAATCGTGACCAGAGTAAACGCCAAATAGTAAATACCCGAACCCTCCGGTCCCAACATCCGGGCAATCAACAGATTCAATCCGAAAGCTGCAAGCGCCGCCAGAAACTTCAGCGACGCCGCCGTACTGGCTCCCCGCAGCAACTCGCGCAGGTGGCCATCCATCTGGGTAAATTGAAGACTTAGTACTTTCATTATTTATATTGCCAGGCTGATCAGGCAGCGTGGCAGGTCAAGTTTTTCGGAAACTACCGTACCCTACTCATGGCATCGATCTCCCCACTCATCCAACCTAGCCTCTTTCTTTCCCTCAATACGCCTCTCGATCCCAAAGCACTCTTAACGCCGTATACGCAACAATCTGCAGATCCACGCGCAACGACCAATGCCGAATATACCAGAGATCATACTCCACCCGCTTCTGCATTTTCTCAATTACCTCGGTCTCGCCGCGCCAGCCATTTATCTGCGCCCAACCAGTAATTCCCGGCTTCACCTTATGCCGCAGCATATATCCTGGAATCAACTTGCGATATTGTTCATTATGCGCCACGGCATGTGGGCGCGGCCCCACAATCGACATCTGCCCCATCAGCACATTAAAAAACTGCGGCAATTCATCCAGCGAAGTACGGCGCAAAAACGCTCCCAAAGGCGTTACTCGGCGATCATTCCGCTGCGCCTGCACCACCTGATCGCCATCCTCGCACACCGTCATCGTCCGGAATTTCCAGATATTGATCTTGCGCCCATCCAACCCATAACGGGTTTGCTTAAAAAGCACCGGCCCCGGCGACGACCGCTTCACCGCAAGCGCGATAACCACCATCGGCGCCGCGATCAGCACCAGAATCAACATTGACAACACCACATCCTCTACGCGCTTCGCCAGACCATTGACCCCCGACAAAGGCGTTTCAAAGATACTGATCGTGGGCATGTTACCGATGTTGATCCATTGCGCGTGCAACAGATCGAACACAAAAAAGTCCGGCACCAGATACACCGCCACCGGGGCGTCCGCCAAGCGCTGAATCAACTGCGCAATCCGATCCTGCGCCTTCAATGGCAACAGGATGTAAACGACATCAATCCTCCCGCTGTAGGCGCATTCAACCAAATCCTGAAACGAACCCAACAAAGGCGCTGGTAGGTTTGAAGGCAACCGGTCGTCGCCATAACCAGGTTCACGGTCATCGAAAAAGCCCAGCAAACGTAAACCAAGCGCCGGATTGCGCTGCAGATATTGCGCGAACTGACAACCATGCGCATTCGCCCCACCAATCGCCACTGTCTGCATGCTGAAACCGCGCATGTGCAAAAAAGACAACAATTTTCGCAGCGCCAGTCGATAGCCTATCAGTCCCAGCGGCGTTCCGACTGCCCACAGACTCATGGCCAAGCGCGAAAAATCGCTCGTGCTTTTGGTAGCGTACCCCACGATCAGCAACCCTACCCCGACCAGCGCCCATACATACAAAACCGGCATCTGCCGCCAGAAATGATAAAGGTCTGTGCTTTCAGCGCCCACCATGAATAGCACCGTCGCCAGCAACGCAACGGCTGCATAATGAGATGACCAAGAGACGCCCAGAATCTCAACGCAAGACCATAAGCCTAATACAATTATCAGCGCATCCATCAACCGATGCGCGACTGATGACAAAGAGTGATGAAAACGAATACCCGGAGGATGATGTTGAATCATATTAGTTTATTCATAAAATAAAATTTTTTACACATTAAGTTTTTAGAACAGTAGATGAACTCAGTGTTAATCTGAAAAATTTACGAGATTACCACTCATTAATTTAGGATAATTGCACTATTTTAGTGCACAAAGAGCCTCTCCAGCCCACTAAAAAGAGCCATAAATCATTACGTACCGAAATTCTTAGCAAGAATTAGACCACACCTACATTCGAGTCGATGCTCAGCGCGATTCCCCGAAAAAAAGCCCCCTTGGCGGAACAGAATTTGCTTTGAATATTCAGTTGCTAATCAATCAGGAACGGGTCGGGAAAACCGGCTAGGTCGTTGCCGTATGGGGGCCGGCGCTCCAACCGATGAGAAGACGTGATGTTTCAAATTGAAATGGAGGTGTTTCACATCATTTCATTTTGAAACAAGCAGAGGTCGCAAGCCTGCCCTCTGTTCTGTTGTAAAGGGAGAACTCAACCTATCGCGTTGTGGTGTAGCGCTCTTAAGGTGCGCCTGGCTCTTGCAGATAACCGCTCAGCTCAACAAAGCCTAGACCCGGATGGCTCCCGCTAATCGTCACTGCGCCTTCCCAATACACCAGATAGGACGTAGTTCGCCCATCGAACTCACTATTTTTGATCACCGGCGTCACCGTCACATTAATACCCTGGGCTGGCAAGACGATAGTCCAGCCCATCGGATAGGTCGCGCCAGTCTGCGGACTGGTCCATTGCCCAGTCGCCGCCAGCCGAAAATCCGCCTCCGTCAACACAACAGTTTCATCATGCAGGGTGTACGTACCTGAGCGCAAAACAGTTTTACCATTGCGGTCGAATAGATCGTACAGCATCACATTGGCTCCGTTATCAAGCTGCAAGGCGAACCAGTTCCAGCCCAGTGCCGCCGGACGAAAGTCTCCCCATTGATGATCAAACCAGACCTGACCCGTGACCTGCTGCATCTGGCCAGGCAGACCGGCCATGCCGGTCGCGCGCATCCGGGGGCGCGAATAGTAATAACTGGAGCCCGCCTGCTGAAAATCCAGCAGACCTGTCCCGCCCTGCAATACCGGCGGCTCACGACTTTCCAGCGACAGGTTCAGGGTGAATTTTGGATCATTTACCTGTAGCGTGTCGCGGCCATCGCCGCCAGCCATCCGCCAGTCGCCCAACTGAAAAGCGAATTGACCTGGCCGGTCGGTGGTCGGCTTGCCGGCGGTGCGCCGCTGTGCGGTGTAGTGACGGCCACTAGCCTGATCAAGAAATGAAGCGTGCGCGACCGTCCAAGTGGCCAGACTGTTGATCACGAACAGCGCGTAATGGAAGCTGTAGCGGCGCTGGTCAGATCCCCAAAGATGTCCGCTGTAGTACCACCACTCCATATAATGGGGGTGTGGCGCGTCATCTTCAGGGAGCTTGACCTGCTCCGTAGCGGTGTAAGTCACCTCATAACCATCGGCGGCAGTCTGATTGACCGGCAGCAGACCCTGACGCCAGAGTTCATGCAGGCCCCAACCCAGGAGTCCAACCAACGCCAGCAGACTGAGAAAAACCATGCGTCGGCTGCGACTGCGACTGCGGCTGTGGCTGCGGCTGCGGCGACTCGACTGGCTGCGACTGCGAATTAACATGGGAAAGATGTCTGTCCTGTTTCGCGTAATAGAGTCCCGCGATTATATACCAAATACCCATGCGCAAAAGTCCGCTGGCAGACGATAACCTATTGAATCACTGACAAGCCCGTTCCGGCAAAAGCTCAATTGTCATCGAGAAACGATATGGATCTGTTACGAAGTGGTATAAAAATTGCTAAACTGCTCATAATGAGCGTTACATTCGCTGATTTTGGTATAGAATCTCAGGTAAATTGGCCTAAAGTTGTTCCTGAACTTACCAGAACCCCTTAACCGGATAGATTTGTTATGCTGTTATTGATGTATGAACATCTCCGCCAACCCGTTCCGGTTCCCCGGACAACGACGCGCGCCCTCAGACTGACAGTGAGCCTCCTGGCGGCAACCCTCCTTCTGTCCGCCTGCGCCGCGCCAGGCATGAATACCTATCAGATGCGCACCGAATCATCGGTGACGCTGCCAGCTAAGCCGGGCGATGAAGCTGCGCCCGCCGAGGTCAAGGTCCAGCCGATTACCGCGGAATTAATCATCGCCCAGGAACGCGCCGCCACCCCGCGCCCGCCCGCTGAACTGCCCAAGCCGGTTGCTTCCGACTACAAAATCGGCCCCGGCGACATCTTGACCATCATTGTCTGGGGACACCCCGAACTGACCATTCCCACCGGCGAGTTTCGTAACGCCGAACAGGCCGGCACCGTGGTTGCCGAAGACGGCACCATTTTCTACCCCTTTGTCGGTATCGTGCCGGTCGCGGGCAAGACGACACGCGAGGTGCGGAACTTGTTGACCCAACCGCTTAGCAAGTTCATTGAATTAGTCCAGCTTGACGTGCGCGTCGCTGCCTATCGCAGCAAGCGGGTCTATGTGGTGGGCGAAGTGGTCAAGCCCGGCCTGCGCGAGATCACGGATATCCCAATGACCCTCATCGAAGCAATCAACCGCTCTGATGGCTTCACCGGGCAGGCCGACCCCGCCAATATCACCCTGACCCGCCAGGGCCAAACCTTTCGGGTGGATTTGCAAGCGTTGTACGAAAATGGCGCGGTGGACCAGAACATTCCATTAGAGCCGGGCGACATCGTCAACGTCCCGGATCGCCAGCTTAACAAGGTGTTTGTGCTGGGCGAAGTGCAAAATCCCGGTTCCTTCATCATGAACAAGCGCCGCAAGACCCTGGCCGAGGCCATCGGCGACGCCGGCGACGTCTTGCACACCACGGCGAACCCGCAACAGATTTTTGTCATGCGCGGTCAGATCGATCAACCGGAAATTTATCATCTTGATTCGCGCAGCCCCGACGCCCTGTTGCTGGCTGATCGCTTTCCCTTGCAGCCCCGCGATATTGTCTATGTCGATACCGCGGATGTCGTGCGCTGGAACCGGGTGATCACCAACATCTTGCCCACTGCGACCTTGCTCAATACGACGGGCACCACCTTCCCGCTGTTCCGGGCGCCGGTGCGCTGATGGTCGACCTGCCTGACGCTCCAGCGTCTGAACGAACCACGCCGCCAGTCCCAGCCCAACGCGCATCCTTCGACGCCCTGGACGAAGAGATTGACCTGGGCGAGTACCTGGCCATCCTACTGGAATACAAATGGTTTCTCCTTGCGGTCATCCTGATCGCCGGCTTGGGAGGCGGACTCTATGCGTTCCTGGCCACGCCGATCTACAAGGCTGACGCTCTGTTGCAAGTTGAACAGAATTTTGGCGGCGGTCTAACCGCGCTGGCTGCATTAAAACCGATGCTGGAGGGCGATGAGGCCGATCCGGTCACCACTGAACTGGAGCTACTGCAATCGCGCATGGTGCTGGGCCAAGTAGTGGATCGGCTCAAACTCGATTTGTATGCCGAACCGATGTATGTTCCGCTGATCGGCGCCGCTATTGCCCGACACTACACTGGCGAAGGGGTCAGTCTGCCCTGGCTTGGGGCGGAAACTTATGCTTGGGGTGGCGAAGAAATCACCCTGGATGCTCTGGATACGCCACCGGCGCTGCTGGGAGAAGATTTGACCCTGGTAGCCGGTGAGGCTGGCCGCTTCACGCTGTTCGACCCGGATGAACAGCGCCTGCTGGAAGGCCAGGTCGGCGAACGCGCTACCGGCGGTGGAGTGAGTTTGTTCATTTCCCGGCTGAAGGCGCGGCCCGGTACGCACTTTATACTGCGGCGCGATTCGCGCATTACGGCGATTGATGAATTACTCGAACAGCTTTCAGCGCAGGAGCGCACTCGCGGCTCCAGTATCATCGAGATCAGCCTGTTGGGGCCGCAACCGGCGCAGTTGACGCAGATTCTGGATGAGATTCTGCAAACCTATGTGCGCCAGAATGTCGAACGCCGCTCGGCGCAATCGGAAAACACCCTGGCTTTTCTGGAAACGCAGTTGCCCTTGCTGAAAGATCAACTCGATACTGCCGAAGCGGCTTACAACACCTATCGTTTGCAGGAAGGATCGGTCGATCTGACCAGTGAAACCCAGAGCGTGCTGAAGTCCATCGTTGAGTTCGACGCCGAAATCCTGAAATTGCAGCAGGAACGCGATGATCTGCGCCAGCGCTACACTCCGGCTCATCCCCTGCTCAAAGCGCTGGACGCCAAGCTGGGCCGGTTGCGGACCGGTCGCGAGAAACTCGATGCGCAGGTGTCGAAACTACCGATCACCCAGCAGCATATTCTCGGGTTGGCGCGTGATGTGGAGGTCAACACCCGGCTGTACGCTGGCCTGCTGACTACCGCGCAAGAGTTGCGGGTCGCCCGGGCGGGTACGGTGGGCAATGTGCGGATTGTTGATGTTGCCGTGGCGCTGGATGAACCGGTGAAACCGCGTAAGGCGTTGGTGCTGGCGGTCGCCCTGCTGCTAGGTTTGGTAGTAGGGCTGGGGTTGGTGTTTCTGCGCCGCCAGTTGCAGGTGACGGTCGATGACCCGGATCAGATCGAGCATCGGTTGGGTCTGCCGGTGTACGCCTCCATTCCGCACAGCAAACGCGAGGTTGCAATCGCCCGCGTACTGAAACGCCATAGAGGCGACGAGGGCCAGTTGCTGGCAATAGTCGATCCGGAGGACGATGCGGTGGAGAGCTTGCGCAGTTTGCGCACCACCTTGCATTTTGCTTTGATGGATGCGGATAACGGGGTCTTGTTGATCACCGGCTCCAGTCCAGGGCTGGGTAAAAGCTTTATCTCAAAGAATCTTGCGGTTGTTTTGGCTCAGTCCGGCAAGAAAGTGGCGATTGTAGACGCCGATTTGCGCAAAGGTCTTTTGCATCAGGGTTTTGGCCTGTCCCGCGAACAGGGCGTGTCCGAGTATGTGAGCGGGGTTGCCCGACTGGAGGAGATTCTCAAGGCGACTGTTTTACCCAATTTGATGGCGATCACGACGGGCCAGCGTCCGCCGAATCCCTCGGAGTTGTTGATGCATCTGCGTTTTGAGGAATTGTTGCAACAATTGAATAAGCTGTTTGACATTGTCATTGTCGATGCGCCGCCAGTGCTGGCGGTGACGGATGCAGCGATTGTCGGGCGGATGACGGGCGCGACTCTGCTGGTGGCGCGCGCCGGCAACCATCCGATGCGGGAACTGGAGCAGACGATCAAGCGCCTCGCTCAGGCTGGGGTGCAAGTTAAGGGCTTCGTGTTTAACGATCTGGACGTCAATCGCTTGCGCTATCGCTATGGCTACAAGGGCTATGTTTACCGCTATTCGTATAAGAAGAGTTAAAAAACCAAACAGTGGTAGCGGACCGCGGTTATAGCTTGTCCATCCAGGCATCGAGTGCATGATCGATGAGAGCTAAAGCCTTTTCATAAGCAGCCTGTTCTTGTTGGTAGGGATCGGGGATGCTCTCCCCGATCCAGTGCCCCAGTAAAAACACCTTGCCACGCAGGGTCGGGTCCATCGCCAACACGGCGTCGCGCTGGTAGGGTTCCATGACGAAGATGAGTTGCGCCCAACGCAACAGATCGTGATTGACCTGTTGGGCGCGATGGCTAGAAATATCCAGACCTCGGGCGCGCATCAGGGCTTGGGCGGGTTCTTCGGCGGGATGGCCGGTCATTGCGCCGATGCCGGCGGAGCGGATGTCGGCTGGCTGGCTTTTCGCCTGCAAACGCTGGCGCAGAACTGCAGCGGCCATGGGGCTGCGGCAGATGTTGCCGGTGCAAAGCACCAAAATACGTTCAAACATGAGGAATCCGCATAAGAAGGGTAGCGTTTGGAAAACGTGGTGGGTAGAGTGGTCATTGCCCACCCTACGATCTTTCAGACACTACTCGTTTTTTGCGAAACCAACAAGAAAGCCGCCACCGGCGTTGCGCGCGATGACGGCCTTGTATCCCAGGGGTCGGGGCGTGGCCGCCCTGGCCCGCTCAGCGTATCAAGCCAGCGTTTTCGCCAGCCGGCGGCGACTGACCAAGCCCAGCAACCCGGCGCTCAGCAGCAGCAACGTACCCGGCTCCGGGGTAGCGACAACTCTCATATTGACGATCTTGAATCCGGGGATGTTGCCACCAGTGGGGTCAGAGATGTCTATCTTGCCGTCTTTAGGGCCGAGGGAACCATCAACTGCATTCAATAAAGTGTTAAAACCATTCCAACCCACGAGGTTGGATTCGGTAAAGTTTATCTCTGCTGTGACGCCATCTATCTTGAAGGTTCCCGTCACCCCCAGGGTGCCGGTACCGGTGGGGTCGCTAACCTGCGGGAGGCCGACGGACTGCAAGAGGTTATTCACCGCCACCAACACCGCCGCCGACGTGCTGCCGTCATAGTTGATATCGAAACCGAAGCCAAAGGAGGTGGAAAGCGGCGAACCGAAGGTGAAGTCGTAATCCCCCGGCGTCAGTCCGGTCGACGACAATGCGCCGCTGAAAATGGGCGTCAGCGGCACGCTGCTCAACAGCGGGGTGCCCAAGAACAAAAACGAATCCACACTGGCGCTGACGTTGTAATTGCCGTCTGGTAAGGCGACCAGGTGGACGTTGCCACTCAGGTTGCTCAAGGTTGCAGTGAAGGTCAGCGGATTACTATCGGTGTCGTTCAAACCGAACCCCGTGACCTCCGCATCGCCACTCAGGTTTAAAGTACTGATAGCAGCGGCTTGGGCGTCGAGGGCGGGACCCATGGCAAGCGCGCCCAATATGAGGAAGGATGCAACAGAGCGTTTCAGATTCATAAACTTCACTCCCCTTGGATAAAGGATCGATTGAATTGACGGTTAAGGATGCATTCTAATCCTGCGAGGTAATATTCCTCAATAAACAGGAAATGTCTGAATTTTCTGCAAAAATCATACCGATATATAAAAATCAATGACTTGATTTAATTCTTTCGGTTCTACTGTAAAATTTTCTGACAGTATTGATTCATGAATAATTACATCTTATTTAGCATAAGATGCTGTTATTTATATAATAATATTTAATTTTTTCTGCTAAATCCAATACCGAAAGTTTCGACAAGGTGTAAAATTTCCTGACACTCACAAGACTCTCTACTTGCCAAGCAAAAGATCATCCCCACTTAAAAAACTGGCCAACTTAATAAATAATAAATTGATATTATTTAATTTTATTTAAAAGCCCGATAGCAGGACAAGGTCGTCAAATGGAAGGTTGCGTGTAAAGTTTTCCGACGCCAGGGAGGGTTTCAGCAGGCTCCATGTCCATCTACAGGCGTCAATCACGAGACTGCTTGTTTCTTGGGCAACATCAGCAGGCCCTGCTGCATTATGGGGCAAGTGACAGCATGGCAATTAGCCACTCTGTGGCGGCCCGACGCATTTGACGGTTTTTAAATCACTGCTATTGTTGATTGTTTAACAATCTTTCCCGATCACTATTCCCTTTCGATAGCTGACCCGACTCACGAGGAAATCATACTATGAAAAAACCACTTTTGGCGCTGGTCGCCGCAATCGGTTTGGCGACCGGCAGCCTGGCCTATGCGGCGGACGCGGTTAAAATTGGCCTGATGGCGCCCTTGACAGGTTCCTGGGCCAGCGAAGGGCAAAGCATGAAGAAGATTGTCGAGTTGCTGGCCGAACAGCAAAACGCCAAAGGCGGGGTGTTGGGCAAGCAGATCGAGGTGATTACCGAGGATGATGGCGGTGATCCGCGCACGGCATCCTTGGCCGCGCAACGCCTGACCACCCAAGGCATTGTGGCGGTCATCGGTACTTACGGTTCTTCGGTCACCGAAGCGACCCAGGCGATTTATGACGAGGCGGGCATTCCACAGATCGCCAACGGCTCCACCGCGATTCGTTTGACTGAGAAAGGTCTCAAGCGCTTCTTCCGCACCGCGCCGCGTGACGATGAGCAGGGGCGGATGGCGGCGCAAACCATTGAGAAGCTGGGTTTCAAGAAGGTCGCTATTCTGCATGACAGCACCTCCTACGCCAAAGGTTTGGCCGATGAGACCAATGCGCTGCTGAAGAAAAAAGGGATGGAAGTGGTGTTCTTCGACGCGCTGACCCCTGGCGAACGGGATTACAACGCAATTCTGACCAAGTTAAAGGGCGCGAATCCCGATGTCGTGTTGTTTACCGGCTATTACCCGGAAGCCGGTCTTTTGCTGCGGCAGAAGCGCGCCATGAACTGGCCGGTCCCATTTATCGGCGGCGACGCCACCAACAATCCCGATCTGGTTAAGAGTGCGGGTCAGGAAGCGGCGGAAGGTTTCTATTTCCTGAGTCCACCAGTGCCGCAGGACCTGGATACGCCGGAAGCCCAGGCTTTTTTGGCGGCTTACCAGAAGAAATACGAGGAAGTCCCGGCTTCCATTTGGGCGGTCTTGTCCGGCGATGGATTCCGGGCGGCGGTGGCCGGCATTGAAGGCGCAAAGTCCACCGACGGCGGCAAGATCGCCGAATACCTGCATAAGGACTTGAAGGATTACCCTGGCTTGAGCGGCCCGATCTCGTTTGATGAAAAGGGCGATCGCGAGGGCGAAGTTTATCGGCTCTACAAGGTCGATGCCGAGGGCAAGTTTGTGATGCAAAAGTTGTAGAAATTGTTGATCCTCTCTCCCACTGGGAGAGGGGCCGGGGGTGAGGGTGGCGAAAGGTAACAATCAATTATGTTGATCTACAAAGCGATGTATAAATTTGTGGAGGACGGAGTCCACGCCGAAGTGCTGGATTTTCCGGGGGCGATAACCTGTGCAGACAATCTGCCTGAAGCGAAGCGGTTGCTGGCAAGCGCCTTAGTCGATATGGCGGAGACTTGTCTGTTATTGGGCGAGTCTTTACCCTCCCCGGATTCAACCTGTACCGACGCTGATGCGGATCTTGAAGAACCTATTTATTTACTATTGACCGCGGCTTCCCGCATCAGCGTGATGCCAGAAGAAATAATTACTGCATGAAACGGCGAGGTTTATTGCTTCATTTACGCCAGCAGGGTTGTCAGTTATTGCGAGAAGGTGATGAGCACTCGATTTGAGAAAATCCGGCTAATCACCATCGTACTGCTATTTCTCGTCATCGTGAAATCAATGAGTTCACGGCTGCGGGTATTTGCCGACAACTTGGCGTTCCTTTCCCTTCAATCTGAATCATCCCGGCGGTTTCGTGGAAGAATTCCTTCAGCAGCTCACTAACGGTCTGGCCGTAGGAGGCATCTACGCGCTCATCGCCTTGGGCTACACGATGGTCTATGGCGTACTCAAGCTCATCAACTTTGCCCACGGCG
>Ga0209607_1000148_pt1 | contig 60936 bp, 56 predicted proteins | sample AD_UKC117_MetaG_FD_184413 | JGI IMG/M metagenome (GOLD analysis project Ga0209607, IMG submission 184413) | Active sludge microbial communities of municipal wastewater-treating anaerobic digesters from Hong Kong - AD_UKC117_MetaG (SPAdes)... | ecosystem: Engineered > Bioreactor > Anaerobic >... | reverse complement strand
ACTACATGGAAGTGTTCTACAACCGACAGCGCCGTCATGGGCACAATGGTGGCCTGTCACCCGTAGCGTTCGAGGCAGCTCACCCAACTCGGCCGCTGTAAACGCCTACAAGACCGGGGACGTACCACTTGACGCTTGGCAGGAGTATTGATGGAGCCTGCCTTGTGTGGCTTCAGCTTTCATGCCGTCCCGACCGCTACTCATTCGGTCTCTCTGTTGGTTGGAGTCCGACCGAAGAGCAGTATGTGCATCGCCTTGGGCTAAAGGAAAACCCTCCGATTTATCCTAACGACGGTTCACTCCGGCGAATTCGCACTCTGGAGAGAGTGAGACAGTTCGAACTCGACGAAATGTCGAGACCTGTCTCAACTCTCTATTTGCCTTTTCAAGAGTACAGGCTCGAATCCACGCCTGCGGATCAACTTCGGGAATTGATGTTGCGAGAAATCGAAGAGTACGCTTTCCCATACCTCAGCCTCATGCTCGATTCCCGGCACGCCCGGAAAATTTCGGAGCAGGAGCTTGGTTCCGTAGGTGAGCTGTGATCAACCTTCGTAGTCGAGCGCACTGCTAGCAGCCCGCTTGTGTTGACGGTTAGTCTTTCGACCTTCCGCCGCCATGTGTCGCGTTGTTCATCTGAATGAAGAGCAGATCCAAACTCAAATTCGGCGCCGCTGCCCTGGGATTCCTTGCCCTCGTTGCCGGCACGCTTGCCGCGCTCATCTCCGCATACGCGGTCATCAAGGCGCGCATGCCCTACAACGATGCTGGCAACTACTTTGATGGCGTCACCGTCCATCACGCGGGCGGTGAGTATTTCTACGGGCTTCTCGCACTGCCGTTCTGGGCGCTCACCGTGTTCGCCGGCATCGCCGCGTACCGCGCTTTCAAACGTGCACGCCGAGGCGATCAAAGCCATTGATTTTCTGTTGGCGCTCCGCGTTGGCCGATCCATCCATGGTTTCGCACTTCCGGCATCGGACTCCTGAGTTCAGCAGTCGCTGGGGCGTGCCGCGAGGTTTCCTGAGATGATGCCCGCAACCGTCCGCTCGATGCGGCGTCAGGCGGTAAAACCCATGCGCACGCTGCTCATCGCCATCACGCTCCTGCTTGCCTTTTCCCTGCCCACCGCATCCGCGTTGGCCCAAGCCAAAGGCTCCGAATTCAGCGCGGAAGAGCAGCAGGTTCTAGCCGTCGAAGACGAGTACGTCGTCGCCGAGGTCAATCGCGACGAAGCGACCTTGCGCCGCCTGCTGGACGACCGCTTCGTCTGGAACCGGAGCAACGGCACGACCACGGGCAAGGAAGCCTACGTCCAGAACATCATGAAGGACAGCTTCAGCCTGGTCGGCCAGCACCTCCGCGAGCGATCCGTGCTGCTTCAAGGTGACATGGCCTTCGTCTTCGGCACGACGGACCTGCGCTTCGTCGATCCCGGCCAGCCCGAAACCAAGACATCCCTGCGCTATACCGCCGCCTACGCCCGCCAGGACGGACAGTGGCGAATGCTGGTCCTGCAAATGCAGCCTCGCTCGCCGGAGAAGGCAGAACAACCATGATCCTTCGACGCGTCATCAAACATGTCCAGGAGCAGAACTGGACCGCCATCGCGATTGATTTCGTCATTCTGGTGATCGGCGTTTTCGTCGGCATCCAGGTATCGAACTGGAACGAGGAACGCCTGGAACGCCAGCGGGAGATCTTCTACCTGGTCGCGCTGAAGGAGGACTTCGGCGCCATCACCAGCGAGCTGCGAGCGGACATCGTCAGTTACGAGAACATCGCCGGATCAATGACGCTGCTCCTTGAGCAGTCGCGCCTGCCCAAGCCCGACGCGTCACTGGAAGAACTGAATGCCGCCGCAGCGCTGCTGGTTCGCATGGAAGGCACGCCGATCGTGTCGGACACCTATGACAACCTCACCGGCTCGGGCGATCTCGCCATCATCGAGAGCCAGGAGGTCAAGAATGCGCTGTCGTCGTTCATCGGCAAGGCTGACGTCATCAGGCTCGTCGCCAACACGCACGAGATGCAGCTGGTCAGCATCTTCCAGCCCTACATCATTGGCCACCTCGATTACGCCGGCACGTTCCGCCAGGATCGGGGACTGCCGACCAGCGCGGGATTTGACCCGGAGCGCATTCTTGCCGCGCTTCCAACCCCGGAATTCCGCAACGTCGTCGCCGTGAAATGGGACACCGTGACTGACATTCGCGGCCTGCTTCTCACTGCACTGGCGGAAGCCCAGGCCATCGAAGCGCTGCTCGACAGGGAAATTGAAGCGAAACGATGATCAGCAGGAAGCAATCGAGGTAACCAACCATGGACTCTGGAACGGTCAGCTACAACCAAGCGCAGGAACCAGCAGACCGCGCCATCTGCGAATTTCTGGCAACTGAGATCGATGCCGCCCTGCCCGAGGCCGAAAACAAGGTCTGGCACGCGCATCCGGTGTGGTTCCTCGACGGCAATCCCATCGTTGGCTACAGCAAGCTGAAAGGCTGCGTGCGGCTGCTGTTCTGGAGCGGCCAGTCCTTCGAGACGGAAGGCCTGTCGAAAGAAGGCAAGTTCAAGGCCGCCGAAGCGCGCTACCAGTCTGTCGAGGATATCGACACCGAACGGCTCCGCGCCTGGCTGGCCGAGTCGCGCAACATCCAGTGGGACTACAAGAACCTCGTCCGCCGCAAGGGCCGACTTGAGCGGCTGAGCTGACCGACCAGTCGATGGCCATCGGCAGCCGGTCTACAGGCTGAGCGGATCGGGCCTACCGGAAAGGTTGCAGCCCTCGTCCAGGACCCAGGAAAAGACCCGGCCGGCAAAGGCATGCCGGCCGGGCTCCAAGGGTGTTCAACCAATTATTCGTCGCAACCAGGCTTGGCTCGATTGACCTGTTCGAAGTCATCCACGAACACACGGGCGTCACGGCAGGCCGGACCGCCGATGAACAGGATGCGATCGTCCACCGGGCGGTAGCTGCCAAAGCTGTTGGCCTGCAGCTGCACGCGCCAGCGATTGGGGCTGACCTGTTCGGCCAGCTGGCTGACATCATGCCAACCGATGGTGTCCTCGTTACCGGGCGTGCTCGGGCCGTAGTAGCGCAGACTCCAACCGTAGCTGTCGCTGAAGTCGGCGTTGTGGAAGATCAGGTCCACGCTGGCGGCGCTACAGTCGGTGATTTCGAACTGCGCAAGGTCACGCGGGTAGCGATAGTACTCACCCTTGTCGCCTACGAAATCGCGCCCGTACTGCGCTGCCAGGCGAGTCTGGACGTCGACCGCCTGCGCGCAGGTGCCGGTCGTGCTGCCTTCGACGATCTCGGTGGTCAGGAAGCCCACGCCAGCCGCCTTGGTCCGGGCGATGCGCTTGGCAATGCTTTCGCCGGGTCGCGATGCGAGGAGCGCGATGGTGGACCCCACGGCACTCTGCTCGTAGTCGTTGACACCGTCACCGTTGCCGTCGCCGCCGTTCGGCGCGTTGAGCTCCATGCTGTCCGGCGCGCCATCCGCATCCGCATCGGGAAGCTGCTGGATCGACCAGACACCGGTGTTGGTGCCAGCGTGCAGGATGGTGGCATCAAATGGATCCACGGCCAGCGCCAACGCGGAATCCGCCGGCAGGCCGATGCTGAGCGATGTCCACGTCAGGCCACCGTCCTCGCTCTTGTAGACCGCACCGGGGTCGGCGTCGGTCCCGGCACCGGAGGCATAGAGGATGTCACCGTCGCCCGCGTCCACCGTGATGGCGCGAATGTCCACGCCTTGCGGAATGCCCACTGCCGAAGGTACCCAGGTCGCACCGCCATCATTGGTACGGTAGATGGAAGCCGGCCACAGCGCGCGATCCAGCTGGAGGTCGGAAACGCTCACCCACAAGGTGTTGGCATCTGTCGGATGCATGGCGAGCGACAGGGCCGAGGAAACGGTGTTGGCGTAACCGCCGCCCTGGCGGGGCAAGCCGTTGTTGACGGCTGTCCAGGTCGCGCCGCGATCCGTGGACTTGAACACGCCCGAGGGTACGTCCGCCGTCGCCAGCAGGTCCGCGTTGGAACACTCGGCATCCTGGGTAATGTTCTGGCAGTAGGTGCTGGCGTAGGTGGAAACGAAGAGCAGGTCAGGATTGTTCGGGTCGATCACGATTCCGATCGGCGTGACCTGGGTGGAGACATAGAGGTCGTCACCCGAACCGGCACTCGGCGTGTGGAAGATGCGCGACGCGGGGAAGCCGGGATTGCCGTCGAGACGCGACCAGGTGGCGCCGGCGTCATCGCTGCGCAGCAGCCGATGCGTGAAGTTCAACTCACCGGGCACCAGCGTCGTGTCGCGGAAGCCATTGGAAGACACATAGACACGCTTCAGTGGCGACGTGTTTCCTGCCGGCGCCAGTTCCGCACAGACCGGCGTCGGTGCCGCGGGCTCGAGATCACAGGAGCGTGGATCCAGCACCACGCGACGCACGGTGCCGAGGTCGACCACCATGTTCCCACCGCCGTAGTCCCGTTCCGGCAGGCCCGCCGCAATGGTGGTCCAGTTCGACCCGGAGTCGATGCTCTTGTACAGCGGTGGGCTCAGGAAACCAAAAGCCAGAGCGCCGCGACCGGTTGCGTACACGTGCGCCGCGGTGATCGGGTCGCCGGGGCGTGCCGTGGTCGGATCGACAACCACATCGCGAATCTGCGACGCCCGAAGACCGTTGTTGCGCTGCTCCCATTGCCCGGTGAGGCGGTTGGAACGATACATCGCCGGCGAAGAGTAGAACGCGTCGCCGAAGCCGCCATAGACCGTCCGATTGCCAGTGCCGGCACCGGACTGGGTCGAAGCCGGATTGGGGTCAACCGACAGCGCGCGGATCTGCGTCGCCAGCAGACCAAGCTCGGACGCCGCCCAGGTGCTGCCGAGATCGGTACTCCGGTAAAGACCAGCGCCATTGCCGGCCACCCATAGCCGACGCCCGGCAATATTCGGGAAACCCGGCGCGGCATGGAGCTGCATCACGTCAAGGCCGATCTTGCGACCCACCTCGGTGGCGTGCTCGTAGCTGCTGTTTGGCGTGAGCCCATTATCGACCCGGGCGGCCGTCGCGCCGCCGTCAAGGCTGAGCCATACGCTGTCATCAGCGGTGTACCAGAAGCGGCTGCCGTTTGCCGGATCAGCCACCACCTGAACGGGCCAAGGTGACGCTGCTGGCGTGAACTCCGTCCATGTGGCCCCGCGATCAGTGCTCTTCGCCGCCAGGTTTTCGCCGTTACTGGCATAAACCGTGTCGTTGCCGCCGAACGACAGACCTTGGGTCGGCTGGTAGTTGTAGGGGTAATAATAGGTCGTCGTGCCGCTCGGCGTATGCACGGCTGCCCAGTTGGCGCCGCCATCGATGCTGCGATAGATGGTTGGCTGCCATGCCACCGGTGCGCCAAAGCCCTCTTCCGGCGGGCTGTACAGGAGCAGCATGTTGCTGCTGTTCAAGGGGTCGATGGCGAGGTCGACTGCTGCGCCACCGACGGGCAAACCAGCGCCGAACACCGAAAACGTGACGCCGCCGTCGGTACTGCGATAAAGCGGCACCTGCTCGCTACCGTCAGTACGAAGATCGAAGACCAGCAGCAAAAGCTGTCCGGTATTGCCGGGCAGGTCGACGAGATCCATCGGCATGAAGCTGTCCGCGTCCAGCTCGAAGCCTGTGGCAGCCCAGTTGAGCGCGCGATCAGAGCTGCGGTTCAGATGCCATGACGCATCGAACACGTAAACGTCCTGCGGTTGATCGGCATCGACGACGATTGGAACCGCACCATAGGCGGCACGCAGCCCGTTGTCGGCGGGCAACCAGCTATCGCCGTCATCAACCGAGCGCCAGAAGGCGCCGCGCGACTGCGCATACATGTTGAAGTGATTACCAGACTCGCTGGCAATCTGGTAGACGTTCCCGCCGTAAGGGCCGTTGGAAGTCCATACTCCCGGGCCTGCAACTGCTGGCAACGCGACGCCAGCGCCAAAACAAACGGTGAAGAGACCGCGAAGGTAAACATTAGACATGAACGACTTTCCTCCCGAGAAGGTCGTGGATTCCCTGGTTCAGTATAGGGATACGCAGCCGAGCTGGCATGGCAGACATCGGCCCTCGGCGAATAGGTAGATCGTGCAAATCGCAGGCAGGAAGCCCCTACCTGCGGCCTGCACGAAATGCCATGCGCCTGGCTGATCCCAAGCACCAGGCGAGGCTAATTCACGTGAAGCCAATACACTTCGCATCGTCGCACCTCACTATTCGACGTCTACAATTGCCCACCAGACCCCTGATCTACGGTGAAACATGCGGGTTGAATACTCGAACACTTATACCGATCTTCTGTTGTTCAGCGCCGCACACCAGTTCCGATCCATTCCCCTGCAAGCGATTCAGAGTGGCTTTGCCTTACTGACAGGCGTGCTTTTTTGGCTGAATGGCTACGTGGTGGCCGGGCTCTTGGTTGCCACCATCTCCTACGTCGCCATCTGGGCTTTTCAGTTCACCTTCAATGCGTTCTACCTCTACTCCCGAGACAACAATCGGGTTCTGACAAAGCACACCGTGTCAATTACCGACGAAGGTCTCTTTGAGGAAAGCCCATTCAACAAATCTCTTCACTACTGGCCCGGGATCGTACGGGTCGTTGAGAGAGCGGGCCTTCTGGCGATCTACATTACTCCGCATGCAGCCCACATCATTCCTCCTCGGGCCTTCAATTCGCCTTCGCAAAGGCAGGAGTTCAAGCGTGAGTTGATAAGCCGTACCGGCACTCCTGCGTAGATGAGTCGGTGACCAACGAGGCAAAGAAACGACGCGATGGGACGCGCTTCGATGCTTCCTGAAGTCGCGCCTGTCATCGCCCCCTCATTGCAGTGCAAATCGAGCGCGACCCCTACACATTCGGCATGGACATTCTTAATACTCTTGCGTTGCTGATCGTCGCTCTGACTGGCTTCTATTTCATCGCGCTTTCTGTTCTGTCGTTCGCGGCACCAGCGCGGGCTTCAGGCTTCTTGATGGGGTTCGCCTCTTCGGCCACCACGCACTACGCCGAACTGCTCGTCCGCATGATGGTCGGCTCTGCGTTCATCGCCGCGTCACCCGTCGTCCCGTTCCAGGCTGCCTTCGCCGTTTTCGGCTGGGTTCTTGTAGGCACGACAGCCGTTCTGTTTCTTGTACCTTGGCAGCTGCATCACAAGTTCGCCGAGCGCGCGGTTCCTCGGGCGCTGCGGCATCTCCGGCTCATCGCTGTAGCGTCGCTGTTCCTTGGCGCCTTCGTGCTCTGGTCAGTAGCGCGCTCCGCCACCTGACGGCTCGGTCTGGCGAACATGCGACCATCGGTCGATTATTTCCGGCACGAGACGACATGAGACTTCGTTGGCGACAACTCATCGGCATCCTTATCGGAGCAGTCATCACACCGTTCGCTGTCGGAACCGCCATTGCCTCGGCGGGTGCCGGCCACGGGACCTATCTGCTGGCCAAGCTCCTGTTCCCATACAGCATGCTGTTGACGCGATTCACCGGTGACTCCATCACCAACCCGCTGATTGGTATCGCGTTCGTCCAATTCCCGATCTACGGACTGGTCCTGACATCACCAGCTTCGCGTCGCGCCCTGAAACAGGTAGTAGCTGTTCTGGTGCTGCTTCATTCTTTCTGCGTCTTGTTGTGCCTTGCAGGACTACTGCCCAATTTTTCGTAGTTCCGTCAAAAATACCTAGCCTGACAAGGTTTTCAGATGACAATACGTTTCCAAGCCACACTGCTCACTCCTGCCGATACTCCCAAGCGCGAGCGCTGGTGTTTCCTGCTTCTTCCCAAGTCCGCCAGCGACAAGCTGTCATCACGCGGGATGGTTGGCATCGATGGGACACTCAACGGGACGGCATTCACGGCGGTGCTGGAGCCTGACGGTCAGAAAGGCCATTGGCTGAAGGTCAGCGAGGCGCTACGAAAAAAGGCCGGTGTGACCGTCGGCGACGTGGTCACGCTGGAGATCGGCCCGGCAAAGACGGAACCGGAACCCACGGTGCCTGCGGACCTGAAGAAGGTCTTGGCGGCTGCACCGGAGGTAGCTGTGGTATGGGATGACCTCACCACGCTGGCGCGACGCGACTGGGTGCAGTGGGTCGAAGGCGCAAAGAAGGTGGAAACCCGCCAGCGCCGGATCAGCAATGCCTGCGACATGCTGGCTTCCGGCAAGCGTCGTGTCTGCTGTTTTGATCGTAGCGGCTTCTACAGCAAGGAGTTCAGCGCGCCCAAGGCCTCGGAATAGCGCCCAACGCTCCGAATTCGATGCCTTCCCGCAAGCCTGAAGCCTGCTCCATGCGCTACAGTATGGTCTTTCTCGTAGCGATCAATTTGCCGTGACCCACCCTGCCCGCCGATTGCTGCCGTTCATCGCGGTTTCCGCCATTCTGGCAATTGCCGGCGCGATCCTGGGCGATGGATGGCTGTTGCTGCATCAAATCGCCAAGCCGCTGACCACGATCCTGATCCTGCTGGCCGTCTGGCAGACGGCGCCCGCATTGTCGCCACGCTACCGTGTGCTGGTGCTGATCGGCATGATTCTGTCGCTGGCTGGTGACGTGCTGCTGATGCCACCGTGGCATCTGTTCGTGCCGGGGCTAATCGCCTTTCTGGTGGCCCATCTGTTCTTCATATCCGCATTCGCAGCGGGCGCCAGCAACGCGTCGCGGATCACGGCGCTGGCGATCTACTCCGCCATCGCGGCGATCAATCTGAGTTTCCTTCTGCCCAAGGTGCCGGCCGATCTGAAACCACCGGTAACCGCCTATGTCGTGGTGCTGGTGCTGATGGCCAGCGTTGCGGGCGCTCGCGCTTGGTCGAACCGTCATGACCTGCGCCTGGGCGAGTCGACGCGCTGGGCGGGCGTTGGCGGCGCACTGTTCGTGTTGAGCGACTCGCTGTTGGCCTGGAACCTGTTCGGCGGCGGATTGCCGATGTCGTCGCTGCTGGTGCTGTCGAGCTACTTCGCGGCGGTGTGGTGCATCGCCCGCTCGGTGGCACGGAGCCGATGATGAAGAGCCTCGCCGACAGCATCATGATGATCGCCATCCCGGGATTCTTCGTCCTGATGGCCATCGAGCTTCTGGCATCGCGCGTCATGCGCCGGCCGGTATACCGGCTCAACGACAGCATCAACAGCATCAGCCTCGGCGTGCTGTCACAGGTCGTCGGCGTTTTCGCGAAAATCCTGAGCATCGGCATCTACGCCATCGCGCTGAAGCACGTCGCGCTGTTTGACCTGCCCATCGACAACCCGCTGACATGGATCAGCGCGCTGCTGCTCTACGACTTCTGCTACTACTGGCTGCACCGCTGCGGCCACGAAGTGGGCATCCTCTGGGCCGCGCACGTGGTGCATCACCAGAGCGAGCGCTACAACCTGAGCACGGCGCTGCGCCAGACCAGCAGCGGCGTGCTGTTTGGCTGGCTGTTCTACCTGCCATTGGCCGTGCTTGGCTATCCGATCGAAGTGTTCGCCACCGTCGCGGTGATCGACCTGATCTACCAGTACTGGATTCACACCGAACTGGTTGGAAAGCTGGGCTGGTTCGACCGCGTGTTTGCCTCGCCCTCCAACCATCGCGTGCATCACGCGGTGAACGACCGCTATCTCGACCGCAACTACGGCGGCATCCTGATCCTCTGGGATCGACTGTTCGGCACCTTCGCCGAGGAAGACCCGAAGGAGCCGGTGGTGTTCGGCACGCGCGCGCCGTTACGCAGCTGGAATCCTCTATGGGCGAATGCCGAGGTCTACTGGGCGCTGTGGCAGGACAGTCGTCGTGCGAAACGCTGGCCGGACAAGCTGAAGGTCTGGTTCAAGCCGCCCGGCTGGCGCCCTGCGGATGTGGCCGATCGCTTCCCCAAGCCGGACTTCGACATCCGCCGGAAGGAATTCAATCCTTCCCTGAACGGCCTGCTCTGGCTTCACGCACTGCTCGTCTTCGCCGCCCTGGTCCTGCTCGGCGTCCACTTCCTGATGGTCGCCGGCACACTGCCAACCCTGGAAGCCATCGGCTACGCCGTGCTGCTGCTATGTGCCTTGATGACGCTGGGCGCAGTGATGGAGGGACGCCGCACCGCCTTGTGGATACACACCGGAATGCTATCGATCATCGCGGTCTTTATCGCGCTCGACGGGCACTGGTTCGCCAATATCGCGCTTTCAATGCAGGCTCGTATTGCGCTGGTCTTCTCGGTTGTGCTGCTACTTGGCCTGCTATGGGTGGGTTGGCGGCAAACTCCGGCTGCCGCGCCCAGCAATGCTGGAGCCGCAATGGGTAGCTGATCAGGCAGCGAATCGTTGCGATTCTGCAACCGCTGCCCGCCTGGACAAGCCCCGCAGGCGCTGACGCGCCATTTCGATGGTGCCTTCCATCAAATAGGCCACATAACGGCCTTTCTGGGTATTTCTTTGTCGGGCCGCATCGCGCAAAGCAATCATCATGTCGATTTCTGCCAGCAAGCGAAGTTTTTCGCGCGGTGTCATGGCTGTGCTCCCCGGTTGGTAGTGCACAGACTGTTCCACTGCTACCGACCTGAAAATCCGCTTGTGTCCGATTTTCAGGTAGGAATTTTCCTACCCCAGTCGAGTGCAACTCCTCGCAGAGCCAGTGGATCGATCCGGCTTAATTCCGCGCCAGCCACTTGCCCGCCATTCGCCGGATGGATGGCTCGGTGTCTGCGGCAGCGGCCAGCATGGCAATGTCGCGCCAGGCGAGGTCGTGCGATTCGTCGCTGACGACGAAGACTTCATCGCCGCTGGCACGGATGACGAAACGCAGGTCGTAGTGCCAGTGCTCCGGCTCGCATCCCCGCGCGGGGATGCGGTGGCGATCGATGTCGAACAAGGCCGCATCGATCTGCATATCCGCCAATCCAGACTCTTCCTCTGCTTCCCGCAGGGCGGCTCGATGGACGTCGCGGTCGCCATCGCAATGTCCGCCCAGCTGCAGCCAGCGACCTAGCTTGCGATGGTGGGTCATCAACAGTTGCCGGCCATCGGCGGACACCAGCCAGCAGGATGCCGTGATGTGCCCGGGTGGGTGGCTGCGCTCGAAAATTGCGTCATCCGAGACGAGGAAATCCCGGAACAGCGCGATCTCCGTCGACTCCTCCGGATGGCGGCGAGCGTAATCGTCAAACAAGGCGTCAAGATCCGGCATGTTGCGCTCCGGATCGCTGGAAATCGAGGAATTCAAGGTGGGCTCTCCCGGGCGGAAAAGCCGCCGGATCATGGCTGGATAGCACATCATCGCATTGTGACCCAGCTCGCATAGCGGACGGCACGCAGGTACACTCGGGCGCTTGTCCGGGGGAAGGCGGGCGACACCGGCGGGGACTTCGGAAAGGAGCTCCGGCGTTGCTGCTATTCGCCAGCCTCGGGCCGCCACACCGAGACCAACAGCGGGGGAACCATGCAGGACAGCACGACCGGCGCACGCCAGCCCAGCCTTCTCCAGGCTTTGACGCCGCTGCTTTTCCTGATTGTTGCGCTTGCCCTCTCTGTGCACCTTTACGGTGACAACTCGTCCTACGGCGCCAACCAGATCGTCCTGCTGCTTGCCGCCGGCGTGGCTGGACTGATCGGCATCCGCAACGGCCTGCGCTGGCAGGATATCGAGGACGCCATCGTTCACGGTGTTTCCGTGGCCACCGGCGCCATGTTCATCCTGTTCGCCGTGGGCGCGCTGATCGGCACCTGGATCCTCGCCGGCATCGTGCCAACGCTGATCTACTACGGCGTGGAGCTGCTGTCGCCGTCGTTCTTCTATCCGGCCACCTGCCTGATCTGCGCCATCGTCGGCCTGACCATCGGCAGCTCCTGGACGGTGGCGGGAACGCTCGGCGTCGCCTTGATGGGCGTGTCGCAGGGGCTGGGCCTGTCACCGGCCATCACCGCCGGCGCGATCATTTCCGGCGCCTATTTCGGCGACAAGATGTCGCCACTGTCCGACACCACCAATTTGGCACCGGCAACGGCCGGCAGCGACCTGTTCGCGCATATCCGCCACATGACCTGGACGACGCTGCCCAGTATCGCCGTGGCACTGGTCCTGTTCGCCGTGTTCAGCTTCACAGCGGAAACCAACGGCGACGGCGGCAGCTTCGCCGAGCTCGACAAGGTTTTGTCGACGCAGTTCAACATCGGCCTGCACCTGCTGATTCCGCTGCTGGTCGTCTTCGTGATGGCGCTGCGCAAGTTCCCGGCATTGCCGACCATTGCCGTCGGCGCGCTGCTGGGCGCGATCTTCGCGGTGGTCTTCCAGCCGGAACAGACCATGCGCCTGGCCGGCAATGCCGAGCTCTCGAAAGGCATGGCCCTGCTTGGCGGCGCCTGGCATTCGCTGTTCGACGGTTTCAGCGTGGAAACCGGCAACGAGGCCGTGGACAGCCTGCTGTCGCGCGGCGGCTTCAACTCCATGATCAACACCGTGGCGCTGATCATGTGCGCCATGGCCTTCGGCGCGGTGATGGAACGCACCAGCCTGCTGGAGCGCCTGGCCCGCGCCGTGCTGTCAGCCGTGCACAGCACCGGTTCGCTGATCACCGCGACGCTGGCGACCTCGGTGGGCTGCAACATCGTCGCCGCTGACCAGTACATGGCCATCGTGCTGCCGGGCCGCCTGTACCGCGCCGAATTCCGCAAGCGTGGCCTGGCCCCGGTCAATCTGTCGCGGGCACTGGAAGATGCCGGCACTCTCACGTCGCCGCTGGTGCCGTGGAATACCTGTGGCGCCTACATGGCCGCCACGCTGGGTATTGCCACCACCGCCTACCTGCCCTACGCATTCTTCAACCTGCTCAATCCGCTGATTGCAGCGGCCATGGCCTATGCCGGTTTCAAGATCATCCGCCACGAGCCGCCCCAGAAAGAGCACAAGGAGTCGGTGCGGCAGTAACCGCAATTCCTGCACGCAACGAATCGACTACCCTGAAACAAACCGTTCGATATCAACACCCGCAGGCCATGGCCTGTTCGAAGGAGGAAGAAGCATCATGAAATCCTGGCTCACGTCGCTACTGACGGCCCTGCCTGCCGTCGTGTCAGCGCCAGCCGCGCTTGCCGCACCCGAAGGCGGCATTGACGCGGCGATCAACGGCTTCTTCGCACCCATCGCGGGCGCCATTTTCGGCATTGTTTTCTACCCGATCCCGATCGGCGGCGGCGCGGCCGTGCCGGCCATGGTGCTGTGGCTGATCATCGCGGCGACGTTCTTCACCGTGTACTTCGGCTTCATCAACATCCGCGGCATGAAGCAGGGCGTGAAGCTGATTCGCGGCGACTACTCCAATCCGAATGACACCGGCGAAGTCAGTCACTTCCAGGCGCTGGCAACGGCGCTGTCCGGCACCGTAGGCCTTGGCAACATCGCGGGTGTCGCCATTGCCATCTCGGTTGGCGGCCCGGGCGCCACCTTCTGGATGATCGTTGCCGGCCTCCTCGGCATGAGCTCCAAGTTCACCGAATGCACGCTGGGCGTGAAGTACCGCCGCGAGAACCCGGACGGCAGCGTTTCCGGTGGCCCGATGTACTACCTGCGCCACGGCATCGCCGAGCACTATCCGAAACTGGCCGGCATGGGCAAGGTGCTGGCCATCTTGTTCGCGATCAGCTGCATCCTGGGTTCGATGGGTGGCGGCAACATGTTCCAGGCCAACCAGAGCTTCCAGCAGGTGGTGAACATCAGCGGTGGCGAGGCCAGCTGGCTGGCCGACAAGGGCTGGATCTTCGGCATCGTGCTTGCCGTGATGGTCGCCTCCGTCATCATCGGCGGCATCCAGTCCATCGCCCGCGTCACCAGCAAACTGGTGCCGTTCATGGCGATCCTCTACCTGGCGTGTGGCATCTACATCATCCTTGCCGACATCGGCAATGTCGGTGCCGCGTTCGGAGAAATCATCAGCGGCGCCTTCACGCCGGAGGCAGGCTACGGCGGCCTCATCGGCGTGCTGATCCAGGGCTTCCGCCGCGCCGCCTTCTCCAACGAAGCCGGTATCGGCTCGGCATCCATCGCGCACTCGGCGGTGAAGACCAAGGAGCCGATCACCGAGGGACTGGTCGCCCTTTGGGAACCGTTCATCGACACCGTGGTGATCTGCACCATGACCGCGCTCGTCATCATCATCACCGGCATGTACCAGCAGCAGGGCGTCGGTGACGGCGTTCAGCTGACCTCGATGGCCTACTCCTCGGTGCTGAGCTGGTTCCCGTACCTGCTGACCATCGCGGTGTTCCTGTTCGCCTTCTCGACCATGCTGTCGTGGTCGTACTATGGCGAGAAGTCGGCCTGCTACCTGTTCGGCGAATCCAACGGCGTGAAGCTCGGCTACAAGCTGGTGTTCTGTCTGTTCATCATCGTTGGTTCGTCAGCCAACCTCGGCGCTGTCACCGACTTCTCCGATGCGATGATCTTCGTCATGGCGCTGCCGAACATCATCGGCCTGTACCTGCTCGCGCCGGTGGTGAAGCGCGAGCTCGGCAGCTACTTCGCCCGCGTGAAGAGCGGCGAGATCAAGTCCTACCGGAACTGATCGGCATACTCGCCAACGTCAAACGAAAAAGCCCGGCCATTGCGCCGGGCTTTTTCGTATCGAAACGACGCTGTCAGGGAGACTCGAAACCATCCCTGAATGAGGACAGGTCCGCCCAGGCGGCGATGGCGAAGTCGGTATCGCTGCCACCGAACTGTCGGCTGCCGGCCAGAAGGATGCGATCACCATCCTGCAGCAGCGAACGCGCGATGTTTTGTGGCGAATCACCGGAAGCGCCCGAGAATACGGTGCCGGTGAAGCCACTGTCGGACCCGAAACCATTGTCGAGATCACCGTTGGGCAGCAGTCTGGCCAGCGCGAACTGGCTCAGAGTGGCGTCGGCGCTGCGCGTGCTGCCGCCGACCAGAACGCCGTTGGTGCTGTCGAAAAGCACATCATCGAAGCGCAAACCGCTCTGTGGAAATGGCGCATCAACCTGCAGGACCCCGTCCCCATCGAAGCTGTTGTCCGGCAACCCATCCGGCTGGAAACGCAGCAACAGCCCGCGGCGATGACCTTCCGCGCCGGGGAACAAGGGGTTGTCGATGCTGCCTGCCATCACCAGACTGTTGTCGCTGGCTTCGGCAACACCAGACAGCGTGATGTCGGAACAGTCGCCGCTCAGCGAGTTGCTGGCAAGGCCGCTGGCATTGACGCTGACCAGCCCGCCTGGAAGCGATAGCGTGGTCAACTCAATCAAGGGCATGCAGAACGTCGAACTGCCGGGCAAGACGCGTGGATAGGCCAGCAACGCCGCACCGCGCAGCATCGAGTAGCGCGCCGCACCACCCTCGCCGCCCACCGTGATGCCGAGATTCTGGAAATCATCGTCCTGCCCGTCGCTGCGGATGCCAATGGCAAGGCCGGTGCCGGCAGCGGCGGGATCGTGGAATCGCGCTGCCAGAAGAATGTGATCGCCAGGAGTGATCGTGACCGCATACGCCTGATTGAAATCCTTCGGCGAGGCGAACTGATAGAGACCAAAACTGCCGAATGCGGCATCCAGGCTGCCATCGGCATTGATCCGCATCACGCCAATGTCGCTGCCAGCCACTGTCATGATGGTGCCGACAAACACCAGCCGGTCCGCACTGTCGATGGCGACATCGACCAGTTCGAAAAAGGGGCTCTGCACGGTGACGCGACCGTCGCCGTCGTAGTTGCTGTCAGACGTGCCGCTACTGTCGAATTTGGCCACGGCCAGATCCAGCATGCCGTTGTCGGTGGCGCTACCGGCCACCCAGTAGCCGCCATCGGCGGCCTTGAAAATGCGCCGGGCAGCATCGGTCTTGATGGAATCCAGATCGAAGGCGCGGGTCTGCCGGCCATCACCGGAAAAGCCGGGGTCGAGGCTGACACCCGCACGCGCAACCGAGAAAACGCCCTGGGAACAAAGCACTGCGACAAACAGCGCTAAACGCATACCGCCTCCGAGAAAATACACCGCCGGCGACCTTGCGCGGCTGAGCATTCTCGCTGGGACGCATTCTGGCCCGCAAGATGGCGCTGGGCCGGCGTGGAGTTCGGCAAACCCGCTAGCCGCTGCTGATACCGTTCACCGGGTCGTCTGCGGCTTCGTCATCCTCGTCACCCGTGCCCCCCGGCAGTCGCTTGCGCGGTTCGACGCCGAGCTTGCGCAGCATTTCCACCTGCCGCAGCAGGTTGCCGTGACCGGTGCTGAGCTTGGCGTAGGCGGCATCGTAGGCACCCTGTGCCTGGCGCAGGTTCTTGTCGATGCCGTGCAGGTCGTCGACGAAACCGACGAACTTGTCGTAGAGCAGGCCGGCACGACTGGCGATGTCCTGTGCATTGCGGTTCTGCTTCTCCAGTCGCCACAGGTTGGCGACGGTGCGCAGCGCCAAAAGCAGGTTGCTGGGACCGACCAGGCTGACGTTGCCGCGCAACGCGGCATCCTGCAGATCATCGGCTTCGCGCAGGGCGTCCAGCAGAGCCGGCTCCACCGGCACGAACATAAGAACGAAGTCCGGGCTGCGAACACCGGGAAGCCGGCTGTAGTCACGCGCGGCCAGCCCGCGGATATGCGCGCGCAGGGAATCGACATGCTCGCGCATGGCAGCCATTCGCTCGGCATCGTCGGTGGCGTTCGCCGCGCGGATGTAGGCGGTCAGCGAAACCTTGGCGTCGATGACCAGGTCGCGACCTTCCGGCAGATGCACCACCACGTCGGGTCGCCACAGCGCGCCATCCTCATCGCGGAGGCTCTGCTGGGTTTCGAAGTCGCGCCCCGGCGTCAGGCCGGAGGCTTCGAGCACGCGCTCCAGCACCATCTCGCCCCAGTCGCCCTGGATCTTCTGCTGGCCACGCAGCGCCTTGGCCAGGCTGTCAGCCTCGTCGCTGAGACGGATATTGAGTTCGCGCAGCTGTTTGATTTCTTCCTTCAGCGAATGCTGCTGCAGGCGCTCGTTGCCATAGCTTTCTGCGACCTGCTTCTGGAAACCCTCGATGCGTTCGCGCAATGGATTGAGCAGGCCACCGAGCTGTTCGAAGCTCTGCTGCTTGAGGTTCTTCGCCTTCTCTTCCAGCAGACGGTTGGCGAGGTTCTCGAATTCCGGTTTGAGTTGTTCCTGCAAGCGCTGCAGCGCCGCCAGCTTCTCGTCGGCGGCGCGAAGACGCTCCTCGCTACGCACGGTGGCGTCGGTCAGCTGACGCTGCAGGCCATCGGCATCACTGCGGGTACGCGACAAATCCGCCCGCAGCTGTCCGTTCTGCTCATCCAGCGTGGCGACGCGGCTGTGCAGCACGGCCTGTTCACGGACGGCGTCTTCGGCACGCTCACGCTGCGCTTCGGCTGCCTTCTCCGTTGCCGCCAAGGCTGCCTGTAGCTCGCGACGCTGCGGCTCGATCGCCTCGACGGCACGACGACGCGCACGCGGCAGCAGCCACAGCAGCAGGATCAGGGCTATCAGCGCGGCGGCGGCGAAGCCAATCAGCAGCGAGTTGGGATCCAGTGATACAGACAAAAGCGGCTCCGCAGTCAGGCGACTCTGGTCGCCATTCTACGGAGCCGCGTCTCGTTAGCCGAGATTCGTCCACCGGGAAGCGCCCGGCGGTGAGTGGTTCAAAGACCGATCAACCGGCCTTGGCCGCCCAGGAGGCGCACCAGCCCTTGCCAGCAACGGTGTGGCCCGGGAACAGCTGGCAGGTGCCACGGCCGCCATCGGTGGCGGTGAAGAACTGGCAGTTGGCGCAGTCCTGCTCGGCCTTGTGCTGCGGATACTTGGCCGCATCCACCTTGGTGGTGTCCTCAACATAACCCAGCGCCGAAGCGGTCGGGTTGCTGAGATCCAGCGGGGTCAGGTCCTGCGCACGCGCGCTGCGTACGGCAACGCCGGCCAGCGGCACGCTGACGGCGGCGGCACCAAGGATCTTCAGGAAGCGGCGACGGGACGAATTCGACTGGCTCATGGCGTACTCCGTGATGGAATGGGGTAGTTCTTATATTAGAACGTGCTTAACTATAGCGCTTTCATGAGCGTCAGGCTTGATCGCGATTCATTCGCATTTGGAGCAAAAATGGCCCCATGCAGGCCGACCCCAGGCTTGAACCCGGCTCAGCCGCCGTCGCCGGGACATGATCGGCTACACTCCGGGCATGAACGCCGCCAACGCCACCGCCATCACGGGCCACCAGCACATCGCCACCCGGCTGATCGAGGCAATCAGCCAGCTCGCCGCACGAGGCTGGACGCCTGCCACCAGCAGCAATTTCTCCTGCCGCATCGACGCCGGCCACGCCCTGATCACCGCCTCCGGCGGCGACAAGGGCCGCCTGACGCCGGACGACTTCCTCGTGGTCGACATGGATGGCCAGGTGATTGGCAGCCAGCGGCGTTCCTCGGCGGAAACCCTGCTGCACACCCAGCTGTATCGTCGCTTTCCCGAAATCGGCTGCGTGCTGCACACGCATTCGCATAACCAGACGGTAGCTTCACGCCTGTACGCCAAGAACGGCGCACTGACACTGGCCGGCTACGAGCTGCTGAAGGCCTTCAGCGGCCATGCCACCCACGAAGGCTCGGTGGACCTGCCCGTCCTGCCGAACACCCAGGACATGCCGCTGCTGGCGGCCCGCGTCGAAGCGCTGATGGTGTCGGCCGAAGACGACCACCTGCCCGTCCCCGGCTACCTGATCGAAGGCCACGGCCTCTACGCCTGGGGCCGCGACATCAGCGAAGCCATGCGCCACCTCGAAGCCATCGAATTCATGATCGGCTGCGAATTGGATATGCGGCGGTTGGGTGGGTGAAATCTCATGGGGCACTAGGGAGCACGCGTGTCCAAGCGTGACTACAGCAGTTTCTCATCGACCGCAAAGTCACGCTTTAGACATGTGGCGAAGGCCGTGGGGTTCGAACAGATCACAGGTATTCTCTACGCGAAGAAGAAAGATGGCTGGCACGAAATCTTTGCCCTCCAAGCTTCCCAGTATGGGAGTGAAACCTTCTACGTGAACTTCGGAATCTGCGTGCCGCAACTGTGTCCCGCAGCAGAACTGAGAGACATAAAGGACTGCGGCCTGCTGCTATCAGAACGATTACGAAACATTGACGATACCGGCGGATTTGATGCCAATAGCAAAGCCGAGATGGAGGAGAACGCGGAGCGCGTGCTAGTCCAACTGCAAAAAGTTGCAATACCTTGGTTCGCCCAACGTAGCTCATGGACCGATATCTCTGCCAAATATTATGAGCGCGAACCCATCGAAGAGGAGAAGATTGGGTTCCATTCGATCACTTACGGTGCTGACTTCCGTTCTGCTACATACGGCTACCTACTCCTCAAAGCCGGTCGTATTGCTGACGCCAGGCGCTGGCTCATGGAAGCAAAGCGGCTCATGAGCCTTCCTGTGTATTACACACGCGACGGCCGTACCGTCCATGAGAAGGAAAAGTTCGCCCGACTCCAGAAGCCAGAACCACACCAGGTAGAATGGCTCAACAATGTGAACGACACCCTTGACCTCATTGGCAGCGGCAAGTCCACGGCGCATGCAAGCGATACCAGCTCCTTGGATACAGCTTGATCGACGCATAACGAAACCGCACCTATTGTTCACCCTGATTTTGTTGAGCGACCGCCATGAGCCGACTCCGCATCTTTTCCGACGACCAGCCCGATGCACCCCAGCAGGTGCTGGACGGCCATGCCGCCATTGCCGAGGCACTGAGCGACATCGGCGTGCATCTGGAGCAGTGGGAAACGAAGGACAGCATCGGCGAAGGCGCCAGTCCCGACGACGTGCTTGCCGCCTACCAGCCGGAAATCGACCGACTGAACGCCAAGCATGGATTCCAGAGCATCGACGTGGTCAGCATCACGCCGGACCATCCGCAGCGCGAAGCCATGCGCGCGAAGTTCCTCGACGAGCATTTCCATATCGAGGACGAGATCCGCTTTTTCGTTGGCGGCAGCGGCCTGTTCAGCCTGCACACGGGCGGCAAGGTTTATGAGGTGCTGTGCGAGCGTGGCGACCTGATCAGCGTGCCGGACCGCATGACCCACTGGTTCGACATGGGCCCGGAACCCAGCTTCATCGCGATCCGTTTCTTCACCGTGCCCGATGGCTGGGTTGGCGAATTCACCGGCACCGACATTGCCGCTCGCTTCCCGCGCTATGAAGCCGGCCAGGCGATCTGACCCCATGAGCGATACCGGCAAGACCGTGATCCTCACCGACATCGAGGGCACCACCAGCTCGATTTCCTTCGTCAAGGACGTGCTGTTCCCCTATGCCCGTCGCGCTCTGCCCGACTTCGTCGCCCGTCGCGGTGACGAGCCCGAGGTACGCCGCTGGCTGGACGAGGCCGCACTGGATATCGGTGGCGTGGTCAGCGACGACTGCATCGTCGAGTTGCTGCAGGGCTGGATCGACGAGGATCGCAAGCACACCGCGCTGAAGGCGCTGCAGGGCATGATCTGGCGCGACGGCTATGAGCGCGGCGACTATCGCGCGCATTTCTACGCCGATGCGGCCGAATCGCTGCGCCACTGGCATGCCGACGGCCATCCGCTCTACGTCTATTCCTCCGGCTCGGTGCCGGCGCAGAAACTGTTCTTCGGCTACAGCGAATGCGGCGACCTGACGCCGCTGGTTTCCGGCTGGTTTGATACCGAGGTCGGCCACAAGCGCGATGCGGATGCCTACCGCCGCATCACTGACGCCATCGGTCGCGCGCCGGGCGACATCCTGTTCCTGTCCGACGTGGTGGAAGAACTCGACGCCGCCCGCGAAGCCGGCCTGCGCACTGCCCTGCTCGACCGTCGCGGCGACTATCCGCAGCCCCGCGAAGGCGACGACTGCCACGGCCACGCGCGATTCGAATCATTTGCCGATATTCGCACCTAAACCGAATGCCTGGATTGGCCAGGCGCTACCCTCAGGCGGGTTCGTCCGGGGCTTCGCGGAGATCTTCAAGCAGCGCCCCCACTCCCGGCACTTCAGCCTCGTGTGCATCATCGCGCCAGGTTTCCTTCAGTGCTGCGTCATACCAGTCAACCATCGCAGGCACGGCCAGCAGGCGCTGGAAATAATCGGCGACGGGTGCTGACAAATCGAAGGCATAGGTCTGCCAGCGGAACGCCACCGGTGCGTAGAAGGCATCTACCGCACTGAAAGCGTGACCAGCCAGCCACGGACCGCCATATCGATTCAGCCCTTCAGCCAGTAGTTCATCGAGGCGTTGCAGGTCGCGATCCAGCGCCGCCGAAGCGGGCTTCAGTTTCACGCGGATGCCGCAGTTCATTGTGCAGACCTGCCGCAGCGCCTGGAAACCCGCATGCATTTCCGCGGATGCGCAGCGCGCCCAGGCGCGTGCAGAGCCCTCCGCCGGCCAGATGCCCGCATGGCGTTCGGCCAAGTATTCAATGATTGCCAGCGAATCCCATATCGCAGCATCACCATCCACCAGGCATGGCACCTTGCCGTTCGGCGAGAAGCTGCGGAATCGCGCCCAGTTGTCGGCTTCCAGGAACGGCGTCAGCTGTTCCTCGAACGGAATGTCCAGCGCTTTGAGCAGCAACCACGGGCGCAGCGACCAGGACGAGTAGTTCTTGTTGCCGATGTGCAGGACATACATGGGATCGGTTTTCCGTCAGGCATGGCGACTGGCCAGCGTTCGGCGCAGATCATCCAGCGACAGCCCGCGTGCGCGCAATAGCACCAGCAGGTGATAGATCAGATCCGCCGACTCGCCGAGCAGTGCGTCATCGTCCTGACTCACCGCCGCGAGAGAGGTCTCCACGCCCTCCTCGCCAACCTTCTGCGCGACGCGACGGATGCCCTCGTCGAACAGACGCGTCGTGTAGCTGCCCTCAGGCCGCTCGCGCTCGCGTTTGGCGACCAGCGAGTCGAGCTTGCCGAGGAAATCACCCGGCGCCGAGGGGAAACAGCTGTCGCGGCCGAGGTGACAAGTCGGGCCGGCTGGCTGCGCCTGGATCAGCAAGGTGTCGGCGTCGCAGTCGGCCTCGACGGAAACCACCCGCAGCACGTTGCCGCTGGTTTCGCCCTTGCGCCACAGCGCCTTCCGCGTACGACTGAAGAACACGACGTCACCGCCCGACAGCGTTGCATCCAGAGCCTCGCGATTCATGTAGCCCAGCATCAACACTTGCAGCGTGGCAGCGTCCTGGATGACGGCCGGGATCAGTCCACCTTGCTTGTTCCAGTCCAGCAAATCCGGGTCGAAGTCGATGTTGTTCGTCATGCCGAGGCCATTCCTGCAATGTCCGGGATGGCTGCTTGCCGAACCGGCACACCAGCCGAGGCGAGCGTTGCCTTCAATTCACCGATATCGATACTGCCATCGTGGAAGACACTGGCGGCCAGCGCCGCATCGACATCAGCTCGTTGAAATACGTCGATGAAATGTTGCTTGGCGCCAGCGCCACCGGAGGCCACCAGCGGCACCGGACAGACGGCGCGTGCAGCACGCAACTGCTCGATATCGTAGCCACCACGCACGCCATCGCTGCCGATGCAGTTCAGTACCACTTCACCAGCACCCAGCTTGACGCCTTCAGCAATCCACTCCAGCGTTGGCTTGGCGTGTGCCTTCATGCGTGATGGATCTCCACTGAGGCTGCGGACGCGCCAATCGCCGTCGTCATCACGCAGGCTGTCGACGCCGAGTACCACGCACTGCACACCAAAGGCGTCGGCCAGTTCGGCAATCAGCGCCGGTCGCTGCAAGGCCGGGCTGTTGATCGACACCTTGTCGGCGCCGGCATGCAGCACGCGGCGCGCCTGTTCCACACTGCGGATGCCACCAGCGACGCAGAATGGGATGTCCAGCTCGCGCGCCACGCGCTCGACCCAGCCCACGTCGACATCGCGCCCTTCCGGGCTGGCGGTGATGTCGTAGAAAACCAGCTCGTCCGCGCCTTCATTCCGGTAGCGACGTGCAAGCTCGACGATATCGCCGCAATCGATGTGATCGCGGAAACGGACACCCTTGACGACGCGACCGTCGCGCACGTCGAGGCACGGCACGATCCGGCGGCTCAGCATGGCGGCGCTCCTCCGGCCGCTACAGCGGAAAGCAATCGCGACAGGTCAATCGCGCCTTCCAGCAACGCGCGGCCAAGCACGACGCCGCGGCAACCGGCAGCGAGCGCGGCATGGGCATCTGCCTCACTGCGCATGCCACCGGATGCCTGGATTTCAAGCTGCGGAAAGGCTGAACTCAGCTCACGGTAGAGCTCGATGTTCGGGCCGCTCAACATGCCGTCACGGGCGATGTCAGTGCACAGCAGGTGACGCAGCCCGGCTTTGGCGAAGCGCTCGGCCAGCGGGAACAGCTCCTGTCCGGCTTCAGCCGTCCAGCCGCGGATTGGCAGTCGCCAGCAGCCGGCGGCATCACGTCGCGTGTCGAGGGCGATGGTGATGGCCTCGGTTCCGAATTCATCGAGCCAGGCGATCACCATCTTTGGCTGCTGCACGGCAAGCGAGCCGATCACCACACGAGCCGCACCGGCGCGAAGCAGTGTCGCCACGTCATCGCGCGAGCGCACACCGCCGCCGGTCTGGATGCGCAGCTCCGTCCCGACATCGATCTGCCGCAGCAGCGGCTCCAGCGTGTAGCCACCCTCGCGCGCAGCATCGAGATCGACGAGGTGCAGCCACCGTGCACCGTTGTCTGCGAAACACCTCGCCATCGCCTGCGGGTCGTCGCCGTAGACGGTTTCCTGTGCATAGTCGCCCTGTTTCAGGCGAACCACGCGGCCGTCGCGAACATCAATCGCCGGCAGGATGATTGGCGCGTTCAGGCCGGACATGCGGCTTCCCCGGCTGCCTGCATTGATCGGTCACGTGCTCCGAGGCCTATGAAGTTTCGCAGCAGCTGCGAACCCGGCGCGGCGGAACGCTCCGGATGGAATTGCGCTCCAGCTATCAGTCCACGTTGCACCACAGCAGCAAAGCGGATGCCGTGTTCGCACTCAGCCACGCAGTCGCTGGTTACCGGTGCGGCATAACTGTGCACGAAGTAGGCCTGCTCGCCCGCCTGGATGCCGTCCAGCAGCGGTGTCGCCCGCAACGCCGAAAGCGCATTCCAGCCCATGTGCGGCACGCGGATACCGGGTGATTCCGGTAGCCGCGATACCAGGCCCGGCAACAGGCCAAGACATTCGACATCGCTTTCCTCGGAGCCGTCGAACAGCAGCTGCATGCCGAGACAGATACCAAGCAGCGGTGCCGGCGGATCCCGCAACACATCGAGCAATCCGCGTTCGCGCAGCAGCCGCATGCCGGGCCCGGCCGCGCCGACGCCAGGCAGGATGATGCGATCCGCCCGGGCAATCTCGTCTTCGCGCGAGGTCACCATGGCATCGACGCCCAGTCGCGCCAGCGCGTAGCGGACCGATCCGAGATTTGCGCCCCCCGCGTCGATCAACGCCACGCGCGGAATGTTGGCAGGCGGTTCCATCACAACGCTCCCTTGCTGCTGGGCAGCTGGCTGGCGCTGCCTTCGTCGCGGGCTATCGCTTGGCGCAACGCCCGCGCCACCGCCTTGAAGCAGCCCTCGACCTGATGGTGCGCGTTCTCGCCGCTCACCTTGAGGTGCAGGGCCATGCCAATCGCGACACTCAGCGAACGGAAGAAGTGCTCGACCATTTCGGTGGACAGCTCGCCGACGCGCTCACGCGCAAAGTCGCCATCGAAGACGAACACGCCGCGACCGGAAAGGTCGATGGCGGCAACGGCGAGGCTTTCGTCCATGGGAATGGCGACCTGCCCCAGCAAACGCGATGGCGTCTGTGGGTCATCCAAGCCGTAACGCGCAATGCCGCGCTTGTCGCCCAGCGCCTCGCGCAGCGTCTCGCCGAGCACGATGGCGCAGTCTTCAACGGTGTGGTGCTCGTCGACGTCCAGATCGCCTTCGCAGCGCAGTTCCAGCGCAAATCCGCCATGGGTGCCGATCTGTTCCAGCATGTGGTCGAAGAAGCCGATGCCTGTGCTGACCTGCGGGCGCGCCGCGCGGTCCAGGTCGACGCTGGCGGTGATCCGGGTTTCCCGTGTTTCACGCTGCCGTTCGGCACGGCGCGGGCGACCCAGGATGCGATCGACGATGCCATTCCAGTCCAGACCGTCGGCGCCAATGCGCAGGCCACTGCAGCCGAGGTTGGCCGCCATCTGCAAATCCGTGGTGCGATCACCGATCACCCAGCTGCCGGCCAGATCGACATCGCGATCACGCAGGTAAGGCAGCAGCATGCCAATACCCGGCTTGCGGGTCGGCGTGCCGTCGATCATGCGGCTCTCGCCCTCGAAGCTCTCGTCGATGTGCTCGGCTTCGAAGGTGATGCCCTGCGACTGCAGGATCTGCCGCAGCAATCGATGAGGTCCCTCGAACTGATCGCGCGGAAAGGACTCGGTGCCGAGACCATCCTGATTGCTGACCATCACCAGCCGGTAGCCGGCGTCCTGCAGTTTCCGCAACGCCGGGATCACGCCATCAACAAGGGCCAGCTTGTCGTAGGCGTCGATCTGGAAGTCGGCCGGCTCGTGGATCAGCGTGCCGTCGCGGTCGATGAACAGGTAGCGCTTCATGCGGCGGCAGCCTCGGCCAGCGCAGCCTCGAGCCGCAGGTTCTGCTTCGCGCTGCCGATACTGATGCGCAGCGCGTCACCGAGCTGCGGCATGGCGCGCATGTCACGGACGACAATGCCGGCCGCCAGCAGCTGCCGATAGCAGGTCTCCGCATCGTCGAAACGAACGAGCAGGAAGTTGCCATCGCTGGGATAGACGCGGCGCACGCCAGGCATGCGGGCGATTACCTGAAGCAGGCGCTCACGCTCCGCCCGCAGTGTGACCACGCGATGCCGTGCGCTGGATCGTGCCTCGTCGGTCAGCGTGGCCAAGGCCGCAGTCACCGAGGCAACCGGCAGCGGATACGGCGCCTGGCAGTTCCGCAGAACGGTAATCAATTCAGGCGCAGCGAGTACGGCGCCAACGCGGGCGCCAGCCAGCGCATAGGCCTTCGACAGCGTCCGCAGCACGACGAGATTGTCGTGCGACGCCAGCAGGCCGGTACAGCTCGGCTGTTCGCTGAACTCGATGTAGGCCTCATCCACCACCAGCACCGCCCGGTCGGCGAGTCGCGATGCGAGCGAGTCAATCTCGTCCAGCGTCAGCGATTGACCGGTCGGGTTGGCCGGTGAGCACAGGAAAACCACTTTCGCGCCATTGCCCACGGCTGCCGCTGCGACGGCGTCCAGATCACATTGGAATCCATCACGACCGTCGATCAATGGCACTTCGACCAGCGGTGCATTCTGCAGCCGCGCGCTCACCGCATACATGCCGAAAACCGGCGGACAGATCACCACCGCATCACGTCCGGCACGGCACAGCGCACGGACCAGCAGGTCGATACCCTCGTCGCTGCCACGCCCGATCAGCAGCTGCTCCGGAGCGACGCCATACACCGCAGCCAGCTTCTTCCGCAGGTTCAGCGGTTGCGGCTCCGGATAGCGCCGCTGCTCACCGGACGGATCGCCCGGGCTGATGTGGGGCGACTCGTTCGCGTTGAGCCAGAGGTCGGCGGCAGCCATGGCCGGATCCACCGCGCGACGGGCCGACCCGTAGCCGGCGAAGTCGCGCAGTTCCGGTCGCAGAAGATCAAGGACGCTCATGCCACCACCTCCTCGCGCTGTTGTTCAAGCCGGAACGCCACCGCACGCGCGTGCGCTTCCAGACCTTCCGCCCGCGCCAGCGTCACCGCGCACGGACCAATTTCCCGGATGCCTCCGCCAGTGACCGACTGCACGCTGATCTGCCGCTGGAAGCTGGCCACCGACACGCCGCTCCACGCACGCGCCGCGCCAGCCGTCGGCAGCACATGGTTGGTGCCGCTGCAGTAGTCGCCCAGCGCCTCGGCCGCCCAGTCGCCGAGGAACACCGAGCCCGCCGCAGTCACCTGCGGCAACCAGCGTCGTGCATCGCGAACGGCGAGGATCAGGTGCTCCGGCGCATAGCGGTTGCTGATCGCCACGGCGCTGTCGATATCCGACACGCGGATGAGCCGACTCGAGGACAGCGACTGCCGTGCAATGTCGGCACGCGGCAGATCGGCCAGCTGCGAATGCAGGCAGTCAACGACAGCATCGAGAAGGTCGGCACTGTCACTGAGCAGCAGCACCTGCGAATCGGGGCCGTGCTCGGCCTGCGAGAGCAGGTCGGCTGCGACGAAGGCGGGGTTCGCAGCCTTGTCGGCGATCACCAGCACTTCCGACGGTCCAGCCGGCATGTCGATGGCCGGGCCGCCCGGCTGCGCGCTGACCTGCTGCTTGGCCGTCGTCACCCAGGCATTGCCGGGACCGAACAGCTTGTCGCAGCGCGGCACGCTGGCGGTGCCGTAGGCCATCGCCGCAATCGCCTGGGCGCCACCGATGCGATAGATGCGACCAAGGCCGCAGACTTCCGCGGCGAACAGGATGGCAGGATCAACGCGGCCACTACTGTCCGCCGGCGTGCACACGACGCGCTGGCGACAGCCGGCCAGCGACGCGGGAATGCCCAGCATCAGCACGGTCGATATCAGTGGCGCGCTGCCGCCGGGGACGTAGAGTCCAACCGTCTCGATAGCCCGCGTCATCCGCTCGCAGCGAACGCCCGGCGCCGTGTCCACTACCGCCGAGGGCGACGCCATGCTTTCCCGGTGAAACGCGGTGATGCGCGCGGCGGCATCACGGATTGCCTGTTTCAGCTCCGCGCCCACTTCGGCACTGGCAGCCTGAATGGCCTCCGGCGGAACCAGAAAGTCATCGGCCGCAAAGCCGTCGAAACGGCGCGAGAAATCGCGAACTGCCGCGTCACCTTCGCTTCTGACTGTCTGGAGGATCTCCGCGACGCCGGACTGCAGGCGTACATCCTGTTGCGATGCCGGACGCTCCAGCAAGGCCGCCTGCTCGACTGCGGACAGGGCGGCCCAGTCCGTGATCGCCAATTCCACGATGTCCTGCGGGCGGGTCATGGCAACATCTGCTCCAGCGGCAGCACCAGCAGCTGGCTCGCGCCCGCCGCCTTCATCCGCTCCATCTGCTGCCAGGACACCGTGCCACGGCACAGCGCCTTGATCGCCACGCCATCAGCATCGCCATCCAGCGCCATCACGCTGGGCGGTTCGCCTTCGGGAAGCAGCGGCAGCAGTTCGGAAAGCTGGCTGCGACGGGCGTTGAGCATCAACAATCGACTGTTGCGCTGACCGATCGCAGCGGCAAGACGGCCGCGCAGCTGTCCGGCCAGCTCGCCGCGAAGGCCCGGCAACGGCGTGCCGGGTGCCGCCAGTACGGCCTCACTGCGCAGGATGACCTCCACTTCGCGCAGCTGATTGGCAACCAGCGTGCCGCCGGTGGAAACCAGATCGCAGATCAGATCGGCCTGCCCCAGCCTCGGCGCGATCTCGACCGAGCCCGACAGCGTCACCACATCCGCCGCCACCGCCTGCGAGCGCAGCCATTCGGCGAGCAGCGCCGGATAGCTGGTGGCGATGCGGCGGCCGGCGAGATCCAGTGGTGTCGCATAGTTTAAGCCCTCCGGAACCGCCAGCGACAGGCGGCAGCCGCCAAAACCCAGCGGCTGCCACTCGGCCGGTGCGGTAGCCGGGTCGCGCCCGTTCTCGGCGCGAAACTCCGACAGCACATTGCGACCAACGATGCCGAGATCGCAGACGCCTTCGGCAATCAGGCCAGGAATGTCGTCATCACGGACCAGCAGCAGGTCGATGGGCTCGACTTCACCGTGGCAGAACAGGCGATCGCGGCTCTCCTGGAAACGCAGCCCAAGCCGCTCCAGCAGCTCGCGGGCCGGCGTACCGAGGCGGCCTGACTTCTGGATCGCGATGCGCAGGCGATCACGCGACGGCGCGAGACGATTCATGGGAACTCCGTGGTCGGTGCAGCGAGGCCTTCGCCCGGTCAGGGCGACGGTGAGTCACTGCGGAAAGTCACAGACCGGCGCGGCTGCAACAGGAAAAACAAGGGAAAGACGGAAATGACAGGCGGGAATCCGCCTCAATGTCGCTCGTCGTTGGCCAAGCGGCCGTCCTTCAACACCTGGGAAAACGCGGGGTCGCCGGCCTCGGCGAGGCGCTGGGCGGCCAGACGGTAGCCGCCCTCGCCTTCGTTCAGGCAGCGGGCGACCCGACCGATGGTGGTGGCGCTGACGCCACTCTGGTCGTGGATGCTGCGGTAGGCGATGCCTGCGGTCAGCGGTGCGACCACACGCCAGCGGTCAGACATGGCCTCCAGCTCGGCCGGCGTGCACAGGTCACGCAGGAAAGCCGCCACCTCGCCACGCCCTTGGAGTGCGCACAGCGCATCACAGAGGCCGCCAAAGGCAACGGCGGCATCTGCTTCAGGCTGAACGTAGCGACGCTTCATGCTGTGGGCATTCCGAATGGATCAATGTATTAGCATGTTAGTACATTGAGCCAAGCGACCGCAAGCGGGCTGAGCCGACAGGCCGGAATATCCCTGTTCACGGCCTGGTCATTCACTCCCCGCGGCGTCCGCGCTATCGTTCGCCTACAGGGGAATTCATGATCGAACGACAGCAGCCAGCGAACGACGCGCGCCACGGACTCCACTGGTGGCGTTGGCTCCGGGACGCCCGTTACGTTCCGGCGGTCTGCGCGATGCTGCTGGTGCTCGCCGCGCTGCCCATGGCGGCCGCCTATTCCCGGCACAACGACGAACCCCGTGGACCGACCAATACCGCCATCGTCGAGCCGCTGCGCATCTTCCATGAGTCCGGCCAACGCCTGAGCCTTGATCAGGCACGCGCGCTCTACGCGGAAGGCGGCTTCCAGGAAAACGACCGCCTTGCCGGCAACTACGGCTTCCGTCCCGAAGGCATGTGGTTCCATCTACGGCTGCGCAACCCCGGCGTGGATGATCCGAAATGGCTGCTGGTGGTCGAATATCCGCTGATCGATTTTCTCGACGCCTTCATCATCGCTGCCGACGGCCACGTCAATGAATTCCGCAGCGGCGACCGCGTGCCCTTCGAGCAGCGCGCAGTGGATATGCGCGAGCCCAACTTCGCGCTTGACCTGCCACCCGGCGAGACCCTGGAAGTGTTCCTGCGCGCCGAATCGCAGAGCTCGATGCAGGTGCCGCTGGTGGTGGAACCGGCGGCCGAATATCTGGCCAATCGCATCCCCGGCAACCAGGCTCTGGGCATGTATTACGGCGTACTGGCGGCACTGGGCCTGTACAACCTGATCCTCTATCTCTCCGTTCGCGACCGGCTGTTCCTGTGGTACGTGGTGTACATCGTCGGCTTCGGCGTGCTGGTCGCGGTGCTGAATGGCCTGGCCTTCCAGTACCTGTGGCCGAACGCCCCCGACTTCGGCAACCGCTTCCTGATTGTCGGCATCCCGCTGGCGCTGATGGCCATGCTGCAGTTCTCGCGGCGTTTCCTGGAGACACACCGGCACGCGCTGCGCCTGCACCGCCTGATCAACTGGATGATGCTGGCGCTGCTCGCGGAGTCGGTCGCCGCGCTGTTCCTGAGCTATCGAACCTGTGTACTGGTGGAGACCGCATCGGTCTTCGTGGTGACGCCAACGGTGCTGTTCACGGCCATCCGGGTACTGCCGCGTTACCGGCCCGCGCGCTACTTTCTGCTTGCATGGAGCGCCCTGCTGATCAGCCTGATCATCTATTCGGCGGTGTCCTTCGGCTACCTGCCCAAGCATCCCCTGACCGAATACAGCGTGCAGCTGGGCTCGGCGCTGGAAATGGTGCTGCTGTCCTTCGCCCTCGCCTATCGCTTCAACCTGCTGAAGGCCGAGAACGAGCGCATCCAGAGCGAGGCCCGCGAGCAGCTGGAATCCCGCGTGCGTGCGCGCACGCATGAGTTGGACGCCACGTTGAAACGGCTGGAGGACGTCAACCAGCGGCTGGAGGATTTCAGCCGCCGCGATGGCCTGACCAACGTCTACAACCGGCGTCATCTCGATCAGCTGATGCGCGATGCCGTCGACCATGCGCGGAACGGGAACCATCCACTGGCCCTGCTGCTGCTGGACGTGGACCACTTCAAGCAGATCAACGACCGCCACGGCCACCTGGCCGGCGACGACTGCCTGCGCGCTGTTGCCCGCAGCTGCCGCGAGCTGGTCAGCGGCAGTGATGGATCGGTGGCGCGCTACGGCGGCGAGGAGTTCGTGATCCTGCTGCCCTCGGCGGGACGGGATGTGGCCGCACGACTGGCCGAGGATGTCCGCACGCGCATCGAACGACTGGCGGTGACCATCGATGGCAACACGATTCCGCTCACCATCAGCATCGGCCTGCATTGCGCCACGCCGGACAACCTGCCCGAGCATGCCGAGCAGCTGATCGCCGCCGCCGACGAGGCGCTCTACAAGGCCAAACAGGCAGGCCGCAACCGGGTGCAGCTCTGCGCCGCATCCGCCACGGGGAGCTGAGCGGAAGTCGGCGCGTGCCCGGAATCAGGCAGGTTGCGACGTTGCAGCCAACAGATCGCCCGAATCCACCAGCGCCAGCATGGCGCGGATGTCACCGTCCATGGCGCGATCGCGGCGCATGAAGTCGACATCATCACGAATGCGCGCCAGCACCTTCGCCACCACCGGCGATGGTGCGATCTCGCCACCAGCTGCGAGCTGATCGCCGAGCTGGTGAACTTCGTCCATGAAAGCGTCACGCCCCGGCCGCTCCTCGCCCGGCCCGTTGCCGACCTTGGATGCCAGCAGGGACCAGTCGCCGCGGCGCGCAAGCCGGCGCGCGGCCTCGATCATGTCGCGACGGAAGTCCAGCGCCTGTGCCGCGGTGTACAGCTCCAGCGCCAGCACATGGCCGAGATCACCGCACATGTCGAGCACATGACGCGCCTCGTTGGCGCCCATCGACACATGGTCTTCGGCATTCGCGCTGGTCGGAATCGAGTACACCGAGGCCGGATGCGCGCGCGAGGCCAGGTCATTGACCAGCGCCGCTGCCGTGTACTGCACGATCATGAAGCCGGAATCGGTGGCGTCCTCGTTGCCGATCAGAAACGGCGGTAGGCCGTCATTGGTGGCGCCGTCGACCAGCTTGTTGAGGCGGCGCTCGGAAATGCTCGCCAAGGTCGGCAGCGCCGCCTTCACATAGCTCATCGCCAGCGCGAGCGGCATGCCGTGGAAATGCCCGGCGGAAACGACGCGATCTTCGATACGGCCGCTGTCATCGTGCTCCGGGAACACCAGCGGGTTGTCGGTGACCGCGTTCAGTTCGACATCGAACACGCGACAGGCCTGGTCGAAGGCGTCACGCACCGCGCCATGCACCTGCGGAATGCAGCGCAGGCTGTAGCTGTCCTGCGGCTGGTGCTTCTTGCCGCCGCGGAACGGCATGTAGCGTTCATAGAAACGCTCGCGACCATGACGCTGCGATGGCGGCACCCAGTCCCAGCTGATGTCGAAGCGCAGCGCCTGGTCTTCCGCTTCCACCCACGAATCCGGCTGCCAGGCCTTGAAGCGCGGCACCAGGTGGTAGTCGATATCGGTGAGCGTCGAACCGGCCAGCAGCTCGCGAAGGCGCTTTGCCACTTCGACTTGCCCGGGATGCGGACGCAGCGCGTGGACGTGCTCGTCGAAGGCGCGCAAGCGACCGGCGAAGGCTTCCAGCGTCATCGCCGCCGCCAGATCGGCCGTCGCCAGCAGCTTCTCCAGCTGGTCCAGCGCCAGCGTGCCGCAGGCCAGCATCTGCGCCGTGCCGTTGTTCAGCGCCAGCCCTTCCTTGAAGCTCAGCTTCACCGGATTGAGACCAGCCCGCGCCAGCGCATCGGCGCCGGACATGCGCTCACCCTCGAAGAAGGCTTCACCGCCACCGAGCAGCACGATCGCCAGATGCGACAGCGGCGCGAGATCACCCGAGGCGCCCACTGAACCCTTCATTGGGACCACCGGCACCACGCCGGCATTGAACAACGCCGTCATCGATTCCAGCGTCGACACCCGGATACCGGAATGCCCGCGCAGCAGCGTGTTGATGCGGATCGCCATCATCGCCCGCACCACGTCGGCACCAAATGGCTCGCCCACGCAGACGGCGTGCGTGATGATCAGGTTCTCCTGCAGCTCCTCCATCAGCGTGTCGTCACGCTCCGGCTCCACCTGCGGCAACTCGTCGCGCAGACGATGCGCGCCAAGCAGACGGTCGGCATTACTGCCAAAGCCGGTGGACACGCCGTAGATCGGCTCCTTGCGCTGCACCTGCTCGGCCAGAAAATCGGCCGCCTTCTGCACGCGAGCCAATGCCTTGTCGCATAGAGAAATGCTGCTGTTTCCGCTCGCAAGCGAAACCAGTTGCGCGCGCGTCAACGACAGGCCATCAAGCGTGATGGAGGGAAGACTCATGACTGGTAACTCCGGGGGTTCACGGCCACTCAGGCCGACGGCATCGCCTGCGACTGCTCAATCTCGACGCGCAGCGTCTTGAGCAATTCAGCGCGTGACACCTCGAACTGCGACTCGCGACGCAGATCCTTCACCGCGACCACGCCGCGATTGGCTTCGTCCTCGCCAACCACCAGCACGAAACGGATACCGGCGCGGTCGGCGTATTTGAACTGCTTGCCGAGCTTGGTCGCTTCCATCTGCACTTCGGTGTTGATGCCACCCGCGCGGAGCTCGGCGGCGATGGCGAGGTAGTCCGGCAGGCGTTCGGCGTCCATCTGGCTGACCAGCACGTCGACCGTGCTTTCGGCCGCGGCAATCAAGCCCGCCTCGCGCAGCTGCCAGAAAAGCCGCGTCAAACCAATGGAAATGCCCACGCCCGGCAGTTTCGATTTGCTGTAGTGGCTGGCCAGGTTCTCGTAACGACCACCCGAGCAGATCGAGCCGATCTCCGGATGCGACGTCAGCACCGTCTCGTAAACGGTGCCGGTGTAGTAGTCGAGGCCACGGGCGATGGAGAAGTTCAGCGCGTAGCCACTTTCCGGAACGCCCATCTGGCGAATGCGTGTCAGGACTTCGTTCAATTCGGCGATGCCGACATCCAGCTCGTCATTGCTGCCGCCGGCCCGAAGCGCTTCCAGCTTGAGCAGCGCATCGTCGTGACCTTCCGAACGTGTGGCGACGAACTCAAGCACAGAGTTCACCGCGTCTTCCGACATATTGAATGGTTCGGCACTCAACGTATCGCGCACGTAGTCGGCGCCGCGCTTGTCCAGCTTGTCGACCTCGCGCAGCACCAGCATCTGCTGCTCGGCATCGGTGACGCCCAGGCGCTGGAAAAAGCCGCGCAGCAGGCGACGGTTGTTCAGCTGGATGCAGAACTCGCCAATGCCCAGCGCGCTGAACACGGCGTGGATCACAGCCGGCATTTCGGCGTCAAAGGCCAGCGCCAGCGAATCCTTGCCGATCACGTCGATGTCGCACTGGTAGAACTCGCGGAAGCGACCGCGCTGCTGGCGCTCGCCGCGATACACGCGCTGCATCTGGTAGCGACGGAACGGAAACGCGAGATCGTGCTCGTGCTCGGCCACGTAGCGTGCCAGCGGCACGGTCAGGTCGAAGCGCAGCGCCATTTCCGGCGTCTTGCCCTGCTCCATGGCACCGGTCGATTGCAGGAAATATACCTGTCGCTCGGTCTCTCCACCGCTCTTGGTCAGCAGCACGTCGGTCAGCTCCATCACCGGCGTTTCCACCGGCAGGAAGCCGAAGCGCTCGAACTGGCTGCGGATGACGTCCAGCAGGCGCTGGAAAGCGATCTGCTCGCGCGGGAGCAGTTCCAGCACGCCCGGCGGCGTGCGCGGTTTGATCAATGCCATGGCGATTCAGGCCCGCGACCGGGCCGACAGCGGATTTCGGGGCCGCAAGACTAGCAGAATTGCCGCCCCAGCCAGTCATTTACGAGCCGGATTCTTCCAGCCTGGCGGGAAACCGGATGCCCGGCAGGCCTTGCGTGACCCGGCATGCCCGGATTAGAATGCGCGGCTCGCGGCGACCGGGGTGTAGCTCAGCTTGGTAGAGCGCTACGTTCGGGACGTAGAGGTCGCATGTTCGAATCATGTCTCCCCGACCAACCAGATCCGCGACAAAAAGCCCGGCCCCGCCGGGCTTTTTTGTGCCCGTCTGGCCTGGGGCTGATTTGCTGTGCTCAAGGCCGAGCCGGCAGGCAGTCCGGCAATGATGGAATAATGCCGCAGCATGCGCTGCGACCACATCACGGTACCCAGGATGAAACAGACGCTGGCTGGCTGGATCCTGCTTCTCGGCTTCTTCCTCGCCGCCACCGCCGGCGCGCAGGATGCTTCCGTCACCACGCCCGCCGGGGCCAGTGCGCCCTCGGCCATCCAGGCTTCCATCATTCCCTTCCGTGGCGATGACGACGAACGTTTCGCCCAGGACGTGGTGGAACGTGCCTCCAGTGGCGAAAAGGTCACCGGACTCATTCCCCGACTCGACGCGCTTGAGGATGCCGTCCACCGGCAGAGCCGCAACCTGACGACCGAAACAGCGCAGAAGCTGCCCATCGTCCGCCTGGAAAGCCTCGCTCGCCAGTGGCGGTTCTTTGATCGCCAGTACGTTGCATGGCGCGGAGAACTCAATCGCGTCACGCAGACGATCTCCGGCGATGCCGAACAGCTGGGCAAGCGTCGGGCCGATTGGCTGTTGACGAAGGAAAGCGCGGAGACGAATGACCTTGCGCCAGCGCTTCGCAACCAGATCGATGAGGTCCTGTCGCGGATCGCCTCGGCCGAAAAGGCCATCTCACAGCCACTCGACGATCAGATCGCGCTCAATCGCCGCGCCAACGCGCTGGAAGCGCTGATCAAGAAAAGCCAGGGCATCGTCGAGTCCGCCATTGCCCAGACCGACAGCCGCCTCATGCGGCGGGACTCGCCACCGCTGTGGCAGCTCAATGACAGCATCGACAACGCAGGCGCCGTCGACTCGCTGAAGGCCGGAATGGACGTCGAATCCGAATTCCTGACCGAATACTCCAATGCCAACGTTGGCATCGAGCGGCTTATCCAGGGCGTCTCGGTGATCCTGCTGGTCGCGCTGATCCTGCTCTCGCTGCGCAGCCGACGGATACCGGCGGACTCACCGGATGCCGAAGCCGCGCGCCGCGTATTGCGACGACCGTTCTCGTCTTGGCTGCTGCTGACGATGATGAGCATTCTGGTGCTGGAGCCGGATGCACCGATCCTGCGTCACCAACTGGCGCTGTTCATCGCGCTGGTACCCGTGCTGCGCCTGCTTCCACCGGCCACGTTCCGCGTTCTCGGCCCCTGGCCGTATATCGTCGCGGCGCTCTACCTGTTCAACCTGTTCAGCGTCCTGCTGCTGGCCAATGCGCTGTACTACCGGGTCTACGTGCTGCTGGTGGACCTTTTCGGCATTAGCCTGATTACCTGGCGACTGCTGCGATCACACAAGGAAGACGCCGCGGCAGGCGATCTGATCCGGCGCATCATTCGCGACGCCGGCTGGGTTTCCTGCGTCATCCTTGTCGTTTCCGCCATCGCCAACGTCATCGGCAACGTTTCCCTGGCGGTCATGTTGACTGACGCGTTGCTGTTCAGCACCTACGTGGGACTTGCGATCTTCGCCGCCGCAAACGTGGTGGAATCGCTGCTCCGGCTGTGGATGGGCAGAAGCAGTACGTCCCGGTTCCGGCTGGTTTCCGACAACGCGCGCCCCCTGTTCGTTTTCGTCAGTCGATTGATTCGCCTCGCCGCACTACTGGGCTGGCTGACCATCCTGCTGAACGAGTTCCGCATCCTGCGGCCCGCCTACCAGATCATTTCGACAATTCTCGGCCACAGCATCAGCATCGGCGAAATCAGCATCACGCCAGGCAACATCGTCACCTTCATCGTGTCGGTGCTGGTGGCGGTCTGGCTGGCCAAGACCATCCGGCACGTCCTGCGCGACGAGATATTCCGCTCACTACCGGTATCGCGCGGTGCGGCCAGCAGTATCTCCTCCCTTACCTACTACGCCATTCTGCTGCTCGGACTGCTGGTGGCGCTGGCCGCGGCGGGCTTCAAGGTCGGCCAGCTGACCATCGTGCTCGGCGCACTGGGCGTCGGCGTCGGCCTTGGACTGCAGAACGTGGTGAACAACTTCGTGTCCGGACTGATCCTGATGTTCGAACGTCCGCTGCAGCCGGGCGACGTGGTCGAAGTGGCCGGCACCACCGGCCGCGTCCGCGAAATCGGAATGCGCTCGACCTCGCTGAAGACCTTCGACGGCGCCGATGTCGTGGTTCCCAACGGAACGTTGCTGTCCGAGAAGCTGGTCAACTGGACCCTGATGGACCTCAACCGCCGCATCGAGATCGAGCTGGGCGTCGCCTACGGCAGCGATCCCCAACAGGTGCTGGACCTGATGATGGAAGTGATCAGGAACACACCGGGCATCACCGACAATCCCGAGCCCGCGGTGCTGTTCAGCGGCTTTGGCGCAAGCTCGCTGGACTTCTCGATCCGCGCCTGGACCCGCAACTACAACGAGTGGATCAACATCCGCAGTGACATGAACCTGCGACTGCACCGGGCGCTGGCGGAAGCCGGCATCGAGATCCCGTTCCCACAGCAGGACCTGCACCTGCGCAGCGTTTCACCCGAAGCCAGCGCCGCGATGCGCGCTTCGGGTGAAACCGAAAACAGGGACCTGTCGAGCGACACGGCCGACGGTAACGGCGGGGACAGCACGACCTGATGACGCGGTCGACCACGCGACCCGGGGCAATGACAACACAACCGGTCTAACAGCTGCTATCGCGCCCGTAGACATCCTCGAAGCGCACGATGTCGTCTTCGCCAAGATAGCTGCCGGACTGGACTTCGATGATCTCCAGCGGCTCGCTGCCGGGGTTTTCGAGACGGTGCTTCGCACCCAGCGGGATGAAAGTCGACTCGTTCTCGTTGAGGTCGAACACGTCGTCGTTGCGGGTCACGCGGGCAATGCCGCGAACCACCACCCAGTGCTCGGCGCGATGATGATGCATCTGCAGTGACAGGCGCGCGCCCGGCTTGACGGTGATGCGCTTGACCTGGAACCGCTCGGCGGCATCCACCGAATCGTAATGGCCCCACGGACGATAGACCTTGCGGTGCAGCGCCGTCTCGCCGCGATCCGCGGCTTTCAGCTCACCGACGATGTCCTTCACCTGCTGCACGGCATCCCGATGCGCAACCAGCAGCGCGTCATCGGTATCGACCACGATCACGTCATTGAGGCCCAGAAGCGTCATCAGGCGATTGCCGTGGGCGTAGGTGTTGCGGCAGTCCAATGCGATCACGTCACCGCGATGCGCATTGCCCTGCTCGTCCTGCTCTGCCAGTTCCCACAATGCAGTGAAGGAGCCGACGTCGTTCCAGCCCACGTCGATGGGCAGCACGCGCGCATGCTCGGTCTTCTCCATCACGGCGTAGTCGATCGAATCCGACGGCGATGCAGCGAAGGCTTCGGCATCGAGCCGCCAGAAGTCCGGGTCGCGGCGGGCATTGACCACCGCCGCCCGACAGGCTTCCAGCATCGCCGGATTGTGTCGCGCCAGTTCGGCGATGAAGGCCGAGGCGCGGAACAGGAACATGCCGCTGTTCCAGAAATACTCGCCGCTTGCGAGATAGGAAGCGGCGGTTTCGGCATCAGGCTTCTCGACGAAGCGCTCGACGGCACGCACACCCTCTCCCGGCGCCGCCTTGATGTAGCCGAATCCGGTTTCCGGCGCGGTCGGCACGATACCGAAGGTCAGCAAGGCGCCACTCGCCGCCGCGGCACAGGCTTCGGTGACTGCCGCGCGAAAGCCGGCGACATCGGCAATCTGATGATCCGATGGCAGCACCAGCAGCAGCGGGTCATCGCCGTCTTCCATCGCCACCAGGGCGGCAGCGGCAATCGCGGGCGCGGTATTGCGCGCCACCGGCTCCAGCACGATATGTCCGGCCTCGAAACCGGCTTCCAGCATCTGCTCGGCCACCATGAAACGATGTGCCTCGTTACAGACCACGACCGGTTCACCCAGGCCCGGCAGGCCTTCCAGTCGCTGCACCGTCTGCTGCAGCAGGCTCAGGTCACCCAGCAGCGGCAGGAACTGCTTGGGATGCGCCTCCCGCGACAGCGGCCACAAGCGCGTTCCACTACCGCCGGAAAGCAGCACGGGAACCAGAAGGTCGTTGCGGGCATCGGTCTCGGTCATCCAGCGAACATCAGTCGATACGGGGCCGCACAGTTTACCAGCCGTTCCGGTCGTGCCGCCCATGCCCTGTCAACGATCACCACGGGCCTGTCGGGACTCCGGATGTCGCACCTGCCCTTCGCCGCGGACCACGAAACGCTCGATGGTCAGTGATTCGGCGCCCATCGGGCCGTAGGCGTGCAGGCGGGTGGTGGAAATGCCGATCTCGGCGCCGAGGCCGAGCTGGCCGCCGTCGTTGAAACGCGAGGAGGCGTTGACCATCACCGCCGAGCTGCGCACGCCGCGCACAAAGTTATCAGCAGCACCCGCATCCTCGGTGACGATGACCTCGGTGTGATCGGAACCATGCTTCACGATATGCGCCAGCGCCTCTTCCAGGCTGTCGACCAGCTTTAGCGACACTTCGAGGTCGAGGTATTCGCGGTCAAAACCAACCTCCTCGATCGCCTCAATGTCTGGCAGCCGCGTACGGCTCCGCTCACAGCCGTGGATCGTCACGCCGTGCGCGGCGAGCATTTCCACCAGCTGCGGCAGCAGGTCATCCACGCGGTCGATATGCACCAGTAGCGTCTCCAGTGCATTGCAGACCCCGGGGCGGCTGGTCTTGCCGTCGACCAGCAGGTCCAGCGCCTTGTCGGCGTCAGCGGCACGATCAACGTAGAGGTGACAGACGCCCTTGTAATGTTTGATCACTGGCACCCGGGCATTTTCGGCAACGAAGCGGATCAGGCTCTCGCCGCCTCGCGGAATGGCGAGGTCGATGAGGTCCGACAGCTGCAACAGCTCCAGCACATGCTCGCGCGCCGGGTCGGTGATGACGCTGACGGCGGCTTCCGGCAGATCATTGGCGCACAGGGCAGCATGCAGGCAGGCGGCAATGGCCGCGTTACTGCTGCGCGCCTCCGAGCCACCGCGCAGCAGCACGGCGTTGCCGGCCTTGATGCACAACGCGGCAGCATCGGCGGTGACGTTGGGGCGCGCCTCGTAGATCATCGCGATCAATCCCAGCGGCAGGCGCTGGCGCTCGACGAGCAGACCGTTGGGCAATGTCTGCTGTCGCGTCACCGCACCAACCGGATCGTCCTGCGCGGCGATTTCGCGCAGCGCGGAGACGATGCCGTCGATGCGGCCGTCATCAAGGCGCAGCCGATCCAGCATCGCACCCCGCGTGCCCGCCGCCTCGGCACGCGCCATGTCCTCGACGTTGGCGGCCAGGACGGCGCCGCGTCCGACGGAAAGTTCATCAGCCATCGCCCATATCAGGCGCCGGCGGCCATCGGCATCCAGCGCCGCGACCGCGCGCTGCGCGACTCGCGCCTGTTCGGCGAGCTCCCGGACCGACAGATTCATTCACCGCGCCCCTTCATTCATTGCTCGGTGATCCAGCAATACCAGATCGTCACGGTGGATCACCGCCTCACCGTAGCTGAATCCCAGCACGCCGGTGATCTCGTCGCTGCGTCGCCCGGCGATGCGCTGAAGATCACGCGCGGCGTACTGCACCAGGCCACGCGCTATCGCCATGCTGCCATGTGAATCGTCAATGACATCCACCACGTCACCGCGCTGGAAGTCGCCTTCCTGCGAGGACACGCCACCCGGGAGCAGCGACGCACCGCGTCGTCCCAACGCGTTCACCGCGCCGGCATCCACCCGGATGCGTCCAGCCGATGGTGCATGGCGCAGCCACTGCTTGCGCGCGGTCAGCCGGTCGGAAAGCGCCTCGACAAAGGTACCGTGCAGGACGCCTTCCGCCAGCGCCGCCAGCACCGTCGCGTCACGACCGCTGAACAGCGCCGTTGGGATGCCCGCGGTCGCCGCCTTTGAGGCGGCTTCCAGCTTGGTTGCCATGCCGCCCGTGCCAATCGCGCCGGCCGCACCGGCGGCGGCGCGCCGAAGCGTGTCGTCAACGCGCGTAACACGAGGAATGGGCTTTGCCGCCGGATCGGATTGCGGATTGGCCGAATAGAGACCTTCGACATCGGACGCGATCAACAGCAGGTCGGCGTCGACCAGCGAGGCCACCGCTGCCGCCAGATTGTCGTTGTCGCCGAGCCGCAGCTCATCCACGGCGACGGTGTCGTTCTCGTTGATCACCGGCAGCGCGCCCACGTCGAGCAGTTCGCGCAGCGTGGCGCGGGCATTGAGATAACGGCGGCGATTGCGCATGTCGTCATGGCAGAGCAGCACCTGCGCCGTGAGCAGGCCGGTCAGCTGCTGCCAGAACGCCACGAGATGTCCCTGCCCCAGCGCAGCGAGCGCCTGCCGCCGCGCCAGGCCCCGATCGCCAGCCTGCAGGCGTCCACGGCCTGCCGCCACGGCGCCCGAAGACACCAGCAGGATCTCGCGTCCTTCCGCCCGCGCCCCGACGATGAACTGCGCCAGCGCCGCGGCATGGCGTTCGCTCAAACCCTGGCCTTCGCCGGCCAGCAGGCTGCTGCCCACCTTGAGCACGGCCCGTCGCCACGGTGGCAACGGCTGCGCGGGAAAGGCGTCGATCGCAGAACTCATCGCAAGGTGTCGAGCCGGGATTGCAGGAGTTCGAGGCGAAGGTCGCCCGCCGCACCCGGCGAGACCCGCGCGGCGAGACTGGCCTGCGGATCGCGTTCGGCCCAACGCGCCGGATCCGCAGCCTCGCGATAGGCATCGCGGAACGGCATGCCTTCGCGCGCCAGCTCGACGGCAAGATCGGTGGCGTACATCGACGGTTCCAGCGCAGCGGAAATGCGCTCGGCATTCCAGTCGAGGTTGCGCAGCAGATCGGGCAGCAGTTCCAGCGCGCTGAGGCCGCGCCCGAAAGCATGGAAGATCGCGCCCTTGGAGAACTGAAGGTCACGATGGTAACCGGATGGCAGCGACAGCAGCTGCTCGATCTCGCTGCGCGCGGCGGCAGCGCTCGCATAGACGCCGCGCATCAACTCGATCACGTCCGGGTTGCGCTTGTTCGGCATGATCGAACTGCCGGTGGTGTATTCGGCCGGCAGTTTCACAAAGCCAAATTCGGCGCTGGTGAACAGGCTCAGGTCCCAGGCCAGGCGGCGAAGATCCAGCAAAGCCGAGCCCAGCGCTTCGATGGCCGCCATCTCGAACTTGCCGCGCGAAAGCTGCGCGTAGGTCGCCGCAACCTGCAGCCGCGAAAAGCCCAGCGCCTGCGTGCAGTGGTCGCGATCCAGCGGCAGGTTCACGCCATAGCCGGCGGCGCTGCCCAGCGGATTGGCATCCACCCAGGCCAGCGTATCGGTTGCACGCTGCGCGTCGTCGATGAAACCTTCGGCCCAGGCGGCCCACCACATGCCCGCCGACGACACCACGGCGCGCTGCAGGTGCGTGTAGCCCGGCAGCGGTAGTGATGCTTCTGCGCCGGCACGGGCCAGGGCGACGTCGGCGCACTCGATGCACAAGGCCTTGAGCCGCGCCAGACGATCCTTCAGCCACAGCCGCGTGGCGACCAGCACCTGGTCGTTGCGCGAGCGGCCGGTGTGTATCTTCTTGCCAGTCTCGCCCAGGCGTTCGGTCAATCGCGCCTCGATGGCGGAATGGCCATCCTCGAAACGCTCGTCCAGAACGAACTCACCACGTTCGAAGTCGCCAGCGAGCACGTCCAACTCGCGTTCCAGTCCGGACAATTCATCCGCCGTGAGGATGCCGATGTGCTGCAGGCCTTGAGCGTGTGCGCGGCTGGCTTCGATGTCGAACAGGAAGAATTCGCGATCAAGGATCACGTCCTCTCCCGCCAGGAAACGCTGGATGCGTTCGTCCACCTTCACGCCCGGTTTCTGCCAGAGCAGTCCGCTCATACCATCATCTCCTCGTCCATGGAAATGCCGCAGAGTTCATCGAACCCAAAGGCGGCATTGAGGTTCTGCAGCGCCTGCGTCGCCGCACCCTTCAGCAGGTTGTCCAGCGTCGATACCGCCACCAGTCGCCGACCGTCGCCCGACAGCGTGAAGCCGCCGATGTCGACGTGATGCCGACTGGCGATCCGGCTGACCCACGGCGCCTCATCCTGCACGTGCACCAGCGGCTCATCGGCATAATGCTCGCGATAAACCCGCCTCACGCCGTCGAGATCGAACGCCTCGCTCAAGACCATGTTCGCGGTGATGGTCAGCCCACGAAAATGCGGCGCCACATGCGGCATGAACTGCACCGGATGATCCAGCTGGCGACTGACTTCGCGCTCGTGCACGTGTCCAGTGAGGCTGTAGGGCATCAGGTTGTCGCGCAGCAGCTCGACGTTGTTCTTGTCAGACGGCGTGGTGCCGGCGCCGGAATAGCCGGACACGCCAAAGCACTGCGCCGGGCCATCCAGCCATTCGCGCATCGGCACCAGCAACAGCTGCATGGCAGTGGCGTAGCAGCCGGGATTGCTGATCCGACGCTGGCCGTCGTAGCGGCGGCGCGTCAGTTCCGGCAGGCCGTAGTACCAGCCATCGTCGAAGCGAAAATCGGCGGACAGATCGACGATCACTGGATCAGCGCCCGCCGCATCGAAGGCGTCGACGCAAATACCGGCCTTGCCATTCGGCAGCGCCAGCACGACGGCTTCCGCTCCCAGCGACGGCAGCTCGGCATGGTCCGGCGCGCTGTAGCGCAGCTCGCCAACTGGCGCATCGATATGATCGGCCACGCGCTGCCCTTCCAGCTCGCGAGAGGACACGTAGGCCAGCTCGAAATCCGGATGCGCTGCCAGCAGCCGGATCAGCTCGCCGCCCACGTAGCCGCGCGCGCCGACGATCCCCACACGCACCCTTCCCTCGCTGCTCATCGGTCGCCCCCCAGGCGCATGTCCAGTCCACGACGCACCGCCGGCCATTCGCTGTCGAGTATCGAAAACACTACGGTATCGCGCACGATGCCGTCGGCGAGGATCATGTGATTGCGCAGGACGCCGTCCTGCTTGGCGCCCAGTCGCGCAATAGCCGCACGCGAACGATGGTTATGCCAGTGCGTGCGGAACTCCACCGCGATGCAGCCCATCTGCTCGAAGGCATGCGCCAGCAGCAGTCGCTTCGCCGCCGGATTCAGTGCGGTTCCCCAGACCCGTTTCGCATACCAGGTGTAGCCAATCTCGAGACGACGATGGGCTGGCTCCATCCGGCAATAGCGCGTGCTGCCGACGATCACACCGTCGGCATCGCGCACCACGAAAGGCATGGCCGCGCCGGCATCGCGCATGGCCAGCGCCTCGTCGATGTAGTCACCGACACTGTCCACGGTCGGGACATGGGTGTACCAGAGTCGCCACAGGTCGCCATCCGCCACGGCCGCTGCGAGACCGCTGGCATGATCCTGCGCCAGGGCTTCAAGCGTGACATGCGCATCCGCGAGGCGCGGCACCTTGCGCCAGGAATCCGAAGCGGCAGTGGCGATCGTCATTTGTCGCTTCCATCGGTCGGCGCAGTCATTTCATCGATCAAGGTCGCCGGTCTTTCACGGCAATGCGCCACTGCGGCTTCGATGGCGGCGAAATCCTCGAGGCCGTACCAGTAGACGTTCCAGGGATGACCCTTGATCACGCCATCGCTTTCCTCGGCGTAGAAACCATTGACCGCATTGCGTCGGCGCGAGCGCCAGAACAGTGAGCCGACTTCCTGCTGCATCACCTGCCAGATGGCGCGCCCGAGACCTTCGCCCTGTGCGTCATCGCATACCGCGAACTTGTCCATGTGCGGCACGCCGTCCTCGCGCGTCAGCACGATGGCGGCACGATAGTGCTCGGACACATACAGCCGCCACAGCGGCGTGCGCTCGAAGTAATCCGGCACCAGTTTGCGCCCGAAGCTGGACTCGATCAGCGCCGTCAGGCGTTCGCGGTCAACTGCATCCCAGCTGTCGAAACGATGGATGCGTTCGCCCCGGCGTATCAACGTGCCGGAACCGCGATGGGTGAACAACTCCTTCGCCAGTTCGTCGGGACGCGTCATCGACACCGATGACGACGGCGGCAGGGCCGACAGCAACTCGGCGATCTGCTCGACCTTCACACGCATACCGGAATGCAGCCACGGCTGCTTCATCAGCGCGTCGTACTCGGTGCGCAGGTTGATCGACTCGATCAGGCGGCCATTGCCGTCGAGCAGCCCGCCGGTGCCGGTGAGGAAGATGATCTTGTACGGCTGCAGCGCCTTGACCAGCTCATTGGCGGCCCAGTCGGCGTTGACGTTGAGGATCTGGCCACCAACGGTCTCGCCCAAGCTGGCGATCACCGGAATCGAGCCGACCTTGAGTGCCGCGTCCACCGGCGCCTGGTTGATCGCCACCACGCGACCGACCAGACCCAGTTTCTCCGCGTCGATCTGTTCGCTCTCGAATACGCCGGAACTGATCGAGGTGGCGCGGACGTCGGCTGCCTGCAACGCCTCCACCAGCGACAGGTTCGCCTGCTGGAACACGCGACGGACGACCTGCAGCGCTTCCGCGCTGGTGACGCGCAGGCCGTCCACCGTCTGCTTCTCGATACCGGCAGCCTTCAATTCCTCGTCCAGCTGCGGACCGGCGCCGTGCAGGACGATCGGCGTCAGCCCCACCTGCTGCAGGAAAGACAACGAGGATACCAGCGCGTCAATGTCGTCGCGGATCACCGCGCCACCGACCTTGACCACGGCGAAACGCGCCGCGTCGAGCCTGGAAAAGCGCTTCAGATAGAGCTGGATTTCCTTGGCACTGCCCATGTTGGACAGCAGCCGGACAATGGTTCCGCGCAGTTCATGCATGGTTTTGCAAGCTCCGGAAACGAGCGGGGAACATCATCGGCATCGGACTGTTCCCCTCTGACGGCAAGCGGCCGACGGACATCAGCGAATTGATCGGCAACGAGCTATTCATGCAGCCTCCATGATGCGCCGATGCACCTCGCCAACCTGCTGCAACTGGTCCAGTGCCACCCACTCATCCGCGGTATGCGCCTGCGTGATATGACCTGGGCCGTAGACCAGCGCGGTCATGCCGGCCGCGGAGAACAGCGAAGCCTCGGTCCAGAAATCCACGGCATTGCCGATCGGCAGACCCAACTCATCCGCGAGGTCACGCGCGGCGAGGCGCTTCTCCTCGGCATCCGCGATGCTGCCACCTGGCAGCGACGGACCGCGGAAGGTTTGCTCATAGTCGGCCGACGGGTTCAATTCGCGGAAACGTGCGTGCAGCGTATCCATGTCCTGCGATGGCAGCGGACGGAAACCAAAGCGCAGTTCGGCTGAGGGTGCGATCACGTTGGCCTTGATGCCGCCCTCGATACGGCCGATGTTGAAACGCAGCCCCGTCAGCCCGCCGAAACGCTGGGCGTCCTCGGCGGCAACCAGCGCCAGCGCGCCGTGGCCCCATTCGACGGCCTGATGCAGCGCACTCTGCTGGCGTGCATCAGCCGACGAGGCATGCCCCGCCCTGCCGCGAAAACCCATGCGGACCGAACTGATGCCACGATGCGCCAGCACCGCTTCCGCGCCGGTCGGCTCGGCGACGATGACCTCATTGAAACCATGATTCGTCGCCAGAAATCCGGCGATGCAGCGCGCGTCATTGGCTTCTTCGTCGGTGCTGAACAGAAAGGCGACATCGCCTTCCGTCACCGCCGCTACCGCAACCAGACAGGCTGCCGCTCCCTTGATGTCGCAGGCGCCAAGGCCAATCGCGCGATCACCTGTCACACGCAACTTCAGCGGGTCTGCGCTCCAGGCTTCCGATGAAGGCACCGTATCCAGATGCACGTTGAACAGTCGCTTCGGATTGCCGCGCACGGCCAGCATCGACACCGCACCGGCACCGAAGTCGGTGACCTCGATGCGGAATCCGGGCAGCTTCTCGCGCAGGTAGTCGAAAATGCCGCCGGTACCGATATCGCGCGGTGGATTGCGGGTGTCGAAAGACACCAGCGCTTCGAGATGCGTCAGCGTGGCCGACAGCAGGTCGCTCATGTGCGGTTGACCTCCGCCCACAGGCTGCTGCTCATGCCGTAGAGCTTGATGAAACCTTCGGCCTCGGCCACGCCCCAGTCCGCGCTCTGCGCATAGGTCGCCCCGCTGGCCTGCAGGATATGCGGCGAGCGCACGGCCACGGCATCGACCACGCCGCCGCGTGTCTCCAGCACCACCTCGCCATTGACCTTGCGCTGGCTGCTGGCGAGGAAGGCTTCAAGGTCGGCCTTCAACGGATCGTGGAAGAACCCTTCGTAGACCAGTTCCACCCACTGCCGCGCCACCGAAGGCTTGAAGCGGTTCTGCTGCTTGCTGAGCACGGCTTCCTCCAGCGCACGATGCGCGGTCAGCAGCGCGGTCAAACCCGGTGCCTCATAGACGATGCGCCCCTTGAGGCCAATCGTTGTGTCGCCGGTGTACATGCCACGACCCACGCCGTAGGCCGCGAACAGGTGGTTGAGCTTCGCCAGCATCGCGTGGCCCGGCATGGCTTCGCCATCCAGCGCCACGGCCTCGCCGTTCTCGAAACGCAGCGTCACCGACAGCGCATCGGCGGGCCACTCGGCTCGCGGCTTGCACCAGCCACGCGCGCCCTCGCCCGGTGCTTCCCAGCGATCGATCTCGCCACCGGAAAGGGTCACGCCCAGCAGGTTCTCGTTGATGGTGTAGGCCTGCTGCTTGGCGCGCACGCCGAAGCCGCGCTCCTCGAGGTACTTCTGCTCGTAGGCGCGGGTCTGCGTGTGCTCCTTCTGGATCTCGCGAATCGGCGCGACGATCTCGTAGTCGCCCAATGCCTTTACCGTGAGGTCGAAGCGCACCTGGTCGTTGCCCATACCGGTGCAGCCATGGGCAATGCTGCGCGTGTCGAGCTCCGCGGCACGCTTCAATGCGGCCTCGACGATCAGGTAGCGATCCGAAACCAGCAGCGGATACTGGCCCTGATAGCCCTGCCCGGCCCAGACGAATGGTTTGACGAAACCGCTCCAGATCGCCGGGCCGCCGTCGATGGTCTGGTGGCTGGCGACGCCCAGTTCAGAGGCGCGCTGTTCGATGAACTCGCGCTCCTCGGCATCGACGCCGCCGGTGTCGGCGAACACGGTATGCACGGCCCAGCCGCGCTCCTGCAGGTAAGGCACGCAGAAGCTGGTGTCGAGGCCGCCGGAAAAGGCGAGGACGATGTTCTTGTCGGTGGTCATGGGAATGTCCGGGCTTCTATCACTGGATTATTGTTTGATCAGGCTGGCCATGATCGCCTTTTGCACGTGCAGGCGGTTCTCGGCCTCGTCGATGGCGATGCAGTTTGGCGAATCCATCACCGCATCGGTCGCCTTGATGTTCCGGCGCAGCGGAAGGCAATGCGAGAACGCACCGTTGTTGGTCTGCGCCATCTTGGCTTCATCGACCATGAAGTGCTTGTAGCGGTCGCGAATGGGCTTTTCCGGCCCCCAGTTGCCGAAGTACGGCAGGGCGCCCCAGCTCTTGGCGTAGACGACATCCGCGCCGCTGTAGGCCGATTCGATGTCGTGGCTGACGGTGAACGAGCCGCCGCTCTCGGCCACGTTCTGTTCGGCCCAGCCCATGTAGCGTTCATCCAACAGGTACTCCGGCGTCGGACATAGCAGGGTGACGTCCATGCCGAGACGCGTGGCGATGGTCAGCGCCGAATTGGCCACCGCGGTGTTCAGTGGCTTCGGATGGTAGGTCCAGGTCAGCACGTACTTCTTTCCACGAAGATCCGTGGTGCCGAAACGCTCCTGCAGCGCCAGCGCATGCGCCAGCTCCTGGCAGGGATGGGTGATCGTCTCCATGTTGATCACCGGCACCGGCGAATACTTGGCGAAGCCCTTCAGCACGCGATCCTCGCGATCCACCGCCCAGTCCACGAACTTCGGGAAGGCGCGCACACCGATCAGGTCAACATAGCGGCCCAGCACCTGCGCCACTTCCGCGATGTGCTCCTCCGCCTCGCCGTCCATCACGGTGCCGTAGTCGAATTCGATCGGCCAGGCATCCTTGCCGGGCTGCAGCACGATGGCATGCCCACCCAGGTGGAAGGCACCCAGCTCGAAGCTGCTGCGTGTGCGCAGTGACGGATTGAAGAACAGCAACGCGATGCTGCGACCCTTGAGGTCATCGCCCATCGGCGTGCGTTTGAAGGCCGCGGCCTGCGCCAGAAGCGCGTCCAGCTCGTCGCGGCTCAGGTCCTGGGTATTGAGGAAGTGCTTCATGTCGTCGTTGTCGTTCTGGCAGTGGTATCGGGAGATTTTCGGAAATCAGAAACAGGAAAGCCCAGCGCGGGGCTGGGCTTTCGGAAGGCGCTCGATTGGTCGAGCGTGAACGTCCGGACTACCCAGCTGGCTTGGCGCTTTCCGGTCGGCGGGCACGCGAGGTCATACCGGCGGCCATGCGGGCGGCATCAATGCGTGCGGGGCTGGTGAAGGGAACGTTCATTGGGACCGGATGATGACAGCGATGCTGCCGCACCGCAACATGCCTTTCGACCTGTCGCTCAGCAGCGCGATGGAGCTCACGGAATGAAGAAGGCCAGCCGCAATGGGCTGGCCTTCGAAGCGGAACTGGCAGCCGGTATCAGTCGGCCGGCGATACCGACACGCGGACGCGCAGCTTGCTGCCCGGGTCGTAGTCGAGACGCGACTGGAAAACGTCGCCACGGTACTGGTACTCGACGTCATAGCCGGCGATGCGCTGCTCGTCACGATAGCGATCCACGGTGCGGCACTCGCGCTGCACGTCGCGGTATTCGCGGCCACGCTGCGAGCCGTCGTTGCGGTCCGCACTGCGACCGATGGCGCCACCGATCACCGCACCGGCCACCGTGGCGGCCTTGCGGCCGTCGCCCTTGCCGATCTGGTTGCCCAGCGCGCCGCCGATGATGGCGCCCAGCACAGTGCCGCCGGTCGGGTCGCCGCCGTCGCGCTCGTAGCGCGACACCGGCTGGTCGTAGCATTCCTGCACCGGCTCGGAGTAGCGCACCGTCTCGTAGTACGGATCGACGCGCAGCACGTCCGCATAGGCGTAGGTCACGTTGCCAGCGGGAACCTGCGCCAGGGCGCTGCCGGAAACGGCGGCCAGCAGCAGGATCATCGAGGAAATCAGCATTTTCATACGTTGTTCGGTCCCCTGAAGGATTGAACGGTTCACTTTCTGATTCGTACCGGGAGCGCCAGCGGCGACACCCAAAGGTTGCCAAGCGTCACACCCGGTTCACCTTGGGCATCATTGAAGCACCGGACGGCTGAACCCGCGCTTTAAGATTTCGTTATATCCGGACTGAACGGAGCTTGCCCGATTGGTACACTTGAGGCCAGCACGTCAGGTCACTTTCCCCATGCAACTCCGACTCCACAACAGCCTCAGCCGCCAGGTTGAGGACTTCGCGCCGCTCGATCCCGACAACGTCACCATGTACCTGTGCGGACCGACGGTCTACAGCTACGTGCATATCGGCAACGCCCGCGGCCCGGTCGTGTTCGACGTGCTGGCCGGCCTGCTGCGTCGCGACTTCGGTGGTCTGACCTATGCGCGCAACATCACCGACGTGGACGACAAGATCAATGCCGCGGCGAAGGAAGCCGGCGCGCCGATCAGCACGATCACCGACAAGTACACCGCGATCTACCGCGAGGACATGCGCCGCCTCGGCGTCACCCCGCAGGACGTGGAGCCACACGCCACCGAGCACATGCCGCAGATCATCACGATGATCGAACAGCTCATCGAATCCGGCCACGCCTATGCCGCCGAGGGCCATGTGCTGTTCTCGGTGTCCAGCTACGGCGACTACGGCCGGCTGTCGCGACGTCCGGTGGAGGACATGATCGCCGGCGCCCGCGTCGAGGTGGCTCCGTACAAGCGCGATCCGGGCGACTTCGTGCTGTGGAAGCCGTCCACCGACGACCTGCCCGGCTGGGAATCGCCGTGGGGCCGCGGTCGTCCCGGCTGGCATATCGAGTGCTCGGCGATGGCCGCCGCGCATTTGGGCGAAACCATCGACATCCACGCCGGCGGCAACGACCTGATCTTCCCGCACCACGAAAACGAAGTCGCGCAGAGCGTCTGCGCGCATGGCGGCAAACCGTTCGCGCGCTTCTGGCTGCACAACGGCATGCTCAACATGGGCGGCGCCAAGATGTCCAAGTCGGTGGGCAACGTCAGCCAGTTGCACGAGCTGCTGGACATGCATCCGCCGGAGGCCTTGCGTCTGGCGCTGCTGTCGGCGCACTACCGGCAGCCGCTGGACTGGTCGGACGCGCTGATCGAGCAGTCGGTCCGCACCATTGACCGCCTCTACGGCACCCTGCGCGACCTGGCCGACGTCGACATCGGCCCGGATCCGCTACCGATTCCGGAGGCGATCGACGCCGCGCTACACGACGACCTCAACACGCCGACTGCGCTCGCCGAGTTGGCCGCGCTGGCGACCGCCGCACGAAAGGCCGAGTCGGAAGACGACAAGCGTGAGGCGAAGCGTGCCCTGCTCGGCGGCGGCGCCCTGCTCGGCCTGCTGCAGCAGGCGCCAGCCGACTGGTTCCAGCGCGGCAGCGACGACATGGATGCCGCGCGCATCGACGCCCTGCTCGAAGAACGCACCGCAGCCCGCGCCGCGAAGGACTTCGCCCGCGCCGACGCCATCCGCGACGAACTCACTGCCATGGGCATCGTCATCGAAGACTCCGCCGACGGCGCCCGCTGGAAGCGCGCGGGTTGATGGGCAACAGAATGACCGACATCTACCAACCCACCGAAGCCACGCCTCAGGCCGCGCAGGACGCCATCGCTGATGAGTTCGGCCTGTTCGGCGACTGGTCGGAGCGTTACCAGTACCTTATCGACCTCGGCCGCAAGCTGCCCGACCTTCCGGACGCACTGAAGACCGAGGACAACCGCCTGACCGGCTGCCAGTCGATGGTGTGGATCGTCGCCAGCGGCGATGCCAGCCGACTCGACTTCCAGGCCATCAGCGACTCGGCCATCGTATCCGGGCTGATCGCATTGGCCCTGCGCGTGTATTCCGGCCGCAGCGCCGCCGACATCGTCGCCACCACGCCGGACTACATCGAACGCATCGGCCTCAGCAAGCACCTGTCGCCGACGCGCAGCAACGGCCTCGCCAGCCTGCTCGCCTTCATCCAGCAACGCGCCAGGGCCGAACTCGCCAACTGACCTCGGCGCCTCCGCGCCGTCTACGGCATCATGGGTCATCTTTCTGGCCCGGAGTCCGCCATGTTGTTGCGTCCTGTTGCCCGACCTTTCCGCCGCCTTGCGCTCGCGGGCGCGATTGCCCTGCTGCTGACCACCTCTGTGTCGGCCACAACGACCTTCGGCCCTGCTCCGACGCCGTTGCGTCCCCCGATGCCCAACATCGTTCCCGATGTCGCCAGCATTCCGGCGGATTCGCAGCGCATCCGCCCGCTGCTGGAGCGCTACCAGGCCGATCTCGGCAGTCTCGACCACTTCTACGACGTGCCCTACGGCCAGACGCGCGAATCCGCTTATCAAAGTTTCCACGAAGGCTGGCAGCGGCAGCTGTCGACCATCGACGCCAGTACCCTCGGCCTCGAAGATCGCATCGACCTGCTGCTGTTCCGCCGCGAGCTGGCGCATCAATTGGATCAGATGGCCTTCGAGCATGGCCGCTATGTCGAAGCCGCCGCGCTGATTCCCGACGTCGACAAGCTGGTCGCGCTCGCCGAAGACCGCCGTCTGATGCAGCCGCAGGATCCGCAGCAAAGCGCCGCCCTGCTCGCCGAAGCCACCCGCCGAATCGAAGCGCTGGACACTGACGTCAAACAACGAGGCTTCGACGCCGTCAGCAACCGCAATCCGGTGGTCGCCTATCGCGCGGCGCAGGTAATCGATGCCGTGCGCGGCGCGCTGGGCGGCTGGAAGGATTTCTACGCTGGCTACGACCCGGACATGGACTACTGGGCCAGCAGCAAGGACGGCCCCGCCGACAAGCTCGACGCGGCGCTGGCGGCCTACGCCAACACCCTGCGCGACAAGCTGGCCGGCGCCAGCGACCCTGAAACCATCATCGGCGATCCCATCGGCCGCGACGCGCTGGTCAAGCAGCTGGCCTACGAAGGCATTGCCTACACGCCCGAGGAAATCCTCGACATCGCCAAGCGCGAATTGGCCTGGTGCCATGCCGAGATGACCAAGGCCGCGAAAGAGATGGGCTACGACGACTGGCATGCCGCACTGGAGCACATCAAGCAGGATTCACCAGCGCCCGGACAACAGCCGCAGCTGGTCCGCAAGCTGGCCTGGGAAGCCATCGACTACGTCGAGGACAACGACCTCGTTACCGTTCCCGAGCTGGCCAAGCGCGACTGGCGGATGAACATGCTCTCCGCCGAGCGTCAGCTGCAGGCGCCGTTCTTCCTCGGCGGCACAGACGTCTGGGTCGCCTATCCCACCGCCGGCATGCCCGAGGACAAGAAGCGCATGAGCCTGCGCGGCAACAACCGCCACTTCTCGCGCGCCGTCGTGCATCACGAGCTGATCCCCGGCCATCATCTGCAGAGTTACATGCTGGAGCGCTACCAGCCACAGCGGCAGATGTTCTGGACACCGTTCTGGGGCGAAGGCTGGGCGCTGTACTGGGAGTTCCGCCTTTACGAAATGGGCTTCGCAGAAACGCCAGAAGACAAACTCGGCATGCTGTTCTGGCGCAGCCACCGCGCCGCGCGCATCCAGTTCTCGCTGGGTTTCCACCTGGGCAAGATGACGCCGCAGCAGGCCATCGACCTGCTGGTCAACGAAGTCGGCCACGAACGCGAAAACGCCGCCGCCGAAGTCCGCCGCAGCTTCGCCGGCGACTATCCGCCGCTCTACCAGGCCGCCTACATGCTTGGCGGCCTGCAGTTCTACGCGCTACACAAAGAGATGGTGACCAACGGCGACATGACCGAACGCCAGTTCCACGACGCCATCCTGCAAGGTGGACCAATCCCGGTGGAGCTGGTGCGCGCACGACTCAAAGGCGAAGCGCCGGCAGCGGACTGGAAGGCAAGCTGGCGGTTCTATCCCGGGCTCGGCAACCGCAAATGAATCCGGAATAGCGGCGGAGCCGCGCGGCACAGCTCTACCCCTCGTCGGCAAATGGGCCAAGTGCCGGGGAGCCCGTCTCCCCCGTTGTCTGCGCCACACCGCCGGGCTAGGATCGTGGCGCTCGCGCGGACTGGGGGCGCGGGGAGCACAGGAGTCACGACCATGCGTCACGCTCTGTCGCTGCATCTGTTGTCCCTGCTTTGCCTCTGCTGTCTTGCCCTGCCGGCCCAGGCAACTCTCTATCGCGTCGGTGCCGTTTCCGACGGCAACTGCACCCATCAGAGCATCCAGGATGCACTGGATGCGGCTGCTGTGGATCCCGTCAGCTACGACATCATCTATGTCGCCAGCAACCAGTCCTACACCGGCCAGGCACTGAGCATCGATCACCAGTCCGTCGCGATCTACGGCGGCTTTGCGCAATGTGGCGACAATACCGCCAGCGGTCCGGCGACGCTGCTGGATGGCAGCGGAAACGGCGGGCTTCCGGTGATAGACGTCAATCTTATCGGGGGCAGCGGATTCCTAGTCACACTGGTGGATCTGGACCTGGGAAATGGCAACGTCGGTGCCGGCGACGGCGGCAACCTGCGCATTCGCGGGCAGGGCCAGGTCGGCGTGTCCGGGGTGATCATGCACGATGGGACCGCGGCTCGCGGCGGCGGCATGTACGCCCTCGGCGACGATGCCAGCCATCAGATCAACCTCCAGATCGGCAACACCGCGTTCGCGCCCACCACGGCCGAAGGCAACCTGGCAACGGCAGATGGCGGCGGCGTGTACTGCGACCAGTTCTGCTTCCTCGGGATCAGCAGCATCCGCGTGGCCGACAACGACGCGCAGCGGGGTGGCGGCGTGTTCATGGCCGGGCAATCCAGCATGTCGCTCTCCGCTGGCGGAATGGTCGACGGCGTCGAAACCGGCATCCTGTTGAACCGGGCAAGTCTCGACGGCGGCGGCCTTTACGCGGACACCGGAAGCAGCCCCAGCACCGCGCGCTACGTCGAACCAAACGATCCGCCGCGCATCGCTGGAAACCAGGCCGGCCGCGATGGTGGAGGCGTCTACCTCACTGGAAACGGCACTTTTCTGCTGGGCGGCGACCTGCAGCTGGTCGACAACAAGGCCGGTGCGGCGGAGAGTGGTCGCGGCGGCGGTCTCTACGTCGGAAATGGTGCCAGCACGCTGCTGTACGACCAGAACGACAACATCCGGTGCGGCGTGACAGCGCCGTGCGTGGCGATCAACGGCAATTCCGCTGGCATCCTTGGCCACATCGGATTCGGCGGCGGCGTTTTCGTGAATGGAAACTCCACCGCGAGCATCGCCTATGCGCAGGTCACGGGAAACAGCGCAACCGATGGTGCTGCGATGGCTGCCAGCGGAAGTTCCGCGACACTCAGCGTCGGGAGCAGCATCCTCACCGCCAACGCGGGCCCGCATAGCGTGCTGCTCGAAGCCAGCAGCCAGGGCCAGCTGAGCGGCATCACCATCGCCGAGGAATCCAGCACCGACGCGCTGATCAAAGTGTCGTTCGCAACCATCACGCTACATACCTCGATCCTTTACGACCCCGGCACCGCAGTGCTGGCGCTGGACGGCCCGACCACAGTCTCCAGCACCTGCGTGCTGTCGCACGATGATTTCGACATGGTCGGCGACGTGCGCACCGGCAACCCCGAATTCCTCGACGCAGCCGGCGGCGACTTCCGGCTGGGCGATGGCAGCCTCGCGCTTGACGCCTGTGCTGCCGGTCCATTCGCCGTTGGCGATCGAGACTATAGCGAGGCACCGCGTGGACTGGACCTGCCGGACGTTCCCGACATCGGAGGCCCCTTCGACCTTGGCGCGTACGAAAAGCAGCTGCCACCGGAGGTGTTTGCGGATGGCTTCGAGTCACCGTGAGGTAGCGAAACGATTCACATTGAAACCATAGTGGAGTTCCCAGGATTTTGTGAGCGCTACAATGCTCCATGAGTTTGGAAGTGGTTGTAAGGAATAATTCCACAGCATGAAAGCCTGGACCTTATCCCGATACGGGAACCCTTCCACGCTCGAATTGCGCGACTGGTCCGACCCCATTCCGGCCGCGGGCGAGGTGCGAATCCGAGTTCGCGCGGCCAGCATCAATCCCATCGACTACAAGCTGATGCGTGGGGATCTGAAGCGCATCCAGCCGGTGCGCTTTCCGTGGATTCCGGGTTTTGACCTGGCCGGTGACATGGAAGCCGTTGGTGACGGTGCCAGTCGCTTCCGGGTCGGCGATGCGGTGTTTGCACGCAGCGCGAAGGGCGTGCATGGCGCCTTTGCCGAGAGCGTCTGCCTGCCGGAAAGTTGGGTCGCCGCCAAACCGGCATCGTTGGATTTCGGCGAGGCGGCATCACTGCCGCTGGTGGGTCTGACCACCATCCAGGGACTCACCCAGCGCGCGGCACTCAAAGCCGGCGACACGATCCTGATCCATGCCGGCAGCGGCGGCGTCGGTAGCTTCGCCATCCAGTATGCGCGGGCGCTGGGCCTGAACGTCACCGCCACCTGCAGCAGCCGCAACGAGGCGCTGGTGCGCGAACTCGGCGCGCAGCAGGTGATCTGTTACGACCGCGAGGACTATCGCCAGCTCGACCAGCGCTTCGACGCCGTGTTCGACCTGCTCGGCGGCGAGCACACGCTGGCCGCCTTCGACCTGCTGAAGCCCGGCGGCGTGGTGGTGAGCATCGCCGGCCCGCCGGACCGCGCCTTCGCCGACAGCATCGGCGCCGGCTGGCTACTTCGCCTTGGCATCTTCTTCAACGCACGCCGCGTCTGGCAGCGTGCCGAGCGCGGCGGCTTCCGCTACTTCCGCTTCCTGACCTCGCCCAGCGGCGAACAGCTGACCACGATTGCCGGCATGGTCGAACGCGGCGAGCTCCGCCCGTTGATCGACAGTCGCTTCCCCTTCGAGCAACTGCGCGAGGCCATCGCCCACAGCATGCAAGGCCGTGCCCGCGGCAAGATCGTGGTTGAAGGACTGGTATGACAACCGCCGAGAACTTGAACACGGATGACACCACACCACTTTGGCCAGACCTGCTCGCCTTTGGAATCGCCCTGGCCTGCGCCTGGTTCCTGCAGTGGCGAACCACGGAGCTGGTGTGGAGCCTGTGGCTGGGCAGCCTGGTGATCGGCTACCTCACCATCCTCGGCATCATCGCCAGCGGCGTGTACCTCGGTCTGCGAGTGCTGCGGCACCCACAGTTTCCGCAGGACAAGAGCAAGCCCGCCGTCGTCATCGGCAGCGTCATCGCGTTGTTCCTGCTGGGCTTTTTTACCTTCCACTTCTGCGCGTTCCACGCCGGCCACGCGGCTTTCCTCAGCAGCTTCTTCCCGCTTGAAGGCCTGGAAAGCCGTGACTTCAGTGATGCATTCACGAACCCGTTCCAGCTGTGGCATGTGGCGTTCACCCGCATCGTTCCGTTGTTCGGACTGGCGCTGGTCCCCGTGGTGATCGCCGAGCGTCGCGCCCTGCTGTCACCGTGGAAAGGCGCGCACCGCATTGCGGAAAGCATTCGTGACACGGAGGCGCTGGATGCCCAGTCGCTGATCCAGTCGAAAGTCATCGGAAAATCCGCGGGCGGCAAGCACAAGAGCCCGATGGGCAATCCGTTCATGGGCCCATACGTCAATGTCATCCGCATGCACCTGCTGATCTTCGCCTTCGCCGCCCTCAGCGTGGTGGGGCTGGAAAACTTCGGTGTGTTCGCGCTGGTCTACGCGGTCTACTTCTTCCCGTGGCGCGCGGTGTTCCCCTCGCGGAAACCGGCACAGCCAGGGACTTCACCCTGACTGCCCTGTCAACATCCGCGCGGGATCATGCGCTGACCGTCCAGGTAGTCGATCAAGACCCGACCGCAGCCGCAGTTTCGAGCACAACGGCATCACCAACGGAAACGCGGCCCGGTTCCACGGTGCTGCCGTAGATTCCAAGGCAGCCCTCACGCTCATCCAATACGCGACGAAGCACTGCGGCATCCCGTTCGAGACTGTCCGGATCAACCGTGATCACGGCACAGCGTCCATCGCGCTTGTCCATGCGAACGCGAAGTCCACCGACGCGCAGCACGCCGCCAACCCACGCATCTTCCGGGAACGGCACGTCATCGTGCGCCTCGACCAGCAGGTTCGGACGGAAGCGGCGTGGATCGAGCACCTGCCCCACGCGTTCACCCAGTGCATGAATGCTCCGGGTACTGATCAGGGACAGCGGAAACGTGTCGAACACACCACGATCCTGCCGGATCACGCGTGACCCCGGCGCCAGCGCCTCGGCGAGCGCGGCATCGGTGACGTCGAGCTCCTGGCCATCCGGCGTCGCCACCAGTGTCCGCGAGCGATCCGGCCGTGACGGCTCGACGAAGCGGGGACGGTAGTGCCACATCTCGCGACGCTGGCGGATCGTCAGCCAGGGAAAGCCACTGTCGACAACGCCGTCGCGGACAAACGCCCAGCGACGATCTCCGGCGACGCCATGCCAGGATACGTCGGCATCTTCCAGCGGTTCGCCGGCCATGGACTTCACCGGATAACGCCAGATGGCCACCACCCGGCCAACCACAATTGAATCAGGACGTGCTGCATGCATGAGGAAGCCTCCTTGTAGAGGCGCCCTTGAACGATGACCGGCATTGAGCGTGACGGCGAAAAGCCGCTGCAGCGCCCCTCAATGTCGGGCCGCGCGCCGTGACGCGCAGCCATGGAAACGCAACCACACTACGCCCGAACCTTGCGCTCAAGCAACCACTTTGCCCAGAGCGCGGTCAAGTCAGCCAGTCGCCAAGCCACCACGGAACATGAAGTACACCGCACCGAGGATGCACAGTGCCGCCCAGAGGTAATCGAGCTTCAAAGGCTCCTTGAGGTAGAGCAAGGCAAAAGGCACGAAAACGCTGAGACTGATCACTTCCTGCAGCATCTTCAGCTGACCAATGCTCATCACTTCGTGGCCAATGCGATTGGCCGGCACCTGGAACAGGTATTCAAAAAAGGCCACGCCCCAGCTCACCAGCGCCGCCAGTAGCCACGGCTTGTGATTCATTTCCTTGAGGTGGGCGTACCACGCGAAAGTCATGAACACGTTGCTGCAGCAGAGCAGAAGGATGGTCTTGTAGATGGCTGGCATGGCGGCTGTCGCTGCGGGGTGTCGGAGTGGAGCAATGCCGATGGCATGCCGACCGAAAAACGGGCATGCAACCGGCGCCACGAAAAACGGAAGGCCGGGTTGCCGGCCTTCCGTGGATGACAGTATCAACCAACGCCTGACTGCTGCGAAGCGGCGAAAGCGCTACTCGCGGTGATAGACGACCTCGTTGCGTTCGTTGCCCACCTGCGAGGTCACAAAGCCGTCGCGGATCCGCTCGATGCGGAACTCGGCGCCCTGCACCTTCATCCGATCACCGTCGACCCAGCCGGTCATGGTGCTTCCCTGGGTATGCGCGGTGACGCGCCCGTCGCGGCTGATGGTCATGTCAATCTCGGCGTCGAAACGCGGGTTGTAGCCAGCGAAGCGGCCGACCATCCAGTCCGGAGCGGCATAGCGCCCGTTGTCGTGGCTGCTTTCCTTGTCCTTCTGGTTGGCGATGATGGCGCCAAGCAGCAGCGCCCCGACCACCGCGCCCGCCACCTTGGCGTCCTTGTTGTCGTGGCGGTCGTTGTTGTTGTAACCGTGACCGCCCGGTCGGTAGCCGTAGGTATCAACGCGAAACTCGGCCCGGCAGCCATCGCTGACCCAGACATCGTGTCGGGTGTATCCCCAGGTACGTCCCAGGCGGCAGGAAGATTTCGACAACTGCCTCGCCAGCTCGACCCGCCCGGGCTCCGACAGGCGGCAGCGCTCATAGCGGTCATCGATGCTTGCGCAGGTCAAACGGTAATCGGCACGCGCGACGCCTGCCCATCCCAGCGCGATCAATGCGATCACGCTCAAAACCAGTCGCTCCCAGGTCATGCTCAATCTCCACAGTTCGGTCCAACGGACATGAAGCGGCGGCTGCCGGATTGCAGCGCCGAGCCAGCATGCCGGGACTCGAGACCGGGATTGCGCCGTCAGACGTCGCCGGGCACGCCCGCAGTCTGCATCGACGGAAGGAGCATCGCAACCCACCAACCTCGTGCAATCCGCATGAAAATCAGTTGGATAGCCGAGCGACGAAAAAGAACGGCCGGATAATTGTCTTCCCATTTTCGATCCATTAACAAGCACAACATTTTGTAAATTCATGTAGTTACGCGAGTGTAATTGTGATGGACCCGCCCTGCGGGTTCCATCACTAAGAGGGCTCGCTGCAATGGCGGGCCCTCAGTTTTCTTGCGGGCATCAGCGCTATGGAGTTTGATTCTGCCAAGGATGTTCCGGATGGGCTCGAATTGGTCGCGATCTTGCTGTATGGCGCCGTGGCAGGATTGAACTAGATCGCGCGACCTAGCTGGTCATACTCGCTGCGCGCACCGGAGGGGACGGATCAATCGACCGATTGAACATGATCAAGTCGCCGCCAAAATCGAACATGGATGTGTCGCCTAGTATTCCGAAGCCGACCCAAAACGGTCGTTCGCAGCGATCACCCATCCGCACGGCAGCCTTCTTCCAGCCCGGGGCGATTCACTATGTGTGCCTAGCTGTTGATTGCCGGATCTTCAAAATGCCTCCTCCGATAAGGCA